>Ga0315320_10000037_pt1 | contig 94199 bp, 95 predicted proteins | sample M140m21515metaG_FD_203458 | JGI IMG/M metagenome (GOLD analysis project Ga0315320, IMG submission 203458) | Ammonia-oxidizing marine archaeal communities from Monterey Bay, California, United States - M1 40m 21515 | ecosystem: Environmental > Aquatic > Marine > Coastal | place: USA: California... | reverse complement strand
ATTTCGCTGATCACCGGAAAGCGTTCGCCCTCCCTGGTATGAGCTTTGAAGTAATTTGGATCGGCGGTACCTTGGTGGTTACCGACTATACGAAATACCGGCCTCTGACCTATCATGATGATGCGGGTCTTTCCGCCAACACCACGAATTCCGCGGAAGCCCGTTTGGGTGAGATCAATCACTATCGGCTTTGTAATGTTGTAGGAGCCAGCTGGAAGCTTAACGAGTCCCTTGGACGTGTGCAACAATCGTTGTAATAAATCACTGGAGTCGGTATCTTTATCTTTGGTCAAGAATAAGGCACGATTAATTTCATTAAGTTTTAAAGGATCTTGGGAGTAGGTTGTGCTACATAATCGGATCGATACAAGCATAAGGGCTAAAAAAATATCTAGGAAATGGCAAAAATCGAGGCATGTGAACGTAAAACTCCTAATCGGGGTTGAGGATATCTAATCCATTGATAGTAAATGAGATAGAAAGAATAGTCGATACTGGAATTTGGGCAATATCTAACCGTAAGAATTTTTTCGAGGGATAGGGGTGTTATCATTGGGGAACTTAAGGGTATGGTTGAATATACGTCGTATGTAAGTGTAGCGTACTGGTACAGATAAGGATTCAATTTTTGAAAGGATTTTTTTAATGAGTTCACAAAATGATATGTATAGACCACAAGAATATACGATGGCCGATCGCGCATCGACCGAAGAACGTGCACAGTTTATCGTGCGTACCTATTTACACTTGTTTGGTGCAGTGATTGCGTTTGTCTTATTGGAAACATTTATCCAGCTCACACCGATTGCTGACGGTATGTACAATATGCTTGCTGCCACTCGATTTGGTTGGTTAGCCGTATTGGGCGCCTTTGTTGTCGTGAGTCATGTCGCCAACAAATGGGCACACGGTAGTGTCTCATTGGGACAGCAATACGCAGCCTTAATCTTGTATGTTGTCGCAGAAGCTATAATCTTCGCTCCATTAATCTACATGGCATTGGTGTTTACCGGACCTGAAGTCATTATCAATGCAGCGATGGCTACGTCCTTTATCTTTGCTGGCTTGACAGCAGTTGTTTTCATTACACGTAAAAACTTTTCTTTTATGGGACCGTTTTTAGGGGTGATGGGATTAAGCGCGATGGCAATCATTGTGGTTAGTATTATTTTTGGATTCAATTTAGGCGTTTTATTCTCTGTAGCCATGATTGCATTTTCCAGTGGTTATATTTTATATAACACATCCAATGTTATGCATGAATACAATACCAATCAATATGTAGCCGCATCCTTAACGCTTTTTGCCGCGGTAGCCTTGTTGTTCTGGTACATATTGCGTCTGTTCATGTCTCGCGACTAAATCATTCACTGTACGCTACCCAATCGCTTTTCTTGTAACAATCAGGAAAAACGATTTTTTTTGCTTACACATTTATAGTGAATCCGGTTGCGTTCAGTAAGCACCCATTGCTTGCTTGATACCCATAGTTGATTAAATAGATTGATCTCTATAATTATTACCCCAGTGGGGATATTCTTAAGTAGGGTACTTCCCCTCAATTGCGTTATCCGTAACATGGCGATACGTGTTGCTTTTCTCAATGAGAAAAGGTAGGGTAGAGATCAACTATTGAGTGAATTGAAAAATTAGATGAGCCTTCCTTTTGGAGACTACGGTGTCAGTCATAACCTTTTTATCACAAGTATTGAAGGACCCGAGCAGTATAGGTGCAATCACTCAAAGTTCAAAAATGCTAGCCGATCTTATGACACAAATGGCTGGGGTTAACAATGCGGAATTGATCGTGGAGTATGGACCCGGTACCGGTGCTATAACCCGATCGCTTATGGAGCAAACACCGACTGATTCCAAATTAATTTGTTTAGAAATCAATGAAAAGTTTGTGCATTATCTGCGAAAAGAGTATCCCGCACTTGATGTGCGAAACGATTGCGCAACAGGCGTGCGTAAGCATATACAAGAAGAAGGGCATGAAGCATGCGAAGCCATTGTAAGTGGCCTTCCATTTGCCATTTTTAATGACGGATTGCAAACAGCTATATTGCGAGAAACATGGGAAGCACTCAAACCTGGCGGGAAGTTCGTTACATTTGGCTATTGCTCCAGCGCTTACCTCCCCAAAGCCCGACGTTTCCAAAAAAACTTGGTTAAACATTTTAATTCCTGCGAAACTTCCCCACTTGTGTGGAGAAACTTTCCACCAGCCTATGTCTTCTGCGCAACTAAGTCTTAGGATCGTAAGTATTTATAGGGCTTTTGGCTCTGTTAATAACTTGTGAAAAAACACTTGACACTTCCGCTCATAAATGCTATTATTTACAAGAAAAGACCTGCCTCATTTTGGGGTAAATGCTCTTCCATTTGAAGATAGTCTTTTATCCTGTTTTTACAGGTTAAATATAGTTCTTCAGGGACAGTTTCCCCCAACATCCCTGATGAATACAGTCAGAAATGACTGGTTCCCACCACCGGCGAGTGCATACTTCGATAGTTCCCCCACTATCATGCACTCGCCTCTTTTTTATTTATGTATATGTGATAGTAAGAAAAAAAGCGCTTAAGCCCTTTGTTTTCAGTTGCTTAATGTCTGTTCACTAACGATTTGTTTGACATCCTATGTATTTTTGAGTATAATGTGACCTTTCCTATGTATTTCTTTATTAGGAATAGCTACGCTTTTCTGGCGTTGGATGAAGCTACGTGTATTCCGCAAAATCTAAAAGTGTGCAACTTTTGGACACAATATGGGATATAGATATTGAAGAATGTATTTACGTACTAACTGGAGACAGGAATGACCCTCAAAATTTCATTGGCATTGAGTATTTTTTCCGGAGCGGCCGATCGTTATTGTATCGAAGGCTACCGTGATTCCTTAAAACTGCAAGAGCGTATTTCCGCCGCAGCAAAACTTAAAGGAGTGAAAGCGGTTGAGCTAGAGCAAACCGATATCACTTTGGAGTTTAGTGCAAAAGATGTGAAGCGCATGCTTAAAGATTACAACTTAGAATGTTCTTGTGTAACAGCAAACATGGTTTCCGATCGCCGTTTTGCTTTGGGTGCATTTGGTAATCAACACCAAAAGACCCGTAATGCTGCAATCGATGAAGGCCGAAAAGCAGTAGACATTGCACGTACTTTAGGTGCTCCATTGGTCACATTGCGTCTCTATACAGATGGTTTCGACTATCCTTTCCAGGTCGATTACGGTGCTCACTGGAATACAGTGATCTCGTCCATTAAAACTATTTCTAAATATGCATCGCCAGACATAAATGTCGCAATTGCATATAAACCACGTGAGCCTCGCAAAAACTTGACCGTCGCGACAGTGGGTAAATCCTTGTCCTTGTGTCAGGAAATTGCCATGAAAAACGTGGGGGTAGGAATGAGCTTCAGTCATGCACTGATGGCCGGTGAAAATCCTGCAGAATCCATTGCCTTCTTATCACGTGCAAACAAATTGTTCCAAGTCTACTTTAGCGATTGTTATCGTCAAACCGATGATGGCTTGATGCCCGGTTCCGTTAATATGTGGGAACTGCTGGAAACTTTGTTTTACCTGCGTACATGCAAGCATAAAGGCTTTTTAACACTCGATATGCTTCCTCAACGCCTAGACCCAAGCCATGCGTGTCAAATCGCAATTGGTAATATGTCTATCTTCTGGAAGAAACTTGATAAAATGGATACTAGTGAGATTCGTCGCGCCCAAAAATCCATGGATGCGGTTGAAAGCCAAAAAATCATTCGCCGGATTATGCTGCAAGGCTAAATCAACTATAATATGAATCATTCACGCCCGTTCATTTTAAATGAGCGGGCGTTTTTATTTCATCCGAACTTTATCCATTTCAGCATCTTGCTTTAAGGGGGGGGCTCGATAAATTATTGCATTGGATTAAAAATAAGGTAAAAGACTGTTGATCGATAATCCCATAGCCCATCAGTATTTCAAATGCACGTAGTTTGGTGTTCGTGACTTGATTAAGAACTTTCTCCAGTTCGTCGAGGTCCGATTCAGTGATATGTTTTCGTTCAACTTTAAGAGTCTCTTGAAGCAACGATTCTAACTTTTCTTTCTGAGTTTCAATAGCTTGCTCTTTAATGAGCTCAAGATAATACTTGTGTATCTGCCAGATCAGGAAAATACTGGCCTCAGTGGCTATCAGGAGTTCTTTGATCGCTTCTAATGAAGAGAGTAGATTGGCTAAATCTTCAATCCCTTCATAGGGTTGAAAGTAATGTTGGCTCGCAGGATGCATTGGGAAAATATTCCATGCGGAAGCTTCTTCATACGATTTTAAGTTGGGGATATCCTGTGTAAAGTCAGTGCTATAGAGTGTTTCTAATGTGGCCGCTATCATGTTTTCCGGCGCATTTTTGTGAACAGCGAGTAACGAAGTTATGGATACGGTTGGGTGATGAGGAATACTGGGTGATTCAGCATATAGACCTGCAGGAATCTCGAAGAAATAGAAGTAAGCATGCTTCTGCGCTATGGCAGGCGCATTGGGAATATCAAGGATAGTAAATTCCCCCGTAGACAGGACTTCATGTAGATTATCGTTGAACAACCTTGTTGTGACAATAGCGCCATCATAACTCGAACCATGGAGTAATTGCTCAAAAGGAGCTTCGGAATCAATGATTTCAAAATCATAGTGATCTAAAATATTCCTGGCTGATTGACGCATGCCTTAGAATTGGGGGCCAAAAGGATTTTTCGTCCTTCAAAATCTTCTATGCGCTTAATACTACTTCCTATGAGTACAACAGGGATAACCATATCAGGATAGATGAGGAATCAAGGCGGCGATTTGGTCCATATCCACTGCTCCAGCCTGGATTATGGCCAAATCGGCTTCACCAGCCTTAAGCAAAACATGGTTTTCCTGAGCCCCTATGGTTTCCTTGACGATGACTTTAGACTGCGTGTTGGCCTCTAGCGGTGCTTGAAGCAGCTTAGCGAATTTATTGTAGAGCCCCTGATTATGCCCTGATGCAATCGTAATGGTGTCGGGAAGTGGAGGATGTATACGCACCCAAAACCCTATCAGCAAAACAATTACACACAACAAACTCAAGGAAACAACAATCGGGTAGCGTTTAGCGACCCATCCTTGTACCCTTTTTAGCTTTTGAGGGTTTATTTGTATATAAAATGTCCCAGTTTTGCCCAGTAGAGATCGGCGATAGGACTTTCTGCTATCATATCGATAATAACAAAGCGGTGCAACAGGCGCCCTTGGCTGCGTATAGAGAACCTATCTGCAAACAGAAAAGAATAGAATGTGCATACGTGATTTATAAAGGATTAGTACCATTCGAATATCAGGAAATACTCAAGGTTTAAAAGCATCAGCCTTACGCCGCTTGGATAAATTATGTCGCCGTCGCAGTCGAACCGACCATGTGGTCGCACCGGAGCTTGCAAGGTTCTTAACCGAAATAAGTTTTGAAATTAAGCGTCAAATCGGATTGCTCATTGATCGCATAGGCGAAATTCACGAAGTGATCGTGGGGGATGCTCGTGGGGTATTCTTACCCGATTTGTCGCGTTTTCGCCAAGGCCACGATCGTCTCTGCGGTCTACGGCTGATCCATACTCACTTACACGATGCCGGATTGGATGATGACGACTTTACAGACTTGGCATTGCTGCGTTTGGATTTGGTGGCCGCAATTGAAGTGCTGCCTGAGAATGGATTACCGGGCCGTGTATACATTGCGCACCTCTTGCCTGCCAACAAAACAAAACAACCTTGGGAAGTGTTGCCTCCCAAGCGTGTGCATGAACTCGAAGAAGATTTTGAGGATTTGATTGACGCACTGGAAGATGAATTTATTCGCTTACGTAAAGTACGCGTGGCCGATGGTAGTGCAAAAGACCGAGCCATGCTCGTGCATGTTTCACCTCAACCGCGTACATTGATCGATGAATCCATTGATGAGTTGGCAGAACTATGCGGTAGTGCGGGCATAGAAGTTGTGGAAAAAATTACCCAGCGTCGTCAGCCCGATAATAAGCACATAATGGGGAAAGGCCGATTGCAAGAAATTATGATTTCGGCTATGCAAGAAGGTGCCGAGTTGTTGATTTTCGATCTCAATATTACACCAACGCAAGCCAAAAATCTTGCGGCCATGACCGATATGAAAATTCTCGATCGTACCCAGGTGATTCTGGATATTTTTGCTCAACGCGCCGAGACGCGTGAAGGTAAGATTCAAGTTGAGCTGGCGCAATTGCGTTACACCTTGCCATTGTTGAGCACCAAGCATACCGCCATGTCTCGTTTGACCGGTGGCATTGGTGGTCGTGGTCCAGGGGAGACGAAACTAGAAGTTAATCGTCGTCGTGCTCAGAAACGAGTTGCTCAATTGCAGCGCGAAGTAAACAAACTCGGTGATCGCCGTCGCCTACGTCGTACCCAACGTGAGTATAAAGGGGTGCCAACCGTATCCATTGTTGGCTACACCAATGCCGGAAAATCGACCCTGCTCAATAACTTGACGCAAAGTAAAGTGACTGCGCAAGACGCCCTGTTTGCAACGCTAAACCCTGTTTCTCGTCGTTTGCGCTTCCCGCAGGAACGCGAAATTATCATTACCGATACGGTGGGTTTTATCCGCAATCTCCCCAAAGAATTAATGGAAGCATTTAAAACTACTTTCGAAGAAATTGCTCCAGCAAATTTACTGCTGCATGTACTTGATGCCTCCAATCCCGAGATTGAAGAGCGCCATCAAACCGTGATGGAAATATTGAAAGAGCTGGAGTATGATTCTAAGCCAGTGCTCACTGTGCTCAACAAATCGGATAAATGCGAACCCGAAGAGCTTGAGAATTTAGTTAACGCCTATGACGCAATTGCGATATCGGCTCTAAATCGTTCTACCTTCGAAGCGCTCATGTTGGAAATGGAAGAGCGCTTGTGGAATATAAATTTTGAAGCCATGGAAACGTTTGCTGGTCATCAACAAGCGATGACCGAAGAAGAATTTTTAGCTGTGATGGAGAGTCGAGATGCAGGTTAAGAATATTTATTTACTTTTATTGTTCATGTTGGGGTTTACAGCATCGGCTGATGTGTCTGCTGTCACAAAATCACGTATCGCACAATTGAATTTCAGTATCAGTAATGGGCAAAAAGCGATTGAAGAGTCCAAGGCATTGCTGCTGAAGGGTGAACAAGAAGCTGCTCAAGAGAAATACGATGAAGCCCAGGACTTATTCAAAGACTTTGTACTAAAGTGCCAACGATTCTCTCCTGATGAACTTTATTTATATGAAGTGGGGGAATATGGGACCGGTATGGAAGTCGTCGGTGAATTTGATTTAGCTGCCCGAGCATATGCGCGCGGGTATCGCCTGGATTCGTCTGAGTCATCATTCGCACTGCATGCCGGCCGTAATTGGCGTAAAGTGGGGGCGGCCTACTACGACCGTGCCATTAGATTGTTGTATAAGGTTGTTGAAGCTGAAAACACTGAAGCCAATATTCAGGCACAAGCACATACAGAGTTAGGCTTGATTTATATGGCTCAAGGTCTACATACCTTATCCGAAAAATCTTTCGCCAACGCTCTGAAAGAAGACCCAGCCAATGTTAGTGCGGGAATCGGCAGTGCTCTTATTGTGATTCAGCAAGGAAAGCTAGTCGAAGGCATGTCCAGCCTGGAAAAATTAAGCGATTTAAGCCCTGAGCAAGGCGCATTTATTAATAAAGGTCTCGCAACCGCGTTAAGTGTCCTGGAAACCAACCGTGTGATTCTGGCCAATAATGCCGAGACGCATTTTGCTTATGCTAAGTTACTCTTAAATACTCAACGCCTTACTGAGGCTATGTTTGCCGTCGAACATGCCGTAAAATTAGACGATACAGACTATGCAATGCACAATATGCGTGGGGGCTTATTGATGCAGCAATCATTGACTGATCGGGCAATTGGGGCCTATACTCGTTCTTTTGAATTAAATCCGAATCAGCCTAGAACGCTCGAAATCCTCAAAAAGTTGAAAGATAACGGCTAAAGCCTGAATTTATGCAACTTTTCCTATTAGCCACGTATCCATCAAAGGCTATCTACTCGCCCCCAAATGCCTAAATAAGAGCTAAATAGCGTTTGGATATGTGAGAGACATCTGTTATAATTACTACGGTTTGAGACAGTAGTAATTATAAGTGGCTGTGCTTAATTTTGTTGTTTCAATACCATTTTTGTACTTTTTGCGGGGGGGATATTATTGTGCGTTCGATTTTCCGAATGATGCCAGGCTTATTTTCACACGACATGGGGATTGACCTAGGAACGGCCAATACATTGGTGTATGTTAAAGGTCAAGGAATTGTCTTAAGTGAGCCATCAGTAGTTGCGATTAATAAAGATAAAAACGGCGAAGTATGTGCCGTGGGGAATGAGGCCAAAGAAATGATTGGCCGTACTCCGGGCAACATTATCGCTATTCGCCCATTGAAAGATGGTGTGATTGCTGACTTTGAATATACCGAAGCCATGCTACGGTATTTTATGCAAAAAGTTCATAATCGTAAAAAACTCGTCACGCCTCATGTAGCAGTCAGCGTTCCCTCCGGAATTACATCTGTTGAGCACCGCGCTGTAGAAGAAAGTGCAACTCGCGCAGGTGCCAAACAAGTTCACCTTATCGAAGAACCCATGGCTGCCGCAATCGGTGCCGGCTTGCCGGTGGATGAACCTCAAGGCTGTATGATTGTGGATATCGGTGGGGGAACCACGGAAGTTGCAGTTATCTCTCTGGGGGGAATTGTTTTTGCTAAATCAGTAAAAGTTGCTGGAGACGAATTGGACCAAGCGGTCATTCAACATTTAAAACGCACCTACAATATGCTGGTAGGAGAGCGTACCGCTGAAGACATTAAAATGAAAATCGGATCCGTCTATCCAGGAAAAGAAGAAATGGAAATGCAAGTCAAGGGCCGCGATCAGGTTATGGGCTTGCCAAAGATACTTACGATTACCTCAGAAGAAATTCGTGAGGCCCTTAGAGAACCTGCAAGTGCTATTGTCGATGCGGTCCGCGTTACACTCGAACGTACTCCACCAGAATTGTCTGCGGATATCGTAGATCGTGGGATCGTTCTTGCGGGTGGCGGTGGATTATTGCGTGGCTTGGATCGCTTGCTAGCCAAAGAAACGGGTTTGCATGTGACCGTCTCTGAAGATCCATTAACGGCTGTGGCATTGGGCACCGGGAAATATCTTGAAGGTCTTAGACGTAAACGGAAATAGTCAATATGGGACGAATTAGTTTTGCAAACGACCGAAAGTAACCGCGCGACGATTACCTGTGTCGTCTTGGTGACTTTTTCACTGGTTTCACTAGCATCGGGAGTACGCGGGGGCGTAATCGAACAAGGCATTAAAACCCTGGTAGGGGTGGCCATGATGCCCTTTCTCGTTGCAATCGATTCACTCGAAGACGGGACGTCCTATGTCACCGGATATTTTACCGAATATGATGAAATGCGCGAATCACTTCGTAAAATGAATGAAGAATACGCTCAGCTACAAAAACAAACTTCACGCTTTTATGAGCTTCGTGCTGAAAATGAACGTCTGCGTACCATGATGAATTTTACACGTGAAGAAACACAATTCGACTTACATCCTGCCGAAGTACTTCAACACTCACAAGGCGTACTTACCATTGATGTTGGATCGCGCTATGGGGTTAAAGAATCCATGTGCGTCGTGACCGCAGAAGGTATCATTGGCATGGTAACTCAGGTTGGTCCCTATACGTCCAATGTTATAACCTTACAAAATGCTGACTGTCGAGTGGATGCAATGATTGATTGGAATCGCGTACGCGGTCAAGTGCAAGGAACAGGGAATGACCTCAGTAAAGTTTGTGAAATGCTCTACATCGATTTTAAAGATGAAGTGCTGGTGGGCGATTTAGTCGTGACTAGCCCTGACAGTGTGTTCCCTAGTGGATACCCCATTGGTCGAGTGCAAAGTAAGCCGGTAAATCATGATTTAGACAAATCCGTTTGGGTAGCCCCTTTGGCCGATCCTTTTAGTGTTGATGAAGTTTTTGTCCTTTTTCGTGCGGACTTAAAGGTTGAAGACTTGGCTTATGAAGTCGAAATTGATGATGGTGAAGTTGAACAAGACGAAACCCTATTGGATTTTGCAACGATTCAAGAGAGGTACGCACCATGAACCAACCTATTACATTGTGGTCCAATCTTGTATGGCTTGTGCTGATTGTAGTTTCAGCCTTGCTTGAAGCGACGTGGTTGCAAGCCATCAGTATTCAAGAAGTTGTGCCTGATATAGTACTAATTTTAGTTGTCTATTTCGCGATTACCGAAGGTGCCGAACGAGGGATGTATACCGGCTTGATTGGTGGAATATTCCAAGATGTTGCCGCCAACACAGGTGTCGGTCACCATGTGATTTGCCTTGTACTTGTTGGGTATATCGTTGGACGTATGGCTTCACGACTCATCACGGATAACCCCTATGTAAAAGCGCTAACAGTACTATTTTCCACAATTGTTCATGAGATTTTTTATGTCATGATTGAATATGTGCAAAAAGTTGATTTGGAAGCTATGTACACCATGTCCTATGCCATCCCACATCGCGCTTGCTACACTGCAATAGTTACTCCCATTGTTTTTTATTTACTACTGCGCATTCGTGGAGAACGATATCAGGGAGTCAATCTGTGAGTGAAAAATGGGATGAAGACAAGTATCCAGGGTTTTCCAAACGAACAAGCTTACTGGGACTTGTATTTGCACTGGGTATGTTGGTGTTGATTCTACGCTTGTGGCACTTGCAAATAATCAAAGGTGAAGAGTATACGGCTCAATCCGATAGTAATCGCCTGCGCCCCTTACGACTCGCTGCTCCACGCGGTGTTATATATGGCCGTGATGGAATGCGCGATAATGTAATACTGGCGGACAATCGTGCTGCGCGTGATTTAAAATTTGTGCTGGCTGATTGTACTACTGAGCCGAAAAAAGTAGCCAATTACTTAGAGAAAATTTTACAGATCGACCGCGAACTATTTCTGAGTGAAGTTGAAAATGCGCGTAAAACCAAACAACCCCATCGCTCCATATTAATTAAACAAGATATACCGCGATCGGTTTCTGCGCGTATCGAAGAGATGGCGCCATTTTTACCCGGAGTATTTACAGTGGTCCGTCCGGTGCGGCGGTATACCTATGGGCGAACCGGTGGACAAATTCTTGGCTATCTGGGTGAAATAGACAAAAAGGCGCTAGAGGCCAGTAAAGAAAAAGAAAATAAACGTGACCGTTACAACATGGGGGATTTGATAGGTCGTTCAGGAGTTGAGCGTCAATATGAATCATCTTTACATGGCATTGACGGGGAGATGTTGTTCACAAAATTTGCGACCGGTGTCCCGCAGTTACGAACTGATACCTACGGAAATTTATACGTTGAAAATGATAACTATGGGCATCGCTTGAATGTCGAACGCGAAGCAGAAGACCCTGTTTCTGGCAATGATGTTCACCTGACCTTAGATATTGGTTTGCAAGCCAAGGCCGAAGAATTACTTAAGGGAGAAGAAGGGGCAATTGTCGTACTCAATGCCGATACTGGGGCGGTATTGGCATTGGCCAGTGTACCAGGCTACGATCCCAGTGTGTTTGTTTCCCCACAAGGGACCTCGCAACGAGCAGAGATTTTGACAGGTAAACCCAATCGAATGATCAACCGTGCCTATCAGGAAGTATATGCACCCGGTTCCACCTATAAAATTTTATTGGCAAGCGCGGCTCTAGAAGAAGGTGTTGTTGATAAAAATACAACATATTATTGTCCCGGTAAATTTCGCTTACCCGGTGTGAATCGCCCTTGGCATTGTTGGAAGCGTTCCGGTCATGGAAATATTGCTGTGGTAGATGCCATAGCCTTTTCCTGTGATGTGTACTTTTACAATGTTGGACGATTACTCGAAGTGGATCGTATTAAAGAATGGTCTACAAAATTCGGTTGGGGGGAGAAAACGGGCTTTGATTTACCCGGTGAAGTTGCAGGGTTGATACCTGATCCCACATGGAAACGTAGCGTGTATAAAAACCTAGTCCCCGACGATCCCTCTGAATGGAATTGGTATCCTGGCGAAACAGTAAACTTATCTATTGGGCAAGGGTCGTGTGCAGCGACTCCATTGCAATGTGCATTACTCATGGCCACGATAACCAATGGAGGCTATAAAGTCACCCCATTTTTGGATGCTGAAAAGCTCAAGGGAGATCAAGACGGTATAATTAAAAAGACCAAGATCATAAGCGAAAGTACCATTGCCATCATTCAGGAAGGCATGCTTAAATGCGTGGAAAAAGGATCACCTGCGCCAACGGGTACTGGACGTCGTGCAGCGATTGACGGATTCAGAATCATGGGCAAGACAGGCTCGGCGCAAATGGTGAGCTTGTCTAAGCATAAAGACTACGCTACCGAAGAAGACATCCCTAAAGAGCTTAGAGATCATGCCTGGTTTATGAGCGGCGTTATGGAGCAAGATGAGCGTATTGCCATTTGCATTCTCGTGGAGCATGGACATCACGGCAGTAGTGCCGCTTCACCCCTCGCGAAAGAAATTATTCAGTATTTCTACGATTCGCGAAGGCAAGATGACTCAAAAGTTATGGTGGCCAAAGATGCAAATGAAGGGACGAGCCAATGAGTGTTCCTGTATCGAAAAAACTCATGAGCGCGAACATCAAGATCTTTGATCTGGGCAATCTGCGTCAAACCGATTGGGTTTTGCTGCTGATTATCACGTTCTTGGCGACTATTGGGGTATTGACGCTCTTCAGTGCCAATCGGAGTTTGGCCGATACTGCCCCGTATTACATAAAGCAATTGACCTTCTTTCCTGTGGGCGTCATTTTGGCTTTAGCCATCATGTGTATCGATTATCGCTTTTTGGTATCGCTCGCACCATTATTTTATGGGATATTGGTCGTCCTGCTCATCGCAGTATTGCTTTTTGGGGATGAAGCAAAAGGAGCACAACGTTGGCTAGTTATCGGCCCCATACGTTTTCAGCCTTCAGAGCAAAGCAAGTTGGCCCTTATTTTCATGCTCTCATGGTATCTCTCCACCATCGGAAGTAAAATTGAGCGATTGCCATACTTTTTGCTTACTTTTGCCATCACAGTCATCCCAATGGTTCTGATATTTAAGCAACCCAATCTAGGAACTGCGGCTACGATGGGGCCCATCACCATCGCGATGCTCTATGTCGCAGGGTGCAGACGCCTCCATTTATTCGGCCTATTTACCTTAGGGGGAGCGGCATTGCCTGTGTTGTGGTCCATCATGAAGCCCTATCAGCGTGAACGGGTCATGACGATTCTCGATCCGGCCTCCGATGCATTGGGTAGCGGATACCACACCATTCAAAGTATGATAACTGTCGGAAGCGGTGGGCTCAGCGGAAAGGGGTACTTGGAAGGAACCCAGACCTACCTGAGCTATTTACCGGAACATCACACTGATTTTATATTCTCTCTTCTAGCCGAGGAGTGGGGGTTTATAGGGAGTTCAATCGTTGTACTTCTCTTTTTACTGTTATTTTTTCGCTCTATGATGGCAGCACGTTCTAGCCAAGATATGGGCGGTTCATTGCTGGTCGTAGGAATTGTGACTCTGCTCGCATTCCATGTCTTCGTCAACATTGCGATCACATTAGGTATTGCACCAGTGACGGGTATCCCTCTCCCGTTTCTAAGTTGGGGCCGGTCGTTCTATTTAACGACCATGATGGCCATGGGGGTCGTGTTAAGTGTAAATACACGGAAAAGTTTTTTTGATTGACCAATAAGGTATACTCACTACTATGAAAGAATATGTAATCAACGTCAATCCGTTTGAAACGCGCATTGCGCAGTTAGACGATAAACGGATGACCGAAATAACCATCGAGCGCGATGAAGAGCGCAGTGTGGTTGGAAATATTTATAAAGGCCGGGTAGACTCTATCGTCCCCGGTATTCAAGCTGCATTTATCGATATCGGCCTTGAACGCAACGGTTTCCTCTATGTAGGGGATGTCGCTGCAGCAGAAGGCACTGGAGACTTCGATATCGAAGGCGACTCATCGCCCAAGCGTCGTTCCCGGAAAGCTAAACGTGCACCCATCGAGACTATCCTTAAAAAAGGACAGTCCATCATGGTGCAAGTACAAAAAGATACATTGGGTTCCAAAGGCGTACGTCTCACAAATTATGTAACCTTACCGGGACGCTATGTAGTGTTGATGCCCACGGTCTCGCAAATCGGTGTGTCCCGAAAAATTGAAGATCGAAAAGAACGTGAACGATTAAAAAGCACGCTCAAATCGTTTCGCCGCAATAAAAAATATGGTTTAATAATTCGTACCGCTGGGGAAAAAAAAGCTAAAGACGAAATCTTGGCGGATTTGCGCTACCTCAATTCTTTATGGGATAAAATTAAACGTAAAATGGAAGGCGGGAAAAAAGTTGTCCTCTTACGAGAAGAGCTCAGTCCTGTCCTTAAAAAAGTGCGGGATACATTTACCGAAGACATCGATCGTGTGACCATTGATGATCCTGCAGAATACAATAAGATTTTAGATTTCCTCGAGCACTTTGCACCCCAACTGCGTGAACGATGCCGACTGCATGCCGCACGGCGTCCAGTTTTTGACAAAATGGGTATTGATGATGAAATTCGCAAAGCACTCGACCGCAAAGTATTTCTCAAGAGTGGGGGGCATATCTGCATTGACCAAACCGAAGCCCTCATCGCTGTCGATGTGAATACCGGTAAGTTTACCGGGAAGAAAAACCTCGAAGATACAGTATTTAAAACCAATATCGAAGCAGCACAAGAAATTTCCCGTCAGATGCGTCTGCGCGATTTAGGCGGTATTATTGTATGCGACTTTATCGATATGGAACTGATGTCCAATCGTAAAAAGCTACTTAAAGAATGCCAGATGGCTGTGCGAGACGACCCTTCTAAAGTCACCGTGTCCGATGTCGGTGATTTAGGATTGGTTGAAATGACACGCAAGCGTGTAAAGCATAATTTGGTTCGTGCACTCTCGCAATCATGTCCCTATTGCGAAGGCAGTGGCGTAGTCCGCTCGGTTACAACCATGACCTTTGATACCATGCGCGCTCTTCAAAAGTTATTCTGTAAAACCAAAGAGAAAAAAGTGATCCTTAAAGTGCATCCTGATGTGGCACGACGTCTTGAATTTGAAAATAAATCTATGCTCGACGAAATAGCGCAGCGTTTTCAGCGAGAAATCAACGTCGAAGCAGATCCTTCATTTCACATTCATGATACCAAGGTGATCAGTGCTCGAACCCGAAATGAAATTTCTTCTTTGGATTAGTGATAGGAGAATACAGTGCTTAAAGCCGTGTTGATATGGGGCGTAGGCTTGACCTTGCTAGCCATTGTGATGGGAGTCTTTGTCATTCTTAGCGATCATATTCAGCACAAACGAAAATAGGCACGATATGATGATTTACATCTCCGAATGGGATTGGGTACTGAATCCGAAAACCTGGATGAAGATTCACCAGACGATATGGAACACTAAACATCAAAGCCCGGTAAGCATTTAAGCTACCGGGCTTTGATGTTTAAATAGATAGTGACGATTAATTTTCTGTTGCTTCGCCTATTGGGCTCACCACTTCGGGAACAATAACTTCAGGTAGCACAGCTTCCTCAACCGGAGCAAGTTCTGGGTGAACCGCATAGAGTTGCTCCAGCTTTAATTGGGCCTCCATGGATACTGTTGAACCCACAAATTCTTCCAATTGCTCTTTGTAAGCAGCAATCGCTTCGGTATAGGCTTCATTTTTCTCATGGCATACCGCAATGTTATACGGTTGGCGCTTTGCAGTAAAAGAATCTGGCCATGTATCCTGTACCTTTTTATACTGCACGATAGCTTCGGCGTAATCCCCTTGTTCTTGCGCAATAACCCCTAATCCTTCAACCGCATCAGGAGTGAATTCGAAAGTGGGGTGTGATTCTGATAACTTACTATAAGCCATTTTAGCAGAATCAAAATCGTTGGCATCTAATGCAGAAGCACCTTGTAACAACAGGGCTTCGGCAGCATATTTACCATTGGCATTGGCGAAAACAGCTAATGCCGAAGCTCGTTCAGCCGGGTCTTCAATATCCACTGCAATAGCGAAGTCTGTGGCTTGGTTTTGTTCATCTGCAATCTTACTGACATTAATTAAGAATCCAGCAGCAACCAATACAACAATTAGTACTAGAGAGCTAATGTACTTCATAGGGCTATCTATCACACTCTGGATAAGTGCGTGTAATGGATCGACCTTTTCTTCTTCTTCATGGTGACGAGTCATAATTATCTAAAACCTTAATAAAAAAAGTTTAATTCTTCGATTTCAAACCTTGATATCATATCATGCCCAAGGGGACTAAAACCAGCTATTGAAAGGGCTTGCGAAGCTAAATTTGCAATTTAGGGGGGAGGATGCCTATGATCGGCCCTCAGAGTTCACTTCTGAACTCTACTAAAACCACGAATAAATAGAGACCATACCCATGTCCGATACCGAAAATCTACAACCCGAAGCGATGTCGGAAAAATCAAAATCGGCTTTAAAAGCAGTATTTATTATCCTGTTTTTAGATTTAATTGGTTTTTCTATCATCTTTCCATTGTTTCCAAGCATGCTGGATTATTATATGACTGTGGAAGGCGATAGGGGCCTTATCGGTGTAGTAGTTAGCGTATTAGAACGGTTTACAGAAGTTGCAGGTGGTCCTAGTGGTATTGGGATAATCATTCTGTTTGGTGGGGTATTGGCGGCTTTATTCTCTTTACTGCAGTTTATTTGCTCACCCATCATTGGTACACTTTCCGATCGCTATGGGCGTCGACCTTTACTATTAATCTCCATAGCAGGAATCACCATTTCTTACGGTCTTTGGTTTTTTGCAGGGTCGTTTTTAATTTTGGTCTTTGCGCGAATTTTAGGCGGGCTAATGGCCGGAAACATCTCAACGGCATCAGCAGTTGTAGCCGATATAACAAGCACAGAGAATCGCTCCAAAGGCATGGCAATCATCGGAATTTCCTTCGGATTGGGATTCATTATCGGACCAGCAGTGGGGGGCTTGACCGCGTTAATTGATTTAACCAAGCACTGGCCTGGCCTAGTTGCATACGGTGTAAATCCTTTTTCAATGCCCGCTTTGGTGGCACTGGTACTATCGGTATTAAATTTAGTGTATGTTTATTATAAGTTTGAAGAAACCTTGCCCGAATCCACGGACGATACCGATCGAGTTCAGCGTTCCATCAATCCGATTAAACTTTTTAAAACCGAAAATTATCCCGGTGTCAGCCGAACCAACTGGATTAATTTTATTTTCTTAGCAGCCTTTTCCGGTATGGAATTCTCACTAACTTTTCTGGCCTTTGACCGTTTTCAATACGGTTCACACGACAACGCCTGGATGTTTGTATTTATTGGGATTACCTTAGTCTTAGTTCAAGGCGGCTACGTCCGTCGGAAGTCGGCAGCCATCGGGCCAAAGCGTATGAGCCTACAAGGACTTATCATGGTTATACCGGGATTGATTTGTGTTGGCTTTACCCAAAGCACAGCCATTCTATATCTCGGTTTGTTTTTGATGGCAATAGGGTCAGCCCAAGTTATTCCATGCTTAACCGCGCTAGCTTCATCGTATGCACCCGCCAATGAACAAGGCCGAATTCTGGGTGTGTTTCGATCACTTGGAGCCTTGGCGCGGGGCGTTGGACCATTAATTGCCTGTGTACTCTATTGGCGACTGGGTTCTAGCTTATCCTACTACATTGGTGCCGCGGCAATAATATTACCTATTCTTATTGCTGTAGGGTTACCTAAAGTACCTGAAGAATTTGAATCAAAATAGCGAACCTGATTTCCTAAGACAAAGGAATTGAGGACGTCTTGAATTAAATTCTCAATGGGTACAATTCCATATTCCGTTGTATCGTCAATTGCACTGAGTGCACCCAAGGTTTCACGGGCTTCATCAATGCCTTCTTGAATCGCACCACCAATAAACTCAGCAAACTGTTCGTGGGCTTCTTTATTATTTAAGTCGCTATGGTTTTCACGGTACTGCTCAAAAAAGCCTAGGGAAAAATCCAGTATACGGTTGGTAGTGGCTTCAGGAGAAGTGTCAATCACTGCACCCGCTTTAATGCCCAATTTTGCTTTGGCATCGTCCACAAACCCCTGAATCTTTGGGTAGGCACTTTCCAAAATGACACGCATTTCGTCTTGGGTGTTTAAAGGTATTGCCAAGCGAAACCACATCGCGGCCTCGAGGTGGGCCTCCCAGCGGGTCTGTAGGGTTTCGTCGAAATGGCAATGGATTGGCATTTCGAGCGGCAACAGGCAGTGCCGAGATATTCGTTAAATCCATGATACTTCTCCCTCCGCGGTTATTCCATTTACTAAATCGTTCCGTCGCTATAGGATCTATCGGCAGAAAGGGCAAAGAGCTTTAGCGTTACAATCATCGGATTGAATTAGGGGCCCAAAGTTCTTTGATAGCAGGTGGTTAGTGGATGATACGTGTGGTGCGTACTCGGTGGTAACCCAAGTGTATATACCCTAAAATAAGCAATATCAGCGCAATGATCGAGAGGTTTTTACCTAAAGTAAATGCTTCAGGTCGATAAGTAATCCGTACCAAATTATCGCCCGGTTCAACTTTTACCCCAGTAAATATTCCATTAACCCAGAATGTCTCAGTAACTTCACCATCAATAGTGGCAACCCAGTCTTTATTTAAAATTCGATGCACCGCTAAAACACTCGGTGCAGTGGGATTAATCTTAATGCGTAGTTTTACATTCTCTGGATCTGCAGACCATGTTGGACGTTTGGGAACCTTATCCCAAGGGGTAAGGATGATATCTTTGGAGATTATTGCAGCCGAATCAGTTTTTAAGGTTTCCGGCGTCCAAGTAGCTTGGTAAATTACTTGATCATGTAACTCCAGCAGGGCAGTTTCATTAAGTTTTTTAAATCGCGCAACCCCCTCAGTGGTCACAGACTGAAGTTGTAAGGACTGTCTAAATGTAGGTGACAGCGATTCCAATCCTGTGAGTGGAATAAGCAAGTGAGAAGTCGGCATGAAATTAAAGAGTTCCGGTCGTACTTCAGCTTCACTCAAGAATGCATCAACCTGTGAAAGTGAGCGCCCTGTAGACTGTTGACTCTGCGCGATTCCCATTGCGGTATCATGATCCAAAGTTGATGCTGGAGAACGATAGATATTCCAATGATTCATAATGCCTAGATCCAAAAAAGTAATGAGCATAAAGCCTATGCAAATAACAATGGATTTGGGATGAACTAATGAATAAAAAAGCACGACTAAATAGAGCAGAACAATCACGAGGGTTATGCACAATATTCCAGTAATGGCCAATCCGCTTACAGGGGAAGAGAATAGCGCAAGGGAAGCCGGGACCAATAAGCCTGCCAAAAGTACAGGCACAAAAATACGCCCACGCTTCAATGATTCATGGCATTGGTCTGCCGTGAGATCGCTCCAGATAGCCAAGGTGATAATGGTGCTTAATGCCATCATGAAACTGAGCGGGGCAAGCAATTGATGATGGGAAAGCAGCACTGCTAAGGCCGTGTCACTGAAAAAGTGACCGTAGGTTAGTGTGCTGCCTACAAGGATCAACGATGTGATTTGCAATGCATCTACTTTTGATAAATGGTGCTGTAATAAATTCGGACGAATAATCAGCCACAATAGTGTGGTAAGTAATTGAACAATGCCCACATGTATCATGCCGAAATGACGCAGGTCGCCTGTATGAGGAACCAGTAATAAGGCGGCTTGCATAAAGCTTGGTAACGATTTTGTAGATTCAGTAACGAGGATTGTATCGTTCATGTAGGCGAGGTAAGGCAATAATTGCTGCGTGACCAATGCGAGACCCACCGCCAGGCTTAATAAAAATGCCGAGCCCGTAATCAAATATCCTTTACGGAAGGGATACATTAATTCGTGAATGACAATGTACACAAACATAGTCGCAATACAACAAGTCGTTGCGACCCAATCACCACTCAATAACATAAATGCAATTATTACAGCACCTACCGGCCAATAAAGCGCCTGTCGTAAATACATTCGTTCAGCAAATAAAAAGAGTAAAGGTACCCACGGTACAACATCTGAAAACGGTTCGATTGGTTGTGCGAGCAGCGCGTGGCTACATTGGAATGCAACTGCGCATAAAAGGCTGAGCAAGGGGGCATAGCCCAATTTTCGTGCGGTATAAAATGCAGCGATTCCTGCCACCCAAAGTTTAAGCAATACAGAAACACCAAGAGCTAATGGCAGGGGCAGAAAATAGAAAGGTGCTGTAAAAGGAGAGTAGCACCGTGTTGTCCAAGCCGCTAAGAAGGGGGTACCCATCTGCGCGTCAGGGTTCCATAAAAAAGAGTCTTTGGACTGCGCTGTGTCGGCGATAAACGCAAAGGCTGGGTATACAGAATAAGCCTGTTCAATCTGATGATAATCGCCGGAAGATGTGACCATGTTGGAGGTTAATAATTCAGTATCTAACGGCACCTGACTCTGCAATAAATACGGTAAGCTCAATATCAGCCCCAGCGCGATCAACACGGCCGAAGCTTTCACATTGTGCCAAAATTTATGCGGATTGGTGATGACCATCGTTAGCTTTTTATCCGGATGCGCTCTAATGATTCATTCTGCAATGGACCGTTGGTCGCCAAGATGCTCGTGCCTACCTCATACACATCAATCGGGTCACCATTAATTTGGCATACCGTGCCGCCCGACTCTTGAACGATGATTTGGGCTCCTGCAAAATCCCAAGGCTTAAGGTGCGTATGATAGTAAGCATCCATTTCCCCACAGGCCACTGAACACAATCCAACAACGGCCGCACAATGACTTCGAACTTCTCCCGCCTCCCGCACGACATCTTCAAATGCATACATAATGTCATCACGGTGAATGGGATTCCCGTAATCGATTTCGATCCGAGCTACATTAAGAGTTGGTTTATCGGATACTTGTATAGGAGAGCCATTGCGTGTAGCACCCAGCCCTTTAGACGCTAAAAATTGCTGATCGATGGTTGGTAAATGAACCCCTCCTGCAAGTACTTCACCTTGATCGACAAAGCCGATGGAAATACCGAAAAAGGCATACAATCCCCGTACGAAATTTTGTGTACCATCGATGGGATCAATGACCCATGCGCGACGTGATTTGATATCATTAGGCAAGACATCGCTGCCCAGTTCTTCTCCCACAATGGTGTCATCGGGGAATTGAGCCAAGATTCGTTCAGTGATCAAATCCTGAAGATATTCATCGGCCTCTGTGAGCAAATCAACAGCATTGAGTTTACTGGACACCTTTAAGTCCGCTCGATGCGTGTATTTGTCCATTGCTACGACCGAGACTTTATCAAGTATTTCCTTAATTAACGATAATTCTTGCATTCGATTCTCCATTGGGGGATACTATGTTAATTATCCTGATTAACATCGGTGATGTCTAGCTAGACTTAGTGAATGTGAAAGTAAAAGTTGAATAGAATGGGGGCACATGGTAGCCTATTTTTCTACTTGTTAATCAATTTTTGGAAGGAAAACCCATGAAAATCAATCAAATTACCTCTTCGCTTAAGCGCATTACCTTTTTCGGGCTTATGGCCACAATTGTGTCCGTTACAGCACAAGCAGAAGATTTCAAATCTTTGTTCAACGGTGAAGACCTCGTAGGCTGGAGCGGCAGTTCAGAGCTATGGAGCGTAAAAGATGGTGTTATCGTGGGCGATACACATCCAAAAGGCCTAAAAGGTAAAAACCTATTCTTGTCTACAGCCGATTCCTATTCTGATTTTGTGTTGAAATTGAAAGTAAAAATGGAAAATGGGAATAGCGGTGTCCAATTTCGCGCTACCCAGAAATTAGATTATGTTGTCACCGGCTACCAAGCCGATGTTGCTGATAGCTCAAAACCATACTTCGGCATGCTCTATGAAGAAGGCGGCCGTGGAATTATGCAGTATTGGAAAGATATGTCCGATGAAGAACGCGCTGCTGTAAAAGCTGCCGCAAAATTCGATGATTGGAATGAATATGTCATAATCTGTAAAGGCGACCACATTAAAATGGTGTTAAACGGTCACACAGTATTGGATTTATTCGATCCTGATGGTTCCAAGGAAGGTGTCGTTGCACTTCAACTCCATGTTGGCCCCGCAATGCGTGTATTTTATAAAGATATTGAGATTAAAGAGATTGAGAAATTGCTGGATGTAAACCTTAAAAAACTCAATCCCCTCAAAAAATAAGCAGACCTATAATTGACTTCTGTCACATTTCTTCGGTATGATGATCGTTCTGAAACATTCATGCCGGAGTGGTGAAATTGGCAGACACGCATGGTTCAGGTCCATGTGCGGGTAAACCGCGTGGAGGTTCAAGTCCTCTCTCCGGCACCATTAAAAGTTCAAGTCCCGTTAGTGAATCTCACTAACGGGACTTTTTTTGATTTAAGTATATTCTTTGTAAGAAAATCTACGCTCAAGTGACCAATATGGGTAACGAGCACTTACTAGAGAATTGAGAATTCGCATTGATTGACGAAAATCAAAAAAACTATTTATGACTTGGCTAAATGATCATACCGCCTCGGTGATGAAAGTAGCCCGTGCATATAACCTCAGCAATGAAGAATGCTAAGATCTTGCTCAAGAAATTTTACTTCATGCATAGCGCTTCTTACCAAAATTTGAACAACGTTCAAGCGCATCAACTTGGTTTTATCGTGTGGCATAATTGGCATCGAAAAAATAAGCCACGGCGTATACGCCAACAACCTTTGTTTGATGTGCAATTCGTGAGAGCAGAGGGGGCAATCTGGCAGAAGATGTGCAGCAGCGAGAAACAGTAGAAGAGCTGTATCGAGCCATAAATAAGTTGCCTAAAGGAGAAGCCGCATTGGTGTTGCTATACCTGGATGAATTGAGTTACCGCGAGATGGCAGAGGTCTTGGGGATTTCAGAAAGCAATGTAGGGGAAAACTGAATCGAGCAAAAAAAGCCCTGAGTACGCTGATGAAGGGAGATTCCGATGGGCACAGATGAATATCAAGAAGCGTGGAAAGCGCATTCGGAGAACAACCAAGTAAAAATAGATGTCGACGTAATTATGAATGCGGTATTGTGTAACCAGAAAGAAATGCAATCAGCCAGTTATTGGAGCGATATCAGTGATATGGGGATATCCTTGGTGTTATTACAGATATTTTTTTATTTAGGCACGACTATGGACTTGCATTGGGCATAGTATCTAATGATGTCAGAGTTGATTTGGGATATATGTTTCAAATTAGTGGTTCGATTTAGCCGCAGGAAAAGGAGCTATGAATCGTGTGAACCCTAATTAAACAGCTCAAAAGAATCCCTGAATTTGGTGGATGAAGAAATTTTTTTGAAGCGCAACATTCTTTTTTCGTCCTTATTACCAACGGCTCTTGTCATGATAGCGTTTTTCTCTCATTTGGCATGGATTAAACCTTTCATCGGGATACAATGCTGGAGCACTTAAATGCTTAGGCAGGGACGTAATCGTTGAGGCGTTGAATATACTGGAGCAAGGCTTCTTCGATAGGTTCCACTTCGCTAAACTGCATGAGATAGACACGCACATTCTTAGAATCACGCAATTCATGAAGGTAGTGAGTATAAAATTTTCGAAACGAAGTCACCCCCCGTTGCACGCCGCGTTTTTCAACATTCTCTTTTAGGTGACGGATACACAATTCAATCCGTTCAACATGCGTTGGTGGTGTCTTATGTTCGCCCGTATCCAAGAAATGATGCGCTTGTTCGAAAATCCACGGATTGGAAATGGCTCCACGACCAATCATGGCCCCGTCACAGCCCATATCAAAAATGGCTTTTACATCTTCAGGAGTTACAATATCACCATTGGCAATCAAAGGGAGATCAGGAGCGACGGATTTTATTTTGGGCAACCAAGACCAATCCGCATCACCTGTATAACCTTGGCAACGTGTACGGCAATGTACTGTGAGCGCCTCAACGCCATTATCCACCAGCATACGCGCTACATCCTCGATAACAATCGTATCATCATCCCACCCAAGACGAGTTTTTACAGTCACAGGAAGTTTGGTGCCCTTCATGACCGATTGCACCACCATTTCAAATCTATCGAGATCGCGTAACAACCCAGCGCCATCGCCCCGTCCAGCAACTTTTTTTACCCAGCATCCACAATTGATGTCGATAAGATCAGGTGAATACGTCTCAGTGATAGCAGCAGCTTTTTCTAGCGATTCACCATTACTGCCATACAGTTGAATTGCGATAGGCCGCTCTTTTTCGGTAATTCGGATTTTATCCAGAGAGCGTTGAACATAACGGCTCAGGGCCTCACAATTGGTAAATTCTGTGTATACGATATCCGCGCCACGTTCTTTACAAATTTGGCGAAAGGCAATATCCGACACATCCTCCATGGGAGCGAGGGCTATGGGTTGATGAAATTCTAAAGGGCCGATGTTGAACATGTAGGGCGTATATCCATTGGATTGTGGTTAAGGGTGTATTTTAGCACATAGGGAAATAGTGGGAAAACTTTTATCCATTTAATAACTTAGGTATGCTGGTATCCATGAATAATACTATCCTATTATCCATTCTGTCCCTCTGTATCGGGTACATTGTTTCTTCAATATCCCATGCTGATTCGGCGATTACTTTAATCGGTGTGGGCTCCTGTGCGAAACAAGATAGACCACAACCGCTATTAGATAAGGCTAGTTCACGAAAGCCCGATGTTTTTGTATACCTAGGGGACAATATCTATGGCGATACCGAAAATATGGAAGAATTAAAAGCTAAATATGAAACACTGGGGGCTAAGCCTGAATACCAGCACCTTAATGATTCGACGCGCATTATCGCAACATGGGACGATCACGATTACGGCGCCAATGATTCCGGTCGTGAATATCCTAAAAAAGAAGAGTCCAAAGAGATCTTTCTAGATTTTTTTAATGAACCCGCAGATTCACTTCGTCGTACTCATCCCGGGGTGTATACCGTTTACGAATTTGGCCCCAAACGCAAACGGGTCCAAATTATCCTTCTCGACCTCCGTACATTTCGGTCACGACTGATTCGAAGCCGTACCAAACCCGATATCCCGCATGCGGGCCCCTATCTACCCAGGGGTAGTAATAAAGCAATATTAATGGGGGAGGAGCAATGGAGCTGGTTAGAGCAAAAGCTAAAACGCCCAGCGAAACTACGCCTCATAGGGTCCAGTGTACAATTTGCTGCCGAATTTCATGGCTGGGAATCCTGGGCCAATTTCCCTAAAGAACGTGAACGCTTTATCAAACTCATAATCGATACCCAAGCTGAAGGGGTAATCCTTATGAGCGGGGATATGCACTACGGTGAACTATCAAAGATGACTAAAGATGTTCCTTATCCTTTATACGATTTCACAAGCAGTGGAATTAATCAGGAATGGAAACATCCTATGCAAAATATTCACCGATTAGGCGAGACTGAATTCAGAGAACACATTGGGTGGATAGAAATTGATTGGAAAAGAAAGAATACGACAGTGCGTATGTCACTGGAAACCCACGATGGGCTTTCGCATGTCAACCATACAGTTGAATTACGTGAACTAAAGACATCTCAAAAGAGATAAGAGATTGAATTAGGCCAAGTGCATTCGTTATTGTTTGAGCAGTTCAGTAAGAGGAGACCAATCCTATGGCAGATGATTGTTTATTTTGTAAAATAGTGGCAGGGGATATACCGTGTGAAGAAGTGTATTCGGATGACGATGTCTTCGCTTTTCGCGATATCAATCCTGCAGCACCTACCCATATTTTGGTAATTCCCAAAAAACATTTAGCCAGCGTAACTGCAGCCACTCCAGCAGACGAATCATTAGTGGGCAAAATTTTATTAAAAGCCAACGAAATTGGTCAAGCGGAAAATTTACACTCGTCAGGCTTCCGGTATGTAATAAATGCCGGGAAAGATGGCGGGCAAACCGTAGACCATTTACACTTACACATACTGGGCGGTCGCGGACTGTTCTGGCCTCCAGGTTGATGCCATGATAAATGTCGATACACAATTATGTGGAGTAATTGGGAATCCGGTCAAACATTCAATGTCTCCCGCCATCCACAATGCCGGATATGCGACCCAAAATCTCAACTATGTATACCTCGCTTTTGAAGTGAGCGATGTGGGAGCTTTTTTACAAGGTATGCGGTCTATGCCCAACTTTCGTGGACTCAGCGTGACCATCCCATACAAGCTCGACGTGATGGATCACTTGGATGAAGTTGAAACCATGGCGCAACACGTGGGCAGCGTCAATACCATCACCAACGATAATGGACGATTAATTGGATCTACCACAGATGGCCTGGGCACTACACGAGCCTTTGATGAAGCCGGAGTGGATATCGAAAATAAACGAGTCTTGTTCTTAGGGGCAGGGGGGGCCGTTCGTGCTGTCGCCTTTGCTATGGCCGAGCGAAAACCTCAGAACATCACCATTCTTGGCCGAACGCCATCAAAGGTTGAGCCCCTAGTCCAAGACTTGGCAGAGAAAACGGATACAAAAATAAAGCTAGGCCACTTGGTAGACGATGTCGAAATGGCCATCTATGAGCACGACATACTTATTCAAGGAACACCGCTTGGAATGTATCCTGAGCATGTTGCAGAGACATGTGTACCGGCCGATTTGCTACGTTCCAACCAAGTCGCCTTTGATATGGTCTACCGACCCGTCAAAACTCAATTTCTCAACGATGCAGAATCTGCCGGAACTAAAGTAATCCTTGGAACCGAAATGTTACTTCAACAAGCCGCTGCTCAGTATGAGCGTTGGACAGAGTCTGAAGCCCCCGTAACAATAATGCGTAAAACCTTAATGGCGCATTTAGCGGGTGATTAGTTATTTTTACTTTACTATTGTCTATAAGGCCTTCTAATTGTTACACTTCTAGTATTGTAAATATTAGACAAAAATACGTTGTCTAATATAAGAAATAAACTAGCGAATGGGACCCACATGATCATTTCTAATTTTGTTGGAAAGAACTGCGTTATCCCCGAAATACAAGCCAAATCTAAACCCGATGCCATTAAAGAATTGACCCATCTTCTTTTCGACAAAAAGAAAATGGATAATGTTGAAATGGCTCTCGAACAAGTAGTGGCCAGAGAAATAACTGAAAGTACAGGGATTGGTTACGGCATCGCTGTACCGCATGCCCGCGTTCCAGGTATGAAAACGTTGGCCTGTGCTGTTGGTCGTGTACCGGATGGAATAGACTTTATGGCAGTCGACCGTGAACCAGTTAAGTTAATTTTCCTGATTTGCTACCCGCCATCTCAACAAACTGCCTACTTAAACTTCGTCGCCACCATAGCAAGTCTTTTAGGTGATAAAGAGCATTTTGATGCACTGATGGCAGCAGACGGTGAAGACACTATCTTTGCGGTATTGGAAGAAGTATCCGAAACATTCAATACTCACCAAGAAGAAACCATTGACTCCTACAATTCCGACCCCGGTATTAACGAAGTACAAGATGGTAATGCCGATATTCTCCTACTCGCGCGATTACAGTTACATGAAGAGATGCTGGCAACCACAAAATCCGGTAAAAACAAGATTAAAGAGCGTATTGAAGCCATTCGTTCAATGGTAAATCTGCGCATATTAAAACACTACGATAAATTGATGAAAGGCCGTTCTCCGGCACTGGTTCCTGTTGAAGGGGATACCTGCCAAGGCTGTTTCATGCGCTTGCCGTCTAAATTCGTCCAAGAAGTGCGTAATGACGTTAACCATATTAACACTTGTGTAAGTTGCAGTCGTTACATATACGTCGTATAATTTCTATTGATTTAAATCGCAAAGACGGTGTAGTCTTACAAGAGTAAGACTACACCGTCTTTTTTATGCAAATAGAATTTGGAGAGTGCTCTCATGTTAAGCGAATACGATCCCTGGATCGTACAACTGGTAAAGCGTGTCGATATTTTCAATGGCCTTACTCCACACGATGTGCATCGTATATTTACCAAAGGCATTACACAGATTGTTACTAGATAGCAAATGGTTTTTAAAAAAAGCACAACTGGTAATCAGATGTATGTTGTACTGGCCGGGAAAATGGGTGTATATGAAAGAAGCAAGCAAATTACGACTATCTCCGTTGGGGAAAACTTTGGTGAAATGGCCCTAGTAAGCCAAGAACCATGTACGGCCACCTTGATGGCCCTCGAAGATTCTAAACTATTCGTTCTCAATGAACATATCTTCCAAAAACTTTTGACTAAGCGTGTGGCGATACAAATCCTGTTGACTATTTGTAAGATGTTTGGTAATAAATTAACTAACGCCAATATGATGATCCGTGAGATAGAAGGCAGCTAAGCGTTTATGAACAACAACACAGATCCCAAAGTGTTGGTGATCGGTCTAGATTGCGCTGCCCCCGAGTGGGTTTTTCATCACCCTGATTATACTCTTCCGCACTTACATCGTTTGATGAGAGAAGGTGGGTATAACACACTGCGTAGTTGTGACCCACCAATTACAGTTCCGGCCTGGTCATGCATGATGAGCGGACGCGATCCAGGGGCTTTAGGAATTTATGGATTCCGAAATCGACGCCAGTATTCTGATTACTCGGATTATGCTATTGCAACGTCCTTGTCCCTAAAGGTACCACGTGTTTGGGATATTTTGTCTGAAGCCGGGAAAGATGTATGTGTGGTCGGTGTGCCGCAGACTTTTCCCATATCTCCAGTTCGAGGGTGCATGGTGTCCAGCATTTTGACGCCAAATGTAGATTCGGACAGCGTTTATCCTGAATCATTAAAAGCCGACATCATAAAAAATGTTGGGGAAATATGTTTTGATGTCGAAGACTTTCGCAATGAAGATGAGAATAAAGTGCTACAACGAATTAATGATTTTCTCCATAATCGTTTTGATGTGGCTGAATATTTAATGGCTAAAAAGCCTTGGGACTTTTTCATGATGGTGGATATGGGAGTCGACCGATTGCACCATGCATTTTGGCATTATGGCGACCCAGCCCATCCAAAGTTTCAAGAAAATACACCATACCGATGGGCCATGCGAGATTATTATCAAGCCTTGGATGAACGCATTGGCGGCTTACTTGCCATGGCAGGGGGGGATACGCAAGTCTTGGTGGTATCTGATCATGGGGCAAAACCGATGCATGGTGGTCTACGGATAAACCAATGGTTGCTAGATAAAGGCTATCTGTATCTTAACTCTATCCCAACTAGTCCACAGCCTTTTCGACTGGATGATGTGGACTGGTCGCGTACGAGAGCTTGGGGCGAAGGTGGGTATTACGGACGAATATTTTTAAATGTAGCTGGACGTGAGGCAGAGGGAATAGTTGATCCCACGACAGTTTCGAATTTATGCAACCAAATCAAAGGAGAGTTGGAGGCCATGATCGGGGAAGATGGAATTCCCATGAATAACTCAGTGCTGTTACCTGAAGACCTATATCCAGAAGTGAATGGAGTCCCACCGGATCTGATGGTATACTTTGGTGACCTGCATTGGCGCTCGCTGGGTGAAGTGGGCTGTGAGAATATCTACGTGGAAACCAATGATACGGGAGCAGACGCTGCAAATCATGCAATGGATGGTATTGTAATAGCGAACAGGCCACTTTCTCTCAACAAAGCGGGATTAATGGATATAGCACCTACCGTGTTATCATGGTTAGGTCTGAAAATTCCTGAGAAAATGCAAGGGCGTGTGTGGGCGGAAAACGAGTAGTACATGAAGGATAGATATGCGTATTGGGATTAACACAGTTGGAATTTTACCGGGATTTGGTGGCGGCGAAGAATTGTATCTGCGCAAGGTGATTACGCAGATACAGTCCATGGAAAGCCCTGCCGAGTTGATACTGTTTACCGATGTGATGAATCATTCTTCCTTTGAGGGCTTTACATGCGTGCAAGTGAAATCAACTAAAGAGATTGCAAGTCAATGCGCAAAGGAAGACATCGATTTAGTGTTTAGTGCCGCTAATACCGCACCCGCAAAACTAAATGTGCCTTTAGTATTGTGGGTGATGAACTTATATCAGTCCAACGATGTGCCACAGAAGAAACGCTTTTGGGGCATGAGTCAGCCTGCAGTCGGCAATATTGAGGACACATGTTTGCGTGCGGATATTTTGGTGGTGCCGTCTGAGTTTATGAAAAAAGAATTATTGCGTTTGTATACGGTGCCTTTGAATAAAGTGGTTGTTGCCCCGCTGGGGGTAGATGATGCCTTCGCGAATCCTTCACAATGCATTGTGCAGCAACCCTACTTCCTTGCTGTAGGCAAGGTGAGTCCCCGTAAGAATCTGAATAAACTGTTGCAAGCCTTTGAGCGTATACAGGATGAAATACCGCATTCCTTAGTGATCGTTGGTCAACCCGGCGAAGACGAGCCGGACCATTGGGGCGATCGGGTGTTCCGGATTGACCGCTTAGGCAATACCCAGCTTGCTGGGCTGTATCAGCATTGCGACATGTTTGTGTGTCCTTCCTTGTATGAAGGATCGGGCGTGACAGTGTTGGAGGCGTTCAAGGCTGGAGCGATAGTGGGCTGTGGACGTATTGGTGGGATACAGGAAATTGCGGGCGACAGTCCGTTTTATTTCAATGCGGAAAGTATCGATTCGATCACGGGTGTGCTGAAGCGCGTGTTGGATGAACCGGAGGATCTCCTTAATCGTCGGGCGTCTGGCGGCAAACTGCGTACGCAGGAATTCACCTGGGAAAACTGTTCGTGGAAAACCTTGACCGCCTTCCGTAAAGCGGTTTCGAGTGAGTAACCCCCTGGAGGTTGGTATGTCCGGTGTGTGCCATGCTACTATTCTTGTCTATTGTGTTGCATGAACAAATCTCTACTCTGGAAGGTTATTGCTATGAAGATTGTATTCTCTTGGGTGTTAAGTGTGTGTGTGTTGAGTGCGTCGTTTGGGGCCATGGCGGAGTTTGAGTCGCCAGTGATTAAGAAGTGGACAAAGATGCACACGAATAAGAAGGGTGAGAAGATTACGACGGAATACATGACCATAGACGGGATTATGGTGCATGAGATGGATGAAACCAAGCAGCCTCAGCCTGAGATAGTGGAACCGCCAAAGCTTGCGACCAAGCGTAAACCCATGGGCGTGCCTTCGGATGCGGTGGTGTTGTTTGACGGAAAGGATTTGTCGAATTGGACATCCAGCAAAGAAGGCGAAGAGAGTAAGTGGGAAGTGAAGAAGGGCGCGATGTGGCCAACGAAGGATTCAGGGATGATTCAATCCAAACAAGAGTTTGGATCTTGTCAATTGCATATCGAATTTGCTACGCCGAAGAAACCCGATGGACTCGGTCAAGGTCGTGGCAATAGCGGTGTGTTTTTGATGGGTCGTTATGAAGTTCAGATCCTAGATTCCTACGATAATAAGACCTATCCCGATGGACAGGCTGGCGCGTTGTATGGTCGCTCTAAACCCTTGGTGAATGCTTCGCGTAAACCCGGCGAATGGCAGACCTATGACATTATTTTCCACCGTCCCGATTTCAAAGACGGTAAAGTCGTGAAACGCGCAAACTTCACCGTGCTACACAATGGCGTGTTGATTCAAGACCATAAAGTCCTTAGCGGCGGAACCGGTTGGCGTGGCATGCACTCCATTTCTGAATACGAACCCCATGGTGACAAAGGCCCTATCAAATTACAAGACCACGGAAACCCCGTTTTGTTCCGTAACATCTGGGTACGCCCCTTGGAAGACTAGGTACTGCCGTACCGTATATAAAAGGGTGAATTTTTAGGGTGGTGACAAGATCGCATATCACAAAAATAAAGAGTTCTCATAATCAATAGGGGTAACTAGGTATTGGCGGAGAGTTAGGAACTCTCCGCTATTTCTTGTTATACTGCGGTTTGAATCGAGTTTTTTCTTTGGAGTAGGTATGTCTGAATCGAAGAGTAGGAATATAATGTGGCATTTGGGTGAGGTGGACCGGACGAAGCGTGAGGCTATGAAGGGCCATAAGGGCGCGGTGCTGTGGTTTACGGGTTTGTCGGGGTCGGGGAAATCGACGCTGGCGAATGCGGTGGAGTTGGCTTTGCACAACCGGGGCTGTCATACCTATATCCTGGACGGGGATAATGTGCGCCATGGCTTGAATAAGAATTTGACCTTCTCGGATGAGGACCGGATGGAGAATATCCGGCGCATTGGGGAGGTGGCGCGCTTGTTTTCGGATGCGGGGTTGTTGACTTTGACCGCGTTTATTAGTCCTTTCCGCAGTAATCGCGCGGTGGTGCGTGAGTTGTTAGGCGATCGTTTTGTGGAGGTGCATGTGAAGGCTTCGGTGGAGGTGTGTGAGAGCCGAGACCCGAAGGGGCTGTATCAGAAAGCGCGTTCGGGGGAGATTAAGGATTTCACGGGGATCTCTTCGCCCTATGAAGCGCCGGAGTCGCCGGAGATTGAGGTGGACACGGGTGAGTTGTCGATTGAGGACTCGGTGGCGCAGGTGATTGGGTATTTGAGTGACGCGGGATTGATCGCGGCCTCATGAAATTTTTGCTGACGAACGATGATGGTTATGATGCGCCTGGACTGGCGATGCTGCGATCGGTGGTGTCGGGCGATGAGTCGGTTGTGGTAGCGCCGTTGGAACATCAGTCGGGCTGTAGTCATCGTGTAGCGCAGTATGGGGAGTCACTGGATGTGCAGGAGCAGGCGGCGGATGTGTTTTCCGTGAACAGTACGACGGGGGATTGTGCGCGCTTGGGAGTGTCGACTTTGGCGCCGGATGTGGATTGGGTCTTGTCGGGAATCAATGATGGCGGCAATGTGGGCCATGATATTTATTTGTCGGGTACGATCGCGGGAGCGCGTGAAGCGGTGTTTATGGGGAAGCCGGCGATTGCCTTTTCACAATTCTATCGGGTGGGGATGGAGACGAATTGGGAGCGCGCTGGGGCGTGGACGTGCCGTGTGCTGGAGTTGATTTTGGCTGAGCCGCCGGAGCCGGGGACTTTTTGGAATGTGAATTTTCCGCGATTGGATGATGACGCACCGGAGCCGGAGGTGGTGCATTGTGCGCCGTGTACGATGGGTTTTCCGGTGAAGTATCAGACTGAGGGAGAGCGATACACCTACGCCGGGGTTTACGCGGAGCGTATCGCCACCCCCGGGCATGATGTAGATGTGTGCTTTTCGGGAAACATCGCGGTCTCCCGAATCTCTATCTAGACTTGCGTAGAATAAGAGCGTTTCCTAAATATTGACGGTGTTCGAGCGGAATCTTCATGAAATCATCTTGGCAACTGGGATAAAACGTGTAGGGTTTGGACACCTGTTGCGCCTGAGATTCCGTCCATTTTCCGTCGACGTGTAACTCCTGGCATTTCGTACATTGGACTGCCATAGTGGAACCTCCTTGTCGTTTCTATTCCATCCGTGTATAGTATTATCGACTCAGGGGCCGGGTACTTGGGCATAAAATGGACATAAACCCTAAATAGTGAGAATACTATGAGTAAATATCCGTATTTTGACCGGGAAGCGCAGTCTGAATTGGATTGGTTTGAGGCTTTGGTGTATCTGGCGCGGTATCTGAGAAAGCCGGAGGGGTGTCCATGGGACCGGGAGCAGTCGGCGTTGGATTTCGCGGGTTATGCGAAGGGAGAAGCAGAGGAGTTGATTGAGGCGCTGGCGTCGGGGGATGATGCACATGCAGCGGAGGAATTCGGGGATACCTTCTTTACCTTGTTGGCAACATTGGCGGCGGCGGAGGAGGAGGGGAAGTTTAGCTTAGGGGAGGCCCTGAAATTGGCGCACGAAAAAATGATTCGGCGGCATGAGCATGTGTTTGGGGACCTGAAAGCGGATACGCCGGAAGCTGCAGTAGAGGCGTGGGAGCGGGCGAAGCGGCTGGAACGTGAATCGAAATAGAGTTTAAAAAACTGGCCTCTATGCAAATGCATAGAGGCCGTTTTCTTTTTTAAGGGAATTGGAGATTTAGCCTAGTGATACGTCCAGAATCATCATGATGGTGAAACCAATCATGAGGCAGACGGTGGGGAGGTCGGTGTCACCTTTGCGTTGGGACTCGGGAATGAGTTCTTCGGCGACCACAAAAATCATGGCACCGGCGGCGAAGGAGAGTGAGAAGGGAAGCGCAGGGCGCATGACCATCACAAACCACGCACCGAGTACTGCGGCGATGGGTTCTACCATGCCGGAAGCTTGACCGTACATGAATGCTTTGAACCGGCTGAAGCCTTCGCGGCGTAAGGGCATGGAAACGATGGTACCTTCGGGAAAATTCTGAATCCCGATACCTAACGCGAGGGCCATGGCTCCACCAATGGTAGCACCGTTGATGTCATGGGCAACAGCACCGAATGCAACTCCGATGGCGAGGCCTTCGGGAATGTTGTGCAGGGTGATGGCGGATACAAGGAGTGTTGAACGGCGCCAGGTGCTAGGTAAGCCTTCAACTTCATGATCATCGAATCCGGGGTGTAGGTGGGGGAGGAGTTTATTGGCAATCCAGAGGAATGCCCCTCCGCAGAGGAAACCGGATGCGGCTGGAATCCAAGGGATCATATCCATTTCTTCACTAAGTGCTAATGCAGGTGAGAGGAGTGACCAGAAACTGGCGGCGATCATGACACCTGCAGCGGCTCCGAGCATTCCATCAAGGAGTTTTTGGTTCATGTTCTTGGTGAAGAATACGAGTCCTGCACCGAGTCCGGTCACAAACCAGGTGAATAACCCTCCACATAGCGCTTGCTGAATGGGGCTTAATGCAAGAAAAATTTCATACATTTTTCTATACCTTTCAAGAGTCAGTTAATAAGAGTGAAAAGAGTTAACAAAGAGTAACTTTGAGAAATATAGCATAGCCGAGATAGGGAATGCACACTTTTTTGAAAAAATCAATTTATACATCTTAACTAAAATGTACTTGTATCTAATTATTAATACATTTATGTAGTATAAAAATAAGATAATACAAATATGTATTTTTAAATATGAGCTGTATTTTTTCCGACTTTGGCTGTAAGTGGTTATTTTTAAACAACTTAAGTTTTCCTATGTCTTTTGAGAAAGTGTTGGCATGGTGATTGCTTTAGATGTGGTAAGTTTGATTGTGTCGTTTGCTGAAGACACCAATCGGAGAATGCGGTTATGTTCACTATTAAAAATTTAAGGAAGTAACAAATGCTGTGTCAGAAGGCACAGCTAACTACCCAAAGGAGAGGGAAACAATGAGAAGTCGTTGGAAATTGGCCGGAATTATAGCCACACTAATGCTGGGAGCGGGGGTATTTGCTCCGGGCGCATTCGCTGAGGATGCAGTAAGTCAAGAAATGTTTACGGTCAACAACACGTGGATGTTGGTGGCAACATTTTTGGTATTCATTATGCACTTAGGTTTTGCAACTCTGGAAGTTGGATTGACCCGTGCAAAAAACACAGTGAACATTCTGTTCAAAAACACTGCCATTGTTGCATTGGGTCTTTTGACTTATGCTTCTGTTGGATTTAACTTGATGTACCCTGGTGATTTCGGCATTGAATTGTTCGGCGGAGGGTTCTTCGGTTTTGCTGGTTTTGGCGTTGACCCTGGTGAAGCTGGTCAGACCATTGCTTATGCTGATGGTGCTTACACCTATTGGACGGATTTCATCTTCCAAGCGATGTTTGCTGCTACGGCCGCTACGATTATTTCCGGTGCGGTAGCTGAGCGTATTAAACTCGGACCTTTCTTGATTATTACGACCATCTATGTTGCATTAGTATACCCATACTTAGGTAGCTGGAAATGGGGTGCAGGTTGGTTAGATGCAAAAGGCTTCTATGACTTTGCTGGTTCTACCTTGGTGCACTCAGTCGGTGGTTGGGGCGCGTTAGCTGGGGTACTGGTACTTGGACCTCGTTTGGGTAAATATGTAAACGGTAAAATTAAAGGTATCGCTGGTCACAACATGCCATTGGCTACTATTGGTGTATTTCTCTTGTGGTTGGGTTGGTTCGGATTCAATGGTGGTTCTGTATTGAGTGCTGATCCTGATTTGGTATCACTTGTATTTGTAACAACCGCTCTTGCCGCTGCAGCTGGTGTAGTTGGCGCGATGTGTACTAGCTGGATGGTTCAAAAGAAACCTGATTTGTCTATGATTTTGAACGGTTCATTGGCTGGCTTGGTTGGTATTACTGCCGGTGCTGATTCTGTATCTGTAATGAGCGCAATTATCATTGGTTTAATTGCCGGTATATTGGTTGTTGTCTCTGTACTTACGATTGACAAAGCTAAACTGGATGACCCTGTTGGGGCTATTTCAGTACACTTGGTCTGCGGTATCTGGGGAACACTTGCTGTAGGTATCTTCGGTGACTTCAGCTTTATGACTCAATTAATTGGTGTGATTGCTTACGGTTCGGTAGCCTTCCCAGCGGCATTCATCCTCTTCTTCGTAGTCGACAAAGTAGTTGGCATCCGGGTAACCGAAAAAGTAGAAATCGGTGGATTGGATGTGGGCGAACACGGTATGGAAGCGTACAACGGTTTCCAAATCTTCACCACAGACTAAATACAATTGGTATCAACAACTCACTCGCTAGCGCGAGTTTGTATATAAGGAGTTAGCACAATGAAATTAGTAATTGCATACATTCAGCCAGAGCGTTTGACCGCAGTCAAACAGTCTCTCTTCGAAGCTGAAGTAACAAAAATGTCAGTAACCAACGTATTGGGCTGTGGTGCTCAAGGCGGGTTTCATGAGAACTATCGTGGTGCGGATATTGAAGTGAACTTGCTCAAAAAAGTTCGTATTGAAATCGGTATCAATGAAGAATATTTACAAACGACGATTGACGCTATTATTAAAGGCGCAAAAACCGGAACCATTGGTGACGGGAAGATCTTCGTTATGGATTTGGCTGAGTGCATTCGCATTCGGACCGGAGAACTTGGAAAGGAAGCGATTGGGTAACCAGTCGATTCCCTCTCCGTCCAAGGGTAGTGCGCGATTTGTTTACCCCGGATCACGCACTACCTAATCGGACGAAGTATTAGTATACAAAATCGTATTATTGGGACTCTATTCGTTTAAGGATAGAGTCCTTTTTTTGTCCAGTCACCGTTGGCAGTAAGAGAATAGAGGGTGCGGGCGTGGAGGCGATGCTCACGGCCGATCCAGAATTCGATGGTACTGGGGGCAACGCGGTATCCGTTCCAATGCTCAGGGCGGGGAACCTCTTGACTGGCAAATTGTTCATCTAAATCGACGTAGCGCTGAAAGAGGCTGTCTTCATTGTCTAGCTCTTCGGATTGCAGGGAAGCCCATGCGCCGATTTGGCTTTCACGAGCCCGTGAAGAGAAGTAGGTATCCGATTCTTCATGGGTGATCATGGAAGCTGTCCCGTTGATGCGGATTTGTTTGTAGATGGTTTCCCAGAAGAAGCATAGCGCAATTTTATGTGAGTTACGAATCTGAGCGGCTTTATGACTATTGGAGTTGGTGAAAAAGGTAAATCCATTGTCTTCGATATTCTTTAACAGGAGGATGCGTGAATGCGGTTGCCCTTTTTCATCTACGGTGGATACGGTCATGGAGGTGTGATCTATAATATTGGGGCAGGCTTCGGCTTCGGCATACCATTGTTTAAAGAGGGTGTAGGGGTTATCGATATCGGGAATGGGGTCGATGTTCATGGGAGTGGAATCCTTTTGTAGGGGCCTGTTTTGATTCGGCGGATATCATGCTTGAAATGAGTGTGGGATTGCAAGCTTTTGGAGTATTTTGTCCATCATTTTAATACTTTAAATAAAGGGTTTTCTTTTGAGTGTCGGAAGGAGTACCATAGGTATTAGGTGTTGTTTAAGTAGTCATTTTGAGAAATAGTAGGGAGTTTACTTATCATGAAACGTCGTGAATTTTTATATACTATGGGTGTAGCGACTACTGCAGGATCATTGGCTGCCCCATCGGCTTCAGCACAAAATAGTACGGTAAAATATGCACATCAAAGCGGTACTAGTCCTTTTCCATTGGCGCTCAATACTAGCACGGTTCGTCCATCGAGTATGGTGGATAAGATTGATGCAGCGGGTGCAGCGGGCTATGACTGCATGGAATTGTGGATGGATGACTTAGAGAAGCATGTAGCCGGTGGTGGAAAGATAGAAGATATCCGCAAGCGCATCGAAGATCAGGATATGTATGTAATTGATGTAATCGGTCTTTGGGGATGTATGCCTTCGGATGAGGCTGAGTTTCAAAAGATGATGAGTACGAATAAGAAGCGCATGGAAATTGCTGAGGGTGTGGGTTCAAGACATATTGCGGTGTTGCCATTGCCGCAGCGTGAGAATTTTGATATTAAGCAGGCTACCGAACGTTATCGCCATATTTTGGATGTAGGGCTCAATGAGATTGGCATTCATCCGGCGATGGAATATGTGAGTGTTTTTAAAGACTTTAATTTGATGGGCCAGTGCATGCAGGTGGTGCTGGATTGTGATCACCCTCAGGCGTGTATGGTGTCGGATACTTTCCATTTACAAAATGGCGGTTCGGGATTTAATGGCTTGAAGTTTCTACAGGGCAATGTGCATGCGGTTTTCCATTGGAACGATGTCGCAGAGCGTCGTGGACCTAAAGAAATGAGCGATGAAGATCGAATTTTCCCTGGCGATGGAGTGTTGCCCTTGGAAAAAGTGATACGTGATTTACACAGGAATGGTTATACCGGTCCGTTGTCCTTGGAGTTGTTTAACAAAGAACATTACAAAATGGATCCGAAAGTAGTAGCGCAACAGGGTATTGATAAAATGCGTGCACAAATTAAGCGGGCGTTGGCATAACGAATTCATAGAATGAATTCCAGCCCTTTTTGTGTTTACCGATATTCTTATACGAATGAGCAGATGTATTCCGCTGTGCCTTCGTCAACAGCGATTTCAAAATTGGCATTGGCGGGAACATTGAATGTGCTGCCGGCTTCGAAGGTTTCCCAGTCGTCAGCACCTGGGAGCTTGGCGCGGCATGTGCCTTCGTGTATCTCCATAATTTCAGAGGCAGCGGTATCAAAATTGTAGCCGCCGGGGAATATGAGACCCATGGTTTTTTTGGAGCCGTCTTGGAACTCGATGGAGTGGCTGATGACTTTTCCACCAAAGTAGATATTGGCTTTGGCGTTAACACTGATGTTTTCGAACTGGGTTTGCATTTCTTTTTTCTCCTTGGTGAGGGTGTTTATTTAGGGGTATAGTCGGGACACTGGGTGGCATTGGGGCGCGCCCGGTGTGTGCAAGTGGAGGGGTGCTCCAACTGGCAATTGTCGCATAAAAACTCGGTGGGACATCGAAAGCGAATCCACCACGCTTTTAGTGAATCAATCATTTTCATGTAATGAATCCTTATTTGGCTTGAGCGTTTTTACCGTATTGACTACGGTATTGGCTCGGGCTCAACTGTGCATGGGCTCTGAATAGTTTAGTAAAATTGGCGGAGTCTTGGATACCAATTCGTTGGGCGACTTGACCAATAGTGAGTTTGGTGGTGCGGAAGAGTTTCTTGGCGTGTTCGATTTTCATTTGGCCGACGTATTGCGAAAAGGAAAGTGCGAAGGTGCGTTGCAGGCGTTTGGTGATTGTTGTGGGATTTTCATCAAGGATTTGGGCAACTTCATTGAGTGTGATGCCGTCTTTGAAATGTTTGGTGATGAGTTTGTTTAGGGGAGTAAACTCGTATTTGGTGTCGGTCGATTTTTTTCGGTTGGCTTGGATTTCTCTGCGAATGGGGGTGAGGACTTTTATGGCGGCTTTGGATAAATCATCGACCGCATCGAGGGTTTGGATAGCTTCTTGAAAGGGCGGAAATTTAGCCCAACATAATTGTGTATTGGTGTCGGCTTGTTCGGCCCATTCAAGTACGGTAGCCACTACGGCGATGGTACGTGCGCGAAGCACTTGGATGCGAGTGCGTTTACGGCTTTGATGGGTATCAATTTGACTGTAGATCATCATGCGGGCTTGTTTGGTATCGCCTCCGATGAGGGCGGCTACGATTGCTCCGGCATCGTATTGTGCTGGTAATGGTGTGTTCTTCAATCGTTTGTTGTAGATTAATGGTGCTGTGTTTTCGTGATCGAGTGTTGAGCTTTCTTTTGTAGGCTCCGATTGTAGGGCATACTGTTGAGTTAAAGTTTCGCAGAGCCATTGAGCTATGTCGGGAACTGTTTGGGCCGGGGATTGAGGAATATCGTCGAGGCTAAAAGGGAGGGTGTCTATGGAAGTGTCCTCTAATTTTTCAAGGGCTTGCAAGGCATCGAGTGTAAGTGAGTCGGGGGCTTCGCTGGGGCAGAAAGGGCCGAAGTGCATGACATGTAAAATATCCTTGATATTAAGCGCGGGAATGGCTACGCATGAAAATCCCATGTGGCATAAATACGGTACGGCCTTCTTGCGTTTTAGTGCTGAGGTGGCTGCTTTTTCGCGGGAATTGCGGCAGGCTTGTGCGCCCCATGGAAGGTTGCCTACATAGTTGCAAGATGCACAGGCATGACCACACCCTGTAAGGGCTTGTTGTTCGGCTGGATTCGCATTGATGTGGTATTCAAAGATGGAGACATTGGTATTGGCGATCGAAGCGGCGCGTTGCACAGAGTCTTGCGTGGAGTCAGAGTCGATGTACGCGTTGTGGCTCATAGGATTAAGTCGGAGTGGCTTCGAGGGCCTGGGTTTGAATGGTGTACATCGGGCTGGGGCGTTCTTGATCGGCGATGAGCAATTGAGCGGAATGATCTTTGAGAACTTGTTGGGCCATGCGTCGAACGAGATCTTCGGAGTTGTTTTCTTGGCTTACGTGAACGGCGACGACCCATTGCAAATTTTCGTGTATGAGTTCGGCGAGTAATGAATTCATGTCCGCATTGGAAAGGTGGCCTTGATTGCTGCGAATGCGTTGGATGATGGCAGGAGGGTAAGGCGAGTTGCGAATCATGAGTGGACAGTAATTGGATTCGAGTACGAGGGCATGGCAGCCTTCGAGACGTTCACGGAGCAAGTGAGTCGCTTTTCCCAGATCGGTGGCGAGGCCGAGACGGCAGCCTTGGGTTTCTACGACAAAACTGACGGGATCAATGGCGTCGTGACTGATACGAAAACTGGTGATTTTGAATGGGCCGATAAATAGAGTGTCTCCGGAATCGAAATGTTCGATAGGATCGATTTTACCGATGCGCGGGTGTAAGGCTTGGAAGGTAGAGCGGGTAATGTAAGTAGGGACCGATTGCTTGCGAGACAAAACCCCAACGCCATTTACGTGGTCCCCGTGTTCATGTGTCACTAAAACACCGATGAGATTATCGAGGGATTCACCGATTTCGGTGACACGGGAAAGAAGTTCCTTATAGCTTAATCCGTTATCGATAAGGATTTTATGATCCCCTGAATCGATTAATATGGCATTGCCAGCGCTGCCACTACTCAATAAGCTAAAACGAAGCACAGTGTTCCCCCTTTAATTAGTCCAGAAGCTGTTTTGGGCAAGTATAGCAGTCTGTGGCGGGGGCATTCAATCCCATGTTTAGGGGTCATTCAATTGACAGCTAGGGGATGCATGAGTATAATGGCACATATTTTGCTACTATACTTGTTCGGGGAACACACTTATTATGAACATGGGACAAAAACTGGTACAAACACAAAGCCAGCGACTCATGTTGACCCAAAAAATGCAACAAGCGCTGCAGATTTTACAGTACAACGCCCAGGAACTGGACCTGCACGTGGAACAGGAACTGGAGGTTAACCCTACGCTTGAACGGGTGGTGGATGAGAGTGATTTCACTCAAAGCCCTGAGCCTGAAGCGAAAACGGAAACACATGATGACTCGGATTATGCCGATGTCAACTTTGAGCTGGATGATTATTCGAGCAAATACGATCAGCGTTTACGTGAAGGGCAAGATTTTTCCGTCAATCACGATATGGACGAGTATCGAGATTATTACCAAAACTCCATTACGAAAGAGGAATCTTTGCCGGTTAGGTTGATGACTCAGTTGGAGTTATCCGTAGAAGACGACATAGACTTTGCCTTGGGCGAACATATCATCGGGGAAATTGATGAGCGTGGGTATTTTGGCGGTGATTTAGAGAAGATCTCGGGGGAATTGGGCTTACCGCTTAATTATGTGGAATGGGGGCTGTATCGGATTCAACGATTCGAGCCCATTGGAGTAGGTGCGCGCGACATTATCGAGTGCTTGTTGATCCAAATTCGCTTTAGTTATCCCGATGAACCTGAGTTGTGCGAATTGGTAGGGCATCATTTTGAAGAACTGCAACACCGTAAAATTCCTCAAATTGCAAAAGCGATGAAAGTCAGTACTGAGCGAGTGGAAGAATTAAAATCCATGCTGTCTACCTTGGATCCTTGGCCAGGGCATGCCTTCTCATCTGAACCCATTCAATATATTGCTCCTGAATTGGTTGTCGAAAAAACCGATGGCATGTATCACGTAGCGTTGACCGAACAGGGCAGTCCTAAACTATCGTTAAGCGATGATTATCAAAATTTATCCAAAGATAAAGAGCGTGAAAAAGATGAGCGTTCATATTTACGCGAAAAATTGGAATCGGCTAAATGGTTAATTCGCAATATTGAACAGCGTCAACAAACCATTTTGAAAATTGGTCAAGCGATCATCGAAGTGCAACGTGAATTTTTAGATAAAGGGGTTGATAAAATTAAGCCTTTAACGTTGCAGCAAATTGCAGATGTGGTTGGGGTGCATGAAGCGACGGTGAGTCGAACCACGCGAGGTAAATACATTCAAACTCCTCAAGGTCTTTTTGAATTAAAATATTTTTTCTCTACTCGTCTCAAGAGTGCAGATGGAGAAGACCAGTCTTCAAAAAGTGTTCAGCTTAAAATTAAGAAAATTATTGATGAAGAAGACAAGCGCAAACCTTTATCCGATCAAAAGATTGCAGACCTGTTGAAGGTGGATGGTTTAACAATTGCGCGTCGGACCATATCGAAATACCGCGATATCTTAAATATTCCATCTACGACGATGCGCAAGCAATATTAGGGGATTTGAAATAAGCGAAGGTTTATTGTCAGGGATACTAGAGAATTTGCCCATATAATGGGGGCAATAGCCCGAATCCTGAGGTGGATCCTGCTGCGTTTCTTGGCGATCAAGAGTCTGGCATGTGGGAATCAATCTTCATGACGAGCAAAGCGGTCATTTGATCTATGCAGGCTGAGTGGCGGCTTTAAAAGGTCAGGATACAAAAGAAGCCTTCAATATCCGCCATTTACTTGAAGGAAAATACAAAATTACCATACGATTAAATTTTGAAAAATATGCAGATATCGAGACTATTCGGGAAATTGTTGAAGTAAAACCGGGTAAAGTACCAAACTTTTTACTAGAACTTTTACCCTAATATATTGATTTTATTATACTTACGTTGAAATCCTTTTGGCGTTTATATGGGGGATGTCGTGAATGTGGCGAATCGTATAACCTTGGCGCGGGTGACGTTGATTCCGGTGTTTGTGGCTCTGTTTATGGGGTATGGGCCGGATCGGGCGTGGTGTCGTTATGCGGCAATGGCGCTTTTTGTGTTTATGTCGACCTCGGATTTCATTGATGGCTATATTGCGCGCCATTATGATCAGCAGACGAAGTTGGGGACGATTCTGGATCCATTGGCGGATAAGCTGATGGTGAATATCTCCTATATCTTCCTGGCGGTGAATCATGAGTTTTCGTATACCGTCCCCAGGTGGATACCGATCGTGATTATGCTTCGGGATGTGTGTATATTGGTTACGTCGATGGTGCTGCATAAGTATCGGGGGCCGATTCGTCCGATTCCGCGTTTTTTGGGGAAGGTGACGACGGTGCTGTATAGTTGCGGGATTATGGCGGTATTGTTGCAGGTGAGTTTTGCATGTGAATTTTTGTGGGTGGCGATGGCGATTGCGTGTGCGTCGTGGTTGGATTATGCCTTTTATGGGCATGAGCGGGTGGTGGATGACCCGTTTATTAAGCCCAAGGATTGGACACCCGAAGAACGTATTAACAAGAAAGAAGTTGATTAAGCATGACGAAGAAGAAAAAAAGACCGGTGGTCGCGATTTGTGGACGTCCAAATGTGGGCAAGTCTACGTTGTATAACCGAATTTCGGGGAAGCAGCGGGCGATCATTATGGATCAAGAGGGTATCACGCGTGATCGGCATGAGTGTACGGCCTCCTGGGGCGATTACACGTTTAAGTTGGTGGATACGGGCGGTATTGTGGAGCATCCTGAGGATGCCATCGTTGAAAAGATGCAGGAACAGGTGCGGATGGCCTTGAATGAGGCGACGGTGATTGTGTTTGTGGTGGATGGGCAGACGGAATTGACGCGGGTGGATTATGAACTGCGCGATGAGTTATTTCGTTTTGATACGCCCATTATTCTGGCGACGAATAAATTAGATAACGAAAATCTGGAGATGAACCGCTTCAACTTTTATGAGTTGGGGATGGGGGAGCCGTATGCGATTTCGTCGGGCCATGGGTTTGGGATTGATGGCTTAATGGCGTCAGTCGCGGAGCATTTGCCTGAACCAGTGAGTGAGCCTGTTGATCTTGATGAAGACGACGATCATGAGGAGCGTGAGGAGACCGCGGAGGAACGTCGCAAACGATTGGATGATGGAATAGTCCGTGTGGCGATGGTGGGGAAACCCAATGTCGGGAAGTCTTCGTTTATCAACACGGTTTTGAATGAAGAGAGGGTGATTGTAGACAGTACAGCGGGTACTACGCGTGATGCAATTGATATCGATTTTCATTGGAAGGGCAAAGAGTATGTGCTGATTGATACAGCCGGAATGCGTAAGAAGGCAGGTATCAAGGAGGAAGTAGAGTATTACAGCATCACGCGTTCTCTGCGGGCGATTCGGCGGGCGGATGTGTGCTTGGTGATGATTGATGCGACGGAGGGGGCTTCTGAGCAGGACAATCGTATCTTGGGTTATATATATGAGCAGGGGACTGCGGCGTCTATTGTGTGGACGAAGTGGGATTTGATTGAGGATAAGAAAGAGCGGTTTAAGGAATTGAAGGACGAGATGTTCTTGAAGATGCCGCACTTGAAGTATATTCCATTTATTACGATATCCAATGAAACTAAGCAGCGTGTGTTTAAATCCTTTGAGTTGGTTGATCGAATTGCGGAGAGTTCGCAGCGACGAATTTCAACGAATGAATTGAATAATGTGGTGAAGATTATCAAGGCGAAGCATAACCCACCGAGCCAGAATGGGAAGCATGCGAAAATTTTATATGCCACGCAGGCGAGTGTGAAGCCAACTACTTTTGTATTTTTCGTGAATCAAAAGCGCTTATTCCATTTTAGTTATATTCGCTATATGGAAAATCAGTTGCGCGAGGCATTTCAGTTTGAAGGGGTGCCGATTCATTTGGAGTTACGTGAAGAGGGCGACAACAAAGATAAGTATGATCGTAAAGATGGTCGGAAGATTGCGCCTAAGTCTGCGCGGAAGGATAAAAAGAAACGATGACTGGAATGATTGCGCTGAGTTTGTTTTTGTCATACTTGTTGGGCTCTGTGCCTACAGGGTTGTGGGTGGGCCTATTGGTGAAGAAGGTGGATATTCGTGAGTGCGGGAGTAAGAATATAGGTGCAACGAATACACTTCGGGTGCTGGGTAAAGGCATTGGGAGTGTGGCGCTTATCGGGGATATTTCTAAGGGTGTGATTGCGGTGTTGTGTGTGGCTAAGTTGGCTGACTGGGACTATGCTCCCTTGGCTTGTGGGTTTGCGGCAATTTTGGGCCATACCTTTTCGATTTTTTGTAAATTTAAAGGGGGGAAAGGGGTTGCGACGAGTGCGGGGGTATTCACTGGCTTGGTGACCATTCCGATGGCCATTGCGTTTACGGTGTTTATCGTAACGGTAGCAGTTTCACGTATGATGGGCTTGGCGTCGATATTGGGTGCTGTGACGCTGAGCATTGCGCTTTGGACCATTGGTGAGCATGATATGTCTATTAAAGTTATTGGTACGATTGTAGCGATACTGATTTTGATTCGTCATCGGGAGAATATTAAACGTATGTTGGCGGGGGAAGAAAATAAGCTTTAATCGTTACTTGTAAATCATTAAATAAAAAAGGCGGTTCAGGAAGTCGTTCCTGAACCGCCTTTTAGTGTTTGGATGGGTAAAGGCGATTACGCTTTTTCACCTTCAAGATCGGCAATGCTTTCACCGTTCAAGTAGGCTTCACCTGAAAGCTCCTCACCGTCGAAAGTAACTTCGATTTCAAGGTCCATGGTTTCGCCATCGATAGTGATGGTCATGGAGTAGCTGAGTTCGTCATCGGAAACAACTACATCTTCCATAGCGATACCGTCTACTGTACCGGTAAGGTCAGCATTAAGAATCATGGTGTGTTCTTGGTCACCGGCTTCAGAAGATGAATTAATTGTCCATGTTCCGAATACAGCAGAAGCACTTGAACCTCCTGTAGCAGCGCTAGCAGTCATAGTGCCTTCGAGGTCGGCTACGGAGTCGCCATTCAAGTACGCTTCACCAGAGATTTCTTTGCCGTCGATTGAACCGTCGATTTCGAGGTCCATGGTTTCACCGTCAACTGTCATGGTGATTTCGAAGCTGATTTCATCAGCAGAAAGGGTAAGGTCAGTAATGGTGTTGCCGTCTAGTGAACCGCTTAAATCGTGGTTCAGTACTATAGTGTGTTCCATGTCGCCGATTTCTGAAGACGATTCAATGGCCCAGGTTCCGAATGGGCTACCTACGCTACCGGAGCTAGCAGAAGCCATTTCACCTTCAAGGTCAGATGCGCTATCCCCGTTAAGGTAGGCTTCACCAGTGAGTGAGTTACCATCGATGATACCTTCTACTTCGAATTCCATGGATTCGCCGTCGATGGTAAGTCCGATGGTGAAGGAGATTTCGTCAGCAGAAACAACGAGGTCTTCAATGTCGTTGCCGTCTACAGTACCAGTGATGTTGTCGTTCAATACAAGGGTGTGTTCCATTTCACCATTTTCGGAGTTGGATACCAGGTTCCATGTACCGAAGATACCAGCAGCGGTTGCACGAGTACCTTTAACAGCCATTTCGCCCATGTCGCTATTAAGCATACCGGCAAATGTGTCGCCGTCCAGTTTACCTTCGAATTTGAATTTGATAGCATCAGGACCTTCTCCGAAGGTTTGGGTAAATCTGAGGTCAGAACCACTGAATTCAACGGAATCGAATTCGGCGTCGCCCATTGCTGAGCTGAGGCTACCATTGTAGCTTCCATCGTCATTTTTGGTAACGGTCATGGTGGCGGTTATTTCTTGGCCAGCCATGTCTACTAAGATGTTCCAAGTACCTGTTGGATCTTGATCGGCCCCATAGGAATTGACAGGAGACAATGCCAGTGCCATGAGAAGACTTAATGCGATTAAGCCTCGGGTAAAGATAAGAGTACGTTTAAGCATGCTTTTTCTTTCCTTCTGTAGCTGTTTCTACGATTGCTGTTTCTATAGTTAATGTATGTCATTAAACACTGATAGGTTTACAATTATACAAGGAAAGGAAGCTGTATGCAAGGGTTTGCTATCAGCTAAATATGAACACCGAAACCGGCATAATTATGTCCCGAAGTTCTCGGGATACTTCCGATGGGCTACATTTCGATGATTGGGTGAAATGTACCGAAAAAGCCCTGCATATAATTGTTTTGAATCAAGAAGGGGTCCTTTTTGTTGAGCATAGCGCAAAATTCCCAATGGACCCTATCGACGTGAAGCGTTGAAATTAAAGACTTTAGGTCATTTGGTTCTCGATGAACTCTATTTTCGCTCTCAGCGATCTCTGCGGGATTTTGCGCAGCAATTACAGTATAGTGGGGTTTTAACGTTTGAATCCGATGTGAAGCCTGAAGATCGTTATCTGATGGAGCGTTTCATTATGAGGAGCAGTTTAAAGGAATGGAATCTGTAAGGACTGATTGGACGCCTTTGGCTCGGCAGTTTAAGCAGGAGCTTTTTAGAGTAGCCCTTTGAGGACTATGTGAAGTCGATAGCCGATGGGGTGTTGAAAAGTGAATTCGATTATGAGTTGATATACCGAAAGCGATTGCGTCAGAAAATCGAGGAGTATACGAAGAATATTCCGCCTCACGCGCAAGCGGCGAAGAAATTGGGGGAGAACCGGCGCTGGGTGTAATATGTGATTACAGTGAATGGACCAGAGCCGATAGAGAACCAACCCTCAGCCTTGGATTATGCTCATTACCTGGATAAACAATTGGCCCCTGTAGCCGATGCATTGTTGGCGTGTTTCGGGCAGAGTCTTGAGAAGATTACGGACAAGCAGATGGATATGTTTGATTAAATAAATAGACTAAAAAAAGTTCTTGAAAAATTGTCATATTTATCTCTAATTGTTTACAGTCATAAGGCGAAAACGGGGGGCTGTAGTGGGAATCCGGGAAGCGCACTATGATTCTAGAAAGGAGATGGTCTGTCTATGGTGGACCAGCGACACTTGCAAAGAAAGGGTATAATTACTGTTGACCTTGAGTTGACCTCAACTCTTATTGAATGCCAACAGAATTCCATTTGGCCATGTTTTTCAGGTCGGCGTCGGTGTAGTTTTCTAGGCTAATAGCTATGGTTTTATGACCCATTAGTTCTTTAAGAATATGAGGGGGGTGCCAGTATTTATGCGATGGGTTGCAAACGTCGGTCTCAATTCACGGAAAGATACTCTTTTGATGCCGTAGGTGTCGCAGATCCGGCAAAGCTTTTGACCAGTTAAGCTGACATCAGCCTGCCCACCAAATACATATTTTGAGTTTTTCTTTTGTCGAAGCAGAACTTCTTTCATCGCCATTTTTATAGGAAAGAGTAGGGGATTTTTAGTCTTAAGTTGGGTGCGGTCAACAACCATCCCTTCAGGGCTGTCGACTATTTTGGACCATTTTAAGTCCAGTATATCGCTCAGGCGCCACCCTGCTAATGTACACCATAAAACCAAATCGTAAAGGTCGGGCCTGTGCTTCTTTATGCTTGACAGGAAGTCCCGAAACTCTTCGGTGCTTAATGAGCGATACCTACTGGCTTTGACTTTTTGGGTATATCCCATCGAATAGCTATCATCTCAAAAACATACATATCGATACATGAGTTTATGAAATTTTTGAGCTGCTCCACCTTCAGGCCGCCATATTCTTTACGCCAGCAAATTTTTAGTGTCTGTTACTCATCCTCAGTAAAATAAATACGCTCCTGTATCCGTCCACGAGTACTTACAGTAGCACGCATTGCCATATCCCGATGGTCTACCCCTAACTATGGTATCAGTCGCCCATGCAATACGAAAACAATATGAAGCAACTACAAACACTAGCAGCATAAATCCCCTAGACTTATAAATAAAGGCTATTATACCATCACACCAGAATCAAGCTGGCTACTCTATGGTATATCCGGGTTTAAATACTTGCTATGTAGCTGGATCGCCCGCTTTACTGGCGGGGGAAGAAATGGAGGCAGAAAGTTAGCTGACCATTTTTAAGCTGGTAGTAAGACAATCTGGATAACACCGCTCATCTTCGAGAAGAAAGAGATGGGCCTCTCCTTTGCTTCAGTAAGGGAAAATACTTAATACAGTGAATTGCAAACTTTAGGCGGGGTTTATTTCACGGTGCTTGATGCGGTCGTTTTTGGGCATGCTTTTGGCCTGAAGTAAGAGTTTCATAGTCTCACCAAAGACCAGCTCTGCATCGGTGAGTGCTCCGTTGATTACAGTTACGGCACTCACACTTACTGAGACTTTAGTCGGTGCATTGGGGTCGGAAAAGGTCGTTGCGTCAATATCCTCCATGATTTTTCGGCCGTAGTTCACAGCGTCATTGGCGTCGCTGTGAGGGAGTACGGCGACAAATAGGGTGCCATCGAATCGGGCTAAAATATCGTATGAACGCGTGAAACTGCGGATTTCCATGGCAACTTCGGCCAGAAGGTCTTCTACACTGAGATCTTTTTGTTTGTCATCGGTGGTTCGGATGGTATCGAGGTCTAATATGACACAGGAGACTGGATAATGGTAGCGTTTAGACTTATCGAGCTCATGTTGGAGCTGATTGAGTAAATAGCGTTGGTTTTTTAGCCCGGTAATACTGTCTGTATCGCCGAGATCTTGTAGGATATCGGTCATAGAGTCTGATGTGGCTTGTTGGCGCATGCGCAGGGCTGCTTCAACGCGGACCATAACCATGGGCAGGTTGAATGGCTTGGTAATATAGTCAATAGCACCTAATTTAAAGCCTTCTTCGTGGTTCTCGGGTTCGAACTTACCGGTGACGAAAATGACTTCAATGTCTTTGGTAGCCTCATCGGATTTAAGGGCTTTACAGACTTCATACCCGTTCATAAAAGGCATCATCACATCTAGTAGCATTAGATCGATGTCGTTTTTCTTGCAGAGCTCAATGGCATCTTGACCATTATTGGCGGTTAACGTATCAAAATTGTGTGCGCGCAGGTTTTCGCTTAGCACGTCGGTAATCACTGCCTCGTCGTCGACGACACAGATTTTTGCTTTACTCAACATAGTTGGGTTCATGACCTTCTGAATGCTATCATTGGCTATAGTGCTATTTTCATCTAAATATTACCGCACAAAAGCGAATAATGCAAATGTGTAGGGAGTTTTTATGAGTAAATCACAAAAATGGGGCATATTTTTTGAATAAAGCCTTTGGTGCACCTTCAAAACGGCGAAAACCGTTGATTAACATTACCTCACTTATCGATATAATGTTTCTTTTACTTATTTTTTTTATGGTGTCTTCCACATTTAAGAATCAGGAGGAGGCTATTGATATAACCTTGCCTCAAGCGGGGACTTCTTCTGCGCAGGAATTGGATTTCACTGAGTTGGTGGTGAGTGTGGAAGGAGCCTTGTTGTTTAACGGTGAACCTTTGTCCTTGGAAGATATTAAGGCTCAATTGAAGTCGGTTATGGCCGATGACCCAAATGCGCAGGTGATATTGCGTGCAGATGCAGAGGCGGCGTGGGATCCGATTGTAAAAGTGGTGGATTTAGCGCGGGAAGTGGGGGTAAGGAATTTGGTGATTCCTACAGATCGACCGACGGCGGTTCCATCGACTCCAGCATCCCCGTAGTGGATTGAAAGACTTCGAATTCTTCTTTGGGTTCTTCGAGTTGTTTTAGTTGCCTTTCAATGGCTGCACATTCTTCAGAACCAGTATAACGTTGGAGAAAGTCTTTTAAAATGGCTTTAGCTTTATCTGGTTGTTCGAGCTCACTGGTATAAATACCGAATAGACGGTTGGTGACTCGTTGGGCGCGGATGGGCTCTGCAATGAGATCAAGGCCTCTTTCAAGGTATTTAGCGGCTTTTTCTTTTTCGTCTATGTGGATATAGGTTTCAGCGAGGCGCAGTACCGGATCGGGATCTTTAGGGAAGATACGCCCAATGACGAGGTATTCTTTGAGTGCACCATCGTAGTCACCTACTTGTTCAAGGGCTTCGGCGGGGGAGAAGTCTGGGACGTCGGGTTCGTGTTCATCGGGCGGGTGAATGATATCGACAGCCATTTGTGATGCAATAGATACAAAGAGATGTCCATAGAGTGCGGCTGTGGTCAACATGAGTGCGAGGGTTGTAAGCGCATAGAATCCGGAACTGGTGCCCATCCACAGGCGAAGAATGAAGAGTTCTGTCAAAAGGAATATGAGTACGCCAGCCAAGGTGAACCATTTGAATTGGGCTTCTAGCTCTTCGCGGAAGGTAAATTGAAGCCGCAGGATATAGATTCCCCATCCCATGTAGGGAATGAAGAGTGAGATAAATATTATCGGTAGTACTATATGCATATATGGGCGTTCATTTCGACGTTGTTTGGTCTGAAAATCTGATCGATATACATAGTATGCCTGAAAATGTATGAAATGGAAAACGAAATAGCAATTTATTTTCGTTGTGAATTGACTTTGCTCCAAGGAGTCAGTATGATTTCCAGATTGTGCTAGTAAGGCTGTTTAATTTTTTTACATTAGTGAATAAAGTCTTAGGGGATATCTGTATTTAGTGGTAAATAGACCACTAATTATATTCTCTAAGTAATTTTAAAAACTGTACTTATAACTGTTGGCTTCTTTATGAAGGGGAGAGTCGAATGGCTTTAGAAGCGTTATTTGAAACAAGATTACCAAACCGTGAACCGTTGGCCCGTGGGAAAGTACGTGATTTGTACGATCTAGGTGACACAATGATCATTGCAGTGACCGATCGGATTTCTGCATTTGATTGGGTTGAGCCTGAGGGGGTACCTGACAAAGGTAAGATACTTACACACATGTCTATGTTCTGGTTTGAGATGCTCAAAGAAAAAGGGATTGTTGATCACCATGTCATTTCGATGGATCTCAAGGATTTTCCAGAAGATTTCCAATCTGCAGCGGATCAGTTTGAAGGCCGCTCCATGTTGGTGAAAAAATGCGATATGTTTCCTGTCGAATTTGTTATTCGCGGATACTTAGCCGGTAGTGGCTGGAAAGAGTATCAGAAACAAGGCACTGTTTGTGACATTGAGTTACCCAGTGGCTTGGTAGAATCGGATAAACTGGAAAAACCTTTGTATACTCCGGCAACTAAAGCAACCGATGGTCACGACATCAATATTCATCCAACTGAAGCAGCGAATATTATTGGTGAAGACTGGAATCGTCAGGGATCTGAAGCAGCATTGGCTGTGTACAATATGGGCCGTGATTATGCAGCTTCACGTGGCATTATTTTATGCGATACAAAATTTGAGTTTGGTACGCTTGACGGGAAATTAGTCTTGGCGGATGAGGTTTTGACGCCAGATTCTTCACGTTTTTGGCCCGCGGATCAATATACGCCGGGTCAAGGGCAACCAAGCTTTGATAAGCAATTTGTACGTGATTATTTGGAGACGACTGATTGGGATAAAGATTCACCCCCACCGCCGTTGCCTGATGATATAATCGAGAAAACCCGAGATAAGTATGTTGAAGCGTATCGATTGATTACTGGCGGTTCGGAGTTTTAAGATGTCCAACGATTCTACGCAAGGGGTGAGTGGTCATTTTGTAATACCGGGGGATCCAATTCCCTGTAAAGAGCTTGCAGAACGTCTGGATAATTTACCTGAGGCTTATTCCCGTGCAGTTACTGACGATCATTTGCAGGATGAGTGTGGATTGTTTGGTGTAGTCGGGCATGAAGAAGCGGCTACGTTAACGTATCTGGGGCTCTATGCATTGCAGCACCGTGGGCAAGAAGGGGCTGGTATCGTGGTATGCGATGATGGTCACTTGAATGCGCACCGGGGGGTTGGGCGTGTCTCTGAGGTATTTAAACCGCATAAACTTGCGCGTTTACGGGGCGGTACAGCGATTGGGCATGTGCGCTACTCTACTCATGGTACGAGTGATCTACGTAATGTACAACCTTTGCCGGTGGATTATTCACGTGGTTCGATGGCCTTAGGACATAACGGAAACCTGGTGAATGCCAAAAAGCTGCGTGAGCAGCTGGAAGATGAAGGGTCTATTTTTCAATCCACGACCGATAGTGAGGTGATCATTCAATTGATCGCCCGCGCGAAACATGAGCGTTTTGTGGATTGTGTGATTGAAGCATTAAGTAAAGTGGTGGGTGCTTGGTCGGTATTAACGACCAATGGTGACGTGGTTGTTGCAGGGCGAGATCCTCATGGGATGCGTCCTTTGTGGCTGGGAAAATTGGGCGATGCGCACATTTTAGCCAGTGAGTCTTGTGCTTTGGATATCATTGATGCGGACTGGGTTCATGAAATCGAACCGGGTGAAGTGATTTGTATATCCAAAGACGGAAGCACTGAATCATTCCGTCCATTTGAACAATCCACGCCGCGTCAGTGTATTTTTGAATTTGTCTATGTGGCGCGCCCAGATAGTATAATTTTTGGTCAGAGCGTGGATGAAGTGCGTAAGCGTTTAGGGGCTAATTTAGCTAGCGTGGCACCGGTTGAAGCAGACTTGGTGATGGCGGTTCCTGATTCTTCAAACCCTGCAGCCTTGGGCTATGCACATGCCGCTGATATTCCTTTTGATATGGGATTCATTCGAAACCATTATGTGGGCCGTACGTTTATCGAACCGGATCAGCATATTCGTGATTTCGGGGTAAAGATTAAACTGAACCCTTCGCGTAGTGCGATTGAAGGTAAGCGTATCGTATTGATTGATGACAGTGTTGTGCGTGGAACGACGTCTAAAAAGATTGTGAAGATGTTGCGACGTTGTAATGCTAAGGAAATTCATTTCCGTGTGAGCTGTCCAAAAATTATCAATTCGTGTCATTACGGAATCGATACACCCAATAAAGAAAAACTCATCGGCTATACCATGTCTGACGAGGAGATGCGTCAAGAGTTGGGCGTGGATTCATTGGCCTTTCAAACCATTGATGGCTTAGTTGAAGCTACTACCATGGATAAAAGCCAGTTTTGTTTGGGGTGTTTCAATAATGAGTACCCCACATCGATTCCAAAAGATTACGATTCGGGTAAGGTGCGTAAGCGTATGAAAGATACGAGCACAGAGGCCTATGATAATACAGCATTCAACAATATAACGTCGTAAGTTTGTCTCGGTTAAAATTTTATTGCCAGATGTGAGCATGTGCTTGCATCTGGTTTTTTTATGGTGAAATTTATCCCCTTTGCAAATGGTTAGTAAAATGATACACTATTCAGTAGTCAGAATAGTGTGAGTTAAGTAGGAGGTGGTGAACCATTCCAACATATGAATATCATGCAATCCGTGCCGAGGGTGATGACGAGAAGTCTTTCATCGGCGGTGTGGTCGTAGCGCATTCGCGTAAAGAGGCCAAGGATAAGCTTCGCGATCGGGGTTTAAAGGCCACGATGTTGCGTCAAGCCAAAGGGATGGTGGCGTTGTTGCGTTGGTTTGAAGCGGACATTCGATAGCTCAGCTCAATACAGAAATGAACAAACGAATCCTGTTGTCTACCTTGGTGGAGAGCAGGATTTTTTATGGGTTTTCGTGATAATGTCATTCCAAATTCCCGTCAAGAGGAAGTGTGGCATATTCAATATGGATCACACGACGATGCGTGGGGGAGATGGCTGGGGAAGAGGCATGTAGCACTAAGGGGTGCATGATAAGGATATCCCCTTTGTTACGGGTGTAAGAGACAGCGGTATGATCTTCGGTCCACTGAGTTAAGTCTTGGCGACTAAGTTTTCCGTGACGATGAGAACCGGAGAGTATGTTCAATCCGAAGTTTTCGATACCACAGTCATATAGATGAAAACGCATGGCGATTCTGTTTTCCATGATGGGAAGATGTGGAATTACATGCGTGACGCCTTCTTTCATAGACCAGCCATGATATCCTTCGGTATCGAATTTTTTCTTTACCGCAATGGCAAGATCCTGGTGCCAGGTCAGGTGCCAGTTGGCGCCATCGAGTTTGTCAAAGTAGAGACCACGGGTAGGAAATGCGTCTGCTATTAATAGTTGCTTAAGCCATAAGGCGTATTGAGCAGAATGGGCAAGGGTGCGAACAGTATCAAAATCTTCGGGTATATTGCGGACTCCATAAATGGATGCGCCTCGTTTGGTACTTTGTTGGGTGTGATGACTTTGGAACTCCTCGCGAAAAGATTCAATGGGAATAGGGTCCAAACTTTTCGAAACGATTAGATAACCATTTTGGCGATAGCTACAGGTCTGTTCAGTAGTAAGTGTATGCATAGAATTCCTAATAAGAAAACCCGCTATCTGAGGCGGTCTCAAATAGCGGGGTGGTGTGTTTCATGTTGATTGACGAAGCTTAGATAAGCTCTGTAACACCGGGAATAGCGACACCATCGACTTTATTGTCACCCCAAGCTAAATCGGTAGGCACTAAGTTTAGTTTGGATTTAAGTGCTTGTTCGCGGGTAACGGTTTTTCCAGTGTAGGCGGACATTCGGGCCATAATGGCCATGAGAGTAGAGCCACACATGTAGTCACCGTTATTGATGGTTTCGCCGGAGCGAATGGCTGCGAAGAGCGCGTTGTGTTCGTTTTGGTACATATCGTCTGCACCTTTTTTCTCGTGGCGCCAAGTTTTTGCGTCGCGGAAATCAATGGAGTGTTGTTGTAAGTGGGCTGTCCCCTTTGTTCCATAGATATGATCGGAAACGTCAGTACTAGTGCCTACAATTTGACGGCATGAACTGAAAGCTTTTTGACCTGTTCCCCATTCGTATACGGAATTGAAGTGATCAAAGATGTTACCGTATTTTTCGTCGGTACGGGAGATGCGACCACCAGAGGACGTTACTTTGTCCGGATAAACATTGTTCATAGCCCAGCCAATTTTATCGAGGCTGTGAATGTGTTGTTCATTGATATGGTCACCGGACAACCAAGAGAAGTAAAGCCAATTGCGCATTTGGTATTCCATATCAGACCAGTTATCTTTACGGCCTTTGTGCCAGAGTCCACCAGTATTGTAAGTGGTTTGCATGGTAATAATATCACCGATGGCACCATCGTGGATTTGTTGAATAGTGTCTTGTTTTGAGTATTGGTAGCGGTAGCAAAGACCTGAAACGATATTGAGGCCTTTTTTCTTTGCTTTTTTACAGGTTGCAAGAACGGAGCGAACACCGGCTGGATCCACAGCGATGGGTTTCTCGCAGAACACGTGCTTGCCTTTCTCAACGGCATAGGCAAGGTGCTTGGGGCGGAATGCGGGGGGGGAAGCGAGTACTATAACATCACAGGAATCAATTACGCCTTTGTATGAGTCAAACCCAGAGAATTTATGATCATCGTCTACTTTAAGTTTATCGACCACTTTTGATTTGCTGAGTTTTTTGACTTGATTGTCAACTTGGTCGGCAAATGCATCGCCCAAGGCAAAAATTTCAGTATCGGAGTCTGCGGATACTGCTTGCACGATGGCGCCACTACCGCGTCCACCGCAACCAACCAAACCAACTTTGAGGGTTTCATTTTTGGCGGCATTGGCAGGTGCACCAATGCTGAATACGCTGGTAGCACCGACAGTAAGGCCTGAAGTGCGTATGAAATCACGGCGTGTAGGGTTCTTGATTGACTCGTTATGCATAGGGAAAATCTCCTGAATAAATAAGTAAGTTGTTAACTAATTTACCATATATCAAAACGGCGTTGCGAATATTTTTATTGCATATACTGTTAGAGTTTGGTAGTTTATGGATTCTGCCTAAAGGTCCATAAAACAGGAGGAATACCCCTATGTCAGAGCATTCTGGTCAAAATTTACAAAATCACACTCATATTGAAGCCAAAGGGATAATGAGTGCGTTTTTATCATTTATAACCATAATCCTAGGGGTGGCCGCCTATGTCACGGGCAATACGAAGGTCCTTTCTCTAGGGCTTCTTTTTGCGGGCCTTACAGGTTTTGTGGTCTTTTTTACCGCAAGGACATATGCCGTGCGTTTACAAGATCGTATAATTCGAACCGAGATGTATTTACGTATGGAGAAAGTTTTGGAACCGGAGTTGGTCGCTCGAGCTGAAAGCTTATCAATACCACAATTAATTGCTTTACGATTTGCTTCTGATGCTGAGTTGGCTGAGTTGGTGACCAAAGTATTGGATGAAGATATTCGTGATCTAAAATCGATCAAGCGATTGGTTAAAGATTGGCAAGGAGATTATCATCGCGTTTAAGGTTGCTATTTTTATTAGGACGGTTTGTCTTTACATAAAGAGTTTAAGGGGATTGAATTTTCGGCCAAGGGTTTTGCTTGAATCCACCTTAAACCAATCGTCCAGTATGGAAGCATAGATTCGACGAAAATCGGTGGTGTATTTAAGGTCACCTTTGTCGAGGTCTGTGAGGCTAGGCGTTTTGCCGTGTAAGCCTGGTTTGATGTTGTCGCCCATGAGGAACATAGGGGCCGCGGTACCATGGTCTGTTCCACCACTTTTGTTTTCTTTTACACGACGGCCAAATTCAGAGAATACGAGTGTAGTGACACGTTTGGCTGTCCCATCTTTTTGTAGTTTCTTTTGAAAGTCTTCCAGTGCAGTACCAACGCCATTGAGTAAGGCATCATGCTTACCTGCTTGCCCTGCATGCGTATCAAATCCACCACTCGAAACATAGTAAATACGCGTGGCGAGATCGAGTTGAATCAGGCTTGCTATGGAGGAAAGGGCGTTGGAAAGAGGCCGTCTGCCTTTACGGTTTGAAACATCATTCATCTTCTTGGCTTTTTCGGCTACGTCGCGTACTTCTTGGGAGGAAAGGATGGCACTTGATGTGACGTGGCGTAAAAAGTCGATGGTGTCATCGTCTTTGGATTTAGCTTCGTTGATTTTGGTGAAGTTGGCTAGGTTGTCATAGCCATTGCCTTCATTCCAGCCATATTTCAAGGGGTCTTCAAATGCAACACCGTAGCCTTTTTCGCCTGTAAACACTTGGGGGCGTTCTTTTCCGATGGATACGCCAACTTGCGGTTGAGCGTCACCGCTGCATTCATTGTCAAAATATCGCCCTATCCAACCATTGGACAGGTATTCATCGGAATCTGAAGCCGTGTGCCAGATTTCCATGGAGCGGAAGTGAGAACGTTGGGGGTTAGGGTAGCCGATGCCTTGAATGATGGACAATTGTGCGTTGTCGTAGAGATTTTTCATCGAGGAAAATTGGTCGTTCAATGCAAGATCGTCGGTGACCTTGATGAGGCGGTCTTTCTTGAGCCCGATTTGTGGACGCGCGCGATGATAACTATCGTCGGTATGGGGAACGAGCATGTTGAGTCCGTCGTTTCCGCCGGATAGTTGAACGACTACCAGGACGTGGTCATTGTCGAAGCCCGCTATGGATTGTGTGGCTGCTTCAGCTGTTCGGGTTAAAAATTGAGGTGCTACTGCGCCGAGGGCGGAGTAGACGCTGGTGTGTTTGAGGAAATTTCTTCGGCTTAAATCATACATAATCAAAATCCTTATCTGTTGTTAGCAGAGTTGGTATTCAGCGGTGCTGAGTAATAGATGAAGGGCAGCATTCATGTGAGTTGGCGTTAAATCAGCCTGCTTAAGGGGAGATTTAAGACCGTCTTTGGCGCCTAACGCTTCAGCAAGTAATGCTTGCTGTTCTTTGTTTAAAGCTTTAGATAGGAACCGGTTGCTTAATGCTGTTACGCAATCTTGAGCAGTGGTGAAGGCAAGGTCATCGAAGACTTGATTGGCATCCCATCGCTCATAATCACCTTGCTGGGTAATGACCGTTTGATATATTGCCAGTCGTTCTTGAGGCGATTTCGCTTTTTTCATGCGTTGCCTATATTTAAGTGCTTGTTTTTTGGGGAGGGAGCGCAGGACTTTAGTGAATTCTGCTCTGCGGTTCTCCGATACCTTATTCTTGGAGTTGTCCGGGGACATGCTGGGTTCCATGCTGGCATTCATGCTCTCTTCCATTCGCATCATTTCAAGCTCGCCATTGGCTTTGCAGATGCTGACAGGAAGGTTGTAACGTGTAAGTAAGGTATTTGCATTGATCCAAGTTCGTCCGCCGTCCCAGCCATTTACGTTTGGCGGGTAGAACAGGTCTTGACCCAGTTGTTGTGTAGAGCGGGCCATAGAACTGTATGGAGGGTGTTGGATATTCATATCGTGGGCCAATTGTACAATGAATTGTACAGGGCTTTTGATTTGAGAGCCCATGGCTTTCTTACTATAGAATGCTTCGGAGAGGAAGAGTCGTTCCAGTACGGGTTTGATTTCGTATCGATTTTTGCGCATTTCGCTTGCCATGGCTTGAATAATTTTTTCATTGGGTTCTTCATGGACAAAGAACGTGTAGAGCTTGGTGCTGATGAATTCAGATACCTCGGGTTGTCGGAAGATGATGTTGATGATGTCTTGGCCTTCAAAATTACCCGTTTGACCTAAAAAGGTTTTTCGGCCTTCATCGTGCACCTTGGTGTTGATGTAGAATTCACCCATGCGATTAAAAGTCCATCCGGTAAAAGCGCGGGCAGATTCTTTAATGTCGTCTTCAGTATAATTGCCGATGCCTAGAGTGAAGAGTTCCATTAATTCACGGGCCCAGTTTTCGTTGGGCTGCTTTTTTACATTACGGTTGTTGTCAAGGTAGATCAGCATCGAGTGGGATTTACCAACATCCGATGTGAGTTTTTTAAAGTTCCCTGTGGCATGTAAGCGAAAGAGGTTATTGATTTGTCCATTTGAACGGGATAACTTAACTTTTTGGGCTGATGTCGCGAAGTGGCCGTGCCAGAAGAGCGCCATTTTTTCTTCAAGAGGTCGGTGGGAATTGACCATAAGCTCGAGCCACCATTGTTTGAGCAACTGCATGGCCTTCCGTTCTTGACGTTGAACCTTGTTTCTTGCTTCACGTCGCTCAATTTCGTCTTTGATTTTGCGGGCTTCAGCGTGGGCTTCTAAGGGAACTAAGAAGGAAGGGGATGCGCCGTATTTGGGAAGTATATCGTATTCAATCAGTGATTTAACTGATTTTCGATGACCTTGTTTGGTCATATGAGCTACCCGTTCACGGGGGATACCGAAACCAGCCCTGTTTAATAGGTGTTGAGCTTTTTGGGCATCCCAGTGCTTTGGGGAGAGCGGTTTAAGTGGATCCGATGCCATGATTTCTCCTCGATATATAGACTGCATATTTCTATATTTATTTTACTATACAATATAGTGCCTGAAACAAGGTCATTGGTTACACGAAATTGCCTTTAAATGATTATAGGTTTGGAAATAGTTCGATTCATTCTAAGCCATTTAAAAGTGGGGGCATCTATGCTACTGTCGATCTTTGTCGCTTGGCGTGGATATTCTGGGAAGTAGAGAGTTTATGGCGGGTCAAATAAAAGGATGTCCGGTGTGTGGTCAACAATAACAAGCCATTCCAGCGGGAGGGATATGCCCAGCTTGTGGAGAAAATCCACAGATGAGCGATATGCTGAATGCGGATATGTTTGGTTCCTCTCAGAAGAATGCCCAGAGTTCGACCGAGCCCCCGGTCAATCGCTATACGCCCCGTGAACCGGCTCAAAAATTAACTCTTGCTGCATTGATAAGGGCACGACCGTATCAATGGTGGTTTGGGGATTGGTCTTATCATGCATTTATTGTTTGGCAGTGCTGATACGGGTGCTTTTTAAGGAGAGCGAACACCGGATTTTTATTGGGGATTATTTTGGGGAGTACGTGGGGAGCCGCCAGAAAAGATTATGTGGGTATCTTGGGGGATGTTCTCATTGGTGTGATTGTGAGGGCTGTGTGGTCGGCTTTGGGGTATTTTCGTGAATTGATTCTAATAGCCGCTCCCAATGAGCCGATGTATTTCTATCTGTTGATTGGGGGAAATTGTGGAGCAGTAGCGGGTATTTCGTCTGGAGGCTAAAACAATATATCGATAACCGCTAAGGGGTGGAATCGTATAGCGGTTCCCTTCTATAGAGGCAATTTTCTCTTTAAAACATTGCGTTGATAACCCTGTTTTTTGTAGAGTAGAGCTTGTATGTTGATGGATGCTTCATCTGCATATAGAACAAGGGGTTATAGGGTGTTTACCCGCTTGGGGGTGAGCGCCGAATGTAGATCAACCTTGCGTTGATAGAGGCGGAGTGTATGTCTTCAAATTTAAGTACTGTACTGAAATCTTCCATATTCAGGAAGCAGATCAGTGCGTTGACGGGATTGGCCTTGGTGGGCTTTGTCATCGCGCACTTAGCGGGTAATCTATTCATTTTCATGGGGCCTGAGGCCTTTAACGAATACGCACATTCTCTTCAAGAGATGGGGCACGGCAAGTTGGTTTGGATTATGCGCTCGGGCCTGTTTGTCGCATTTTTGATTCATATCATCGTCACCTTATCCTTGGCTTGGGAAAATTCACAGACCCGGGCCACTCGATATGAAGTTACGCAAAGCCATGGTAATCGCAAATTCGCGACCAAAGCCATGAAGTATACCGGCGGCGTGATGCTGATTTTCATTATTTTCCATTTGCTTGATTTTACCTTGGCTGAAAAGACCGGTGCGGGTTCGATGGTTGATGGAGTCGACTTTGGATTGTATGGCTTGGTGTTTAATGACTTTCATAACCCTATTCGAATTATTGGTTATATTATTGCAGTGTCAGCGGTGGGGCTACATTTGACACATGCGATTCAAAGTATGTGTCAGACCTTAGGGTTAAATCACGAGAAGTACACGCCTGTCATTAAGAAGGTTAGTTTGGCGGCTGGGATTGTCGTAGCCGTGATGTTTTCTGCCATCCCCCTTTACATAGCAATTCTTGCTTAAGTCTTTTGGAGTATAATTATCATGGCAACACGAAAAGCTGGATTGAATTCGAATATCCCCGATGGGCCAATGGCCAAGAAGTGGGAAAGTCATAGATTTAATATGAAGCTGGTGAACCCGGCGAACAAGCGTAAATTTAATGTCATTGTTGTTGGTACTGGGTTGGCAGGTGGATCTGCTGCTGCTTCGATCTCTGAGCTTGGCTACAATGTTCAATCATTCTGTATCCATGATAGTCCACGTCGTGCACACAGTATTGCTGCACAAGGTGGAATAAATGCCGCAAAGAACTATCAGAACGATGGTGACAGTGTGCATCGTTTATTTTACGATACCGTCAAAGGCGGCGACTACCGAGCACGCGAAGCGAACGTGCACCGTTTGTCAGAAATCAGTCGCAACATCATTGACCAATGCGTGGCTCAAGGTGTTCCTTTTGCACGTGAGTACGGTGGGTTGCTGGATAACCGTTCCTTTGGTGGGGCGCAAGTGTCACGTACGTTTTATGCTCGAGGGCAAACCGGACAACAGCTCCTCTTAGGGGCCTATAGCGCCTTGATGAAAGAAGTGAACAAGGGCGGTGTGACGTTGCATACTCGTCGTGAGATGTTGGACTTGGTGGTGATTGATGGCCGTGCGCGTGGCATCATTGTGCGCAACTTGGTCACGGGCCAGGTGGAACGTCATATTGCCGATGCGGTGTGTATGGCAACGGGGGGCTACGGAAACGTATTTTACCTCTCCACCAATGCGATGGCCTCGAATGTAACCGCTACTTGGCGTTGCCATAAGCGAGGGGCGTATTTCGCAAATCCTTGCTTTACCCAAATTCACCCCACATGTATTCCGGTGAGTGGTGATCATCAGTCGAAGTTGACCTTGATGAGTGAGAGTTTACGAAACGATGGACGTATTTGGGTTCCGAAGAAGAAGTACGATGATCGCCATCCAAACGACATTCCAGAAGACGAGCGCGATTACTATCTTGAGCGCAGATATCCTGCATTTGGTAACTTGGTGCCCCGTGATGTGGCGTCTCGTGCTGCAAAAGAGCGGTGCGATGCAGGCTATGGGGTCGGACAAACGAAGAAAGCGGTATATCTCGACTTTGGTTCGGCAATTGAACGTTTAGGTAAAGATGCGATTGAAGCCAAATACGGTAACCTTTTTCATATGTACCAAAAGATTATGGATACCAACCCCTATACGCAGCCAATGATGATCTATCCGGCTGTACACTACACAATGGGTGGGCTTTGGGTCGATTACAATTTGATGAGTAACTTACCGGGCTTGTTTGTGCTGGGTGAAGCCAACTTCTCGGACCACGGCGCGAATCGCTTGGGTGCAAGTGCACTGATGCAGGGCTTGGGCGATGGATATTTTGTCGCACCCTTAACGGTGGGTAATTATTTAGCTGAAGCGGATTTGATGGATGCGGATACAGAGGACGAAGCCTTTGTGAAAGCGGAAGAAGGTGTTACAGGCCGCATTGAAGAAATGTTGTCTATCAAAGGTAGCCGTACAGTAGATGATTTCCACCGTGAGCTTGGGCTTGTTATGTGGGATAAATGCGGTATGGCTCGAAATGAAAAGGGCTTGAAACAGGCTCTTAATGAAGTTCGTCAGATTCGCGCTGAATTCTGGGAAGATGTGAATGTGGTTGGTACGAAAGGTTCCTTTAATCAGGTGTTGGAACGTGCAGGCCGTGTCGCGGACTTCTTAGAGTTTGCTGAGTGCATGATTTATGATGCAGCCGAACGCAAAGAATCCTGTGGTGGTCACTTTCGCGAAGAAAGTCAGACCGAAGAAGGAGAGGCCTTGCGCGATGACAATAACTTTAGCTTCTGTTCTGCGTGGGAGTTTAAAGGCGTAGGAAAGAAGCCGAAGTTGCATAAAGAAGCGCTTAAATTTGAAGTCGTAAAATTGACTCAAAGGAGTTATAAATAGTCATGGGGAAAAAAATAACACTTACATTACGCGTATGGCGTCAACAAAATTCCCAGGCCGAGGGCCAGTTCGCGACGTATAAGGTTACTGATATTGACACCGACATGTCTTTTTTAGAGATGTTGGATGTCGTGAATGCAGGCATTGAATTGCAAAGCGGTGATCCCATTGCATTCGATCATGATTGTCGTGAAGGTATCTGCGGGTCATGTGGTGCAGTGGTTAATGGCCAAGCCCATGGCCCCGATCGTGGAACAACCTTATGTCAGTTGCATATGCGTCACTTTAGTGACGGCGACACCTTGGTGATTGAGCCATTCCGTTCACGGGCCTTCCCAGTAGTCAAAGACATTGCAGTGGACCGCGGTGCATTTGATCGAGTAATCCAAGCGGGCGGTTATGTATCAGTACGTACGGGCCAAGCACCCGATGCGCATGCGGTACCCATTGCGAAAGAAGCAGCCGATAAAGCGTTTGATGCAGCCGCTTGTATTGGCTGCGGTGCTTGTGTCGCGGCTTGCCCAAATGCATCGGCGATGCTTTTTGTGTCCGCCAAAGTGAGTCATCTGAACCTGTTGCCTCAAGGGCAGCCGCAAAAAGATTCGCGTGTGTTCAATATGGTTAATCAAATGGATAGCGAAGGCTTTGGTAACTGCTCCAATGAGTACGAATGCGAAGCAGCTTGTCCGAAAGAAATTTCGGTGCAAAATATCGCACGCATGAACCGTCAATACTTAAAAGCCGCGATCAAAAACGAAGGCTAGTGTTGCTCAATCTTTAAGTATTATATCTCTGTCCAATAATACGAGTGGGTAGGGATTTTTTTTGCCATATGACGGATTAGTCGGTGGTGCGCTCAATGGTTAATAGTGAGCTATCAATGAGATTAAGCGCAGAGCCAAATTGTTCATCGACATAATATAGAGCCCACGCTTCTTTGCCATCTTTATCCTCCCGCTTCGGATAACCCACTAGTTCAAGCAATTGAAATGTTTGTGGTCGTGAATTGTCTATCTCTACCGAATAAATTAAGGATGGCTGATCTGGATATGCGCCATGTGTATCGTTGGGTTGGTTAATTTCAATCAGTAACCTGTAAGGGGTAACGGTATCGGATTGCGCCGGCAGTATGTAATCAGTAGGATTAAATGAACCATTGGCTGTTGCACCGGATACAACATCAATATCTGTTTTATCAGAGTACTCTTCGTCTCGTTTAGCTTGTTCCCATCCCACGACTTTGAAGTTTCAGTAGGGGAGTTGTGACTTGTCTGCATCATCAGGCGCACGAAGTGTTTTAATATGATAGGCTCTTTGATTATCTAACCATATGGCAATGTGAGGAGGCTGTTGTGTGGAGTAGCTTTTCCCTGATTTTACTCTAAGTTGCATAGTGTAAGAAGGGGATAGGGAATACTCATAATTCATTCCCATATCGTGCAATTCAAAGCGATCAAGAGAAGGACCTAAATTTTTGCTGAGCCCCAAAATTTGCTTAACGGGTTTCGGTTGAAGGATAAATACTCCGGTGAGTATAAAAATAAATATCAGGCATATCCAGACAATTTCAATCTGTGCATATTTTTTAAGAGGGCGAAAGTTATTGTGGATATGCAACGCAGCCAATGCAATAAAAAGTAAGCCCATTAGTGAATGTAGACCAATAATTTGAATTGAAAATGGTCGGGTAAAAGCGAGCACATCGCTTACAGCCATTAGCAAAAAGGTTAAGGCCATGAGTAGTGTTACATATCGTCGTCGGGTTGCACTCATGCTTTTTGGGGGACAATGGCTTTATGGGCGCGGAGCAATTGATGGATATCTTTGATAGAGACTTCTAAAGGTGTCATTTGTTGTTTCACTGCCAATGCAGCAGCTGCACCAGCCGCTTGTCCCATGCCCATGCATTATGCCTGCACACGTAAGCCTGAATTTGCTAGGCGGTCACTGGATACACACCGGCCTGCTACCAGTATATTGCGACTTCCTTTAGGAACTAAAGCGCTTAGTGGAATGCTGGGGACGGTGCCGAGTTTTAATGGCTTCGGGCGAAAACCTGTTTTGGTGTGGAGGTCTACGGGATAAAAAGCGTAGCTGACTGCGTCGTCAAAATGGCGACCAGAAGTATAATCGTTAACAGTAATGATGCTTTCACCTTGAATACGGCAATTCTCGCGAAAGCTTGCTTCGGGTTGCATGTGCATCAAGCGTTTTTTTTGAGTCACCTACTTCCTGGAGTACATCTTTTCGCCCTTGAAGATTGGCTGCGGTCACAGTGCGAGAGTTGGATGAATCGGCTTCGTGTACATAAATACTGTCCAACAATCCTGAACCGGATCTGTTGGGTCGCCCCGGTTGATTGGGAACATCAAGTCTAAACAGAATAGAACCGGGCTGGCGTTCATCTTCACGTAAGCGGGCAAAACCGAGCATGCCTGTAACTTCTGCCCCCCCAGTACAGTCGATGATTTGTCTACACTTTACGAGCCGTTGAGTTCCGAATCCTACACAGTTTACTTGCCAGCCAGATTCCACTTCAGTAATGTGTTGGGGGAATTCATAATAGGCTATTTCGATTCCTGCCTGTGCGCACTTTTCTTCTGCGAGGATCGCGTATAAAAATTGATTGATGCGAACTTGGTTCATCCAATGGCTATTGGATACTTTATTAAAATTAGGGAATGTTCCGCCATCTAATTCCACACTTTCGCTGACCATTTCCCAGCCAATCCCTGCGATGATTTGCTTACCCCATGCATCGAATAGACCTGGAAAAGATATGCCTCCAGTGGTAGTGGTTCCGCCAAGTTGAGTGCCGCGTTCAATGAGCAGTGTTTTTGCGCCAGCCCGAGTCGCTTAAATAGCAGCTATGGTTCCTGCAGCACCTCCTCCAACGACCAACACATCAATATTGTTCGAGATCTTTGGTTGGAGTTGTGTCTCGGTTGCAGCATTGACGGTACCAGAGCTTAACGCGATAGCGGTGCCAGCCATGGGGTATTTTAAAAACTTTCGTCTGGGTATGTGGGCGTCTTTCATGCATAGGTCCCTTATGTTAAATTAAGTAAAAATCATTGTATCATAGCCATTTTTATTCGCAGGTAAAAAAAATGCTGACCATCGAAATGGTCAGCATTGAATCAGAAATGGGGGAGTGATTATTTAAACGATTCCATAATCTCATGAAACTGCGCGGTTGTAGGCCGTAACTTTTCAGTGGGTAAAGTCGCCAATGGTTCTGGCACCATGTTGAGCTCATGGGCTAAAGAAGGTTTGTCGCCGCCGTAGTACATAAGACCCGTGAAGAAGTTATTCTCTTCGGCTGCATTGTCGAGTAATTTAAGAGCTTCCATTTTATCGGTAGGGTCGTAGTCGTGCTCAACCTTGTTCAGTGTAATTTTGGAACCGTCGTGCATGGTCACTTGAGTGGAAGTGCCAGGGTCGTAATCTACTTCGATTTGTTGGAAGTGAGGAATGAAGTCGATGTCGTGCAAGGGGTCTTCATGTTCACGTGCGTAGGTCACGCTTTTGGTGGAGCCTTCGTGGTTGTTGAAGGTCACGCAAGGGGAAATGATATCGAGTACAGTAGTACCGTTGTGTGACATAGCCGCTTTAATGAGATTGCGTACTTGGTTGGTGTCCCCGGAAAAGGAGCGAGCAACGAACCCGCAGCCCATTTGGATAGCTAATGAGCAGATATCGATCGGGGGGAGTTCGTTAATTTTCGCGTTGCCTTTTTTAACGGAGCCTTTATCTGCGGTTGCAGAAAATTGACCTTTAGTCAAGCCATAGCAGCCATTGTTTTCAACGATGTATACGATAGGTACATTACGACGTACCATGTGCAAAAAGTTTCCGAGCCCGATGGAAGCGGTGTCCCCGTCACCGCTCACACCAATATTGGAGAGTGTGCGGTTGGCGAGTGAAGCACCGGTCGCGATGGTGGCCATACGACCGTGTACGCTGTTGAATCCGTGTGCTTGGTTTAGGAAGTATGCGGGAGTTTTACTTGAACACCCGATACCGCTTAATTTGGCTACGTTGTGGGCTTCTACGCCAAGTTCGTGACAGGCTTTCACAATGGAGCTGGTGATCGCATCGTGTCCGCAACCCGCACAAAGGGTAGATTTTCCGCCTTTGTAGTCGGCTAAAAGTAAACCAATACGGTTTTCCTTGGCGCTGCGTTTTGGGGCTGGTTTGGTTTCGGTTGACATAAACTCTATCCTTTTAGGCTTGGTCAGCCACGATGTTATCGACGATGGTTTTGGAATCCAGCGGCATTCCATTGAAGTGGAGTAGCGGCTTTATATTGGATGCGTGGTGCGGATTCTCAGTTTGAATAATACCGGCCATTTGTGCATCGCGGTTTTGTTCAACGATGTAAATGGTGTCATAGCTATTGAGGAAAGGCGTTACAGCATCGCTTAATGGAAGCGCGCGAATACGCATGTAGTTGGTTTCAATGCAGTGTTGTGAACGTAAAGTGGCACGAGCTTCTTCTACGGCCATGTCACTGGAACCGTACGCGATTATGGCGACTTTGGTGTCGGCAGTTTCGTCCAGGATGGGCTGTGGGATACGTCCACGGGCCGTGTTGTGCTTTTTTAGCAAACGTTCCATGTTGCTTTGCCAGTCTTCTGGTTTTTCAGAATATGTGGCGCTAATGGTGTGCCCGGTGCCGCGTGTGAAATACGCCGCTTTTGGCTCATCGGTACCGGGAATGGTGCGGTAGGGGACGCCGTCGCCGTCTACGTCTTCGTAGCGGTTGAATGCTTTCATATCTTTAAGCTCATCAGCCGAGAGTACTTTTCCGCGAGGAATGGTTTCGGTGGAGGGCTCTTCGAAGGTATCGCAGATCCATTTATTCATACCGAGGTCAAGATCGGTCATCAAGAATACAAGCGTTTGCATTTGCTCTGCAAGGTCCAATGACTTCGTAGCGAAGGTGAAGCACTCTTCCATATTGCCAGGAATGAGCAACACGTGTTTGGTGTCTCCGTGAGACAAGGTGTAGGCGCTTAAGATATCGCCTTGTCCATTACGCGTAGGCAGTCCAGTGCTGGGTCCCATACGTTGCACGTCAACAATGACAGCTGGGATTTCAGCAAAATAAGAAAGCCCAGCCATTTCAGCCATCAAGGAAATCCCTGGGCCTGAAGTAGCGGTAATCGCGCGTGCACCTGCCCAGCCTGCGCCAAGAACCATACCAATAGAAGCAATTTCATCTTCGGCTTGTACAACGGCAAAGGTCGCTTCACCCGTTTCAGGGTCGCGACGGTATTTATTCATGTATGACTCAAGGTTTTCGCAAACGCTGGAGCTGGGGGTAATGGGGTACCAAGGAACAATGCTAGCACCACCGAATAGCAGCCCCAATGCAGTCGCTTCATTCCCTTCAATCATCATTTGGCCATCAGTAAGGTTACGTGGCTCAAGGTGATGTTTGAGTTTGTTATCAAGCGTTTGAGCAGCCCATTCATATCCCACGGTCGCGGCATCTTTGTTGATGTTTGCAGCTGCAGGTTTGTTCGGGAATTGCTGATCTATGGAGTTGGTGATAATGCTAATGTCTACGTCAAGTAACCAAGCAATTACACCTACATAGATCACGTTGATAACTTTTTTGCGTAGGCGCGTATCAGCGGTCGCTTCTTTAACTAATTTGTCGAAGGGAACCATTATGGTGGTGATATCATCGCGTGTGGAAGCAACTTTTAAGCCTTCGTGTACAACGGCGACTGAACCGGCAGGCAATTCGTTGATATCGTCTTCGGCAGTTTGTTTATTCATTACGACGGCAACATCGATATGATTTTTTTGGGCTAGCCAACCGTCTTCGTTTACGCGAATGGTGAACCATGTCGGTAATCCGGAAATATTGGAAGGGAAGAGGTTTTTGGCGCTCACAGGAATACCCATTTTAAAGATGGAACGCATCAAAATGAAGTTGGCGGACTGACTACCGGAACCGTTTGCGGTAGCAATTTTAATTACGACATCATTGATGATTTTGTCGCCTATGGATCCAGCGTTGTTGGCCGCTGATTCCGTTACAGCTTGTGTCATTTATCTACTCCAAGGTGCACCGTGAAGGATGCTTCTATGTATCGGCAAAATAGTCTATGCAGATACGTGTAAAAATATTTCAAGCGATATCGATTAACCTTTAAATACCGGTTAATAATCGATAAAACTTGGAGAATATTACTCTTGTTCGGAGGGATATTCAATAAAAAAATGCCAGTCTATTTACTAAACGAGAGGCATTAAAGAGAACTTAGAGGAAAAATCCACCCAAAAATTACAAAAAGTAGTCCAAATAATGCCATAAATGGGGGCTTTTGTGCAATATTTTAGTCACCACTATATCCATTATATACAACTGTCTAGTAAACAATAGTTATGTAGGCGCTATTCATTAATTTATAGGTGAAGGGTGGTTAATAATCCATAAATTATATTGACATTGGGCTTTCGTAGGCGGCCCAGGCGGCTTCTTTGACAACTTCAGCGAGGCTGGGGTGAGCGTGTGAGCTACGGGCGATGTCTTCGCTGCTAGCTTTGAACTCAATGCCTACGGCTAACTCGGCAATGAGATCACCGGCTTGTGGACCGATGATGTGCGCACCAAGAATACGGTCGGTTGTTTTGTCGACAAGAATTTTGACGAAGCCGTCGGTGTCACCGATGGCCTTGGCACGTCCGTTCGCCATAAAGGGGAAGGTGCCTGCTTTGTATTCAATACCGGCTTCTTTGAGTTGCTCTTCATTTTTACCCACGGTGGCAATTTCAGGGTGCGTATATACCACGCCCGGGATAGCATCGTAGTTGATGTGTCCATGGCCTTTGACAATCCCTTCTACGCAGGCAACGCCTTCTTCTTCGGCTTTGTGAGCGAGCATAGGGCCACGCACCACATCGCCAATGGCGTAGATTCCAGGGACGGAGGTTTGGAAATGGTCGTTAATGGGAATGATGCCCGGGCGTTCCGTTTCAATGCCTACGGAGTCTAAACCGAGTCCTTCGGTATTGGGTCGGCGGCCTACAGCGAGTAATACGCGATCGCATGTGATGGACTCTTCGCCTTCCATGGTCACCGTACAGGTATCGCCGTCTTTGGTGGCGCCCGTTACTTTGACGCCAAGTTTAAAGTTGAGGCCTTGTTTTTTGAAAATCTTGGTGGCATGTTTTACGAGTTCAGCATCCATGCCGGGTAAAATGTTGGGCATGTATTCGAGGACTGTTACTTTGGCACCGAGCCGTTTCCACACACTACCGAGTTCGAGCCCGATGACACCTGCGCCAATCACAACAAGATGTTCGGGGACTTCAGGGTAGGCCAGGGCTTCGGTACTGGTTCCAATGCGGTCGCCATCGAGTTCAACTCCGGGCAAAGGAGCGAAGACGCTACCGGTGGCAATAAGAATATTTTTACATTCAAGGGTCGCTTCGTCTTTGCCTTCGAGAATAACTTTTCCGGGACCATCGATTCGGCCTTTACCCATGTAATGGGTGATGCCATTTTTCTTAAATAGTCCTGCAATACCGGTGGTCAATTGACGTACCACAGTGTCTTTGCGCTTCATCATTTTTTTTAGATTAAGGGAGAGACCTTCAATACCGATACCGTGGTTTTTAAATTCATTTTGGGCTTCGTGGAAATGTTCGCTGGATTCCAGCAGTGCTTTGGAAGGAATACAACCCACACGTAGACAGGTACCACCGAGTGCTTTTTCCATTTCTATACATGCGACATTCAGGCCAAGTTGGGCTGCGCGAATCGCGGAGATGTACCCGCCGGGGCCTGCGCCGATGATGACTAAATCGTGTTGCTTGGTTTCCATGGGAAAGCCTTTCTTGGTAGAGAGTATCGAGTATTACTAGATTTCGAGCATCATGCGAGTGGGGTTTTCAATGCAATCTTTTACGCGCACAAGGAAACTCACGGCTTCGCGACCATCGATGATGCGATGATCGTATGTGAGAGCCACATACATGATGGGGCGAATGACGATTTCACCATCGACGACAACGGGGCGTTGTACAATGTTGTGCATACCCAATATGCCACTTTGAGGAGGATTAATGATAGGGGTGGACAGCATGGAGCCAAAGGTGCCACCATTGGTGATGGTAAAGCTTCCGCCCGTTAACTCATCGACGGTCAAGTCATTACTTTGGGCGCGCTTGCCTAAGTCACTAATGGTAGATTCGATTTGCGCGAAGCTCATGCGTTCGGCATTGCGTAGGACAGGCACCACGAGGCCTTTTTTACCGCTTACGGCAATACCGATGTCTTGGTAGTTTTTATAAAGGATATTTTCATCGCGAATTTCGGCGTTTACAGCCGGGAATTCTTTAAGTGCATCGATACAGGCCCGAACAAAGAAAGACATGAAGCCCAGTTTTACACCGTACTTTTTGATGTAGTCTTCTTTGTATTGTGAACGAATATTCATCACGGCCGACATGTCCACTTCATTAAATGTGGTCAATAGCGCTGCGTTTTGTTGGGCACTCATCAAGTGCTGCGCAATTTTACGGCGAATGGGTGTCATGCGTACCGATTCTTCTTGACGGAAACTACCGGATGAAGCATTGGAGCTTGCCGATGGACTTGCTGGGGAAGCTTTGGCGTTAGCGACATCTTCTTTGAGTATGCGACCCTCTTTACCGGTGCCAGTGACATCGTTTGCATTGATACCGGCTTCGGCCATAGCGCGTTCAGCAGCGGGCATGGCAACGGGAGCATCTGGTGCAGGGGTGGATGAGGTTTCAGTTTCTGCTGGGGGAGTCACCGGAGCCGCTGCGGCTGGAGCGCCTTCGCTTGCTTCCATATAACCGATTACTTCGCCTACTGTGCAGACTTCACCGGTCTTTTTGAGGATTTCGCCGACCACGCCAGCTTCAGGTGCAAAGACTTCGACGGTGGCTTTATCGGATTCGATCTCTACGATGGCTTCGTCTTTGGCTACGGTGTCTCCGGTGTTTTTTAACCAGGTACCGACTTCTACCTCAGTGATGGATTCTCCAACGCTGGGAATTTTTAATTCTATCGCCATGAGTAGTGCTCTCCTTGTTCATGCGTGTACTGGTTTAATACCAGGAAGTTTCTTCATTGCCAAAGGCCAATTGGATGATCATTTCTTGTTCGATGCGGTGGCTATGTGCGGAACCGGTCGCGGGACTGGATGACGCAGGACGAGCAGCTACCGTGAAGGGGAATTTTCCGAGGATTTTTTCGCCGAATTTCCCTTTCATACGACGCCAAGCACCCATGTTTTCTGGTTCCTCTTGCGTCCAGAGAACAGGCGTATCGACTTCGTAGGGCTCTAGTGCTTTTTGTATGTCTTCAATTTGTAATGGATATAATTGTTCTACGCGCAGAATGGATATATCTTCACGCCCATCACGTTCACGCGCCGCAGCCAATTCGTAATAAATTTTCCCTGAACACATAAGTATGCGTTCGGTTTTCTTCGGATTGGATTCGGTGTCGGGAAGAATGCGTCTGAATCGCCCCGTAATCAATTCTTTGAGTGTAGAGTTACATGCCGGTAGGCGCAGCAGGCTCTTAGGCATAATTACGATGAGTGGTTTGCGCCAAGGGCGGTGCACTTGGCGACGTAGCAAATGGAACATCTGAGCGGGAGTGGATGGTACACATACTTGGAAATTGTCTTCCGCTGCCAGTCCTAGGAACCGTTCGAGACGGGCGCTGGAGTGTTCAGGGCCCATGCCTTCAAAGCCATGGGGGAGTAGCATAGTCAACCCGCTAAGGCTTCGCCATTTATCTTCAGCACTCGAAATGAACTGATCAAAAATAGGCTGGGCAACATTACTGAAGTCACCGAATTGTGCTTCCCACATGATGAGACCATCGGGGTAAGCAATGCTGTAACCGTATTCGAAGCCGAGAACGCCGGATTCACATAAGGGGCTGTTGTGGATGTCTACATCGGCTTGGTTGCTGGATAAATGCTTAAGGGGCATGTAGGATTCAGCCGTGACTTGGTCGTGTACTACGGCATGTCGATGACTGAAAGTGCCGCGTTGGGAATCTTGCCCCGTGAGGCGGACATGGGTGCCTTCTGTGGCGAGTGAGCCCATTGCGAGTAATTCGCCCATTGCCCAGTCAATTGGTGTGTTGCCTGTTGCCATGTCTTTGCGTGTGTCGAGCAACTTCTGAATTTTTCGATTGAGTGTGAAGTTTTCAGGCACGGTGGAAAGGGCATTGATGAGTGAGACCAGTCGAGATTTTTCCACGCCTGTATCGACAGGGGGTACATGCTTATCGGGACCGCCCTGATAATTACTCCATAACCCACGCAATACGGATGGTGGGCGAACTTGTGGACGCGTGCGTGCTTCGGCGAGTGCTTCTTCGAGTTTGTCTCGTTGGCGAATAGCAATTTTTTCGCCATCTTCTACCGTTAGTTCACCGAGCTTGAGTAAGCGATTGAGGTAATTGTCTTTAACTGAAAGTCGTTTTTTGATTTCTTTGTACATGAGGGGTTGGGTGAACATAGGTTCATCGCCCTCGTTGTGACCGTGTTTGCGGTAGCAATACATATCGATCACAACGTCACATTTAAATGTTTTACGGAAGTCCATGGCAACGGCGACGACTTGAGCCACAGCTTCTGGATTTTCGCCATCGACATGAAAGATGGGAGACTGAAGCATTTTCGCGACATCGGTGCAGTATGTACTGGAGCGGCTGTCGGAAGGATCGGTGGTGAATCCAATTTGATTGTTCACGATGATGTGCAATGTGCCACCGGTGGTATAGGCAGAAAGGCAACTCATGTTGAGTGTTTCTTGCACAATGCCTTGTCCGGCAAATGCGGCGTCGCCGTGAATGAGTACGGTCATGCCTTTGTCGTGTTCATCATCGCCGATTCGTTTTTGCCAAGAGCGCATGCGGCCCATAGCCACGGTGTTTACATACTCCAGGTGGCTGGGGTTAAAGCATAGGCCGATGTGCACTTTTTGGCCGTGTAGCGTTTGCCAATCGGTGTGAAAGCCTTGGTGGTATTTAACATCGCCTCGTCCCATGAAAGATTCAGGATCTTTGTCCTCATATTCGCGGAATATTTGTGCAGGTTCTTTGCCCATGATGTTGGCGAGTACATTAAGTCGACCACGGTGGGCCATACCGATAACAATTTCGTCTACGCCTTGACCACCTGCTTTTTCAATGGTTTGGTCGAGAAGGGGAATAAGACTTTCGGCACCTTCCAGCGAGAAACTTTTTGCACCTTGGTATTTTTTCTGGATGAATTCTTCGAAGGTGATGGCATCAATAAGGCGAGAGAGAATTCGTTTTTGTTCATCGCGACTTAACTGCAACCGGTTTTCAACCGATTCAATACGATTTTGAATCCAGTCCCGTTTTTCTAAATCGTCGATGTGCATGAATTGTACGCCGATCGAACGGCAATAGGTATTTTGATAGCGGGCAATAATTTCGCGTAGGGTAATCGCCTCGGTGTCGCTTTTTAATGGAGGCGCAAAATGTAAGTCGAGATCATCATCGGTGAAATTGTGATACGTCGGATCCAGTTCAGGCATATCGATTTTAGGAGCACCCATAGTGTCCATGCAAGCCATGAGATGACCACGGACTCGATAGTTACGAATAAGCAAATCGACTTTGTGCTGCATGCGACTGTTGCGTTCAAGCTTTTCTTCGAGGGTGGAAGCGCCGTTACGACTGCTGGGGGGATTAAAGACACTGGTAGGCTTAAATGAAGGACCGAGCTTGGGAGGGAGGCCTTGGGTAACTTCGCCGTTGTAGGATTCAAAGAGTTGAACCCAATCTTGAGATACCGAGTCAGGGTTGCGTAAATACGACTCGTACTTTTCCTCAATGAAGGCTGTATTTAAGCCAGCTGGAGTAGATTCGGATGTGTCACTCATGGTGTTTCAACATTGCCTTAATGGGTCGATGATGAGAGTTTGACTATGTATGTATATTGTACAGGGATTTATGGAAGATTGCATCCATAAATCCCTGTAGAGTAAAAGTAATGTTCTAATCGATGAGGCTGATTAGTTCAATTTGCTTTCTACTAAGGGGACTACATCGCTGATAACGCTTGCGACGGGAATACCAGCTGCTTCGAGCTTCTTAATTTTAGCAGCAGCTGTATCGTCTTCACCGCCTACAATGGCGCCAGCATGTCCCATGCGTTTGCCTTTAGGCGCAGTTAGTCCTGCCATGAAACCGATAACAGGTTTCTTCATGTGATTCTTGAAGTATTCCGCAGCGATCACTTCATCTTGTCCGCCGATTTCACCCGCAATGACGATGGCATCGGTATCCGGGTCTTCTTCGAAAAGAGGAAGAAGGTCTACGAACTTACTTCCGATGATGGGGTCACCACCGATACCCACACAAGTGGATTCGCCCAGACCGGCTTTGGTCAATTGGTCTACGATTTCGTAGGTCAACGTACCTGAGCGTGAAATTACGCCGATGCGTCCTTTCTTGTGAATGTTTGCCGGCATAATACCGATTTTACATTCTTCAGGGGTGATGATGCCGGGGCAGTTGGGGCCAATAAGGCGGATGCCTTTGGCGCTCAATGCTTCATAGGCTTCAAGTGCATCAAGGGTAGGAACCCCTTCAGTAATTGCAATCATTAATTTGATGTCGGAATTTGCAGCACCCAACATAGCGGCTTTAGCAAATGGAGCAGGTACGTACATGATTGACGTGTCTGCGCCTGTGGCTTCAATGGCTTCTTGGCATGTGTTGAATACAGGCAGTCCATCAGCGGTGGTTTGGCCACCTTTACCGGGTGTAACTCCACCTACGATTTGGGAACCGTAGTCAAGCATTTGCTTGGTGTGGAATGAACCGTCACGTCCGGTAATTCCTTGGACGATAATTTTGGTGTCTTTATTAACTAGGATACTCATGATTTTCCTCCGAGCTCGGCAACTTTCGTAGCCCCTTCTTCGAGTGTATGGGCCGTAATCAGGTCCGTGCCTACCAACAATGCACGGCCTTCTTCTTCGTTTGTCCCTACGAGTCGAATCACGATGGGTACAGGCACATCAAGAATCTTGAGGGATTCAAGCAATCCGTTGGCGATATCGTCGCAACGGGTAATTCCGCCAAAGATGTTGATAAGAATAGCGGTAATATTGGGATCTTTAAGGATGAGCTTAAAGGCTTCGACTACTTTTTGTGGATTAGAGCTGCCGCCTACATCCAGGAAGTTGGCTGGGTTACCACCGAAGTGCTTGATGGTATCCATGGTGGCCATAGCCAATCCTGCACCATTAACCATACAACCAACGTTACCGTCGAGGCGGATAAAGGCAAGGCCTTTTTCGCTGGCATCAAGTTCATCCTGATCTTCGGAGTCCATATCGCGTAATTCTGCGAGTTCAGGGTGACGAAAAAGAGCGTTATCATCAAGCATCATCTTCGCGTCAAGGGCAATTACGGTGCCTTTATCATCCGTAATGAGTGGGTTGATTTCAATCATGGAAGCATCGGTGGTCAAGAAGAGGGCGCCGAGCTTTTTCATCATTTCAACCGTTTCATGCACTTGAGATTCGCCATCAAACAGGTTTGATGCGAATTCCGTCAAGCGAGCATCGTCTGGATTCTTTAACTGAACCGTTGAACACTGAAGTTTTAAGATTTTTTCAGGGTTGGTCTTGGCCGTTTCTTCAATTTCAACACCACCATCTTTACATCCAACATAAATTACTGAATGTGTGCTGCGATCCAACAAGATGCTCAAGTAGACTTCGGTCTCGATATTTACCGCCGGGGCAATCATGACTTTGCGTACGGGCAAGTCTTGGATTCGCAATTGTAAGATGTTTTCAGCGGTCTCTTTGACTTCAGAAATATCGGAGAGTACTTTTACGCCACCTGCTTTACCGCGTCCACCGGAGTGAACCATGGCTTTAATGACAACGGGCATACCCATTTCTTCAGCCACTTGCAGGGCTTCTTCCGCCGTATCGACGGCTTTATCGGGTGGACAAAGAATGCCATTTTCCCGAAACAGCGCCTTGGCTTGGTATTCATGAAGTTTCATGATGGTGTTTCCTTTTGTATTGAATTAAGTGTTTTCTGCCGAATCTATACCCCGGTCACTCAGATTCTGGCAATGATCGTACGATCATAGTGATTTAGGGACTTCATAATCAACCTAAAATGCATGAAATCAGGGGCTTAGAGCGGGATTATTTGCATTTATTTTCCCTAAAATTTTCGAATGAGGTCATTTCGTACCATTATGTTATTTCTGAGGGCCAACTCTGACATTTTGTATCAATTGGCCAAAGGGAGTACATGGGTGAAATGAATAATATAAGGGCTTTAGGAGTATTTACTTTTAGAGACTTTCTTGGCACAAAAAATGCTTTAATATGCATAGAATTGAGTTGACAAAATGGAAGAGCAGCATGAAACGACATAATATCATAGCATTGATGATTTTCTCCATCTTTACAACCTTGTATGGCTTTGTATTGATGTACCAAGACCAACAAGCCGAAGCAGGGTATGCAAAAATAGAAACACCTGCCAAAGAGATGCATTAGATTGACCAAGCTTAGGGAAGAATAACCTCTTGGCTGCGATGAACTGTGCGACCGCCATAGCGCGTTACTTCAACGCGTATCGCATCGAGCTTTAATCCGGTTTGTCGAAGAGCCATTGTATCCAACTGAATTTTTATGCGTTCGTCGCTGGTAAGACTCATCGGGGAGGAACTGGTATGCGGGGCATTATTGACGATCCAAATTTTGGGAGGGTCAGTGAGTAAATGATAGCTCGTACTTCCTTTTTCACGCACATAGAGCAGTAGACCATAATTAATTCGTTTCAATTGGCGATTGCTTATATCCGGTGTGGTATCGCCATTGTTCCAGGGAAGATTAACTTGGATAGTAGAACTTCCAGTATTGACACACTTTATATTCAGGAATTGTTTATGATCGGACAGAGCTGATTCCCAACTGGCCCGCCCCATGGTTCTGAGATAATTAAAACTAAACCATAGTAGCGCACCGGCAAGTACTAGCATCAGTACATTTTTCGGTTTGATTTTGGGAATCGCTTCGGTGTCTTCAATCGTGGGCGGGGGATCGTACGCCGATTCGCTGGTGTCGAGTTTGAATTCATAATCTTCAAATTCAAATTCAATAAACCCACCCAGATCCTCCGTGGTTTTTGCCTCCACAATCGTACGGGCCGTTTCAAGGACCGTTTCCATACGATGTTTTTCATTGGTGAGTTCCCGGCCTTTTTCATTGGCTTTCTTGGGTTTTAACTTCCCGGCCTGCGATTCACGTACCAAGCGCGCCTGTTTTCGGGTGATGGCGAGTATTTCTTCTTCCAGATCATCGATACTATTCTTCTGGGCATTGAATATGATTTCGCAGAGTTCCGTGGATTGCTTAAGGTGCCGATCATAAGTCGCTTTGACCAAATCGTAGTGAGTCTGGTCAAAGGTTTTCTTTTTCACGAGTTCAAGCCAATTGCGTAACTCGCTTTCGGATTTTTCTTTATAGGACAGCGCCAGCTGATAACGTTCCAGAATGTTCATAAGGATAGTGTACCCATCGTGATATGGGCTTGTCGATATTTCTCTTGTTAGGTAGTGTAGAATTGTGTGAAATATATTAAAACGTCTTATGGGCCTTTGGTTGTTTTTTTTACTGTTGATATATTACCTCAATGCATAAGTATATTAAAGCTATAACACTAGTTTTGGTTTGTATGGGTCTCGTAGTTAGGGTGTGGCTGACAAACCGTTCTCAGTCTGTTCAAAATGTTATCGCTGTGCCGAAGATTGAAGTATCCCCTTCTGTTGAAAACTTAGTAGAAGAGAGTGAGGAAGATCTATAAGAATACCTATCAGAATTCACCGTTGATGAAGACAATTTGAATTCAGCCATATAACGAGCCAAGAAGGATCAAGACCGTCTGGCAGAAAAAGATCTCATCTGGGCCGAGCCGTAGGAAAATATTTTTGAGTATATGATTAGCAATCCACCAGATGCTGTAAGGCGATTATCCGATTCATCGGTTGGGATACCAGGTTCTATTGCGGATGAAGTGCATTGGGACTACCACCTACTGAGACTTTTGGAAATACTACAAGATCCTCATTCTTCTGATTATGCTGCAGTAAACGCACGTATTCGTGAATATTGCGAAGACTCCTTCTTTTCACTTTCTCAGTAGGTTAAATGGATTGGTGAATTCGAAACTTCTGTAACTAATACAGGCCTTGCCGTTGTAATGCCCTATTTGCTTACGCATACCGATGAGCAGGGAGATAGATTGCCGATTATGGATAAAATGCAACGGTATCAAAAGCAATTTAGGGAGAGTGAATTCGAGAAAAGAACAGGTGAGAAATTAAATGGTCGTCATATCTGGGGTGAATTGTACTTTTGCTTATATCCCTTAGGAATGTTCGTTTTTGACAAATTAATTAAGTCACCAAAGGGATTGTCAGCTAATCAGTATGAAATGCTCGAAGACTATGTTCAATGGAAGGGTGGTAAAACTCGATTAGATTTTCGCTTGGGTGACGATTTTCCCTTTATTTTAGATCTCATTCGACAATTTCCAGAAGAGGAATAAACTCGAACAGCGATTTTTTATTTAAAGAAATCGCTGTTCGATGTAATGAGTTTTCTACTACTACTTCCTTTTTTCCAGTGCTACTCGAATGAAGTCTTTAAACATGGGTTGTGGATTGAGGGGGGTACTTTTGAATTCAGGGTGGAATTGCGCGGCGCAAAACCATGGATGATCTTCAATCTCGACAATTTCAACCAGTTCATGTTCCCCCAAGCTGTGTGTTCCACTAACGACCAGCCCCGCTTTGGATTGCAGGGAATCCAAGTAATCGTTGTTAAATTCATAGCGATGGCGGTGGCGTTCTTGGATGATATCTTTGCCATAGGCTTCATAGGCGAAGGTGCCGGGTTTGAGTCGGCAACTGTAGGCGCCCAGGCGCATGGTGCCGCCCATATCTTTTACTCCGCGTTGTTCAGTGAGCAGGGAGATGATGGGATCGGGTGTTTCCGGATCGAACTCGGTGGAACTGGCGTCTTTTAAGCCGAGTAATCGGCGGGCCATTTCGATGACCACAATTTGCATGCCCAAGCAAATCCCCATGAAGGGGACCTTTTGCGTGCGGGCATAGGTCACCGCGTTTATCTTTCCTTCTGTACCGCGAGAACCAAAGCCAGGGCCGATGAGAATGCCGTCGTATTCGCTGAGGGCTTTTTCAGTGGCTTCGGCGTCTTCGAAGAGTTCAGAGTCGACCCATTCCAAATTCACCTTACAGTTATTGGCGATGCCCGCGTGTACAAAAGCTTCGTTGATGGATTTATACGCATCATCGTGCCCAACGTATTTACCGACTGCGGCAATTTTTACTTCATCGTTGGTTTCTTTCATGGTATCGCAAAGTTCATCCCACAGGCTGAGGTCGCAGGGACGCTCATCCAGCTTGAGGGTTTTTAGCACGATTGTATCAAGGCCTTGCTTTTGCAGATTGGACGGGATCGCGTATAAAGGCGATACATCTTCACCGCAAATGATGGCTTCTTGGCGTACATCACAGAACATCGCAATTTTTGCACGTTCTTCTTCGGCCAGCGTGTGAGGGCCGGTACGACATACGATGACATTTGGTTGAATACCAATATCGCGTAATGCGCGAACACTGTGTTGTGTCGGTTTGGTTTTGAGTTCGCCTGCCGCGTCGATATAAGGCACCAGCGTTACGTGGATGTAGCAACAGTCGCCTTCGGGTACGTCATATTTAAACTGACGAATGGCTTCGAGAAAGTGCAGGCCTTCGATATCGCCTACGGTTCCGCCAATTTCCACCAGCGCGATATCCGTGTCGCTTTCGCTTTCCGTGGTGAGGGATCTGATGCGCGTTTTAATTTCATTGGTGACGTGAGGGATAACTTGAACCGTTTTACCCAAGTACTCACCGCGGCGTTCTTTTTGAATTACCGAGTTGTATACACTCCCGGTGGTGATGTTGGATTTTTGGGAGAGTTTAGCATTGGTGAAACGTTCATAGTGGCCCAAGTCGAGATCGGTTTCAGCGCCGTCATCGGTGACGAATACTTCCCCATGTTCATAAGGGTTCATGGTCCCGGGGTCTACATTCAAATAGGGGTCCATTTTCATCATGGCAATTTTATATCCCTGGGATTCGAGCATGGTGCCCAAACTCGCCGAGACAATTCCTTTACCAATGGAGGAGACTACACCGCCGGTGATGAATACGTACTTAGGCATTTATGAAGAGTTCCTTTCTGAGGATTGATTTTTTAATGTATCTTCCAGAAGTTGACGCACCCGTTCGAGATCTTCAGGGGTATCCACTCCGATGGATTTGAATTTGGTTTCAACCACGGCAATGTCGTGGCCGTTTTCAAGCGCGCGAAGCTGTTCAAGCTTTTCGAGGCCCTCGAGCTTAGTCGAAGCCATATCAGCGTAGTCCAGCAAGAACGAACGGCGGAATACATAAAGGCCGATATGCTGCCAGTAGACCACATGCTCGTCATCTTGTTCGCTAAGGTCGCGGATATAAGGAATTGGACTGCGTGAGAAATATAAGGCGCGGTCCTTGTTGTCAGTGACCACTTTAACCACATTGTGATTGGTGATGTCATCGGGATTGGTAATGGCATGTTTCGCGGTCGCTATATCCAGCTTGGGATCATCCAGCAAAGCGTTCACCGCAGTATCGATGGTGTTGGGATCCAACATCGGCTCGTCGCCTTGCACATTGACGATGATATCGGCCGTGCTGGTGCGTGCCACTTCGGCGATGCGATCTGTACCGGAAGGATGATCGGGGGAGGTCATGACGACTTCGATGTCATACGGAGCCAAGGCATCGGCTACGGATTGGTCGTCGGTGGCAATCACGGCCTTGGAGATACATTCAGCCTGAATAGTGCGTTCATAGGTATGAACAACGAGGGGTTTTCCGCCCAATTCAGCGATGACCTTGCCGGGGAAGCGTTGAGAGGCAAAACGGGCGGGTATGATCGCCAATATCTCGCGTTTTCCCGCCATACTTCCTTCTCCCCAACTATAAACAGCACACCCACCATGGGTTTTGTACTGGTTTCTCAACTGACTGAAGTGAACAGAATCAAGCGGATTGCCACAGCCCGGAATCACTTGAAATGTTCGGTGTGGAAGAAATAGGAAAGGCCCGTTCTCCAACGGGATTTAATGATAGCAAAGTGGGGGAGGGATTTCAATGGGGGAGTGGTATAAGATGTGTCAATTGATTACCTATTTAGCATTTGCTAAAACTTCGGCAATTATAATTTGATTGCTTTCGATAAAATCATTGAAAGTGGGTATCCATTTTTGAAGGGCGTCTTGGAGTGCATTGGTGTCTGAAAATTTTGGTAATTCAAAATCCGGATGCATTATTTCCTCGTCGGAGGGTGAATAAAAGCGAACATATTGTTTGTTGCGCCGACACTCAAAATACTTACGGAGATAATTATCTTTTTACCTAGATTACTTTTATATAGTTTTAAGTGTATATCAAATGGATAAGTATATCGTTTATCACAACACCCAAAAATTTCATAGTGCAATTCTGGGTAATCAGAAATGTTCTCATGCGCTATGGATTCGAATTTTTGAACTATACGATTAGCAAATGACTCGAGAGAATTTATTTTCCACTCAATGGATTTTGAAGTAGAGGAACTTTCATGAAAGGTATTTAGTTCGTGAAATATATAGTTTGCAAAAGCTTTGTTTCGATTGATATAAAAGCGAACTTTTTTGGGGATACATACACAATAGAAATAGAAGAAGTATTCTTCAATGTAAATCCCATTATCACAGCGTTTATCCCAACACATTTGTTTCTATGCTGAACTTAAGTGTGGATTTTCAGTTAAAATAGTTTGAATGGACTTTACAGTAATTTGTTCGTGGGATTTATCATATCCACTTTCAAGATAAAGATCTATGGGAGTAACTTGACCTTGATGAATAGGTTCACTAGGGATGTGAAGTGCTTTTTCAATTGCTACTCGAACATCATTGTCCATACAGCTTATTACCCTTCTAGCATATCCCGCAACTTCTGCGGCACACGAACAATCCGATGCGTCTCCGGATTCACAAAGGCCCCCCGCTGAGTCGCGGTACAGCGAATTTCGCCGTTGACCTTGAATTCAGCTTTGATATGACAAGTGGCGCAGTCGAAACTGTCGATCCAGAGGGTGGCATCCACGAATTTGTCTTTGAGGTAGAGACCTTGTTTGTAGTGGATATTCGTATTGACGATCATGAGGCCAAAGTCCATGCCTTCGAAATCGTGGATGGGGAAGTGGGTATCAAACAGTTCTAGACGCAGGTCTTCGAGCCAATTGATATAGACCGCGTTGTTGACGTGACCGATGTAGTCAATATCATAAGTCTTGATGCGAATTTTAAGCTGTGCGTTAAGAGGTGTTGGGGAGGACATGAATGGGGATAACTTCCTTTGCTGGTGAATTTGAAGCTTTAGTTTATCGGGATACTGTGCTGTACGTCAACTGAGGGCACTCCCTTGACACTAATTAGGTATTGCACTATGCTGAAAGTAATGTAGACCAAGATGGATGGAGTGCAAATGACTAGAGCGAGAAAATGGGGACGATATTTTAGGTATTTTATCCTTGCGGTAATACTCGTACTGCTATTGAAACTTGGTGCAGGCATATTTATGAATGCTAGCCGGATAGAGAGTGTGACGGTAAATCTGTTACCGGGTGTCACAGAACAACGAGATTTTTCAATACCGGGCATTAAGCAGGCATTGCCTGATTATCGTCTTCAAGTTCGTGCGCAAGGGGCGTGGGTGGATTGTGGTACTTTTGAAAACACCTCGATTAAAGATGGCATAACGTGGACGGTTTCAGAAGTCGTTGCCGAATCGTTGTTTAACGAGATTAAATTATTGGAAGCACCTCCTGGATTTGATGAGGTGTTGGCGCAGGTTCAAGTGAGCGATGGGAAGATTGTCGACGAATTGTATGAGTTTGAATATGCATCCACCTATTCGATGGGAGCAGGAGTTGAAGTGATAGGTCGGGAGAATAGTACTCCATTAATAATTATTGCCATATCTTTTTTGATTCTCCTTTTAATTAAAGCCATTGATATTTCCAAACGAAGAAAACGGAAAAAAGACGATTCACCTAGCCTTGCCAGTGATGCGTTAGCCAGTGCTGGGGGAGTGGAACTATTGATGGCGAAGCTTTGGGAGAAGCGGCTGAGGCCGTCGGTGATGTTGTCGAAGTAATAACCGAAGTGACCGGCGGTATTCTGGAAGCAATCGGTGAGTTTTTCGGCGGTCTATTGGGTGGTTTATAGCCTTATTTTACCTAGCTTAACCCTTTTGGGCATCGCGAATCGCGCGATCCATGTCGCGTTTGGCTTCTTTGGCTTTAAGTGAATGGCGTTTATCCCCATGGTCTTTACCCTTACACAGCCCCACTTGTACCTTTGCTTTGCCTCGGGTGAAGTAGAGTTTGAGCGGAACCAATGTCATTCCTTTTTCCTGCACCTGTGAGCCCAGCTTGATAATTTCATGCTTGTGCATCAGTAACTTACGGTCACGCTCAGGATCATGGTTAAACTGATTCCCATGCGCATAGGGGGCAATATGAGCATTTTTGAGGTACATTTCTCCCTGATAGACATCGATATAGCTGTCCTTCAAGGCGATTTGCTTGTCGCGCAGGGACTTCACTTCGGTCCCCACTAAAGCAATGCCTGCTTCAAAGGAATCGACAACATGATAATCATGTCGGGCTTTTCTATTATTGGCTATTTGATTGTCGCTCATGGGTTCTCTTTCTGTAAGGTAGGGCTATTATACGGGTTGAGCAGGGTCTGATTAAATAGCGGATGTATGCATACTGGCGCGAAGGGGCGAGAGCTTGCTACAATTATGGCCTTTCCTGTACTTCAACCCTAAATAGGATTATATAGATGAACGACCTTCGATTTTTAACGCACGAGCAAGTGTTGGCGATTCGTGAAGAGCACGGTAGCCCGGTATTTGTATATGATCAGGCTTCGTTAGAAGCGGCAGCCGATGAGGTGATGAATTTTCCCCATGCCTTTGGCTTGACGGCACGTTATGCGATGAAAGCTCTTCCTACAGCGGCAGTTCTTCAAACATTGACCGCACGCGGATTGCATATAGATGCCAGCAGTGGGTTTGAGGCCGAACGTGCTATGAAAGCAGGTGTTCAGCCTAGCCACATTCAAATAACCGCACAAGAAATTCCCCAAAATCTAAAACAATTGGTCGAGCAAGGTGTTCAGTACAATGCCTGCTCGTTACATCAATTGCGTACCTATGGTGAATTGTTCCCCGGTCGTGACGTATCGGTTCGTATCAATCCCGGCTTAGGCTCTGGGCACAACAACCGTACCAATGTCGGCGGCCCCTCATCCAGCTTCGGTATTTGGCATGGGAAATTGGACGAAGTCGAATCTATCCAAGCTCAATACGATTTGAAAATCACCGCGATGCATACCCACATTGGTTCTGGAGGCGATCCTGAAATTTGGAAGTCGTGCGCCAAATTGTCTTTAGCCATCGCGGCGAAACTGCCTGATGTTAAGACACTCAGTTTGGGGGGCGGGCAGAAAGTTGCTCGTATGCCGAACGAAGTAAGTGCCGATCTTCAAGAAATCGGAAAAGTGATAGTAGAAGATTTTAAAGCCTTTGCTGCAGAGCATGGCCGTGAATTGCATATGGAAACAGAACCCGGAACGTATTTAGTTGCCAATGCAGGAGTCATTATTACTTCGGTGATGGATGTGGTCGATACAGGAGACCAAGGATACAATTTTATTAAAATTGACGGTGGGATGACTGAAGTCCTTCGCCCGAGTCTCTATGGGGCACAACAACCGCTCACTTTAGTGAAAGCGGATGGGGGAACGCATGAATCCGATACTGACTATATGGTGGTTGGGCACTGCTGTGAAAGTGGAGATATTCTGACACCTTCACCGAGTGATCCAGAGGGCCTTGCACCGCGCACTTTCCCCAGAACGGATATTAGCGATGCACTCGTTATTGGCGGTGCGGGAGCGTATTGCGCATCGATGGCCTCGAAAAATTACAATTCCTTTCCAGAGGTGGCCGAAGTGTTGTTACAAAATGATGGCAGCACGAAATTAATTCGACAGCGTCAGACTCTGGATCAAGTATTGGCCAACGAAATAGTGTAGAGCCTATATATCGGTTTTCGGTTTAGTCAACGACTTCTCGAAAATTACGATCCCTATAATAAAGGCGACAATAGAGGCGGCCATGATGTGTAGTGGGAAACCATTTTCTTCAATATTGATCCCTTCTAGATACTGAATAAAGCTGGAAGGCATAATCTCTTTTTCAAAGAGGATGGCGACGAAATTGTTTATAAAGTGTCCAATCATGGCGAGATAGATGGAGCCAGAGCGGACTACATAGTAGGTCAAAATGATCCCGGTAAGTCCCGTGAGTGCGAAACGATAGATGCTCAAGTGGAATAATCCAAAGAGTATACCGACGATAATTATGGTCACTTTGGGTGAAAATAGATTGCGTAACCCTGATGTGATGGCTCCCCTGAAAAGCAACTCCTCGCATATGGACGGGCTGACGACCATGACGAATATGAGAACCAATAATGGAACATTGGTTGCCTTAAAGATTTTTCCAAAGGCTTCGGTTAAATCGGGGGGCATGGGGAGTACTTCATTTTGCCAGAGCCCCAATTGTATATTGATGAATACCCAGGAAAAACTGGCTAAGATGACACCCACCGCTGCAAGGGGAGTGAATCGTTTAAGGTTGAGTGCCGTTTTTAAGTTTACTTTGACATACTTTAAAATAACAATTACGGGAAGTGCGATGAGTAGATAGAGAGTAATGATCAACCCGGTATACACGTTTTGGCCTTGCACATAGCCGGCAATGTAGAAAAGTAGCAGCATGACCACTGCAAATATGCCCATGGCCGTTCCAGCAGTAGGGGTATCCGATGGCGTAAAAGCACGGCGGTCAAGTGTGAGCGGGAGCCCTTTGTCTTCTGAGAGAATAACTTCTTCGCGCTGGAACATCCACGTAGCCAACACCAATGACATGAGTGCATAAATACACGTGCAGAGAAACACAGTAAAGAAGTATTGTATTTGCACATCTCCTGTAATAAGATCGCGGAACAGCAGTGCAATGTTTGTTAAGGGGATAAACTGTGTGGTCGCCGTAAGTTCGATTCCTGGAAATGAAGTCGCTGCCACGGGGAGTAGAATAAATATGAACAAGGGGGACACGTAGTTTTGCGCTTCTTTGAAACTACGGGCCAGCACAGATACGGACATCATAATGGCGGAAATAAAGAATGCCAAGGGGATAATCACAATGGCAATACCCACAACACTAATAGGCGAAATTGCGACCAATTGTTCTCCGTCAGGAATGGCCGTTTTAAGATTCACTAATTGGGGAAGTTGAAAATAAAAGGTGATGGACATGCTGGCCAAGTTGAGAAAACCGGTGAGCAGGGATAGGGTGAATACGGCGAGGAATTTACCGGTGACAATTTCGAGTTTAGTGGCAGGCGTTGAGAGAAGGGTTTCAAAGGTTCCACGTTCCTTTTCGCCAGCGGTAATATCAACTGCAGGATAAAAGGCCCCAAGGCTGAGCATGACGACCATGATGAGGGGGAGTATAGCACCGAGAATGGTGCCGCTTGATTTAGATGCGGTCGCAATATTTTTGTCGTCAACTTTGAGGGGAACGGCAAAAGTTTCAGGGAGGTTATTGTCGTTCAGGCGTTGATTTAGTAATGTTTCATTTATCCCTTGAAAGGCTTTGTAGAGACGCCCCTCGGCTTCGCGTGACGAAGGCTCGGTCTGATCATAGAGGATTGTTATTTTTCCTGAACCATCTTGATTAACTTGTTCGTCAAAATCGGATTCAAATTTAACTAGGGCATCGAAATCTCCATTTTTAAGAGCCTCTTCTGGGGACTCTATGTAATTTTGGAATTCGACTTGATCAGTTTTTTTAAGCTCGGTAAGTACCATCTCACTGACTGGACCGAGCAGAGCAATTTTTGACACCTGTTCGTCTAGTTTGCTTTCCTGAAGCATGGCCATCTGGATCATAATAATAAATAGTGCTGGATACAGGATGATGGGAATACCCAGCATGGTGATCATGGTACGCTTGTCACGAAAGGTGTCGAGCATTTCTTTGAAGTATATGGTGCGGGTGATCATAAAATTCATGCGCTGGTCTCCGCAGCTTCATCCACCATACTCAAAAAGGCCGCCTGTAAGTTTGATGTCCCCGTCGCTGAATAGATGACTTCTTGCGTATCGGTCATCATGGTGCAGCCCTTATGCATGAGGGCGATGCGGTCGCAAAGCATTTCGGCCTCAGTCATGTAATGGGTAGAAAAGATGATCGAATGTCCGCGATCACGTGCAGAATCAATGAAGTCCATAATGGTACGGGCAGTCATAATGTCTAGACCCAAGGTGGGTTCATCCAAAATAAGCAATTTTGGATCGTGCAATATAACCCTAGCGATAGAGGCCTTCTGAGTTTGCCCTGTCGACAACGTTTCACAGCGACGATCAACAAATTCAGTCATGTCCAGTAAATGGGCCAACTCATCGGTACGTTGAGTAATGTGCTCTTCATCCAATTGATAGAGGCGTCCAAAGTAACGCATCATTTCGCGCACCGTGAGGCGTCCATAAAGTTTTGTGTTTCCAGAAAGAAATCCTATATCTCGTCGAGCCGATTCGGGATCTTCGGCCATGCATTTCCCATTCAAATAGCATTCGCCAGAGGTGGGGGAGATTAGGGTACCCAATATACGTAAGAAAGTGGTCTTGCCAGCACCATTGGGACCTAAGAGGCCCAATATCTCGCCCTGCTCAACATGCAGAGAAACATCGTTTACAGCATCGACCGTTTTTCCCTTTGGCGCGAGGAATGATTTAGATATGTTGGAAGCTTGAATTAAGGGCATAAATATACTCATGGAATAGATTCAGGAAAAGGGCAATTTGATATCAATAATAGTCTTCGTCTCTATCGGGAAGCTGAGTAACTCGTGATTGACGATAATTGTTGGTTATTTTGTACAATAACAGTGCGGGAACTATCGCCGCTGGGCCATATAGAATTCGGGAATACGTACCGGGAAATACGGCACGTCCATTTAATACTTGCGACATGCCCTCAATAAAAAAAATAGTCATTGGTAAAATCGTGGAGAGCATGATTAGCCACATGCCCACTAGCATAAATCCATTAATACAGCTATTGACTGCTTGCTTATAAAGAAAGCCCATAGCCCAGATTCGCTTAAAGGGATCAATGGTTACGGCCAAACCAATAGGGGCCGAACACTGTGGGCAAAAATCATCTCTTTCATTAATAGGAAGTATACAATTGGGGCACACAGGTCGCGCTGGGAGATTATCCATATCCGAAGAGAAGTCTTCAGCCATCTAATTAGCCTTCGACATATTCATTAATGCCCTGGCTACGCACATTGTATTTATTATCTTCAGAGCGGCGTTGAATGAGTACTCGACCCTTCCAGAATTTATTTTTTTATATATCAATGTAAAAATCATGCCAGTTAAAATCACGCTTCAAATGTTGAAGTTGTCCTTTGGTAGGGTTTGATGTTCAAATAAACCCAGTTACATAGCGTCCTTTTGGAAACTGTAAATAAAATGCCGCGTTCTCGTCGTAACATTTAATCTTGTATTCGTCCCACAATTGCCCAAATTTTGTAGGGACTGTATTGTTGGATTTACGCGGATTAAAGACAATGGCATTGGGGTTCAAGTTTGCTGCATTGGCAGAAGTGGGGATTTGAGCGCGTAAGGATTCAATTTGTTTGCGCATCATATTGAATTCACTGGTAATTTTAGGCAAGGTCACAGTGAGGAAATTGACAGTATCTTCGTGAGGGTTAAGGGTAATCTTCCCGTATTTCTCACCACAGTCAATGGTTAATGGATATGTATCTTGCTCTCTATGATTCACTGTTTCCGCCTTTACGATGGTATAACACGAGCTCAGGGGGTATATATTTCCTATCAATGGTACCCCGAGCGGGAATCGAACCCACATCTAATCCTTAGGAGGGATGTATTCTATCCATTGAACTACCAGGGCGTAAATTATTGACTTAATAAATTAACTGTATTAGCATACTTTAGAACTGCGCAGGAGTGCAAGTTGCGTGAGGTAATAAGTATATCTGCACAATTTTTTGGGGATATGTTAGACTTAGTGTACACGCTAAGTATGAATGCTAAGTGGATTTAGGTAATATCTTGACGCTTGTTATAATACTAAATGAAAATACTTGACAAAATAATGTTAATATTTTAGAATTCTAATATGGATGAAAAAACTATTTTAAAAAATCGTGTGAAAGAACTACGAGCTCGGTTGGATCTGCGCCAGTCGGATTTAGCGCTTGAAATTGGGGTGACCCGTCAAACCATTTTGGCTATTGAAAAAGGTCGACTCAACCCTTCTATCAATATTGCGTTAAAAACGGCCCGTGTATTGCGTGAACCAGTGGATTACATATTCTACTTGGAAAACGTAGAAAAGACCGAGACAAGTTCAAATCCAGCTCATTCACCTGAACTGGATCGCAGCTTCGAAGAGAAAGTGCCGATCTGGGATTTTGCTAAATAAAGCAGAAAGACCTGAACGCTAGTACATAGCTTTTAAATGGGGGAAGTAAGCCGGACCGCAATGTGTTTTAGATGAAGTACATATCGGCACTGGGGGAATTGTCTAAGATGGATTGAATGGTAACTGACTGCAAAGCATCAGTTATCTTAGTTCCCATCTCTTCCCAAGTGTGTTTGAGTTCCGGAGACGATTCATCGTCACAAGGAACAGGGTCCATAATGGAGCCATCCACCGCAAGCACCACATCGAGTAATGTAATATCACTGGCTTTCTTAGCCAAACGATACCCACCTTGTGCACCCCGCACACTCAGTAACATCCCTGCTTTTTTCAATTGCAATAAAATATGAACTAGGTACTTCTCGGGAATATTGCGTTTGGTCGCGATAGCATTGGCAGTCAGTGGAATATCTTTAGGCGAATAATGGGCGAGTTCTACTATAGCTCTGCAAGCATAATCGCAACGAGATGAAATGTTCATGGCGTCCTCAAATTTTTTATACTCCTATTATTCTTAAACCGACTCATTAAGTCAAGATTCTCTTGGTATAGATTGATATTGCACTTCTGTTGCTTGTTGATGGAGTGCAAGTATCACCAAAATCTTGCTCCAACCTGTCCTAGATGCTAAAGTCTCCGCATTATGAATACAGACGAACTCGATTATAGCCTTCCAGATGAATTGATCGCCCAGCAACCGGTCGAAAACCGTTCAGAGTCGCGCTTATTGGTCGTGGACCGCAGCTCCGGGACCATTAAAGAAGATGTGTTTTCCAATGTGGGTGCCTATTTCGATCCCGGTGATTCGATGGTGGTGAATGATACCCGGGTAATTCGTGCGCGATTGCATGCACAAAAGCCAACCGGCGGGAAAGTAGAATTGTTTCTCTTGCGCGAATTGGCACCGGGTGAGTGGGAAGCATTGGTACGTCCCTCGGCACGGGTGAAACCGGGTTCCGAAGTCTTGATTGGGGACCATGTGAAAGCGACAATCGAAGAACCCCTCTCCAATGGTCGCCGTCGGGTTTGTTTCGCAGATACGGATGTGCTCTCTACGTTACAGGAGGTGGGGGAAATTCCTTTACCGCCGTACATTGCACGCAAAGCGACAAACGTATTGGATGCGGATCGCTATCAAACGGTCTATGCAGATAAACACGGGGCAGTTGCCGCACCCACCGCCGGCTTACACTTTACGCCAGAGCTGTTGGATGAGTTATCGGCCAAAGGTGTCTCTAAGACGACCCTGACTTTACACGTGGGCTACGGAACATTTAAACCGATTCAGGTAGATACGCTTGAAGACCATGTTGTGGATCCGGAAGAATATTATTTTACCGAAGAATCGGCTGAACTACTCAACGATACACGTGCTCGAGGCAATCGTGTGATCTCAGTGGGGACGACATCCACGCGTGTGTTGGAAACACAATTTCGTGAAGGTGCGTATCAAGTGGGCGAGGGTATGACCAATTGTTACATTTATCCGCCCTATGAATTTGGCGGGGTTGATGCCTTGATAACCAATTTTCATTTGCCCAAGTCGAGTTTGTTGGCCTTGGTTTTTGCCTTTGGCGGTACAGCACTAATAAAAGACGCCTATGCCTATGCCGTGGAAAATAAATTTCGCTTTTATTCCTATGGCGATGCGATGATCATTCTTTAATACCCCAATAAAAAAAGAGTGGCTATAGGGGATTAGTCTATAGCACACTCAAGGAGGGTAAGACCGTGGTTTGTCGTTAATGGCGAGTGGGATGAAAA
>Ga0315320_10000036_pt1 | contig 94368 bp, 87 predicted proteins | sample M140m21515metaG_FD_203458 | JGI IMG/M metagenome (GOLD analysis project Ga0315320, IMG submission 203458) | Ammonia-oxidizing marine archaeal communities from Monterey Bay, California, United States - M1 40m 21515 | ecosystem: Environmental > Aquatic > Marine > Coastal | place: USA: California... | reverse complement strand
TAGAATACTTCTATGCACAGATCAGCATATCTTTCTAATTACATAACTGCATTTAGTTAAAGTTAGAAATTCAAGCCCTTGTACTTAATTGTACAAGGGCTTTTTTATATTTTGACGTTTGACTCTATCTGGCAAACATTAGTAAATTAATTTAGACTTTGTGTGCAAGACCCTTTCTATGTATAAAATCTTTACAGTAATTGGTCAAAATATAGTAGAGCAATACTTTAAAGCTGCAAACGAGTTTAAATCTATAGACTTTTAAACACGTTTCTTAAAACAAATCTTTCGCATTCGCATGTGATCACTTATGCGCAATATACATTTATACAAAGATTTTTCATAAAGCTTAGCTTTAAGCAAAATGGATAAGGTATGGCGATTTTTAGGACATTAGTTTGGTATGGAAATCGATTGCTCCGTCGATTTCGATCAATCTATATGCCCATTACATTCAAAAGTTTCATCATGTTTATTATCATGATGAAATGAAAGGAGAATATAATGAAAGTTAGCCTAGAGCATGTTTAGGATTTACCTGTTAGGCAAGCCATCTTTTTAGCTATACTATTCAGGAATATAATTAATTTGACCAAAAGGAAATTGTTTTATGCTTCAATGTATTTCGCCTATTAATAATTCCATATATGTCGAACGTCCCTACGCAGAGGCTTCAGAAATAGAACAAGTTCTACATGCTGCCCAATTGGCTTCTCAGTCTTGGAAAAACACATCGGTTTCAGAGCGAGCGGAGTTGTGCGAAAAATTAGTGGATGCATTTGTGGCGAATGCTGATGTATTTGCGGAAGAATTGGCTCATCAAATGGGTCGACCCATTAAATATGGCGTAGGGGAGGTGCGTGGTTTCGAGGAACGGGCGCGCTGTATGATTAACTTAGCTCAGGAAGCTCTTGCGGATATTGAATTGCCTAAGCAAGATGGTTTTCTCCGTTTTATACGACGTGTACCTATTGGTGTTGTGTTAACGGTGGCGCCCTGGAACTATCCATTACTAACGGCGGTGAATAGTATCATTCCTGCGCTAATGGCGGGAAATACATTGGTATTGAAGCATTCACATCAAACGCCTCTTTGTGGGGAACGCATGGTGGAAGCGGGTAAAGAAGCTGGGTTGCCCGAGGGCCTTTTCCAACTCCTGCACCTTTCACGGGAGCAAACGTCTGAAATAATTCGCTCACCTATCATTGGCGGGGTAGCCTTTACTGGCTCGGTGGCCGGGGGGGCGCAAATTGAGGCTGCTGCTGCTGGACGCTTTATACCTGTTGGGCTCGAGCTGGGTGGTAAAGATCCAGCTTATGTACGTGCAGATGCGGATTTATCGTTTGCGGTAGAAAACTTAGTGGATGGATCATTTTTCAATTCCGGGCAAAGTTGTTGTGGGATCGAACGCATCTATGTACATGCGGATCATTATGGTGCATTTGTTGAAGGGTTTGTAGAGATTACCAAAGGCTATGTTCTTGGAAACCCTCTTGATACGAGTACGACGCTTGGGCCAATGGTACGGACTTCTGCTGCCGATTTCGTGCGTGGGCAAATTAATGAAGCGGTTAAAGCGGGCGCGATTTCCTTGGTGGATCCCTCACTGTTTCCTGCACATAAAGAGGGTACACCCTATATGGCACCGCATGTGTTGGTGGAGGTCGATCACTCTATGCGTGTGATGACTGAGGAAAGTTTTGGACCGGTGGTTGGTATTATGAAAGTGAACTCTGATGAAGAGGCAATTTCTTTGATGAATGACAGTGACCTAGGATTAACGGCGAGTATCTGGAGCAACAATGTAGACGAGGCTTTGGCCTTGGGGAATCAAGTAGAAGCAGGGACGGTATTCATGAATCGTTGTGATTATTTAGATCCAGAGTTGGCTTGGACCGGTGTGAAAAACACGGGCCGAGGCGTGTCGTTGTCGCGCTTGGGATATGACCAACTAACGCGTTCTAAGTCGTATCATTACCGCACTAAAATCAATTAATGGCTAGATCTAAATTCTCGTTTTAATAACGAATACAAAGCATGATTTATATTAGTGCCATGGAGGTTTTTTGTTCGCGCAGAATGCCTCTAAGGTAAGTTCTAGACGCTTCGATACGGTAGGGCTCTTTGGTAGGATCGCAACACTTTACCCGTCTCATCCATGGTAATATAAGTTTCTAATGGTATGTCTATCCAAACGCTATGGGCTTCGTGTTCAGAATTATCCGCCTCAAAGGCATAGGTCTTCATGCAAGAAACATGAGTCTGAGAATTTTTCACAATTCCATGCATCTGGCTTCTGTAAAGGGTCAAATTTCAATGGATTCGGGCAAGGACGATTATCAAACTTCAGCTTCTTTAAGCTCAGGCGCCTTTTCTTTTTGCCCATCAAAGCGTACGGAGACAATTTGGGATACACCGCGCTCTTGCTGAGTTACACCATAGAGCGCGTCGGCTTTAGCCATGGTTTGCTTATTGTGCGTAATGACCACAAACTGGGTGTTCTCGGAGAATTCTTCGACCATTTCGATGAAGCGACCGATATTCGCGTCATCCAAGGGCGCGTCGACCTCATCTAATACGCAGAAGGGACTTGGTTTGGCTTTAAAGATACTAAATAATAAGCCAATCGCGGTCATGGCTTGCTCTCCACCGGAAAGCAACGCGATGGATTGTGGTTTCTTCCCGGGAGGCCGTGCTTCAATTTCAATACCGCACTCCAATGGATCGGTTTCATCCTGAAGATATATGCGTGCCTGTCCGCCATTAAACAATCGACGGAAGTAGGTACGGAAATTGTCGGCGACGGCATTGAAGGTCGTAAGGAACATTTCTTTAATTGTTTCATCGATGCGTGTGATGACGTGGTTGAGTGCATCTTTTGCTTTGGTCAAGTCTTCTTCTTGCGAAGTAAGGAACTCATGACGTTCGGTTAGTGCATCGTATTCATCAATAGCCATCAGGTTCACATTGCCCAAGCGTTCGAGCTTTTTGCGTGTGTCAATAACCAGTGCATCGCGATCTTCTTCGGAGAGTTCGTCAGTTCCGACTTCTTCGAGCGTTAAGGAGGATAACGCAATATGGTATTCCTCTTGGATGCGTTCCTGGAAGAAGGTCAATTGATCTTCGTCGTGGCGTAAGTCAATTTCAAACTTATGTACAGCATTCTGCATTTCGCGAACGGCTTCGCGTAAAACTTTTAACTCTTTTTCTAAAGCATCGGATTCATCAAGCAGCGCTTGACGTTGATTGTCTGCTTCCACAACTTTTTTACGTGCTTCTTCTTTGGTCTCTGTCATCGCTTTGACACGTTCGACGTGATCTTTAATATCATTTTCAAGCGATAGTTTATTCTCTTCGAACAACGCCATGGCTTCAGTGCGGTTGGTCGCTTCTAAAATGGCCATCTCGCGTTCACGCTTGAGGCGCTGAGATTCACGCTCGTTCTCTTCAATGGTTTTATTGATATTTGCTAGATTCACGCGAATGTCGGATATTTCATGTGCCAATTCGGATTGGGATTGACGTACACGTGATGCCCGTTCTTGTGCTTCAGCGATTTCGCGCTGCAAGTTTTCATCATCGGACTCCATGGAGTCTGCTGTGGTCAACAGTTCACGACGTTCTGTTTCAAAACCATCGCGTTTAGTATACAACTCGTCACGATTCGTGGTGATTGCGCTGAGAGATTCGGTCAACTCGCGCAGCGCCTTGGAGGCTTGATCAATTTCCAGGCCTAAGCGTGAAATGGTACGACGTTGCTCTTCTTCTTGATGGTTCAGAGTTTTTAGTTTTTCATTCACGGATTCTAGCGAATTATTCAATTCTTGGCCCTGCTCAGTCAGCGTAGCAATGGCTGATTCATGTTCCGTCACTTGAGATTCGAGTTCGCCTATTTCTGCACTTCGACCCAAGAGGCCACGACTTTCGTGTTTTGTCCGTCCACCGGTTACAGCACCCGAACCGGAAACGACTTCACCATCTAAACTCACCATGCGTGGAATGGGTTTTCCACTGCGTGCGAGGCTGATTGCATGGTCGATGGTTTCTACTATGACCGTGTTGTGGAAAATATATTCCATTACAGGGCTTAATTTTTTGTCGAATTCAACAACATCTAAAGCGGAACCAATTACACCGGGCTTGCCTTTGACTTCACTTATATTGTCACGTGATCCTGAGCGGATTGTATCCAAAGGCAAAAAGGTCACACGACCCGCTTTACGTTCTTTTAGATAACGAATTGCGCCTTTAGCACATTCAGCTTCTTCAATGGCGATGTTATTAATGCTTCCACCTAGTACGGCTTCCACAGCGCGTTCGTAGTCTTTCTCGGTGGAGATTAAATCCCCGATTGGACCAATTACGCCTTGAACATTGGTATTATTGCCCTGTTTGGCCTGCATGATGGCTTTTACACCATAGGCAAAGCCGTCATAGGAGTCACGCAACTCACGGAAAGACTTGAGGCGAGCATCGGCACTACTTTTCTTTTCACGTAGGCTTTGCCATTCAGTATTGAGTGTTTGAATCGATTGACTAATTTCGGCTTGTTTCGCTTTGACTGTGGTATTGGTGCCTTCAAGTTCGCCTAGTTTGTTTTTGCAGGCGGTCTCTTCTTGTTGCTTAGATTCGAGTTCTTTCGTTAACGATTCGTTACGCTCGTTATCGGATTCTTGTCGTACATAGAGGCGTTGTAACTGTTCTTCCAAGTTGTCGATGTTGACCGTTAACTTTTCAATGGAGGTTTGAGTTTCTGCCCGTTTACCCATGGACTCCATGGATTTTGCACGAGCAGCCTCTAAATGGGTGTCGGCTTTAGTAGAGCTTTTAAGCGTTTCCTGTTGCTCACCTAATTTAGTTTCGACTTGGGCCTTCACAGTTTCATAGTCAGCTTTTAAATTCTCAATAGCAGAAAGTTTTTCGTCTTGCTCTTTTTTTAAAGCTTCAGCGCGTTCAGTTAGTGAACCTTTTTCGCTAATGGCTTTTTTGTTTTGTTCAATGGAAAAGGCTATTTGTTGTTTAAGCAATGCGATTTGACGTTCGATTTTTTCCATCTCGGAATCAATCTGGTGTACGCCTTCGCGTCGTGCATGGAGAACACGATCAATTTCTAATTTATTCAGGCTTAATTGTTCATGCTTGGCTTCCAAACTGCTCATGTCTGCGCTGTCTTTAGCAAACTTCTTTTGCGCATTAGAGAATTTTTCGGTCAACTCAGCTACTTTAGTTTGCAGCTCTTCTTGCTTTAACCATGATGCGCGAATTTCAAATTCTTTAAGTTCTGCCGTCAACTCACGATGACGAATCGCAGCGTTAACTTGACGTTTCAATGAACGCATTTGGCGGTCCAGTTCGTGGATGATGTCGCCCAAACGCATTAAATTTTGTTCGGCTTGATCCAGTTTGCGCACGGCCACACGTTTACGTGCTTTGTATTTAATAATTCCGGCTGCTTCTTCAAAGAGGTAACGACGATCTTCGGGTTTTGTGGACAACACCATACTGATCTTGCCCTGCCCGATCATTGAGTAGGCGTTGGTGCCGATTCCGGTGTCCATGAAGAGCTCTTGAATGTCGCGCATGCGGCATTGAGATTTGTTGATGAGGTATTCGCTTTCGCCTGAGCGATAGATGCGACGGGTAATTTGTACTTCGGAGAAATCTATGGGGAGAGCGCCATCGCTGTTGTCAAAGGTCAGCGTAACTTCCGCCATGCCCATGGGCGCACGTTCTTCACTACCGTTGAAGATTACGTCTTGCATGTGCGAACCACGCAATGCTTTGGCTTTTTGTTCCCCCAGACACCAACGCATGGCGTCTAGAATATTGCTTTTACCGCATCCGTTGGGCCCAACTACCGAAGTAATGCCCGAATCCATATCCACGACGGTGCGATCGGCAAAGGACTTAAATCCCACGATCTCAATTTGTTTAAAGTGCATCCCCAAAAGGTCCTATGGTGTTGTTGTACACGTACGCAACCTCTGTTTTTTCTGTTTCGGGAAAGAAAAAAGCAGCAAAAAGTAAATCCCCCGGACACAATAGTATCCATGGCCTTAATTTAACCGTATTTAGGGCGAAAATACAAGGTTTTTCTTCGGATAACCCCGATTTTATGGGTCTGATTAACACTATTCCCATAATGTGGAAGCTATTCCCCATGGACTCAAGTAGAATTGGAAGAAGTGCAAGGAAAAATGGGACTAAAAGTTAACAAAATCCTTGGATATGCGCTTGATAGAGCGGGCTTTTCCAGTGGTTTCGTCGATATCGATGACCACGGCGCGGATGCCGGGACAATCGTTGCTAACTTCGAAGGAAGTGGGCATTCCAGTGACGAATTTCTCGACAATGAGCTCTTTTTTCACCCCAATACATGAATCTTGTGGCCCGGTCATGCCTACATCGGTGATATAGGCCGTTCCATTGCGCAAAACACGGTTGTCGGCGGTCTGAATATGAGTGTGTGTGCCCACAACTGCTGAGCATTTACCGTCCAAAAACCAGCCCATGGATACTTTCTCTGAGGTGGCTTCGGCGTGCATGTCAACGAGTATACAATTGGTTTCTTCGCTCATATAATCCACTTCACGATCGGCGACCTCGAATGGACAATCAAAGGGCTCCATATAGACTCGACCAATCAGGTTGATCACGCCCAATTTAAGGCCATTAGGGAGAGTGACAATTGTCGAACCTACCCCCGGTGTACCTTCTGGGTAATTGGCAGGGCGGGCTACGCAATCGAATTTCTCGATGCCTTTTACAAAGGCTTTCTTGCGCCAGGTATGATTGCCAAAGGTAAAGGCTTGGATGCCGTGCTTCTTGAGCATCTCCAAAATGTCGGGTGTAATCCCAAGACCGCCGGCGGCGTTTTCGCCATTAGCGACAACGACATCGATGGCTTGTTCTTGTCGTAATTGCGGTAGGTAGTGCTCAATACACTCACGCCCGGGCCGGCCAAAAATATCGCCAATAAATAAAACGCGCATGAGCGTTACTTCGCCACGTCCGATGCGCGGGTTTCGCGCACCACAGTTACTTTAATTTGGCCAGGGTAGGTTACGTCGGTCTCTATCTTGCGCGCAACGTCGCGGGCCAATTGTTGAGACATAGCATCATTTACTTCCTTGGGGCGAACAACAATACGTACTTCGCGACCGGCTTGAATGGCAAACGATTTTTCCACCCCGTTAAATTCATCAGCGATTTCTTCGAGTTGTTTGAGGCGCTTGATATAGGTGTCAACCATTTCACGGCGTGCACCGGGACGTGCTGCGGATAAGGCATCGGCTGCTTGAACCAGTACCGCGATAACAGAGTCTTGCGGTATTTCATTGTGGTGAGCACCTACAGCATTGGCTACCAGTTCTGTCTCACCGTGTTTCTTACACAAGTCATAAGCCAGGAGAGCGTGGGAGCCATCGACTTCGTGTGTTAGGGCTTTACCCATATCATGAATCAATCCAGCACGACGAGCGGCTTGTACGTCTTCACCAATTTCAGCGGCCATTAGACCGGAGAGATAACACACTTCCTGTGAGTGGCGCAGGACATTTTGCCCGTAGGAAGTACGGTAATGTAAGCGACCCATCAGGCGTACGATTTCAGGATGCAATCCGTGTACATCGCATTCGAGACATACATCGTTACCCAATTCCATAACGCGGGTTTCCATTTCCTCGGTCACTTTTTCGACCAACTCTTCAATGCGTGCGGGGTGAATACGGCCATCGCTAATCAGACGTTCCATAGTAATTTTTGCGATCTCACGGCGAATGGGATCAAAGCCTGACAAGACAACCGCTTCGGGTGTATCGTCGACAATAAGGTTAATGCCAGTGGCAGTTTCCAGAGCGCGAATGTTACGTCCTTCGCGACCGATGATACGGCCTTTCATTTCTTCACTGGGCAAGGCCACCACAGATACGGAGTGCTCAGCAATGTGATCGGAAGCGCATCGTTGAATGGAGTCAGCTAAGACTTTCTTGGCTTTTTTCTCTGATTCCAGCACCATCTCATCTTCGAGTTTCTTCAAGCGTAAGGCTGTTTCGCGACGGACTTCGTTTTCCAATTTTTCCACGATCATTTTTTTCGCAGCATCAATGGTTAGTCCGGAAATTCTTTCCAATATCAATATTTGCTCTTGGATGGTATCTTCTATTTTGGAACGTTCTTTTTTCAGGTTTTCAGAACGATTATCCAATTCTTTTTCGCGCTGATTCAGTGCATCGGTTTTCTGGACAATTGAGGTCATGCGTTGATCCAAGTTTTCTTCCTTGGACAAAATGCGTTGCTCCATGCTCAAGACTTCAGCACGTTGACGCTCTGATTCTTTCTCTACGCGTTCGCGAGACTCAATTTCATGTTCTTTGAGCTCGGTCTTGGCTTCTTTCTTCATGGAAGCGACATCGCGCTCGGCGTTGGTCAGGAGCTGGTTGGCTTCTTTTTTGGCACCAGCCAATGTCGTTTTGGCGCTTATTTGATTAAAAATAAATACAATCACGGCACCGACTACAAAGGACACGATACCGATTACGATAAGTTCATTCATTTCACTACTTCTCCTTTGAGCACACAGGCTCAATCTATGTGAAGAGTGGACGTGATTGATCTAGAGATGGGGGAACGGCGGGGCAATTCTGAAAACGCATGGTTTTCAGATATATCTATAACCTTTAGATTCAACGACTTATAAAGAATCAGAAAAAACGATTAACGACTATAGTGGAGACTATTTTAAGGCTCTATCGTTAATCAACTATATCTTTACTCCATAATTCATGAATAGACTGGGTATAAAAAACGCCTTTAAAGTCGGCGCAATAACCAAATTACAATCGCCGTAACCCTCGTCAAAGTCCACATACCGACTCTGTCAAAGCTACAAACATCTATTAAAATAAACAGACCTGCTCAACGAAGCTGTTAAATCATTCTGTGGAACCCATTATAGGGCGTCCAGCGAAGCAAGTCAATAATGAACTGAGATTTCTACGAGAATGTAAGTATTTTCCATGCTTTTCAAGAAAATACAAGATTTTTGCAAATCCCGCGGCCACCTATGGGTCATCTTTTGCTAATCAAAGCCGTGCCCACCGTCTTTGATAGTAAGAAATTCATACTCAACTCCGGTTTTATCTAGGACTTCTGAGATTAATACGGACTGCTCATGGGGAACATCCGTATCCTTATCTCCATGAATTAAAAAGGTAGGAGGATACCCTTTATCTACGTTAAGTACTGGCATATAGGGTGTGAAAAAGTCGGAGTCTAATTCGGGGTCTACTCCACCCACTTCGATAGGCCATCTGCCATTTTGGCGGCACCATAGGTAGAATTTGGCCTTTGAGTTATCGGAAAAGGCTCGGTTGGACACCACCGGAGTGTCCACATGCTTTCCGGATCCCTCTTCGGAAACGGCCGATTGCTTGCAATAATGCGGATCAGGCTCACTGTACCAAGGTCCGATAATGTCGCCATAGCCATAATAACTTATGAGGGCTTTTGGTCGTGGCTTGATGAAATGACCGGAAAGTAGGGTTAAATAACCGCCTGCTGATTGACCAACCACTGATATCCGATCGGGATCGGCGCCGAATAAAGTGGGGCCTGCTTTAGTAATCCACGCGAAGGCATCTTTTAGATCACCCGCTATTTGAGGGATTTTCACTTCGGGGGCCAATCGATAATCTATGGAGACTACCACAAATCCAGCATCCAAATAGGCCTGCAACTGTTTTGAGCGAATCATTTTCCGGGTCCCAGCTACCAGTGCTCCTCCGTGAATATAGACCAAGACAGGCTTGGTTACAGTAGAATTACCACCGTATACATCGGCTTCCACATCCAAGTTATCGACATTTTTGTATACATAGGTATCGTGTGGCAAGGTGGTTCGGGCTCCTTGGGCTAAAGATTGATTGAATAATAGGATTATGAAAATGGATATTGAGATTATCAGTTTCATTGGTATACCTGTGTAGCTGTAAAGTAGTTTCAAGGTCTTCCCACAAATTTTCTTGCAGGAATAGAACCAGATTCAAAAAACCTATTGGCAAGCACATGTAATTCTTCGATCGAATAGGGCGTTGAACCACTTAAGTTTTTTTCATTGAGCACACCCAATAATTTTTTGGATATCATAGAGGATATATAGATTTCCGTGTGACGATGTTACATGTTTTAAGGCCTATTGATGTAAAAATACCTATCAGGTATTCTATAAGTCTGATTGGTTCAGCATATATTTTGAAGGAGAGAGACAATGAAGAGCTTGATGGCTTGGATGATCATGATGGGGTTGGTGTTCACGGGATGTGAAAATGAAGCACCGGATACCAATGACTCGATTAAGGGTGATGGAGCATCAGCGGATGAGTCCTTAACCCTTGCGGTAATCCCTAAAGGTACTTCGCATGATTTTTGGAAAAGTATTCATGCAGGAGCGATTAAGGCCTCACAGGAACTGGGCGTGGAAATAATCTGGACGGGCCCGGAAAAAGAAGATGATCGTCAACAACAAATTCAGGTTGTGCAAAGTTTTGTGAGCAGAGGGGTGGATGGTATCGTTATTGCGCCCTTGGACAATGTTGCCCTTGTACGCCCTGTAGAAACGGCAGTTCAACGCAACATACCGGTGGTTATCATTGACTCTGGTTTGGAATCCGAAGCGCACAGTTCATTTGTCGCTACAGATAATAAAGAAGGTGGGCGTTTGGGGGCTCGTCGGTTGGCTGAAGTCTTGGGCAACAAAGGGAAGGTCATTTTACTGCGTTATGCGGAAGGCTCCGCGAGTACAGAGAATCGCGAAGCTGGATTTTTGGAAGAAATAGCCAAGCATGGTGATATTGAAATCATATCTTCCAATCAATATGCCGGCGCGACTAAGGAATCGGCGTTACAAGCTTCACAAAACATATTGAATAAATTTCCTGATGTCGAAGGCATTTTTTGTCCGAATGAATCCTCTGCTTTCGGTATGTTACGTGCTTTGCAAAGTGCCGGAAAGGTGGGGCAGGTGAAGTTTGTAGGTTTTGATACGAGTGAAGCTTTGGTTACAGGACTTAAAGATGGTGAGATTAATGGCTTGGTGTCACAGGATCCTTTTGATATGGGATACCTTGGTGTGAAGACAGCGGTTGCAGTGATTAAAGGCGAAACGGTTGAAGCCAACATTGCAACTCGTTTGGAAATGATCACACCTGAAAACCTGAACAATCCCGATATCCAAGAATTGGTCAAGCCGGACTTGGATAAATGGTTGAATTAATTTAAGGTATTCCCATGCATTCGTCCACTGACTCGCCATCCATTTTGGAACTACGGGATATCTGTAAATCTTTTGGTGCCACACGGGCTTTGCATGAGGTGAGTCTTTCGGTACGTGTTGGTGAGATCCATGCTTTACTGGGTGAGAATGGAGCAGGCAAGAGTACGCTAATGAAAGTGCTCAGCGGTGCTCACCAAGCCGACTCCGGTGAGATAGTGTATAAGGGTGAACGGGTACGCATTGAGTCTCCTGCTGCGGGTCGGGCATTGGGCATTGCTATGATCTACCAAGAACTCACCCTCGCGCCGCACCTAACAGTAGAAGAAAACATGACACTTGGGCTGGAGCGTAGCCAATGGGGGTTTCTACAATCGGATCGCGATAAAGTCCGTGATGCTTTGACGGTGTTGGGTCATCCGGACTTGCCTCTCAATACCCCGGTGAATAAGCTTAATATTGGTTTGCAACAGGTCATTGAAATCGGGCGTGCCTTGGTGTGTGAGGCCGATGTAATAATTATGGATGAGCCGACCAGTTCATTGACCGAAGCCGACACTAAATCACTTTTTAAAACGATTGAGCGATTAACAAAAGCCGGAGTTTCAGTGATTTATATCAGTCACTTTTTGGAAGAGGTGATGGAAATAGCCGATCGCTTTACGGCTATTCGTGATGGTGAGTCGGTTGGATCGGGTGAGATTGATACCACGACCATCACCGACATCATCGAACTCATGATTGGGCGTTCGCTGGATGAAATGTTTCCGCGTTCTGACCATGTATTTGGTAAAACTAAACTTTCGGTACAGGGCTTAACGGGAACTCCTCAGCCCCAAGATGTGCATTTTGAAGTGCGTGCTGGTGAAGTGTTGGGGGTCGCAGGGCTTGTGGGTGCTGGTCGATCCGAAACCTTACGGGCCATTTTTGGACTAGATCGATCACAATCGGGTTCGATGCATTTGGGTGATGATTCCAACTCGATATCCATTCATTCTATGAATCCCCGAAAAGCATTAAAAAATCAACTGGATTTTTTAAGTGAAGATAGAAAAGAAGAAGGCTTAGCCACCAGTATGACCATTGGTGAAAACATGACCTTGTCTACGCTTTCTCGTTTTATTCGAATAAAGGTTACAGGTCTTATCAACCATGCACGTGAGGATAAGCATTCGAGTCGTTGGATACACGAATTGCGAATTAAATGTGTCGGGCCAAATCAATTGGTGGATGATCTGTCTGGTGGTAACCAACAAAAAGTTGCACTCGCGCGTATGCTTGAACAAGATGCTGATGTATTGTTGCTTGATGAACCTACGCGGGGTATTGATGTAGGTTCGAAAGTTGAAATATATACATTAATTGATCAATTGGCCCAGCGCGGCAAAGCGATTATATTCGTATCTTCCTACTTGCCCGAACTTTTTGGTGTGTGCGACACTATTGCTGTAATGTCGCGTGGGCGAATGAGTGCTAAACGCCCGGTCAGTGAATGGACCCTCCACAGTGTAATGGAAGCGGCCACATCTGGCCATGAAATCCCAGAGGAATGTCTAAGCTCATGAGTTCATCCGAAAACATGGCGTCTTTATATAGCCAGAAAAGTTGGCGAGAACACCTCAATGCATTCGGTCCAGTTATTGGACTGGTCGTGGTATACGGGATTTTTTTGCTGGTTGCTCCCTCTAGTTTTTACAGTCTCTATAATACCAAGACTTTTATGACGCAGGCTGTTATATACGGCATTGGTGCGATAGGCATGACATTTGTGATCATTAGCGGTGGAATTGATCTGAGCGTGGGTTCATTAATTGCACTAGGTTCAGTTGTAACCGCCATGATATTGCGTACAGCAGGTGCTGAAGAGATCGGCCTCATACTTCCCATTTTGGCTTCCCTTTCAGCAGTCGTTGCTTGCGCATTGTGTGGAATGCTTAGCGGAGCGCTTGTGTCTTACATGCGAATCGTTCCGTTTATTGTAACGTTGGGTATGATGCAAATTACGCGCGGAGTGGCCAAAGGACTCGCCGGCCAAACAGCGGTGAATACTTCTGACAATTGGCTCGGTTCTATGATGGTTATCGAGCCGCAAGTGGGTAAATGGTATTCTGTTGCCCCCGGATTATGGGTGATGGTGGTATTGCTTATCTTCATGACAATATTTTTACGACGAACGGCTTTTGGCCGTTATGTATGTGCGTTAGGATCCAATGAAGCGACTGCACGTCTATGCGGAATCAATGTATCCATTCAGCGAATATGGGTGTACACATTGTGTGGCGCATTAACAGGGTGTGCAAGTGTGATGCAATATGCTAGCCTAAGTTTGGGCGATCCTACTGCGGCGGTGGGTATGGAACTCGATATTATTGCGGCAGTGGTTATTGGTGGCGGGTCACTCAATGGAGGCGAAGGCAGTGTAGTAGGTTCGCTCCTAGGTGCGATTATTATGGCGATCCTGCGCAACGGTTGTGTGCTTGTCGGCATCCCAAACTATGTGCAAAATATTGTTATTGGTACGATCATTGTCGCTGCTGTAGGCATCGACCGATTAAGACATAAAAGTAATTAATACAACTATAGAGGGTAGCTAATGAAACGCCCCGAAGTGTGTGTGATACCTTGGTTCAGTCGTATCGCTGCGCTGATGCTTTTTTTCGTTTCCGTGAGTTCGACCTATGCCGATCAAGCCGACCCGCTTTCACCCGAAGATTCCATGGCGAGTATGCATGTGGCGGATGGGATAGAAATTGAATTGGTTGCGGCGGAACCGGAGATCACGGATCCAGTGGCTTTATGTTTTGATGCCTCAGGTAATTTGTATGTCGCCGAAGATCGTGCATATCCCTCCGGCAATACCGATGGGTCTAAAGGGTCTGTGGCTTTATTGCAGGACCGTGATGGTGATGGGCGCTATGAGCATCGCACGACATTTGCCGAAGGATTCGATTTTCCAAATGGCATCATGCCTTGGAAAGGCGGTATATTGCTCACTGCGGCACCCAATGTGTATTTTCTTAAAGATACCGACGGTGATTTAAAAGCCGACGTGCGTGAAGTTTTCTTACAAGGCTTTAAGCTGGGTGGATCGACGCAGCTGTATGTGAGTCACCCGACTCTGAGTCTTGATAACTGGATTCATTTCACCAATGGTTTAAGTGGTGGAGAAGTATCTGTGCCGAGTCAGCCGGGCATCCCTGCAGTCAACATGGGTAGTAATGATATACGCTATAACCCCATCACTCATGCGCTCGAGGCGCGCGGTGGACGTGCACAGTTTGGCCTCACATTTGATGATGCCGGAAATAAATTCGTATGTAGCAACCGTCAACACATTCAGCATGTTGTTATGGAGCCAGGCGATCTTGCTCGAAATCCGTATCTAAATGCCTCCAATGTAGTGAAGGAACTGCCTGAACACGGTGCAGCTTCCCCCGTGTTTGCAAAGAGCGATGCTGTTACAACAGCCTATGCACATGAAGGTACCTTTACTGCGGCTTGCGGAATGGTTATTTATCGTGGTACAGCACTTGAACCATCGTTCTATGGCAATAACTTTGTATGTGATCCTACCGGTAATTTAGTACACCGCGATATTCTCAGTAAAGACGGCGGCAGCTTTACAGGAAAGCGAGGAGAACATGAACAAAAGTCTGAATTTCTCGCGAGTACGGATAACTGGTCACGTCCGGTATTTCTAAGCAATGGTCCCGATGGTGCCTTGTATATGTGCGATATGTATCGTAAATCCATTGAGCACCCAACATATTTGCCCGATGAAGTGGCTGCCATCACTGATTTCGAAAGTGGGAAAAAGCATGGTCGAATTTACCGGATTAAATCGAAGGGAGGAAAGACTTCTGGCGATACAACTTTAGATGTGAATGAGCCCGAAGCACTTGTTGCTGCATTGGGGCATCCCAATGGTTGGCAACGGGATACGGCTCAACGATTATTGTTGGAACGACAACATGCACTTGATGGTGAATTGCTAAAAACTACTTTCACTAAAAGCACATTGGTGCAAGGGCGGATTCGTGCTTTACACTTATTGTTTACTTTGGGTTGGCTTGATGAACCATTGCTGAATTCAGCACTTCGCGATTCGTCTGCAGAGGTTCGATTACAAGGTTTGCGCTTAGTACGGTTATTGCCATTGGTGTCAGTGGAAATAAAGCAATCAGTGACTGCATTGGCTCAGGATGCCGATCCACATGTGCGCTTTGCGTGTGCTGTAGCATTAGGCGATAATAACGAGCCCGATGAAGCGACGTTGGTGGCACTTGCAACGATTTTACGTGCGAATATTGATGATCATTGGACGCGCTCAGCGCTCCTAAGCGCAATTGATGCAGCGCCGTTGGAGTTTGCTTATATTTTATTGAAGGACGACTTATCCAATAATGTTGGTTGGCTTGAATTGATGGAAGGCTTGTCGCGAATTTTTGCCTTAGTGGAAAATCCGGAATCCACAAAAACATTTATGAATGAACTATTGAATGTGAAGCCTACGGAATCTGAACGTTGGCGTTTAGCTGCTTTGCAAGGTGTGTTGAGTGGAGTGCAAGGTAACAAGCTTTTCCCCAAAGGGGGGTCTACGGCTGAACGTTTGGACGGAGTTACATTGGTTTCGGCTCCTGAACAAGAACATGATCTAAACGATTGGGTCTCGACGTGCTTGGTAATTATACAATCCGATACACCGCCCATCGAAGCTAAACGTCGCGCTATTGATGTACTTCGCCATACTGATTTTGATACGTCTGGGGAAACACTTGTATCGCTGCTTACTCCGCTTACTCCACAAGATGTGCAAGTGGCCGTCATTGCCGCACTCAATGGATTTAAAGATGAACGGGTGGCCAAAGCCCTACTTCAACGTAGTGTATGGCTGGGCTTTTCCACTGAAACGCGTAAGGTCGCGATCAATGGTCTACTCAATTCGACAGCGGGTATAGAAGCGTTGTTGACAGCCATGGAGTCGAGCGATGTGGAAGCTTGGTCCATTGATCCACGTAGTCGGACGCGTCTTGAGCGAGTGAAAGATGGGGCCTTAAATGCGCGGATTAAAACGGTGTTTTCTTCGGTACATAAAGTCGATCCAAAGAAGCGTTATGAAGAATTTCGTAGTGTATTAGAATTAACACCCGATTCTGTAAACGGTAAAAAAATGTTTGAGAAAACGTGTATGGCCTGCCATCGATACAACGAAATTGGATTTGATGTTGGCCCTGATTTGAGTGGAATCCATTCCCAACCACTGGAATCGATTCTAATGCATATTATTAACCCCAATTGGCTCATGGTTAGTGGATTTGAAAGTTACTTCATCGAAACGAAAGATGGAGAAGCGTATGTGGGATTGATAGGCTCCGAGACAGAATCGAGTATTACCATTGACCAGGCACAGGGGATTAAAACAACGGTGCTACGCAAGGATATCGAGGTGATGGAATCAAACAGTTTATCCATGATGCCTGAACAGTTGGAAGCCAACATGACCCGTCAAGAACTTCGGGATCTGCTGGGGTTTCTAAAGGCTGAACGATAGTCTAAATTAAATCGCTCAAGTGCTCCAGTTTTCCGGTACTGTCACCAAGTTCTTCGGTGTGAACGCCCATACGATCAAGCATGGATAAGAAGAGATTGTTCATAGGAGTTTCTTTGGCATACTGTAAGTGACGCCCTGTTTTCAAGGAGCCTCCGCCTTTACCTGCCAGTATAAGTGGCAAGTCGTGGTGCGCGTGTCTATTCCCATCGCTCAATCCACTACCGCATAGCACCATGGAGTTATCAAGTAGTGTGCCGTTTTGTTCCTCAACGCCTTTGAGCTGTTCAAGGAAATAGGCAAAGTGTTCCATGTGATAGTGATTAATTTTTTCTAAGTCACTCACTTTCTTTTTATCGTGTAAGTGGTGACTGATTTCATGGTGCCCGCCGGTAACATCTAGTTCTTTATATTGACGGCCAGAGCCTTCAGCGCCCACCATAAAGGTGATAATGCGCGTTTGATCCGTGCTTAAAGCCAGCACTTGTAAGTCGTACATCAGCTTTGCATACTCAGCAAAATCTGAAGGGCGCTTATCTGCTGGGGTTTCGAAGTCAACGGTTGAAAATTCTTCTAATTCTTCTGAGGTTTCTACACGCAGTTCGAGTTTGCGTACAGCATATAAGTATTCATCTAACTTTTGTTGATCGGATTTACCCAGTTTTTTCATTAATTTTTTGGTGTCATCGGAGACTAAATCCAACACACTCTGACGGTATTTACGTTGCTTTGCACGTTCTTCAGGAGTAGCACTTGAGTCGAAGCCCCCGAACAATCGTTCGAAGACTTGACGTGGATTATGCTCTGGTGGATTTGGGGTGTGCTCGGTGCGCCATGATATGCTGTTGCTGTATGCGCAACTATACCCGGTATCGCAATTACCCGCGCGGCGCCCGGGTTCAAGAGTTAATTCCAATGACGGCAGACGCGTTTGATCACCGATAATTTGTGCAGCTACTTGGTCAGCCGAGATGGCTGCGCGAATATCGGAGCCAGCCGTTTTATAGGGGTGCACGCCAGTAAGAAAGGTCGCTGCAGCTCTTGCGTGATCGCCACCGCCATCGCCTAAAGCGCGACCATTCATTTGTGCTAAACCAGAAATCACGTTCATGTCGTCACGAACATTGGCCAATGGTTTCATCGTTTGAGATAAATTAAGGGCCGTTGAGTCCCCTTCAGGCATCCATTTTTCCATGATGACACCGTTGGGCAGGTAGACAAACACCATACGCTTAGGGTCAGCTGTAACCATGGTACTGTTTGCAGCAACAGCGGCTGGAGTCATTGCATCCAAGACAGGCAGTGCCATGGTGGCGCCAAGTCCTTTTAAGAATGTACGTCGATTAAGATGTTTTCCGGCTAAGTAATTCATGCTTTTCCTCTTTGTCTTCGTCTTTGCGCATCTGGAAGGGCACGCTCGTTACAATTTGCTGAACTAAGTATTGGAAGCGATATTCATTGTCAGCGAGTTTTTCGGCAATGTCCATAACTACAGGACGGTCGTACGCTTCCACGCCCCTTCCTAATGCATACGTTAACATTTTTTCGGTAAAACAGCGAACAAAATCATCAGGATTCGCCAATATGATAGCACGTAGCTGTTTTGAACCCTCAAAATCTTCCCCTGTGGGTAATACTCCAGTACTGTCTAAGGGTAAATTTTTTTCAGTTGTGCGCCATTTTCCAATTGCGTCATAGTTCTCAAAAGCAAAGCCTAGTGGGTCCATTCGTTCATGGCAAGAAATACAGGCTGGGTTATCCCTGTGACTTTCAATCTTTTGGCGAAAGGTGCCTTTAACCTTTCGGGCTGTATCCTGAATGGAAGGTGTGTCGGGTGGTGGAGGAGCTGGTTCAGTGCCTAAGATGTTTTCCATGATCCATGCACCGCGCAATACTGGGGAGGTTCGCGTATAGCGTGAAGTGATGGTCAACACACTGGCTTGTGTTAACACACCGCCGCGTTGATCACCCTCAAGTTTAACCCGTTGCAATTCTTCACCAGTGATTCCTTCAATACCGTAGTGTTTGGCAAGCACTTCATTCACGAATGTAAAATCGGAATCGAGAAAATTTAAGATACTTTTATTGTCTTGCAAAATGGTTTTAAAAAACATCTCTGATTCTCGGCGCATGGATTTACGCAAGCTCATGTTGAAATCGGGATACCTTTTTTTCTCACGGGCCACTAAAGATACATTGCGTAGTTGTAACCATTGCCCTGCAAAGTTGTCGACAAAGGCGTTGGATTTTTCATCGGCAATCATCCGCACAACTTGTTCTTCTAGTACTTTGGGCTTATGGAGTATGTTTTTTTCGGCTAGCTTGTAGAGCTCATCATCTGGCATGCTGCTCCATAAGAAATAGGATAAGCGCGATGCGAGTTCGTAATCATTTATAAACCGAATTGAATTTACATCAAGTGGACTTGGGTTTCGTTCAATACGAAATAGAAAATTTGGTGAGACTAAAATCGCTTGTAAACCAAGGGCTATCCCAACCTCTATACTATCGCCTTCATCCTCTGCTAGCTTTACTAAACGCATTAAGTCGCGCATTTCACTCGATGAAACAGGGCGGCGGTATGCACGCATCGCAAAGTGTTCTAAGGTCACTTTTGCACATTCATGTACATGGAGTTTTCGTGAGGAGTGACGACATTGAAAAATTTGCGGATGCTTGTTGGGATCAAAGCTACGGCCTCGACGAGCCATCACGATTCCTACAATGTCTTCGGCCGCGTTCATATATTTTTCCATCAAAACGGGGGATACTGTTAAGACGTCTCCAATATTATCAAAGCCATAACCCGAATCATCTACCGGAAATACTTTAGAGTGATTGTGATCCACGCCCAACAAATCGCGTACGGTATTGTCATACTCTTGACGATTTAAACGTCGTGCAGTGATGTGTCCAGGATCTTGGCGCATGGCTTGGGTAGCCAGGTCCAATTCGGTAGCGATAAACGCGGCGATTTCTTCGCGGTCGGAATCTTCAGGTTGGTCCTTTTTAGCGGGAGGCATTTGCCCGCTATCTAACATGGTCAATACCCGTTCCCACATTTCAGGGTGCTCACCAATTCCTGAAAGGTCAGTCATGACTTCAAGATTGACTTCTGCTTTTTCCCGTCGGTCACCATGGCACGTGATGCAATATTCTTCAAAGAATGGATAAATATTGCCTTCGTATTCATCTTGTAGTTCAGCCAATGTCGCTGAAGAGCGATGTAACTTGGGATTTAAGTCAATATTTCGATGTCCGCTCACACAGCCGATTATCATCGAATAGACCACTATATATACAGCATATTTCTTCATAAAAGCTCTCGAAAATTCTTACTTATGTGAACACCATATTTTCGTGTTTTAATCCAATAGTGTATTAGACCAAAAATGGGGATCGATTTCAATTTTTATAGGGTATATATGACCATAATACTCTCAAGGTTGCAATGGTTTTCAGTCCCATGCACAATAGACATTCCCCAATTGGCTACAGGTATCAAAATAGGGAAAGTCCAACAACATGAAGCCCGAATATGGGTGCGGCTGACCCAAAATGAGGCCCAAGTGGGTAATGGTGTAGCAATGCCCAGTGTAAAATACTTTGATATACACACTGGAGAGCCTATAAATGCACGATGTCCTAAACATGGGCGTCCAGAACTTACTTTCCCTGAAGGGTTGGATATTACTCCTATTCAGGAGGGTGTTCCAGGTGCACATGGTTTCGCACGTATTCAATATTAATTTGAAGTTGGTGCTGAATCCAAATCAACAAATCGGGTACTATTGGATTTTGGGAAAATTGTCTATGAAACGGAAGTAAAATAAATTTTTTTTCTTACATATAAGCATGTACAGAGAAAATGGTAGTTAACTGTAAATTTATAATAAGCATTTTGCACAAGATAAGGCGGCATCATAATCGGGATGATCGGCAATTTCTGAAACATATTCAGCATAGGCAATAGAATCATCTTTACCTACGACGAATAAAGCGCGGCATGATAGGCGTAATTCAGAAATTAATGTTCCATAGGTCGACGAAAACTCGATGTCCTTATGGTCACTAAAAACATGCATATGCTCCGGATTAATGGATTCTTGACCACAAAAACGGCCTTGAGCAACGGGCAAATCACAACTAATCGTTATGAAATTTACGTCAATTAATTGCGCTGCTTCCTCATTGAAGCGTTTAGTTTGTAAAGCACAAACAGAAGTATCTACAGAAGGGACTACACTAAAAATACGCACACTTCCTGCGAATTCGCCCAATGAAATATCTTCTAGCAGGTTTTTACGTACGGTAACAACTGGAGCTGCTTGACCTACGGAAAGTTCTGCTCCGGCTAAAGTTAATGGGTCCCCTTTAAGGGTGGTGATTCTATCTGACATGGTGGTTATATCCTTAAGGTTAACGGTACGTTTGAGGGCTTGAAGCTTTTATATAGCCCCAAAACCAGAGTAACACTATACGCTATTATTCTATTCCTAATAGAGCCAATTAACAAAGCCATTAAGAGTTGTACAACAGCCTTCCTACTTTGTTAATATATATACAAATTGTGGGTAGATGTCGAATATTTTCATTCGAATCTACTTAAAATAAAGTGGAAACGTAATAATAATAACTTAAGTATAGGAGGCATCATGGCCGAATCAGCAAAAGAATTTTTCGATAACTTACAAGCTCAAATCAATCCTGAAAAAATTAAAGGGATTAATGCTACTTACCAATGGGATATTACAGATGCTGGTAAATGGTATGCAGTACTGAGCGATGATGGTGCAACTGTTTCTGAAGGTGAAGCCGATGATTCCAATATCACTATTTCGGTAAGCGAAGAGAATTGGTTGGCTATTGTTGCTGGAACTTTGGCTCCACAAATGGCATTCCTAACAGGTAAGATTAAAATCAAAGGCGATATGTCGCTTGCTATGAAACTTCAAAACTTGATGGGTTAATAATGTTCTCTTCTTTGCGCTTCAATAGTACAGATTTGCTGCAAAGAAGTGTTTGGTTAACTTTAGTATTTGGAATCTTCATGCTACCCTACATCTTAGTTGGGTGTAAGCGTGAACCGGAGATTTCTACTAGCCAAGTTCAATGGATGAGTAAAGATGGGGTCGATTTATATGCGACCCTGTATGAAAAGACTCAATCCACTCAATTATTCTCGCCCGGGCTCATTTTACTGCATTCAGTAAATGAGTCTAGGGCGATTTGGGTTGGATCGGCTGAGCGATTTGTAGATTTGGGCTTTGTTGTACTTGCTGTAGATTTGCGAGGCCATGGTGAGAGTAGCATTAAATCGGGTCAGGTGTATTCTGAAAATAAATTTAATTACGGTGATTGGCAATCGAGTATTCACGATATTGCTTTAGCCAAAGAGGCCTTATTGACCGCTGGGGCAAATCCAGACAATTTGTTTATCTTGGGTAGTGGATTAGGGGCTAATATAGGGTTTAAATACGCCCACACCGATTCAGCGATACAGGGTATGATTCTCTTATCGCCAGGCCTGGAATACAACACGATATCAATCGAAAAATCCATGAGTGAAAATCGGCGCCTTCCTGTACTGTTTCTGGCTACAGATGGCGATAGCTATTCTGCTGGTTCTGTGGAAAAGCTTAAAGCACTGACTCCCGCATATGCTGAGAGCCGGCTATATCCGGGTACTGCACACGGTATAGATTTATTGAATGGAAACTCGAAAGTGATGGGGGATATTCAAAATTGGCTGGACCCCATCGTACAAAAATAGCCACCTTCGCTTGACGGATCTGGATTCACACCGTATACTTTTTATAGATACTGTGGCTTGATGAAATGAACGATCTATGTCAAATTCAATTCCCGAAGGCTATTTTCGCGATGCTCAGGGCGAACTCCTAAAAGACCGCCGTAAACCAACGAATGAACGTCGATTATCTCGAAATAGTGCTTATTATGTAGATCGCTGAAACCGCCAGCATCGTAGGACAGATAACGCATTTCGATAAACTGAAGGCGATCAATAGATTGAGGATGAGTTGGAGTTATTTGCTGAAGAACACTATGCATAGTACCTGTTCTAAGTAAATATGAATTATAGATTACATTTGTCTACTAAGCCTCTTAGTAGATATAAATAGTGCTAAAAAAAATAATTCTTGAATTATCCTAGAGTCCTTGGTTTTGTTGATCAACTCTATTAATAAGCGCCTTGTTATTTTTAGTGTAATAAACTATTGACCTATACAAGGAAAAAAGATACTATAGATAGACTTTGGCGGACTTTATGCGTCCAAAAAATGAATTCGTATATTTAGATCGACAATACATGATCGACTTAGGAGTAAATTTATGAAGTTGTCTTTGTGGAGTAGTGAGAGCTCAATGCTAACTCAATCAAGAATTTTTACAAGTCTTGTAGCCATTATTACGGCGCTGAATGTGATTGGTTGTAGTGGCGGCGGTGGTGGTGGAGATCCTGGAATTCCTCCGGGGCCTGAGCCAGGACCCTTACCTATTCCAACTCTGGATGATCACGGTAACAATGTTCCTAGTGCTACGGTAATTTATCCTGGTGAAGAAATTACAACGGGTTTTTATGGCACCCCCGGTGATATAGATTACTTCAAAATTCCAGTGGTTGCGGATCAATGGTATACCATATCTCACGGTGCACACAGCATGACGGATTATATGGGGTCAAGTACAACTTACCAACTTTTAGATCAAACGGGTTCTACCTCTATGGCACATACTGCGGACTGGGGCTGGCCTGAGGATGCGACTTGGTATAGTAGTATCGGAAATCGGATCCTTTGGCAAGCAGAAAATAATGGTAACTACATCTATACGCGTAGAAGTTATCTAAACAATACCATTGGTTCATATGCGTTTAAAGTGGCTAGTTCTCAATTGGCTATTAGTCAACCAAATTATAATACTTCTAACTTCCGAAGCGATATTCTCATTGAAGAAGTGGTAGGTGGTGTTACTATAGAACGGTATAACGGTAGTGCATCTGGTTCAACAACAGCCAGTTACATAAATTTACTAGCCTTTGGAGGCAATCAAGTTGGAATTTCGGCCTCAACTTCAGAGGTTTACTTTAATGATGATGATGGTGTTCAGAATGCTGCGCCCGAAAACAATGTTTGGCATATTCACCAAGGTTATCCTTATAGTCTAAATGGTGACGGAATTGATGATGCCGTTCAGTTCGGATTATTTGATCCCAATATCAATATACAATTAAGCGATGACCCACACCCATTTATTGAGGAAGTGGCTGTTGGGGTTACCCTGCAGAATTTACCATTGGATCTGTTGCATTTACTTTTGGAAACTCCTTGGTATATTGATGCACATATAACGGATAATTATGAGTTGTATGATGTACCTATTGTTAGTTCATTGGCTAATGGTGGTGTCAACATGTTTGATTCTGATTTATTATTGAACGGATTCGAATTTCCTGCAGGTGAAGCTACCGATTCCCCAAACTTACTTGAAGTTGTTTATGATGATGAGTATCAAATTTTCTATTTACCTTATGGTGACAAATATGATCACTCAAGCCTGGTAGGTGCGACGGTTCATCTTCATGCGGGTGGGCCAAATGTTGTAAGTGAAGTTCCGTTGATTAATTTAGGTACTGTGCCTGCACCTGAAGATCGCCCCTTATACGAAAGTGGTGGCGAATATATTCTGCATGCTGACAATACAGACCCAGATGTTGAATATAATACAGACTTAGATATTGAATTCCCTGGTGTGGAAACAGTTCTCTATACCCTTAGTGATGCTGAAGCTCAATTGTTGGCTGATGCTACATACACTACTGGTTGGTATATTGACTTACACACAGGAGGGCCAAATAGTGATCCTGAATTGAGAGCAGACGCAATATTGTATGGCTTTGTTAACAGTTCATTGGAAGTTGGAATATCACGTAACACGAACCCAGGTTTCTTACGTAGCGCTGATGACGGTGGTGTGCGCATCGCACGGGGTAATGTTAGCTTTGTTGCTGATGATACAACCTTTGGTCCTATCTCTGTGAAGTTGAACGGTAAAGACCTTGGGCAAATTGATTTGGCTCAAGTTGAAGGTGAAGTCGAATGTGGAGAAGACACACCAGGTCAATCTGTTTCGAAGACCTTGAAAGTGAATACATACCCATACGTGGCGTATGCAGATGGTGTTTCATGGAGCGGTACAGTCACTCTTGAAGATGGTGGTTGTACGACTGTCGTATTGAACGCTGAAGATGCAGTAGCGCTCGACTAAAACACTATTACTAAATAGAGTACATTCGCCCCCTTGGAGCTTAAATCTCCAAGGGGGCTTTTGGGTTCTTTATGCGTTTAATAGTTTTTGTATGGGTATCCATGATATAACCTAGTGTATTATATGTTCATCGCTGAAAGGAAAAATTTTTCATGAATTCACGTAGTTGTCAAACGATAAGCTCACTTGCCGTAGTTCTGCTTTTTTGCTGGACTTCTTTTAACACCTATGCTGCCAAAGAGTTGGTTTTTGGAGCGATGGGTGATGGTCCTCGAGGAATTGAAGAATGGAAAATGCTTCAGGATCAAGTGCATGATTTAAACAAAGGTAGAAAGTATTCTTTTTTCGTGCATGTGGGCGATCTTTGGCATGGGACTGATCGCTTACCTGAATCTCACTACACGCGTGCAGCCAATATATTGAAACAGTCAAAGATTCCTGCGTATATCGTACCCGGTGATAATGAATGGAATGATCTGCAGAATCCAGCAGAGGGGTGGAAGTTCTGGACAAAGACCTTTTATGATTTTGATAAGAATTTTAAAAAACCTTATACCGTTGAACATCAAGATGGTCAGCCAGAAAATATTGCCTTTGTAATCGATGGTGTTTTGGTGGTTGGCATTAACGTTGTGGGGGGTAAGATACACGATAAAAATGAATGGGCTAAGCGCCACAAGAAGTGTGTTGAATGGACTAAAGCACAATTTGAAGCCCACAAAGATGACGTTCGTTCAGCAGTAGTCTTCGCCCAAGCGCGACCAAATGATGCTAAACAGCTCGACTTCTTTATGTCGTTTATAGATAACGCAAAAGCATTTGAAAAGCCAGTGTTATATCTCCATGGCGATGGGCATCGTTTTAATATAGAGACCCCTTGGCGAGCAAACAATGTTTGGCGCGTGCAGATTGATTCTGTGGGTATTAACCCCCCTCTTGAAGTTCATGTGACCCATGATTTAGGTGAGCCCTTTCGCTTTATACGGAGATTTAAGTAATCATGTATTTTTATGATTGACATCCACCTCTAAAGATGCTTTAATATAGCTGAAAAGTATTTCAGGTCACATCTATTCAGTATGAGGGGATTACCATGGCTAAAGGATTAACTAAACGGCAAGAAGCGATTCTTCGCTTTATCATTGAATGCATCCGCGATAATGGATGCCCTCCTACTATTGCAGAAATTGGCGAGGAATTTGGAATTTCTTCCACTAATGGGGTGAATGATCACCTTTTGGCATTGGATAAAAAAGGTTATATAGAACGTAGTTCCAAAGCCCGAGGAATCCATGTTACGCCTAAAGCAGCAGCAGGCCTTTATCAACACGAAGCTGCTATGTTGCCACTGGTAGGTGAAGTGGCTGCTGGGGTGCCTATATTGGCTGAAGAGAATATTGAGAGCTATGTGCCGGTACCTACGGAGATGGCCAATACAGGCGCCTATTGCCTTCGTGTACGCGGCGATAGCATGATTGAAGATGGAATTCTGGAAGGCGATACGATCATTGTTGATCAATCCCGCCGTCCACGAAAAGGGGAAATTGTTGTGGCATTGGTTGATGGAGAAGCTACAGTAAAACATTTTATCCCAAATGGTGATGAAGTTATATTACAACCTGCAAATTCCAGTATGGAGCCTTTCCATGTTTCAATTCACGATTTACATATTCAAGGGGTCGTTGTCGGATTGAACCGAAGTTTTCACTAGCCACTAAACGATCCATATCTAACAAAGAAACTTTCCTGCTTAAATCCACATGAATTTAAGCAGGTTTTATTTTTGGGATGTAGCTAAAGCAATTGCCATACATATTTCCCAAAAATGAATATGAACAAAACTTAGTTCCAACCGTAGTAAGAGGTGTGCATAAGTACAGCTCGAAACTGAAAGGTGGATAGTACTATGAAAAAGTTCGTAGCGAAAATTATGGTGGTAAGTTGTTTAGTGATCATTGGGGTAGCTTGTAGTAGTGCCATGGATATGAAAACAGCTAGTATAGAAAGTGAGAGTGCCGATTCGGTGGAGCGCTTCATGATTCCACAATCGGATATTGCGGCAAGTAAAGAAATTGTTCCTCAATCAGTACGTGCAGTAACCAGTGTTCACAGTTTATTGAGTGCGTTCGATTGCCACCGGATCGAGGCCCCCTAGGCGGATATGTTCCTGATAACTGGCCCAGGCTTTGTCGATATCGCCCTGATCGTGGTAGGTATCACCGAGAAGTTTATATATGTCTGTACGGAAAGGGGCTAAGCGTTGTGCTTCGAGTAGCATGGGTAAAACTTTATCTTTGTCACTTTCCATTCCAGACATAATTCGGCTTTTATGGACCAGTATTTCTGAAAGGTAATAAATGGCGTTGCTGTCATTGGGGTCAAGCTTCAGAGATTCTCTAAATTTTTCTTCAGGATTCCCAAAGCCCATGCCGCTGTAATATGCCCGTAGTCCAGAAAAGTCATTGAGGTGTGCTTTATGTCGAAGAGCCAATGCCTCTTTTTTGAGTGCCCAATCATTTCCAGTTTCTTTCGCTAAAATAGTTAAAGGCGATTGGCGTTGAGGTTCAAGCGCTGTTAACAAATCGGGTACATTGCGATTGAAAATCATTTTTGGTGCCAAAAATTCAGCCCAAGGTAAATCATCACTCATGACCGCAGCATCGCCCGCGAAGGCTACAAGCCCTTCTTTGTTGGTGAAGTATGTGGCCAACAATTCAGGAACATTGGGTAAATAAACTTTGTCTAATCCTGTTTCCAACTCTGGAGTATTGGCCAGGGCCTGTTCCAAACCCGAGTAGCTAATGCTTTGTGGATTTTGCGAACCAATTAGAAATAAGTCAGCATTGATAAACCAAGCAGTAACTTCCGGGAATACTTCTGTAAAGGTTTTAACCAATGACTGTACGACGTCGACGGTCAGTCCATTGTGCAGTGGAATCCACTGAGACACGATTCCATCCTTGGTTAAGTGGTCAAGGCATTGCTCATAGTATTCTTTTGTATAAAAGGTCGACACACCGCTCAAAGCCAATGGCATAGGTTCAAAAGTGATTAAGTCGTACTGTTTCTCAGTCGTGAGCAAATAATTTCGTCCATCATCCACGATGACATTGATGCGTGGGCTGTTGAGTACATCAAAGTTATCAACTTTAAAATGCTCAGCCATTTCCAGAACATCGCTGGAAATTTCTACAGCATCAATTTGTTCGAATGGGGATAATGACAATGTACCGGCTGTTATCCCGGAACCAAAACAAATAAATAATGCGTTATCCATTGGACGATCAAAAAAGAATGGCAACACGCCTTGGAAGCGGTTCATCTTGACCCCTTTTTCAATCGAAGCGGTTGCTTGTACAGCATTAATCCACAACACACGATCGGTACCTTCTTTCCCGCTTATGGGGGCGGTGACCATAACAGTGCCTTCAACACCTTCGTTATAGTCCACGATACGTTGGTCTTCGGGTAAGAACCAATCGTTCATTTCTTTACTTACATCTATCATGCCATCGCCTGCTTCGCGTTGCATGGCGTGAATGCCCCAAGCTATGAAAAATGCACAGATAATACCCAAGACACCTTTATACAGGCGGCTTGAATGCGGACTTCCGCCAATTAAAATAATTCCTGAAATGCCTAAGACAGCGGATAACAGTAGTATCCCCATGTGGGTGCCCAAGGTTGGGATGAGTAAATAGCCGCCAACTAACGATCCCAGTACTCCCCCAAAAGTATTGGCAGAGTATAAGCGCCCAATAGACTTCCCTAAATTGAGTGGGCTGTTGGCGATGATGCGAACCACAAAAGGGAAGGACATCCCAAATAAGAAAGTGGGTATGAACAAGACGGAGAAGGAGATCATAAATTTACGAATGACCATTTGATCCCAGTTAGAACCTGTGTTGAATCGGGCTTCTTGTAGCATGTCAGGTAAAGCAGGGAAGACCATTAGCATTATGACACAGGCAGCCCCTGTCACGGTTTGTATGAAGCCGTAAGCCACTACACGGTCCTTTATGCGATCAATAATTAGTGAGGCAAATGAACTGCCTAAAGCGATTCCGCATAGAACGGAGGTTAACATTGTTGTGAACGCATAGGTGGTACCCAAAAAGAGAACTGTGAGTAAACGCATCCACATTACTTCCAATGCAAGTGAGCAAAATCCAGATAAAGCAAAAGCCATTACCACCATAAATGCCAAACGAGAAGAAATGGAAGACTCATTTTTCTCTAGTGTAGGTTCTGTGCTTCCTGAATCATTATCCGGATCAGTAGAATTGGTTATTCCGTTTTTACCTTCGGTTTTTATAGACAAGCCCCATGCTAATATACCTACGCCAATATTCAACATTGCGCCAATCAAAGTGGTTTTGGTGTATCCATATGTCGCTAGGAGTGTGAAACCTGTTACTAAACATCCGGCAACTGCCCCAAAGGTATTTAAACTATATAATCCACCAATGCGCAATCCTTGTACAGGTCCATATGCGGTAACAAAGCGGGAAAGCAGGGGGAGTGTAGCCCCCATAAGTGTCACAGGTACCAATAAAAAGAGCGTTGCCATTAAACCACGTAAAACGATCCCCATAGTATATGAAGGACCGACCATTTGTAGGATATATATGACTAGAGACTCACCGGCACTGATAAACACAATGAATAGCAGTGCCCATATACCGATGATCACTTCAAAGATCCCATAGAGCCGCATTGGGCGGGTATTTTTGTCGGCTAATTTCCCCCCCCATAAACTACCTAAGCCTAGCCCAAGGAAAAAGATCGACAACACGGTACTCACCGCGTATGAAGTTGTACCAAAAAGCAGAACGAGTTTACGGGTCCAAACGACTTGGTACAAGAGCCCGCAGGCTCCGGAAATAAAGAAGAAAGCCAAAACGATTATAAAGATCCATTGATTACGCTGTGAGTCGAGGGGTGCAGTAGATTCGTTCATGGTGGAAATAAAGTCCTATATTCAGTGATAAATAGAATCCTGATCCTACTCTTACATGATGTGAAGGATCAATTTGGTGATTTTTCCATTCTTTGGGTTTGCCAGAGCAAATTGAAAAATGAGAACTTAAATTCTAAACAATGATATAAAAGCTTGTAAATAAAGGCTTAAATTGATCAGTTAACGCTTTTGTTTTAATCAATGCTTGTATCTCACAGGCTACACACGATATCATAGGGATACGATTTTTGATAAAAAGGATAATATAGGTATAGAACCATGAAATTTTTACACGCATTCGGAATCATGTTGGCACTGTGTTTATTAACTACAAGCAATGCTGAAGCCAGTAAAATTGGTGAATTGGCCCAAGAAATTAAAGATTTAAATTGGGAAGATGGCCGTTTACGTATTGAAGGTCAAGCTTGGGCAGGTACACGTTCAGGTCGCCGTGCGCGTTCTGACGATGTGGCTGTTGCAGTCATAATTGAAAAAGAATTTGCTGTGGGCACTAAATTAGCCGTAGGCGTACGTGCAATACCTCTTTTTTATTATGATGAGCACCGTACAGATGAAGAAATCTGGGGAGCAGGTGGTGGCGTTAGCATTCGATACTATACCTGTGAATCACAAGATGGTTGGTTTATAGAATATTCAGAATCATTGATTGCCCATTCAGATAAGTTTCGTGGAAATTCTGGCTCATTGAATTTCATGAGTGAAGTGGGTGTTGGGTATGAATTCGATAATAATTGGCATATTGCTGCCAAATGGCGTCACCTTTCCAATGCCGGTATTGCAGATAAAAACTCTGGAATCAATGGTGTAGGAATTGGAATAGGTTTTTCGTTTTGACTAAAAGGAAGTTTGAGCATGGCACGCGCTGAAGAACGTCGAGTAGCCCCGCGTAGTAGTCGAGGGTTTAGTGTACAAAGTAGTGAGGGCGATTCACTCATCAAATACATCGATAACATCAGTTCCAGTGGTGTTTTATGTCATACCTCTCAACCTATCCCTGAAATGACTAAATTTGGAGTGGTGCTGGAACTCCCAGAGCCGGTTAATCGTCAAGTCACTGCTGAAGGTCTCGTGATTCGATGTGATGTTGAAGAGCCAGCGCACGATCAATTTAGAGTGGCTATTATTTTTACCAAAATAGAAGAAGATGATATTAAAACCATTCATGCGTATGTGGAGTATGATCTTCTAGAAGGCGAGTAAGCTCATTTTGGTGCTGATGGAGCCTGCCTATGCGAGCCTATAAGCAACAGGACTTAAAACGCCTGGATCACAGTGTCCTCCTCCTCTGTCTGATTGTTTTGACCTGTACCATTGTTTATCCTTGCGCCCGCTTATTGCTTGAAGCGCTTAGCGACTGGCAATGGGACACCATTCGAGGGCGTGCAGGGCGCTTAGCTATTTTCAACACCATCTGGATGAGTCTGGCCTCTGTATTTACCTCATGTGTTGTGGGAACCCTTGTGGCATTCGTAGTCACTCGGTATCGTTTTCCTGGACGTAATGCGCTTGCAGCTCTGGCATATTTACCTTTTGCATTACCCCCATTGGTGGGGACATTAAGTTTTTTTTATTTAATATCGTCGGTGGGGTTTATCCCGCGCATGATGCAAGAATGGCTTGGATTCGATAGTTTTAGTATAAATGGGCCAGTTGCTGTCCTGCTTATTCACACCTATTCGTTTTCGGTATATTTTTATGCAATGGTCTCCGCATCATTAGAAAGTATGGACGTTTCACAATTAGAAGTGGCTCGTACACTTGGAGCATCAAAGGCTAAAGTATTTTGGAATGTTACAATTCCGCATTTAAAGCCTGCATTAATGGGTGCATCGCTTCTTAGCTTTATGACTTCGGCGGCATCCTTCAGTGCACCTTATTTTTTTGGCGATGATTTTCCATATCTTAGTGTTGAGATTTATAATGAACGCAGTCAATTTAATAACGGTGGTGCAATGACCTTATCGGTTGTGTTGGGAATCGTGTCATTGTTGGGATTAGTGTTATTTCGCTCAAAGCATAGTCCCGGGGCTACAGGTACGAAAGGGACTCCACGGGTAATTGCATCCCCATCGGGTAAACTACTTACCGGATTAATAGCTTGGGCTTGCATGTTGTTGCTCTTAACGCCCCATTTAAATATTGTGTATTTATCCCTTGTGAATCACCGCGAATGGCAAGATGAAGTGTTTCCAACCATATTTACTTTAGAGAATTACACATCATTATTTCAGGATGCCTCTACTTTTAAGCCTATTCGAAACAGTAGTTGGATGAGCGCATTTGCTGTATTGGGATGTTTACTCATCGGATTGCCTGGATCGTATTTAATTGGACGACAACGGATCGGAGGGCGCTTGGTTAATCTATTGATTATGTTGCCATGGGCATTGCCAGGTACTGTTGTCGCCATGAATCTAATCATAGCGTTTAATGATCCGGATTTGCCCAAAAGCATGCAGCTTTATAATACTGTAGCTCTATTGCCCTTAGCCTATTTTGTTCGCTTCATCCCCTTGCTTACTCGCATGGCTACGGTATCGGTGAGTCAGTTTGATGGCACGTTGATTGAAGCAGGACAAACCTTAGGAGCATCGAGAGGGTATTGTTTTCGTAGAGTCGTTGTGCCGTTATTAGCACCTAGCCTACTTGCTGCAACGGCTTTGGTCTTTGCTTCTTGCTTGGGTGAATTCGTTGCAACCATATTATTGTATACACCGTCCAACTTACCCATAGGCATCCAAATTTTTCAACAATGGCGTGGTTCGGGTTTAGGCTCGGCTTTTGCCTATAGTGTTTTTTTGATCTTACTTGTGACCATTACTCTCTATGCCACCACAAGACAAAAAAAAAGCTGACGAACCGAAGTTCGTCAGCCTGAGCAGTGCTTGATTGAATATGAAAAATTAAACGTATTTCGTCATTTCATACCCCTTACGGTAATTGCGCGTAAGGTGTTTGTTGGCTTCTTTGTCGCCTTTGACCATTTCTGTTTCGGTATCAATTTCCAACACGCGGTTGACGCGAGCACCGGTCAGTGCGTAGTGTGACAATGCGGAGGAATAGTGCCCGTCGATGGCTTTAGCATTGATATCTTCGGCTTTACGGCTGCGTACGCAGTCAATGAAGTTTTGGAAGTGGAAGCTGTCATTGCCTTCCATGTCTTTTTCAGTGAATTTTCCGTCACGGTATAATTCGTATCCGGAGTAACTTGGGAAAGACATATAGCCATGGGAGCCATAGAATACAACACCAAAGGATTTACCTTTCACTTCATCATTGGAGTACCAAGGACGAACTTCAAGGGTCATCATTTTGTCTTTGCCAGTGTTCTTGTCTTTAAACATGAACGATGAAGACGATACATCAAAGACTTCTTTGGAATCATCCCAAAGTAAGTTACCCCCCATAGAAGTACAACGGTACGGTATTTCTACATCGAGTCCCCAGCGTGCAGCGTCTAATTGGTGCACACCTTGGTTACCGATGTCGCCATTACCATAGGCCCATTTCCAGTGCCAGTAGTAATGTACGTGTGTACCTGGGCCACCCATCATGCCTTTGGTTACTTTATCACCATCGTTTACATAGAACGGTTCTTTTTCTGCAGGGCCTTGCCACACATCCCAATCAATTTCTTTAGGGGCTTTACCTGGGGAAGCTGTTCCGACATCCGGGCGCCATTTGTAGCATACGGCACGCGCCATGTATACATCACCAATGGCACCGTTCTGCAGCTTTTCAATTCCGCGACGGAAACCAGGGTTGGAACGCAATTGAGTACCATGCTGGACAATGCGCTTGTGTTGTGCAGCAGCAGCTACTACTTGGCGGCCTTCATAAATGTTATGTGTCATAGGTTTTTCAACGTATACATCTTTACCTGCTTCGCATGCCCAAACTGTGGCTAATGAGTGCCAGTGGTTTGGTGTAGCTATGGATACTACGTCAATATCTTTGTCATCCATTACGCGCCGGATATCTTGTTCCGTTTTAGGCGCTGGTAAGCCTTTGTCAGCGAAAAATTCTTTGCTACGTGGAGCGAAGAGTGAAGAATCGGGATCACACAACATAGTGACTTCTGCGCCCTCTACTTCGGTCATGCGGTTCATGTGGGTTTTACCACGACCGTTGATTCCGCAAACGGCAACATTGATGCGATCGTTCGCGCCGGCCCATGAAGTTTTGGATGTGCCAATCAGCACGGTGGATGCTGCAGCTGCTGTGGTCGCTCCCTTTACAAATGATCTGCGAGTGATGTCTTTCATTTTTATGATACCTCTATGGTTGAGTCGTACTTACATAATCAATTTTAGTCTATATACTATAATAAAGATCTGTTTCGAATGTCCATACTTAATACCACAAGCTGTATATAAGTAGTTCACTTATTAGCAATCTGTTAAGACTGTTATTTTGGGAAACATTATGAAAAAAACTTGCCTTTTGGGTCGAATTATGAGATATCTATAGTCTCTGAAGTTATTAGGGAGTTAAGATTTAGATGGCGAAAAAAGGTTCAAGTCAAAATGGTGGAGAGCGCCTAGTCAAAGAACAAGTGATCTCAAAAGCCGACCTGGATAAAGCCCGTGAATGGGAAAAGACCAGCGGTACGCCCTGGTACCGTCAGCTGGTGCAAATGAAAAAAGTTAATTTTGATGCCGTCAATGATGTTCTGAATTACGAATTTCACTCAAAAAGTACCCGTTCTTCACATTCAAACTTGGGTGATTTGCTCGTTGAAACCAAAACCATATCCAAAGCCCAGCTCAAAGATGCACTTAAAGCTCAAAAAAGATCAGGCAAACTGTTAGGGGAAGTTCTGGTTGATGAGGGGCTTGTAAGTGGAGAAGACATTGCACAAGCATTGAGTGTGCAATATAACATGCCTTACGCTGAATTACGTGGCATGCCCAGTAAACGTGATGCGCTTGATAAAGTGTCTGAAAGCGTTGCTATCCAAAAGGAATTCATCCCCATTAGCATCGTAGGGGATAAACTTACTGTTATCGTTTCTGGACCTCAATCTCCCAGCCGTTTGAAAGATATTGGGGTTTTATTGGGATTGCGCCTATCGCCGAATATGGCAGCAGTCGATGATATGCGGGCGGAAATAGAAGTTCGATATAGCGGCAAGAAAACAACTCCTAAAAGTAAATCAAAAAAGAAAGCTGTACCAAAGGCAGCTGCAATACCTAAGACCAAAAGCAAGTCCACCCCCAAACCGAAACAGGAATCTGAAGCCATGAGTGAAATAGTTGAAGAAGAATCTTTTGTCACCGATTTGCATCGATTTGAAGAAATTGCACGCGAAGCCCAAGGAGGTACGGTTGTAAAATTAGTCTCCACGATTCTCAAAGGAGCTGTTAATTCTGGGGCAACTGATGTGCACCTGGATCCGCAAGAGCCCGAAATGCGTGTACGTTATCGAATTGACGGCACCTTACACGATGTAATGAGTATTCCAGCCGATATCGAAAATGCAGTGATATCACGGGTGAAAATATTGGCTGATGTAGATATCACGGAGACGCGTCATCCGCAAGATGGACACATCAGTATGGACTTTGGCGATCGTGAATTTGATATTCGCGTGGCTACATTACCGACCTTTTTGGGTGAACGCATTGTGATGCGTCTTCTCGATCAATCTTCTGTGTTGTCCGGTATCTACGATTTGGGTTTAGAGCCGGATGATGAAAAAACGCTGGCCCGAGTAATCGAACAACCCTATGGCATGATTCTGGTAACAGGCCCTACGGGTAGTGGTAAAACAACCACGCTCTATTCTTGCCTCAATGAAAAAGATGTCATGACTGATTCTATTGTGACCTTGGAAGATCCAGTTGAGTATCAGCTTTCAGGCATTAACCAAGTTCAAATTGATAATGAAATTGAATTAACTTTTGCCAATGTGCTGCGTGCCTCCTTACGCCAAGATATCGATGTGTTGTTGGTTGGGGAAATTCGTGATCCAGAGACAGCGCGTATTGCTGTACGTGCTTCAATGACAGGTCACTTGGTCTTTAGTACCTTACACACCAATGATGCTCCGGAAGCCATTGCGACCTTGGGTAATATGGATATTCCTACGTATCTAATTTCGAATGCCTTAACCGCCATAGTGGCACAGCGCCTTGTGCGCACGATATGTCCTAGTTGTAAAAAGGGATATAAGCCTACAAAAACCTTATTGAAGTCATTGCGCCTGCCTGAAAACACCAAGAAACTATATAAAGGCGAAGGATGTGACGAGTGCTATAACACGGGTTACCATGGCCGAACGGGTATATTCGAAATTCTTGAAGTGACTGAAGCTGTGCGTAAATTGATTTCTGAAGGGAGTCCCCTTTCTACGATTTCAAAAGCAGCAAAATTAAAAACCATGGCTGATCGATGCCGTCGGAAAATGAAAAAGGGGGAGGTATCAGCCGAGGAATTTTTGCGGGTTATTCGCACATAATTCCGCCTCATACATCATTACTATCATTCTCGGGCGTGTCGAACCTTCTGGCGAGGTGGTTCGATACGCCCAATATTTTTGGCTGGATGGTTTCTATCTGTGGTGCGTGCTAGAATGCAGGGACTTGTAATGAAATGACCAATTGGAAGTCTATTATGCGAATTTGGATAAGTATATGTTGCCTCGTTTGTTCTGGGTGTGCCGCAACGCCTAAATCCATACCTGCTTATCAAGCGATATGGTTTGAATTGGGGCAAAAAAGTGAGCATGGCGATAAATACTCTGGAGGCTTGGGGACCTATACCGCCAAACATCGCCCTATTGCTATCCACGCAAATCAAGCTCAAAAGACATTTTTTGTATACGGGGGTGCTAAAAACGAACAACGTCATCTGCTCAATATGATTGGCTATTATGACCACAAGACTGGAAGCCTTGGACTGCCTGCTGTGATACACGATAAGCTTGGTGTGGACGATCCCCATGATAATTCATCTTTAGCTATCGATGATGATGGACACCTATGGGCCTTTGTTAGTGGTAGGGGACGTACACGCCCAGGATTCATTTATCGCAGTTCAAAAGTGTACGACATATACTCCATGGAGCAGATTTATACAGGCGAGTTTGCCTACCCACAGCCTGTCTGGATTGAAGGTCAGGGTTTTTTACATTGCTTCACAAAATACACGAATGGCCGAGAACTCTATTGGAATACCAGTACCGACGGTGTTTCTTGGACTGAGGACAAAAAGCTGGCTGGGATGGGCGGACATTATCAGAATGTTGAGCAACAAAACGATCGGGTATTTATGAGTTTTAATTACCACCCCAAGGGCGTGGTTGATAAGCGCACAAACCTTTATTTTTTGAAAACCGATGATATGGGTGAAACGTGGCAAACAGTAAACGGTACAATAATTTCTCCGCCACTCAGCGATAAACACAATGCAGCTCTTGTACACGATTATGAAAGTGAAGGGCGATTGGTGTACCTCAAAGATGTTCAATTTGATGCGCAGGGCAACCCCATTATTTTGATTGTTACCAGCGCCAACCATCAACCGGGACCTCAGGGCGAACCGCGTATTTGGGAAGTTGTACATTGGAATGGCAAACAGTGGAATTTTCATGAAGTTACACGTTCTACCCATAACTACGATATGGGGCAGCTTTGGGTTGAAGGGGACACTTGGCGCATTTTGGGCCCTACAGAATCTGGACCACAACATTGGGGTACTGGCGGGGAAATAGCCTTGTGGGAAAGTCGTGATCATGGAGTCACTTGGCATAAAACAAAGGAACTTACGCACAACTCAGCCATGAATCATACCTATGTGCGCCGCCCATTGAATGCTCATCCAGACTTCTATGCCCTTTGGGCAGATGGTAATCCCGATTCGTTTTCGCCTTCCCACTTATATTTTACAAATCAAAATGGGACTACGGTGAACACTATACCGTATTGGGCTCCAGCCGTTCGTTTAAAACCAACTCGATATATTAAATAGGACGTACTCAGGATGGAAATTTGGAATGAGCGTATAAAAGTATTTGAGGGTAATGTATTTGATGTGGAAACCGGCACTGTCACCATACGCAATGGACAAGAGGCCCGGCGTGATCTAATCGTACACCCCGGGGCAGTAGGTGTTGTACCCTATACAGGTGATGCAGTAATTTTTGTCAAACAATTTCGCATCGCAGTGGGTGAGTATATGCTCGAAATTCCTGCAGGTAAGCTCGAAGGTCAAGAAGATCCGTCGGAACGTGCGCGTATAGAATTGATCGAAGAAGCGGGGTACACCATCGGCACAATCATCCCAAAAGGATTTATATATCCCTCCTTGGCTTTTCTAACGGAGAAAATATACTTATTTCTCGCTTTCGATCTTGAGGAAACACAAGCACAACCTGAATGGGATGAGGATATAGAAGTTGTTAAGATGCCCATCGCTGAAGTACGTGAAAAACTGGCAACTGGATATTTCACCGATGTGAAAACCATCGCAGGGCTGTTGGCTCTTGTTAATTATTTAGACAAGAATGAAGCATAGTTAGGAAACAATAGTGAAGAATTGTATTAAGGCTGTAATAGTTATTTTGGTTGCACTGATCACATCAATGAGTGCTGCTCAATCTTCCCCAAATTTTACTGGCATGAGTTATCTTGAAAATGATCAAATTCGGATAGGCCTCAATCTCGATATCGGTGATGCTATTACTTACTTGTCCAAAACCGGTAGCAATGAAAATATTATCAATAGCTATGACTTGGGACGGCAGATCCAGATGTCGTTTTATTCAGGTCCCGTACCCTATGAACCCAACGTTAAGAAACCGCATGATGCATAGACCTTTATCGGATGGAACCCCATTCGTCTGGGGATGCATTTAATCACCCTTCGAAAGTCATTGCGTATAAAAAAATGGAACTGAGCTATCTGTAAAATGTATACCTATGCATTGGCCACTTGATAATGAGCCGGGCGCGTGTACGTTTGAAACGTGGTTGAGTCCTAAAGAGAAAACCGTGCAGGTACGCTCTCAGATCAACAATGCGCGTACCAATAAAACTTAGTATCGAGCCTGCGGTCAGGAATTGCCAGCCGTCTATACCAATGGGGAATAGTATCGCCTATTTACCTATTCAGGCGATAAGCCCTTTAAACGCCATCTACTTAGGTAGATCACCAAAGTGTGGGTATTTGGACACCAGGTACCTATAGTTTCAAAGGCGGATTCGCCAGTAAACCGGTTTCAGGCGGGTCTAAAGATAGCCCTACGGGTTACATATCGCCCATACGGCGTGAAATTCTTGATCACAACATCCAGTACGACTTCACCTATACCCTTATCGTAGGAAATGTTAACGAAATTAGAAATTATGTTTACGCAAATACTCAGCACAAAAACTTGCCTGAGTTTGATTTCAAACTCGATCGTCAAAGTTTGATTCTAGGCGATGCTCAAGATCAAAATTGGCCGATGGCAGGTCATTGGAAAGTTGAATTGAGAGGAAAGAATCCACGATTAATTAGTCTCAAAACCTATTGGGATACGAAAGATGTACCCAAGCTTTATTTGCGTGCTACATTCGACACTGGCGCGGACATGGCTTTGGTCACCTGGGCCGGGTTAAATGGTGAAGGCGGTGGAAAATCGGAAACCCGTATAAAGTCCGATGGGGAAATGTTTACCTATGTCATCGATTTAGCAGGGTTGAAAGACTAGACCGGGAAAGGTATACAGCTTAGCATTGCACCCATGACTGATGGAAAAGCTGGACGTTCTGTCTCGGTTGAATGGATATCGTATCGAATGCTAAAGCGCCCCTCGAAATAGCTACACAGGCAATTCCCAGCCTTTTTTATATTCTTTGGTAACAGCTGCTTTTGGATCGGCGACATTTTTGACCAAGCCTGATTTGTTGTCCCACTCGTATTTTTCGCCTGTGCGAATGGTGAGGTTCCCGAACAGAACCATCTCAGTAAATGGTCCTGAATAATCAAAGTTAGAGCAGGCGACATGCAGGCCTTTACACGCTTCTATCCAGTTACGATAATGGTTTTGGAATTTGACGCGCGGGATGGATTCTTCAGGCATGGTGTATTCGGCCATCCGTTCATCCGGCAGAAAACGTGGGTTTCCCCCATATTCACCGGCAGTCAATACGCCATCATCTCCCACCATATAGGAACCATTGGTACGGCCTGCCCATTCACCGTCTCCGATTACTTGATTGTCGGGAATGCCTGCTGGACGTGGCGGCATGTGCCCACCATCGTACCAATAGACATCAACCGGATCCATATCACCACGTGCACTAAAAGAATACTTGATGGTTGAAGCATGAGGGAAGGTAAAATTGTTTTTACCTTTGATGTCGACAGTTTCTACTGTATACGATTCTGCCTCATTTAGACGTAAGGACCAGAATACGGGATCCATAATATGGCAGGCCATATCGCCTAAGGCCCCAGCACCAAAGTCCTGCCACCCGCGCCATTTCCCAGGGAGGTAGCCTTGATTATAGGGCCGATCTGCCGACCCGCTAAGCCATTGCTTCCAATCCAAGGTCTTGGGGACTTCTTGTCCTTCGAGCGCATGGTTAATGCCCTGCTCCCAAGAAGGGCGGTTGGTCCAAACATGTGCTTCACGTACCTGACCGATAGCACCACTCCAGACCATTTCGCATTGTCTGCGTACGCCATTGCCTGAGTGCCCCTGATTACCCATCTGGGTAGCTATGCCCATCTCACGAGCTGTATTGGTCAATAAGCGCGCTTCGGCTACGGTATGGGTTAATGGTTTTTGGACATAGACATGCTTGCCCATTTTCATGGCCATATAGGCCACATGTGCATGTGTATGATCTGGAACGGTGACGGTAACAGCATCGATATCCTTGTGGCGCTTCTCTAGCATCTTACGAAAGTCAGTGAACTTTTTGGCCTTGGGGAAATTGGTGAATACTTCGAGTGAACGTGTTTTGTCTACATCACACAGGGCTACAATATTTTCTTTTCGGCATGACATAATATCGCTTCTGCCTTGACCACCTGTACCCACACCCGCGATGTTGAGTTTTTCATTTGGGGATATTTTTCCAGGAACGACTTTGGCGGCATTGCAGCGTGGACTTAAGGAAAGGCCTATAGCAGATGTAGTAGATACAGTCAGAAAAGCGCGACGAGTTAATTTGGGTGATTTTTTCATGGGTAGCCTCTATCGTGTTAAGGGACAGGTATCGTTAACTTTGATCATAACGCTGAATCATACACAATGCAAGGGGTATACTAGGAGGACTCTTGAAATAAGGAGCAATATTTTATGGCGACATCATCAAATTCACTCCATACATTGAATAAACCTATGGGCGATTGGCAGCTAATCCTGCGCATCGATGGTCAAAATATTCTTTAGGATGATGCTCGATGTGTGCTAAACACAATTAGGATACACAACAGTCAAGTAGAAGGTGCTATCCTATTTTCATTGCTGATACAGCCCATAGAATCCATAAACAGTTACAAGCTCATTGTCGATGGGTTAGTGAACCTACAGTGGGGCGTGGGGGACCTGAATCTTATCTCGGGAAAAATGCCTTGCGTTGGAATACTCAAACCCATAGCTATGTTTTAGCTACAGAAGATGTTGAAGCCTTTAAAAGACGTAGTAATTTATCGTTGGTATTGATGCAAAAATTAGAAGAAATTGGTCCTGAACTGGATCTTCTAGTATTTAAACATCGCGATGATGGAATGACTATTCGACTATCCGAAATGAAGTCAAAAGAGCCGTTTCTACTCCTGTTTATGCTTCTTTGGGATAGTTTACATGATGTAAATAATGTGGGCCATTGTTCGACATTAATCCTTGAGAATTGGAATGTTTATTTGACTGAAAGTGCGTAGAAAGTTAAGATATATACACTTTTCCTCAAGACTGACGGACTAACTTTTTTATTTCTTTTTATTACCTGGTAATACACTGGGAGTACACGGTGAACTTAACATTGAACGGCGTAACAAAGCGTAGACGTATCGGCGATTTAATGGTATCTCAGAATTTGATATCGCCTGATATGCTGAATGGAGCGTTGGAACTTGAAACAAGTGAAGGCGCTAAAATTGTTGAGGTCTTGATTAAACAAGGGCACTTGACGATTGATGAATTCGTCAAATTTTTATCTCGGCAGTCGGGTATAGACAGTATCGATCTGGCTCATTATCAAATCGCCAAAGAAATCATCAGCCTATTGCCAGTAGACTTCGTTGTTAAAAATGAAGTATTTCCCATTGATAAAATGGGTAGTCTGTTAACATTGGGAGATGTTGATAAATTTGAAATAATTCGAGCTTCGCAAGCACAAATGCAAAAACTGTTGATTGATGAATCAACCGCCTTTGATGTTTTCGATGAAATTGAGCAAATGAGTCAAGTCCACTTTAGTTGGGACAGCGAGTAGCAAGTACTCGTACTTCAAGTATGGTCCTCTTCTGGAAAAAATCACACTCTGACTCAATAGAGACCCCTGTAGCCGGTAAGCAGTCTTTTTTAGAGCGAATGCGTAATTCCGGTGAAGAACTCATGACTGTAGTCGGGCCCGAGGATGGCTCGTGTAATTGTGGCGATTGGGTTGGTGCAGTAGTCAGCATTAGCGGTAACAGTAAAGAATGGCCTGCTCTTGAGTCTGCAATTGATGATGGCGTTTTCCACGAAAATTGTCGACATGGATTACTTCCCTACACAGGGGAAAATAAAGTGGAAGCCGAGTTTTGTTCACAGCTAGCAGTAAAAGCGATGGAATCAAGAAAAACGACCGGTACGCCTGCCCCTGCAACACTTAGTCCTTCCATCGCCCGTCAACTTGAGTTTGCTAAACTCTATAATTTGGTTCAACAAGCCGATAGCTCGGGTGCAATTGAAACCACTTATGCTAAGTGTAAAGCTGCCATGAAAATGTTGGAAGATGAAGATATCTTCGGTGATGAGCAGGCGCAAGTGGAACAGGTTCTCGAAGCAAGAATTCGGGCCATAGAAGCTATCCTTGACCCATCTTAAGGAATACTAAGGTCCAAGGTTTGAGTACTGACATTGCCTGCTTCATCGTATACTTGGATTACTAGTTGCCCGGGCCCTGTAGTTAAGGTCTTATCCCGTTCCCAAACCAGTTCATTTTCTTCAGGGTCATAGGCCATCAATATCCATTCATTTCTGAATGTCACATGCCATTTTGCAATTCCACTTCCCTCATCCTTTATTTTTATACGGATATCTGGAACTTGTGAACTAAGCGGACTAGAACCTGAAGGCCGTATCAATCTGATTGATGGCTTAACCGTATCCTGCATGATTTGATAGGTACCCAATTTTCGTGTACTGAAGGTTAAACGGCCTTTTTCTTGTTTGGAGGAGACCCATTGCCAGTCATCCCCTTTTTTCCGATATATGCCAATGTTTCCTGCAAAGGAATGAGGTAGAGGTAGGTTAAGGCCGATCGCACTGCGCAGAGGTGCATTTTCGGGCCATAGAATAAAGGCATCGCCAAGTGGTTGCAATTCTTTGCTGGCTATAGCCGGGGCAACTCCACCTGTGATATACAACCGTTCAAATAAATCGTTCGGTTCAATTTTTAGTCCTATAGTACCCAGCGTTGTGTCCAACGCCTGATTCTTGCTGTCTGCAATTGCAAAGTGATGTTCCCAAAGATGTTTAGTGTCTGGGTCATGACCTGCCCGAGGATGTTCTATGCTAATGCCTGCTGATGTAACATTGCTGTTGGATTGGAAAACAGCGCGAAAAGTGGTCGCATTGATACGGTGAAAAAGTGTGTCAGTAGAAATGATACCCGATTCCAAAAATAGGGGCGTTATGGACTCGGGGGTTGAAAACTGAACGCTGATGACCAGCCAATCTCTCACGGAGTTATAAAATATGGTACCTTTGCCTTTATCCACCGATGGGTCATCGGAGGTAGAGGCTATATAATTTAATTGTGGTTCCAATCTAAACTGAATTGTACTTTGTTGATCAAAAAAATCAACGGCATCAACTTGAACAATTTGCGTTTCATTATTCACTTTAATTTCGCCGGAGCCTGAACTTTTTGCATACATCTCGGTTTTGATACCCGGCCAAGGCCACTGCATTAAAAATTTTCCCTTATCTCGATATTGTGGGTGATAGGCCACTACGCCATCGCCTGCATGAGAATAGCTGACACGGTCATGGGCCATGTCAAACACAGGCAACTCATTGGCTTGGGTAGTTATTCGATGTACACCCAATTTTGATGCACCTTGATTTGCGGGATCGTATACATCTACGCCCAATGCAACAGAGCCGTGTACTTTAGCGGAAGTCGCTTGGTATTGTCCCGAAGCCAAGTGCTTTACAGGGAGCACAACAGGTAAATAGTCACCATTAATCGTGGTGTCGGGGGTGGTCGGAATTAAGAGTATATTGCGAAATCGCGGGGGCGTTGAGTCAGGCCAAGAAATACCCAGTAAGCGCGGATTAATGGGGACTCCACTGTAATCCCTTAACTCCCAATGTAAATGCGGTACACCGATACCTGTTTGTCCGCTATAGCCAATTTGCTGACTTTTTTTTATAGGAAAGGCATTGGCCTTAGGGTATAAATCTACTGTGTACGATGTACGTGTATGTTGCGCCTTTTGAACATACTGATTAAGTTCAGGAGTGAAACTATTTAGGTGTGCATAAATTGCTATGTGGCCATCATCAAGCTGTATATAGACCGCTTTACCATAGCCGTAGGGAGAGCATCGGATTCGTGAGATGTGACCATTCCCTGCAGCAAATACTTTTTTCCCAATGGGCCCTGTGCGTAAATCGATTCCCATATGAAACCGATCGCCACGGTATTCGGCAAAGCTCGATGTAAGAGCCCGCGGTTGTTCCAATGGCCATGCATAAGGTTCTTCTACTTGAGCAAAAAATAATGCTGTATATAAGGCAGCGAATACAATCACAATATGCCTTTCCTTGGGTAGGATTAGTTTTTGGGATCTACGCCTACACGAGCCAGATTTTCATCGAGTTCCAAAAAGACCTTTACCTTTGTGCCGCCTTGAATGATACGGTCGCAGTAATCCCGAACAGCTTCGTCACTTTGATGTTTAGCCAATTGCCCACGAATACCGGCCAATGCTTTTTCTTTTGTGATGACTTTGGATTCTTTTTTATCCACCAGTTGCAAAATATGATATCCAAAGTCAGATTCAAAGACATCGGTTATGTCCTCTTTTTGTAACCCTTCTATAGGTTTGTGCATGAATTCAGGAATGGCTTTCATTGGTAAGAAACCCATATCGCCACCTAGCTTAGCATCTGGGGCAGATGAAACTTCTTTGGCTATTTTCTCAAAGCGTTGGCCTGAAAATAATTGATTCAATGTGGCATCGGCTTTTTTCTTTGCAGCAGCCCGAGAAGGTTCATCTTTGAGATCAGCCTTGATGAATATCTGACGTAAATGGATTCGATCAGGAACTACGAGTATAGATTTATTTTTCTCGTATACTTTTTCAACAGATTCTGCTGATATGGATTCCCCATGCTCTTTAATAATGTTGTCACGAATAAGTTTTATTAACATTCCACGTTCTATTTCTTGATTGATTTGAAAGCGTTGAGTGTATCCCAAACGATCCAATACGGCTGATTCGCTAACAGGTTTTTCGGCAGAGGCGGAGAAGCTTTTTTGTAAACGTTCAAATTGAGCGATAGCTTGTTTATTCACCATGTCCTTGGAAACGGAGAGATTATTTCGTTTTGCTTCCTGATACAGCAATTCATGTTCAATCAACACAGCGGTACAATACTTTCCAATTTGAACCCGATCAAAATCTTTTAAGGTGACATCAGGCTTCTCGACTGCAAAACGATTCAGTTCTGAGCGATATAATAAAATAAAATCTAACTTGTTGATATTGACTTCACCAACTCGGGCTATAGGACCATCAGGGATGGATTTCGTGACAATATCCATAGCCTCTAAGTTAGGTGCCTGTGCCAAAGCTAGGGTTGATATGAAAAGCAACAAGGCAATAAATGGGGTGATGATGTATTTCATAACTACTGTTCCTCAACGAGAGGCGTTGAGCCCTCCGCATTTTCATTCGTTTCATCAGAAGCATTTTTTTGTGCAGTTTTTTCCATTTTTCTTGTCAATCGTTTCGATAAGTGTTGTACGTAAAATAACGCTTACCAGAAAAAATGTAGCTCCATAACAAATTACAAAACCCCAGCCTATTCGAATCAACGAGGTAATTGTACTGACATGAAAAACAAGGCATATAATGAGCACGATAAAAGCACCCACCATTCCCCCTATCATGCCTAACTTGTCGCCATCCAGGGCGATGACTTTTTTAGTTTTGTTTGCAGCCATAGGCTAATGGTAACATACCCTTATTTTCACGCGCAAAGCCTAAAAATAGAGTTATCCCTCATCGTTCTGATCCGTTGATTCAGAATCGTCTTTTGAGCGCTGAGTAGGGGATAAATGAGAAGAAGCTTCCAATAACTTCTTGGCAAGGTGTAATTGTTCATGTGCTCCGACTAATACCAGAACGTCTGAAGCTTTTAGGATGAAATCTGGACCAGGATTTGTGTTGGGTTGTCGATCGCGCACTACGGCGATAATGTTTGCCCCTACTTTACTGCGAATGTTTAATTCGGCAACTGATTTCCCACAAGCTAAACTGGATTCAGGTAAATAGAAGGTCTGTGTTGCTGTGATTTGTAATACTTTGAGTAGATCTTCCATGCTTTCGGGAGTTGATGTTGAGCGGCCACGGAATAGTCCATAGCCCCCGGCACGAACGGCTGCGATTTGGGCAGCGAGAATGTTACGTGGGATATCAAACTCTTCAAGTACATGAGAAAATATTTTAACCGAAGCTTCGAAATCAGCTGGTACGACAACATTGGCCCCTTGATCGGATAAGGGCTCTAACTCTGTGACGAAGTAGGTACGTACAGCAATGTAAATATCTGGACGTAATCTGCGTGCTTGCGATACTATTCGACGTGTGTCTTCGGGGGTGTTCACTGCAACGACAATCGCACGAGCACGCATGATACCCGCATGTTCCAATATGGTGACACGTGTCGCATCGCCCACTACCACATGGGACCCCATCTCACGGGCTTTATGCACCAAGCCCTGATTCATTTCAATTACACTGTGAGATATTTGAGTCGCATTGAGTACTTGCACTAAATTTTCGCCGTTGATACCGAAACCCACAATAATTACATGGTTATTCATTTCTTCACTATTAATATCAAAGTCAGATAACTGATGGGCCTCTTCCTCCTTTTTACTGAACCGTACAGAGATACGCGTTGCCATATCATTGCCGATTGGAAAAGCAATAGCTCCAAATAGCATCGTCCCTACAGTGTAGGCCACCATCATGTCGATAAAGCCTTCAGGCAATAGGCCCACAGCATCTGCTTCACTAGCCAGCACATATCCAAATTCACTTACTGTACATAATCCGACTCCCACTTGAATTGCAATGCGCACAGGCCAACCCGCAAGTTTTACAGCACCTAAAGTGATCATTCCTTTAAGTATAAGCGTGGTAAGTACAGCGACCAATAAGATTGGCCAATGGGCTAAAACATTTCCCAGTTGGACCGTCATGCCCAGTGCAATAAAAAAGAGGGCATTAAATACATCGCGGAAAGGGGTGATTTCCGCGACCAATTGATGGCGAACATCTGCATTGGCTAATAGAAGACCTGCAATACATGCACCCAAGGCCGGAGGCCATCCAGCTTTCTGGGCTAGGTAGGCACCGCCACAGGCCATCATCACAGCAAATAAAGTTAAGAGTTCTTGGCCACCGTGATGCATGACTTGAGAAATAAACGAAGGTAGAATTTTACGCGTAATAGTGGCGACTACAATGAGTCCACCAAACATGAGAAAAATTGTGACGATACCGTTGGACGAATCGCCATCTGAAGATCCAACAAACATCGGGATTAACATCATGACAATAATGACAAAGACATCTTGTAAGAGTAAAATACCGGTAATGAGATTCCCTTTGGTGGATTGAACCTCTCCGCTATCACTCAGTTGTTTAAGGACGATAGCCGTAGAGCTCAGGGAAACCGATATTCCGATAAGGATTGCTGCTGATAAGCTCATGTCACCGAACTGAGTTAAGACCAGGACTGTGAGGCTTATCATGGCGACAGTGATAATACCCATAGCCTGTAAAACGCGGAATCCCATACGCAATAGGGGTGCGGGGGATAATTCCAGACCAATGGTAAATAAAAGAAGTACTAACCCAACCTCAGCAAATTGCTCTACGGCATGTTGGTCGATTAATTCCCAGCTGGAAGGCCCAATGGCCATACCGGTGCATAAAAACCCAATGATAGTAGGGGCTTTAGCGAGTCGAAATATCAAGGCTACCAATACGGCAGTACCAAATAGAACTGCAACTTGACCTAGAAATTGAGTGTCATGCATGGCAATATCCGTAATTTTCTATCCCATATGATGGATAGTGAGTCAGAATTATACACTATCTTGCACAGCGATGCGGAAATTCGATAGTGAACTTTTGAGCAAACATAGCATTTCTAAGCATAAAGAGCCAATTTTTCATACTTAAACTAATTTTTTGTAAACTAATAACCCTTATGAAAATCAATTTAAATTCTTACTGGCGATCACAATATTTCTGTGATATAGTAGCGCCGTTTTGAGTCAAGGAATACTTCAAAACATTGTCTTGAAAGGCCTATGGGGGTAGGTAAGACACGTTTGTATGACTTGGTTTATATACACCCGCCGGTGGTGGGAATCAGTTCCAAAACGAGGCGTTTCTGATAAAAGAAACGCCTCGTTTTGTATTTATTAGGCAATTAAGCGGTTTATGGCTAAGTAGGACGTACTCGGGGCATGACCCTTACTGCGGGTACTTTGGGCAAGACAAAGCCATCCAATAGTTGCCTTGTGATGAGATAGATGATAAATGCCGTGCAGAAAGGCAGAATCATGACCTCAAACACTATAATGAGTACATAGTACATGAAAGACATTAGTACGGTTTCAAATGTTATTTTGATGCTGTGCATCAACTTGGACATGCCGGCTTGTACTTTATCTAAACTATCGCCTGGGGCAAGAACTGAGACTTCTTCTTTCAATTCCACAAAGTCATATTTTGCGGAATTCAGACTATTTTGAAAAGCAACGATATGCTGTAACTCTTGGGTTTTGAGTTTAGATACATAGGCATCACTTATGCCGCGTGAAATCATGAGTGATAAAGGCAGTGCGTAGATGATTAATAAACCAATCAAAATAAATTTTCGGGCTAAGCCGGCGGCATTCCAACGACGTCCTTGCAACATTCCACTTACGGCAAGCGTCATAAAACCAAATCCCATGATTGGATAGCCGATTAAAAAGAGATCTGTTTCCAATAAGATTTTGTAAAATCCCATGACCACAAACGAAACTAAAAAGATGTTCCAGAAATAATCTACATAATCATAAACGGGTTGGATAAGATCGCCGACCTCAGCTTGGATGCCGACTCCGATCGTGCTGCCTTCAATTACAGCCAATGTTGCTTTAATCGCAGAGAAAATCAAAAAAGTGCGTTGGTTGGTTTCCATGCCTTCGTTAACCAATTCGACAGCCTGCTTAGAAAGGTAGTTACCTCCAGTGATATGCCCCATATGCGACTGGGCACTGAACATGATCACGCCTATGGCAAACAGAAGTAAACATACGACAGGACGAACTCCTTTAAGGTTCATCAACTTGGTCGCGATTGTGGTTGTTTCGGGTGGTGTCGGTGATTCGCTCATAGCTGATATATATCTATTCTGGGTCCTAGGGTTCCATGGTGTGTATATCGGATAGGTCTCGATAGGCCTCATCGAAGTCCATACCATAGCCTACCACGAATACGTCATCGATGCTAAACCCTACCCAATTGGCTTCACAAACGACTTTTCTGCGAGAAGGTTTGTCGAGTAGAGTAACAATTCGAATGTCATTTGCTTGAAAGTCGTTTTTGAGTATTTCTCGAATGGCTGAACAGGTCTGACCAGTGTCTATAATATCTTCGATTATTAAGACTGTTTTGTCGCGCAATGTACATTCGGGAAGATGTGTAAACGTTACGTTTCCAGTTGACTCAGAACCTTCGTAACTTTTTGCATGAATCAATTCAAGCGTTACAGAAGTTTTCATCGCGCGGATTAGATCTATGGCCATGGGTATAGCACCTTTTAGTGCGACTAAAACGACGACTTCTTTTCCGCGTAAATCACAATCAATTTCGTTGGCTAATTCACTGATTCGTTGCGCGATTTGCTTGCGACTATACAAAAATGACGTACTTAATTTCATGGTCCTACTTCCCCCTAGAAGTTACATAGGGAGTATATACTATTTTTGCAGATTAAATCGCGACTAAAAAAATTCTCCCCTCAATTTTTCTTGAGGTTACTGAATTTAAAAATCACCCATCTTCATACTTTGTAACCAGGCACCGCCATCGACTACTAAAATGGCACCAGTAGTATACAAGGATCCTTCACTGGCCAGGAACAAACATGAATCAGCAATTTCTTTTTTGGTGCCGAAGCGGCGTAATGGAATGATGCTGGTCATTTCTTCTACCGACATTTTGGTAGGTGCTAGGCGACGCATGCCTTCTGTATCCCCGATAGGGCCGGGAGCGACTGCGTTGGATCGGATGCCCAAAATTCCCCATTCAGCAGCGGTACATTTTGTAAATGCGTCAATGGCTGCTTTGGCTGAGCACACATGCGCTTGGTATGGAGTTCCGGTGTAATGCAATGTTGCACTTATATTGGTTACGCTGGCATCGCCATTTTTTTCGGCTGCTGATTGCAAGTGGGGGAAGCAGGCCTTTGTCATATTAAAGGTCCCCTGCACATCGATCTCCATTACAGTCTTAAAGCCTTTGGCACTAAGTGCTGCAATGGGGGCAGGGAAGTTACCGGCTGCACCATTAAGTAAAATATCAATACCACCAAACTCTTCTACTGTTTTTGCTACAACGGCTTCTACTTCCTCTTCACTGCGAACATCTCCGGCGACAGCAAGGAAATTCCCACCTGTTCGTTCACGCATGTCGGCAACTGCGGTATCCAATCGTTCTTGACTTCGGCTTGTAATGACCACATTGGCACCGTGGGCAGAATAGGTTTCGGCAATTTCACCGCAAATATCGCCCCCTCCACCGGTGACCAGTGCGGTTTTACCTTTTAAAATATCATCACGAAAAACACTCATAGTATGGCTCCTTAAAAATCGGTTTATATGGCGACAGCATACACAAATTTTATTAAGAAGTAAATTTTCAACTACCTGATGGGGGATTTATAATCGAAAAAAAGCAATTCATTTGCTGAACTATCTTTTTCTAATGGCTCCATTGCTTTCAATACCTATCGTCTGATAATGTATTCATTGGTTCACACGGAACCTAATACCTGATAGTTTTACGTATAACCAAGTCTGAGGTTTCTTATGAAAATACCTATGCGCTTTATCTTAACATTATTGTTGGCAGTGACTACCCTTTGGGGTGCCTATGCCGATGTACCCTCCATTAAAGTCGGCGTTTATGCTCAAGAAGTGGGGCTAAACTACACCACCGAACAAGGTTTACCTTCCAACAATGTTCGTGCAATTCTTGTAGCCACCAATGGTGATGTGTATGCCGATACCGAATCCGGTTGGGCAGTATTCACAAAAGGTGCGTGGAAAAAATCGAAGGCGCCAAAAGATTCTTCTTTGGAAAATTTTGTGTCGCCTAGTGAATATGCTTCAGCTATTGGTTTGGTAACTGAAGCCACTAAAACGGCTAAAGGGAAAATTATCGTTGCGACACGTAACGGTGTACTTAGCCAAGGAGCGAATGGATTTGAAAAACTTACTATATCCGATAAACTGGGACGTCAATGGGCAACATCGGATGTGCGCGGTGTAACAGTAGATAGCAAAGGTCAACTTTGGGTGGCTACATTTGCTGGGGTTATACAACAAGGCAAAAAGAGTTGGACCTTTTATGAAGGTAAAGATGGATTACCTTACAATGATTTTACCACTGCTGAAGCGGGACCTAATGGTGAAGTTTGGTTTGGTACACACATTGGAGCAGTTCGTTATGATGGTGAGTGGCATTATCGTCAAGGTCGTCGTTGGTTACCCAATGATGATGTGCGCGATATCGCAGTAGATAAAAATGGTAATGCTTGGTTTGCAACGGCAGGTGGAGTCGGGTGCATTGAACGTCGCATGATAACACTTGCTGAAAAAGCTGATTATCTTGAAAATGATATGGACCTCATCAAACGTACTGAGTTTGGGTATACGGCTGAAGCGAGCCTTGCAGTAGCGGGAGATAAAACCTCCAAGCTTAGACATCATGATAGTGATAATGATGGATTGTGGACCGCTATGTATGGCGCTGGTGAATGTTTTGCTTACGGTGCTACCAAAGATCCTAAAGCCAAAAAACGTGCTAAAGAAGTATTCGAAGCACTTCGTCAACTACAAAAAGTTGTTCAGGGGAGTTCACATGAACCGCCTCATGGATACATTGCCCGTACCATTCTTCCAACCAGTGGACCGAACCCCAATGATGGACGTTATGAGCGTGATGTTAAGACAAACAAAGAAGATAATCTTTGGAAATTGTATGAGCCACGTTGGCCAACCAGTAAAGATGGAAAGTGGTACTGGAAAAGCGATACTTCATCAGACGAATTGGATGGGCATTACTTCTTCTTCCCACTCTACTATGATTTGGTTGCTGAAACTGAGGAAGAAAAAGAACGTGCACGTGAAGTTATTCGTGATCTGACGGACCATATTATTAAGTACAACTATCAGTTGGTGGATCACGATGGAAAAACTACGCGTTGGGGGTACTACAACCCAGAAGCATTAAACCATGATGGCTATTGGTGGGTAGAGCGTGGTTTGAAATCTTTAAGTATGTTGTCGTACCTGGCTGTAGCTGAGCACATGACTGGTGATCAAAAATATCGTGATCATATGAACATCCTTATTAAAGAGCATGCTTATGATACCAACGCGATGCACTACAAATTACAACGTGGAGTCGGGTCACCCAATCACTCGGATGATGAAATGGCCTTCATGTGTTTTTACAATTTAATGAAATATGGTAAAGATGAAGCGTTGTTGCAAAAAATTGGTTATTCGTTTTATACCGCGTGGGCCATTGAAGCCCCTGAAATGAATCCTTTCTTCAACTTTGCTTATGCCGCATTTGGTTTGGAACAAACCTACACCAGCCCCTGGGGTACTGGCTCCATCCCACCATGGGATGGCTGGCTAGAAGATTCGGTCACCACGCTTAAAGGCTTCGAGTTGGATCGTTATAACTGGCGATTTAAAAACAGTCACCGAACAGACTTGGTGATGTTAGAGCGCCAAGCAGCACTTGAACTTGGTGAGCCAGCAAGTCGTTTACGACATGGTCACCGCCCCAACGGAAAAGTGTTCCCGGTTGAGAACCGTCAATTTAATCACTGGAACCACAATCCATGGACTTTAGATACTGGTGGTAACGGTCAAGGGTTTGCGAACGGTACTGTGTTCTTGTTGCCTTACTATATGGGACTCTACCATGGGTTTATTAAAAATTAGAACTAGATAAGTATTAATATGCAGGAGCGCATCTATTCGTAATAGATGCGCTCCTTTTGGTATATATACACTTTGATAGTTACTGGAAAGGAACTAATTGATGAGTGATGAAAAACGTGTGTTGAGCCATTCAGATTTATTGAAGTTAAAACGATGGAATACCCCAACCATATACAATGGCTGGGAACAAATCACCCAAAATGATGCCGCTGCGGATTCCTTTAATATCGAAGAGAGCAAAGATTTTATGCCGCAGATGGGGCCGATGGTAGGCTATGCTGTTACCGTGGTCATTGAACCCAGTAATGGAGTACATTCGAAGAACAATCCTGATGCTGCTAGTCAATATCGGGAATATATCGCTTCACTACCGGGCCCCAAGATTGTGGTTCTCCAAGACCTTGATAAACCCCGTGTTATAGGATCTTTCTGGGGCGAGGTCAACAGTAATATACACCGTGCTCTAGGGTGTGTGGGCACCATCACCGATGGCGCCATTCGTGATGTAGATGAAATGACCAATGCCGGTTTCAAAGCTCTTGCGCAACGGCTTTGTGTTGGACACGCACATAGCTGCCCGGTACGTTGGGGGTGTGACGTAGAAGTCTTTGGGCGGACTATACACCCTGGTCAACTGATTCATGCGGATAAGCATGGTTTTATGGCTATTCCAGAGGGCGAAGAAAAAGATTTGCTGGAGGCTTCTATTTTCATGGACAACAATGAATGCAATACCATCATACCTGCGGGACGAGGAGCATCAGGAAAATCTATCCAACAAATGTTAGAAGAAGTTGATGCTGAGATAACAAACTTTAGTGCTAATGTACAAAAACGTTTTAACCGCTATGGTGAGTGGTAGTCTGGAATCATCATCCATGCTACTATAACAATCTTCAAGACTATAGACCGACACGTAGCAATCGAAAGGCAATAAATATGTCAGATCAAGCATCACTTACCGCAGCTCAGTTAAAAGAAAAAGTATTGGCCAGTGAAATGGAGTATGTCAAAGTCGGTATCTTTGATGTAGATGGTGTACTGCGCGGAAAATACATGCATCGTGATAAATTTATCTCTGCTATAGATAAAGGCTTTGGCTTCTGCGATGTAGTTCTTGGTTGGGACAGCAACGATCAGTTGTATGATAAATCAACCTTTACTGGATGGCATACGGCTTATCCTGATGCATCTGTTCGCGTATTGCCCGAAACAACCCGTGACATTCCCTTTGAAGAAAACACTCTAATGGTGCTGGGTGAATTTACCGGAGAAGCTGAAAGTATCTGTCCACGCGGCATTCTTCGTAAAGTATTGGATCGTGTTAAGAATATGGGCTGCACAGTACACGGTTCTTTGGAATTCGAATTTTTTCTTTTTGACGAGACTCCGCATTCCGTTCGTGAAAAGGATTATCGCAATATGACGCCTATCACGCCGGGATTCTTTGGTTATTCGGTGTTGCGAAATACCGTTGAATCTGATTTTTATCACGATCTTTTGGGGATGTGTAAAGACATGAATTTTCCTCTTGAGGGTCTACACACAGAAACGGGTCCTGGTGTTCTTGAGGCTGCCTTGAACATCAGTGAAGGCGTTGAAATTGCTGATCGTGGAGCATTATTTAAAACCTTCACAAAAATTCTTGCCCAAAAGAAAAACCGTATGGCCACCTTTATGGCTAAGTGGTCTCCTGATTGGCCGGGTCAATCGGGGCACATTCATACTTCGCTTTTGAATGAAAGTGGTGAGAATGTATTCTACAATGCCTATAACGAACACACCATGTCCGACACCATGCGCTGGTTTTTAGGGGGGCAGCAAAAGCTGATGCCCGAACTACTCTCCATGATTGCCTCTACAGTAAATTCGTATTCACGTCTCATTCCAGGATTCTGGGCACCGACTCACGCGACTTGGGGAGTAGAAAATCGCACCTGTGCATTGCGTGCGATTACCGGCAGTGCTAAAAGCCAGCATGTTGAATACCGTATCGCGGCAGCCGATGTGAATCCGTATATCGGACTTGCGGCAGTTGTAGGCTCTGGGCTCTGGGGGATCGAGAATAAAATTGAACCTACAGCGCCTGTTGATGGGAATGCCTATGAAAAAACCTTCCCTGAGGAGCTAAAATTCCCGGCGACTCTTTTCGAAGCTGCGGGACGTCTACGCGATTCATCCGCAGCTCGTGAGCTCTTTGGCGATGCTTTTGTGGAACACTATGCGCAGTCTCGGGAATGGGAAGAACGTGAGTTTCGCAAAGCCATTACCGATTGGGAAATGGAGCGTTACTTCGAGATTATCTAGTGCATAGCCATGGATTTTAGTCTATATACGAATCGTGCTACACTAATCCTTCACTTTGTAACGAAAACTCCTGAAGGAATGCATCATGAAAACTAAGTTATTTTCTCTTTGTCTCGCTATGGTTCTGTGTGGCTGTGCAACTATAAATGTTGAATCAATCACCCATTCTGGGTGGCAAGATTTATCCAGCGGTCTTGGCCTTGAAGGGTGGGAACCTAAAGGGGGTAAAGCGAGTTATAAAAAAGTAAATGGTGAAATCATCGGTACTTCAGCACCTAATACGCCCAATACATTCCTGTGCACTACACAAGAATTTAGCGACTTTATATTAGAGTTTGAATTTTTTGGTCACCCTGAACTGAATTCGGGTGTGATGGTACGTGGTCAAAGCAAACCTAGCTACAAAGATGGTCGTGTGCACGGCTACCAATGCGAGTTGGAAGATGAAGCGCAAGATCGCGATTGGAGCACAGGGATTTACGACGAAGCCCGTCGTGGGTGGTTGTTCCCTTCTAAATCGGATCCCGATTGGATGAAATCCTTTTCCGAAGCTGGGCATACTGCTTACAAGAACAGTGAATGGAATAAAGTTCGCGTTGAAGCGATAGGCGGCAATATCAAAACATTCCTTAACGGCATTCCACGTGCAGATCTTAATGACGACATGGATGCCAAAGGCTTTATCGGATTGCAAGTACACGGCGTGGGGAAAAAGAAAACACCCATGTCCGTTAAATGGCGTAATATTCGTATTAAAGAAGTGGGTTAATAACCATCGGAGGGTGTTGCGATGAAGTCACTAAGGTATGTGTTGTGTACATGTTTAGTGGTATTGTGTAGTGTAACGGCTCAAGCTAAAAATGAAAAAAAGCCGGACCTTACTCCTATTGAGAAATGGAAAGGTAAAACCATTCTCATATTCACGCCGCACCCTGATGATGAAACCTTTACTTCCGGCGGCACACTTAGAATTCTCGCAGACAATGGAAACAATATTCAAATTGTTATTTTCACCAATGACGATAAAGGCAGTAAAGATCTGGAAATGACCAGCGAACGTCTCGCGCGTATTCGTAAAGCCGAAGAAGAAGCCGCTTGTAAAGCATTAGGTATTTCCAAGGAAAACATTACTTGGCTCGGCTATGAAGATGGAAACTTGGAATACGCTGACCCCAAAGTATTGCGCGGAAAAGTTGCACGTCAAATTAAAATCCACCGGCCCGATGCTGTATTTTCCGTTGACCCTGGCGAAAAAAATGAGCGTTGGCACAAAACCGATCACCGTATGGCCGCTTTTATTACTCAAGATGCATTTATCGCAGCTGAGTGGCATTTGTATTACCCAAACCATATGCTTGTGGAAAATCTAAAGCCTTATCATGTGCCGCTGGCATTCTTCTACTACTCTGAAGATGCGAACACTACAGTGGATGTGACGGATGTTTTTGATGCTAAAATTAAAGCCTGTGCGGCTCACGTGAGTCAGTTCGAACCATCCAATAGTAGGTACACACCTGAAATGAGTAAAGAAACTTATCAAGGCGTATACGATTGGATGGCAGGATTTAGTAAAAAGGGCGATCGCTTTTACGAACAGTTTCGTCGTGTTGAATGGCCATAGATAGATTTATCCTGCCAGTTTAAACCAATAGGGCGTATCATTTTTCCATTTTCGTCTAACATAGCGAGCGCGTTTGTATATCATCGCTGGATATTCTTCGGTTTTCTTAAAGCAAAAACGACGCGGTAAGTCTGTATAAATTGAATGTGGAGGTGCCCACCGTTCCGAAATCCCTTTCATGCGGCAATCTGTTTTCCAAGTGTTATAAAAATACGATTGATTCCCAATTCGTTGCGTAAAAACCAGATGACTGCATACAATATCGCCTTGGTCCATATCGATATCCAGTCGTGTCCAGGCCAATGTATTGCGCCCTTGTCGGTTTCGTGGGTGTCCTCCCCAGCAAAAGGGGGAACTTTTTGGGAAACGAAAAGTGTGTTGATAAATCGTGTCATGCTGATTGGAAAAGTTCATATGCAACACTAAATTGTGGCCCTTGCGCTTGCAATGCCTATGGGCATACCAGCCCATCGCCATAGCGTGCCACTACGTCCTGAACAATAGGCTTCTCTACTGAGTTAGCCAATAATTCAAAGGTATAGCGATCTTTATAGTAATAAAAGAGCTTTCGTGACTTGGGTAAGCATGCTTTTATTTCGTTATTTCCTTCCAGTTTCATTGTATTCTCCATCATTCGTGCACATTATACATACTATTCACGAATAAACACTTGACAGTCCGTATAATGTTAAAAGTGCGCGAGGCCCTTTATTTTCAATAACTTGTTATTGATCGAAACTTGGAGCCGTGCTAAAATCGACATAGAATATAAGAATTGATTAGGAGAAATCCCATGTTAAAGAAATACACTGCTCGACGCGGTTTCACACTTATTGAGCTGCTTGTGGTAATCGCCATTATCGGTATTTTGGCTGGTATGATTTTCCCGGCATTATCCGGAGCTCGCGATCAGGCCAAAGTGACTAAAGCTAAAGGAACATTGCAGCAGTTAGAAATTGCCTTGGTTACCTACTTTACCGAGCATGGAACGTATCCGCCTGTTTACGGGTATCTTTCTAAACAAGCTTTTGATGATCGTCTTTCTACTGATCAAAGACGTGGTTTGGATACACATGTCGATCCTGTTGATGGTGTGACGCCAAGAACGTTGGCTCCTACTCTGGATACACCCTACTTTGTGACGGAATCCTATATGGACGCATTGGGAATTTCTCATGACTCAGGATTTTACGATCCATTTGGTGATGGTTCGGATACGGATTACGATGGTGTAACAGGCTTACTGGAATATATTGCGCCAATTGGTGGTGCACAGAATCTAACGGTTAGCCAATATAGTGCAGCAAGAGTAAGTGGTGACCGTCCTATGGTTTATATTCCGGTCAATATGCGTCAGTATAATAAAGTTAAGCAATTCTGGGATGGGAACGGTGGCTACCCAGAACTTAGAAATGATGTGTTGGCCAATATGGACTTCCCTCCAGCTAAGTACGATGCATTTGCTATTGTCAGTGTTGGTTTGGTGAATAACACTTTTGGTCTTATTTATGATATTGGTGAAGATACAAACTTTAGTCAATTGGATAAAGATGATTACAACACCAATTATTACTACCATGTTGCAGCATTGGCTTCATTTTATATGTTGAACCGTAACATAGACGCCGATGCTCCAGACAACGATATTAATTTAGATTTCGATTATGATGCACGAAAATCTGCTGGACAAGAGGTGTTTGTTTACCCATACGCAATTCGTACTGATTTAAATGGAAACTCAATTACAAAACAAATCGGACTTGGTGCTGACGGTCCCATTTATCGAATATCTCCCTGATAATCAAGGGATAGAGCATTATTAAGCCGGTGTTTTTTTTGGGCATCGGCTTTTTTTAGTTCTATAGACCGATGATTAACTTTAAGCTGCGGAGTAAAAGCATAATGCCCATGATACCGGAGACGACCAAAGTTGCTGTTCGGAAAAGCTGTTGGGGGATGTGTTTTGAGAGTTTGGCTCCTGCGAATCCGCCTATGGGAACCATGATGAACAGTATCGTCATCATTACCAATACGTTGCCGGTATACATGCCTTTCATCGCGAAGCTCGTCAATGAGATTACGCCCAGGCCACCAAAATAAAGCAACACATTTGCGCGAAATAGATCCTTGTCCATACCCTGATTGGTGAGAAAAAGAATGATAGGCGGTGCACTAATGGACATGCTGCCTTGCATAGTGGCGCTTAACATACCTATTGGAATTAAAGTGTAGAGTTTATTGGGTAGAGGACGGGTCCAGCCCATTAACATAATGATAGGTAAGGCTACGAGTACTAGGCCAACGATTAGTTTCAAGACGTTTTCGTTTAGGTGGTAGAGAATCCATATGCCTATCGGCATGCCGATGACCGCACCAATGATTAATGGAATAACGAGTTTATATTCAAAGTGATGACGCATCTGCCAAGCCAATGGAATAATCAACATTAGACTCAATGGGATTTGGAGAGGAATAACAATTTCGGCTGGAAGGATCATCATCATGGGAGGGACAGATAGCATGCCGAAGCCGAAGCCTAAACATCCCTGCATGAACGCGCCCATCATTATAGAAACTGCCGCAATGGCCAATATCTGTATGTCGAACATGTAGCTTCCTTCCGTGGTAGACGGACCTTTCCTACAATGAGGAAACCAGTAGGTGATCGATAAAATCACTTAAGAAGTTGTGTTAAAACGAATTCGATAGGTGCCGTCATTGCCGATAGAAAATGATAGACCATTGTTCTGGAATGATTCGCCTGAACGTTCTTGAGTCGGTGCCGTTCCTGCCCGTTCCAACACTTCAGCGGCTGATTCCTTTATTGCTGGAACGAAGTTGCGCGCTTGAACCGAATGATTGAGCAAGCGTAATTCTACCCTGTTCTGTGTGAGAGACGCAAAGAGATCGTCAGTGGAATTTGTTCTGCCTAATGATTGGACTCGAGAGTCTTCACGGGAAGAGGAAGGTCCAATACTAAGTTCTGGACGGTTTTGGTTTTGGGTATCTATGCGGCTAGCCAACTGCTCACTAAACAATTCACGTGTACATGCTTGACGGGCCTGGCTTTGGGTCGTTAAATATTCCAATGATGGTCGATTGCGATTGACTTCTTCTACTGAGTGCTTAACAGTTTTAAAGGCAGCGGCTAGAGTGGATGTTGGTCCGAATTTATCCCAATACGTGAGGTGTCTTCTTCCTGTTGGCTGAGGAGTTTAAAGGATTCCCCCTTTTTCTTTTGAGGAAGGCGTGGACGTGTGCAATCATCAGGATCGTTGAGCGTGACGGGGCGTACCCGGCTCGATCCTGTTAAGGCGCCCAAAATTCCGTGCGTATTTTCAATGACCAGTCCCATATTCGAATCCTTGGTTGACACAATTCGACTGTTTATACTCTTATAGTATTCCACATAAGGCAAGAGCTGTGAATGAGATTATGTGTTCTAAGGCACTGTCCGACAGTGAGTTGCACTGATTAAGGTGTGTAAATATAGAATTGATAAGGGCTTGCGCTACTCTTTACCTGCCTTGGTCGTATCGTCTTCATGGGTATTTATGTAATCCGTGCTGGAATCCACGCCATGGGGTGAATAGTCTTTGATAGCCGAATCCTTTACCTTATTCAACTTGGTGTAGTTGGGGTGATGGTGCTCTTTGTAAGGATTATTATGCTTTGTGTTGTAACATCCGATCAGCATCCAACGGGGGTATTCGCTTTCATTTGCAGCAGAGCAATGCAGTGTATTGCCGTGAAAGAACAGGGCATCTCCTGGTTCCATTTCGGCATACACCAACTCGAGTACTTTTTTCGCTTCATCAACCCGTTCCATATCGGCACCCGTTTGATCGCCTATAAAACCATGTTCAATTCGGCCCAGTCGGTTTGACCCTTTGAGTACTTGCATGCAACCGTTTTCGATGGTAGCTGCATCAAGAGCGATCATACAGCTAAGCATATCGGGGAAAAGGCACCCATTTTGATACCAATAGCCATAATCTTGGTGCCATTCCCAGGCCCCGCCTACTTTGGGCTCTTTCATGCTCAGCTTTGAATGGTAATGGTAAACTTCATCGCCCAATAGGGCTTCTGAGGTATCGACTACACGGTGGCAACGCCCCACCATACCGAAAATATCGTCATTAGGATGATTCCATAGGGTCAATTTAGAGATTTTCCCATCGGCATCTTCAATGTTCGCTGCATTTTCCTGAATGGCTTGGGTATCACGAGCAGCCTTAAGCAGTAATTTTACTTCTTCATCATCAAACAGTTTACGACGAAAAATGTAGCCGTCTTGATTAAATTGATCAATGGTTTCTTGATTAATGGGCATGGAAATTCCTCTTAGCTAGGGAGTATGTGTAACTTTCGAAGTGTACTGTATGGTGAGCTATAATTCCAAATCAAGGATACAAAAAGAATTATCGTCACAGGTCGCTTTAGACAAAAAATAGTCGGCAAATTAACCTATCGAGGACCGTTAAAATTTTACATCACGTAGAATGTGTTTATTATTCGTACTATATTGGGCTGAATAAATGAGCGTTTTTGAAGAGAAATCTTTATATGCTGCTCGGTGATTACCTGCCTATTGTATACAGTATGGGTTGGTATTGATTTGGTTTCCCGATTGCTCTTCAACTCAATGAATGTTAGTCAAAAGTTAATGTTAGTCAAAAGATATGGTAAAGTATCTATGATACTTTACCATAGCCCAACGATTTAGATAGATCAAATCTTTCAATACTAGTCAAATATCTCTAGGGATAGGGCAGGTTAATTTTTTAAAGAAACAATTGTATTAGAAGCTTGGAGATGGCCGGTATGCTGAAAATGCTGAGACATAGTTATTTAGGTTCCCAAAACCTTGATATACTTACTGTTTCAACTCCTCGAATTCGATCCGGATTTACCTTGATAGAGATGATGCTCGCAATGGCTATCTTCGCCTTTGTTTTGGTTGGTTGGATGTCGGTGATGTTGCATTCATTCCGTTTGGTTCAGCATAGTGATATGCGTATTGAGGCAGTTAATGAAGCTCAAACAGTGATGAATTTGATTCGCTCGGCCAATACCGATCCGGATAATTTCCCAGAAATAGTTACAAATGCCTTCCCAGCGGGTGTGTTATCGCCTGCTCGGGATACTTTGCCTGGTCAAGTGGTGACAATTTCATATCAAAACACCAACCCACTCACTGTTACGGTGGCTGTCCAATATACCGAAAACAATGGCAGGACTCAGACAGAAACATTGAGTACCTTGTTATCGAACTTTTAGGAGATGAAAAACTCTATGAAAAACACCAAGGGGTTTACCGTACTGGAATTAATGGTCGTCGCAGCAATCTTTATTATTTTAGTAATTGCAATTGCGAGTTTGTTTATTCGTACGATCAATGCATGGAATTTGGAAGAGAGTCTAAATGACATTAATGCTTCCTCGCGTAATACTCAAACTTTGATGTTTCAAGATTTAATTGAAGCGGGCGCATTGGACAATGCAACAGTTGGTCTCAATGGATTAACTGTTCTGGATGCAAATGGGGATCCTGTTGCACAAGGATTTCAAGGACCAGGGGTTCGTTTTCAACGTCCCTTATTACCCACTGCTGCTGAAGTGGCTGCGATACCCGGCGATCAAAATGGGGATAATGTCGTCAACATGATTGATGCATTATTGTTTTACCCAGATGTATTAGAAGGTTTGCGTTGGACCGATGCGATAACAATTCGCTTATACAACGAAGATGCCAACGGAAACTTTTTAATGGATGAGGGTGAAGATTTGAATGATAACGGTGTGTTGGAATCCGTTGTTCAACGAACCCAAGGTGATATAACCCGTGTTATAGGTGCTCATGTTACGGACTTAGCCTTTGAGTTAAATGGTAGACAACTTGATGTAACGGTAACCATGGCACGTCGCCTCTCGGCTTCAAACCAGGCCCAAGTAAATGACACATTATCATTCTCCGTGGTATTGGAAAATTAAGATAAGGCTCATGTAAAAGTGTAGAGTACACAAAAGAGTCTATTAATAACTCACCTATATTTAGACAATATATATTTCTTGAAAGTTTATATGGTGTAGTACTTCTTTTCAGTTTTAATCATTATTCATATATTTCATATATGAGAAGTATTAAACATACCATATATGCTTCTAATTACTGTAAGATTCTATATATAGATAATGAATCTGCTCACTGTCAATTTTTATCTGCTGTTATGGCAGTATTTATTTTTAAGTGGTATTATTTATATGAATGAAAAAACACCATTCGACATTGATTGCGCATATTAGTGGTGTTTATACGATATAGGAGGGTATGACAGATGCATACACCTAAAAAAGATCAAGGAATGGCCTTGGTTGCAGTATTGATTCTGGCGATATTTTTTGCTGGTATTATTGCAATTATCGCTACCCGTTCCGTATGGGAAGGGAAAAATACCCAATCCTATGTACAAACAGTACGTGCTACTGAAGCGGCTAATGCCGGAATCGAACTAGGCACGACGATGCTTTTTGGTGAAGGGGTTGAAGTCCCTGATACACCGGGAACAACCTGGAACGTACTCGATTCTAAAACAACCTTACCCAATGGTACTGTTGTGGAGGAGGTACGTGTTTCTCAGTCTAAAACAGGACTAACCTTTATTTTTGAGAGTGATGGTTACTCTGCTGACTTAGGTAAGACTGCGGTTACCGGTGGCCGATTAGGCGGTGCTTTGTTTACAGGCTTTGGGTATGCCGTATTAGCCAATAACATTAACTGTATTATGTGCCACGCTTCTTTCGATAACATTAATCGAATCAATAATACAGATCCAAATCTTTATGGGACTTTTGACCGTATTAAAATTGCTTCATTGGAATCGTTACAAATTCGTGAGTCTACGGCCGATTCGTTCTTAGCAGGTTCCTATTATACACGGGGTTCGATTAAAAATAAGGCAGGTGATCTTATAACTGATCTTACTGGAACGGGTGTTAAAGGACGTGAATTTGATGCTGAAGGGAAATTAATAGAAAATGCTTTCAGTGATCTGAATCCGCATGAATTGGAATTGGCCAGTACCGATGTAGATTCAGGGTTATACAATGCCAATCAATATCTTTATTCAGACTATCCGGTTAATGATGCAGAGCAAACGGACGGCGATTTGCCTACAGAGTTTCCGCCAGCTATACCTGATAGCAATAGCAATAAAATTGTAGATGGGGCCGAATTCGCCGATCTTAAAGCATCCAAAGGTTCAGGAACGTTAAGTGGAGGTACTGCATTTGGGGTGGCTCCAAGCGATACCTATTTAGATGCAAACTTGCCAACAACAGGGAATGCAGCCGCTACAAATCTAAATGCGGATGGTAGTTTTGAAGGTAATATTTTCTTAATTGGTACCGAAAGTGATCCATTGGTTATAGAAGGAAGTGTCTTTGTCGATGGAGACATCATGATCAAGGGTAACGTCCAAGGAGAAGGACAAGTTTATGCCAGTGGGAATATATACTTCTTGGGCGATACTACGTATAACGATGCTAATGGCGATTTTGGTACTGCAAGTAATAGTGATTCTAATCTTGTGGCCTATGCGGCAGGTGGAACTATCCAGATTGGTGATTATTTGTCTCCTCGTTATGTAGAAGTTACTAAGACCTTTCGAGATAGAAGGGGCAGAACCCGTAAACGCACGCGAACTGAGCAGTATGATGTAACTAGCCCTGAAGCGTTGACTTCTGTGAGTATTGATACTGGTGGGCCTGAAGGCTCTGGAGAGAGCGCTTCGTTTACGACGAGTGAATTGACCTTGTTTAATAAAATCGAATACGAAAAACATCAGGCCGATTCATCTTATCAGCCACGGTATTATCAACTACGTGATGGTGCGCCTATTTATCGGTATACTCACCCAACAAGGGATGCTGGAATTGCTTATGATCAATATTTTACTGAAATTTCTTCATCTGAAATTTCTGCAAGTGGTGCAGCTGTGATTAGTTTACAACCCCAAGCAGTGAATGGAGCTGGTACGCCATGGGTCAGTGAATTATTCTTAAAGAAAGTATGGTATGAGGATGAACTCTCTCGTGATGTAAATGGACAACCTTTCCAAATTGATGGGTTAATATATACTAACAATGCCATCTTTGCATTGGCACGGAGCAATGATAAGAATAAATCCAGGACCTATGGCCAAATTAAGGTTAGAGGTGGTATGGTTGCTGCCGATTTAGGAATATTGGCTGCGGGTGCTAGCAACCTTACAAATAGCCAAAAATCTGTATTCGGTACTTCGGCATCGGGTCATGGACTTGGCTTTGTTATGCACTATGACCCACGAGTAGCGGGTATCTTGGGTGTTCAAACCGGGGGTAATCATCAATATACACGCAATGTCCGCGTATATATAAACCTTTAATTCCATAAAAAGAATTAAAGCCGCCGATGATAGTTATCATCGGCGGCTTTTTTGTTTAAACGAGTAGGAATAAGGTGGTGCCTAGAAGGAGTAATCAAACACCAACACTCCAGCTATGAATGGGAGCGTGCTTTCCTTGAAGGCTTCATGAAGGGGATGTGGAAGATATGCATCGCGTGCAGTGGCATCAGAGAAAATCATCGAGAAACCGTGGGTGAACCCGTCGGCTAAGCCTTCAGGACTATTGTTGGGGCCTCCGGTAAACTCTACAATGCCGGAGATAGAGTTTTTAAGCTTCGCCAAGTTTTCAAACACCTGAGTGATCTGATCATCAGTCACTTCAGGTTGAAACTTTAGTAAGACTGTATGATTTACTTTAGTCATTTTAATAGTTCCTTGATAGATGAATTAGTCTTCTTTAATAAATTCTGCGCGTACGGTACTCACTAAGCCGCCACGTGCGTTGCAGGCTACTTCTACTAGCATGTGTTTGGGTTCTACGACTTTGATGAGGTCTTCGAGCATGCGATTCACCAAATGTTCATACCAAATTCCCACGTCGCGATAGGACATGAGATAGTATTTTAAGGAGCGAAGCTCGATGCAGTTGCGATCGGGGGTGTAGGTGATGGTCACGTTGGCAAAGTCTGGCAGACCGGAGAAGGGGCATACGCTGGTGAATTCTTCGGTGTCGGTGACAATTTCGATGTCGCCTGTGGGGGAGTCGGCGTATTCGTATGCGAAGCATTCGAGCACTTCAGTGTCGATGGCGTCGGCATCTTTGAATGGAATGGAACGGTCGTGGGCTTGGAATTGGTCTTTGGGGTTGATTTTATTGTCCATGGTAGATACACCTTGCTGTACACGTTTCGGCAACCATCACAGCAGTGAGGTCGCTCCGGGTTTCGGCTAAAGAATTCCAAATCCAAATAGCGAGTACTTCGGAAGTGGGAATCTCGAGTCCATCGATATCATTGAGACATCGATGATCGAGTCGGTCATATAATTTTTTGAGGTCAGAGTTAAGTGATGTGAGATCGCTAGCGGCTACATCAACAAGAAAGCTATGGCCATGCATAGTGTGGCATTTGTGGTCTTGCGGTAATTGATTGAGGGAATGGGCCGCTTCAAAACCAAATCGAATGCGATCGGGTAATTGTGTGCGCACATCAGCATTTACGGACTGGGGTGCAAATGCGCAGCTTCCGGATATTTCCACATGCACATCTTTGAGCATGGGAATACGGGCCTTGGTGTGCTCGAATATCCAATTGCGCAATTTGGGTATGCTGGTATCGGTAATTCCTTCCAGATCGTTTAAGGTCTGATGGTCGAGTTGATTATATATGGGTGCAAAAGCCTTGGAAATATCGGCATAGTCCATGACCCAGCCCATTTCGGAGTCAAGGGGGCCTTCAACCACAAGATCGAGGGTGTAGCTGTGCCCATGCAAGCGAGCGGGATCGTCTGCATAGGGACTGCGTTGTGCAGCTTCGAATTGAAAGGTTTTTACGAGGTTAATTGTAGACATAACCCATATTGTAACTAAAAAAAGGGATTTGAAGCTAGGTTTTTCAAGCATGGCCAGGGTCAAAGGTAATAAACTGTTCGTGTGCGATCTTCTTTTCTCGGCTTATGTTTGGTACTATAAAAGCTTGAAATTTTAAAATGAACCTGAAGGATAATCACTATGTTAAGAAATACTTTTATCATTAGCGCGGCATTAATGATTGTTGTAAGCATTGCGCAAGGACAGGAAAAACCTGCGATTACGATTGATACTTACCGAGCTTTTGGCTCTGAACATGTGGGTATTTATAAGCATCCTGCCTGTATAGAAGAACTTGCCGATGGCACCCTGTATATATCCTATTATGGGGGTGCTGGTGAGTATGATCAAAATACTGCTGTGTATGGTTCACGTTTATTGGAAGAGCCCAATACCTGGTCCAAACCTGAAATTATTGCGGATACGCCTTTCCGTGGTGACGGAAATCCAGTAATCTTCCAGGCACCCGATGGCGTAGTATGGCTTTTTTATAACACGCAGTATGGGCCTACTTGGTCTGAGTCTCGTGTGAAAGGTAAAGTTTCCTATGATGGCGCGAAGACCTGGTCTGATTCGTTTATGGTTGCCTTTGAACAGGGCAGCATGGTGCGCGGTAAAGTGTTAGTGTTGAACAATGGTGATTACTTACTTCCTATGTATGATGAGAAGGGAAGTGACCGCGAGGAAATGACGAATGAAACCGCTAGTTATTTTTTACGGTATTCACAGGAAACAAAAACGTGGGAACCGACGAATAAAATTTACTCGAAGATAGGAAATTTACAACCGCAAGTAGTGCAAATTTCTGACGATCATTTGTTGACGTATATGCGCCGTGCAGGTGGTTATGGTCCGGATAATGCTGGCTTTATGGTGCAATCTGAATCTAAAGATGGCGGCTATACATGGAGTAAAGGTGTTGATACTGATATTCCGAATCCGAACTCTGCGGTTGATTTAGTGCGTACGCCTGAAGGTAAAATTGTGTTGGTCTACAATGATTCCGGTTGGAATCGCACCCCGTTGACGGTGGCGATATCTGAAGACAATGGGAAGACGTATAAATACAAACGAAACATTGGTGGTGGCGATAATACCTATGCGTATCCGTATATGATTCAAACGCGTGACGGAAAATTCCACTGCATTTATACCACCAACTTGCGCACAACGATTATGCACGCAGTTTTTGATGAAAAATCCATTATTTCATGGGGCGCTAGCGAATAACCATGACGGGCGCTGAACTCAAACGGAAATTACATGCGGGTGAGCGGGTTTATGCAACGTGTGTTGTATCCACTTCGCCTGTATGGCCAGCCATGATTGCGCAAACGGGTGCAGACTTTGTCTTTATCGACACTGAACACATCCCTATGGATCGGAATCAATTATCTTGGATGTGCCAGGCTTTTAATGGTTTGGGTTTACCGCCATTGGTGCGAATACCTGATTGTGATCCGGCCTTGGCCAACATGGCTATCGATGCTGGCGGCCGGGGAGTGGTATCTCCTTATTGCGAATCGTTGGAAGAGGTGCAGATTCTCCGTGGAGCCACAAAGTATCGTCCGCTAAAAGGCATTCGTTTAGCGCAAACGCTTTCGGGTGAAGTGCCACTTGAAGAACCCACGAAAAGTTATATCGCCGATATGAATCAACACAACTTGTGTGTAGTGAATATCGAGAGCGTTAAGGCAATGGAAATGCTGGATGACATTTGCGCAATTTCGGATGTGGACACCTTATTGATTGGGCCGCATGATTTATCGATTAATATGGACATTCCTGAAGACTATAGCAACCCCAAGTTTACCGAAGCGATTGGCCGGATAATTGAAGCAGGGCGCAGTGCTGGAATAGGCGTGGGGTATCATTATTCTTTTGGCATGGAGCAAACCCAGCTTTGGGCAGAAATGGGCGCGAATCTTATTGTTCATTCCAGTGATTACTTCCTGACAAAGGAAGCATTGACACGTGATTTTAAGCAGTTTCGTAGTGCCTTTGGGGATGAGGATCCTTTGACAAGCGCTGGCGATGCGATGGTGACTATTTAATCTACGTGCTTTTATATACTTAAACAGGCCTATGAAGAAAACTCTTCATAGGCCTGTTTTTTAGCTGCAGTATGAATTGGAGCAGGCATTGCAGTCAGTAATACGAAAGACTTTTCCTGAATATTCGTCTTTATGTGTTGCGCGAACGGTGAAATTAATTGCGGCTGATGGCGAAAACTCCTTGAACAACTCATGCGTTGACGGTGCATTGGGTTAGCAGAAATAACAGTCTTACATGCAGTCGACAGGCTTTGGGGTTGGTATACTTTTCGGCCAATGCGAAAGAAGACGTGGTAGCGCGTGAAGCCTATCGTGTAAAGTTAGCGGATGATATGGCGAAAGCCGGGAAAATATAGGATTAATTTTATGACGTCGGAACGTTTAGAGTCGTTGCGCGATATGTATCGTGATGGTTTGTTACAGGATACGATTTCTTTCTGGATGGAGCACGGGATCGATCGTGAGCATGGCGGGTTTACTTTTTGTCTCAATCGCGATGGTTCAGTTGTGGATACAGATAAGGGTATTTGGCAGCATGGGCGATTTACTTGGATGCTGGGAGCATTATACAACCGAGTCGAGCAGCGTGAAGAATGGTTGGATGCTTGCACCAATGGCATAGACTTTTTAAAGATGCATGCTGTCGACACCGATGGGCGTATGTTTTTTCAGGTGACGCAAAAAGGGCAGCCTCTACGTAAACGGCGGTATGTGTTTAGCGAAGCCTTTGGTGCGATGGCATTCTCGGCGTATGCTAAAGCTACAGGCGATAACGAGGCGGAAACAGAAGCACGTCGGTTATTTAATTTATTTGTGCAGTACAGTACCGAAGAAGGGCATATTCCGCCCAAGGTGAATCCCGACACGCGCCCCATGCAAGGCATTGGCCCTCATATGATTTTGATCAACATGGGGCAAATGATGCGGGAAAATTTGGATGATGATTCTTTCAATGCGATTATCGATCAGTCTATCGAAACCATACGGACCACTTTCCTAAAACCCGATCTTAAGGTAGTGATGGAAACTGTAGGCGAGAACGGCGAGGTCTTGGATCACTTTGATGGGCGTATGTTGAATCCGGGGCACAGTATCGAAGCGGCCTGGTTTATTATGGAAGAAGGCCGCCTGCGAAACGATGAATCGCTAGTGAAGATGGGTGCGGAGATGCTCGATTGGATGTGGGACCGTGGTTGGGACCGCGAGCATGGTGGCCTCTTGTATTTTGTGGATGTGTATGGGAAGCCGGTGCAGGAATATTGGCACGATATGAAATTTTGGTGGAACCATAACGAGACGATTATCGCGACACTATTGGCCTATGAGCTCACGGGCGATGAAAAATATGCTGACTGGCATCGGCAGGTTCATGAGTGGGCCTACGCACATTTTCCAGATGCGGAACACGGTGAGTGGTTTGGGTATCTACATCGAGACGGGAGTGTGTCCTCAACATTGAAGGGGAACTTGTGGAAAGGCCCGTTTCATTTACCAAGGATGCAATTGACTTGTTGGGAAATCACGGAGCGTATGCTTGCGAACGCTTAATCATTTTTTAGGATTCATTACGTTGTGAATTGTAGTGATGAGAGATTGATGGTTTGTCGTATCTTGGCTGAGTTCCCAGATCATCATACCCCTAATATTTTCTTCTGAGCAAAGCGTTTTTTTTCGGCGATGGTGTTGGGGCCATTAAAATAAATACCATCAATCTCGTCGGTCTTGCGCAGTAGTGTGTGTTTCTCGAACAGATTTTTGTAGGATGCGGATTGATTACGATCGGCTAAGTTTCGACCATAAAATGGGACTCCTAGAAATATTTTTTCAGCAGGAACGCCTTGTCGAATAAATTTTTCAACGGTTTTTTTGGAGCGTTTGGAGTCGGAGTGTTTTCCATTGTAGTCGTAGGCCATTAAGTGGAATCTGTCTAAGGCGGCTATAGCTTCAGGAGGGAATCTTTGCCAAGGAGATACGGCTAGGCTCAACTTCAATTTTAATGAGCGTATCGCCGCTTTGGTTTCCACTAAAAGTGCCGAATACTGTTCGTATTCTTGGTCGTTTTCGGGAAACTCCCAATCATAATCGATACCGTCTAGGGAGTACTTTTTGCATAAGGCCACCAAGTCTTTAATCATTGTTGCACGCGACTCGGGAGTACGGGTGGCTTCAGCGAAGCCTTCGCAACGTCCCCAACCACCTACAGCTAAGTGAATACGGATGTCATGTTGACTACGCATTGTTTCGATAGCGTTGAAACCGGCTTCGGAAATATTGGTTGTGTCTATAGTGGAGTCGGTATTGGGCTCTACTGAAAACCAGACGAGATCAGTGATGTATTTAGACGAATGGTTTTGTACGATAGGGGAAGCGGGGTTCATGGAGTAGCCCACAATTCGTTGATCGGCATGGGTGGTTGAAACAAGAGTGATAGAACTAAGAGCTAGCAATATACCTGAGAGGAATTTCATTAAGGGGCGTCACCTTTCATGATGTCTTTGATGAGATTGGTTTTAAGGATGGCAGAAGCGGTCATGAGCCCGGAGACCAAGGCGGGTACGACTCCGGCAGAACAAATGTCTTGCCCGGTTAGGTAAAACTCTTTAATGGGTGTTCGTGGGCGTAGCCAGTCGAGTTTGAAGCGTTCTGGGGTATGGGATAATCCGTAAATCTCCCCTTGGTCGTAAAATGAGAAGTGTGCAGTTGAGAGGGGGCTGGAGACTTCGGCCCAAGCTACGTGCTCTTTGCATTCGGGATGTAAGCGGAACAAGGTTTCACACATTTTTTCTTTAAAGGCTTCTTTGAGTGCTTCGTAATCGTCACCGCGTTTTTTCCAGCGAGTACTGGCCCATTGCTCTACTTCGTCAAAATTACATAAACCAATGCATTGGATAGTGGAGGTATCGGGATGTGTTTCGCTCCAGCTAGGGTCTTTGGCAGAAGGAAATGAAATATACACCGTGGGCATGCGGCTGCCGGGCGTACCATCGCCAGTATAAGGATCATAGCACCAGTAATTGTATTTGGGTAAGTCGAGTTCTTCGTCGGATTTGTTTAGGCCGACATAGAGGCACATGTGGCCGGTGGATGGGGGAACGGTTTTTAAATCGTTCATGGGGTTGAATCCATTTAGGGCTTCTTGGGGAACCAGGTGCGTGTAGGTATTGCGTGCACCAATGCCGCTGATGACGCGCTTGGCACGGATTTCTTCGCCGGATTCCAGGCGCACACCTACAGCGCGTTTATTTTCAATAAGCAATGATTCCACACCACTGCGTAGCACGACTGCACTGTTATGGGCTTCGATGGTGTCAATGATGGTCTCGCCTATTTTTGCCGCGCCGCCGATGGGATAGTTTGCACCGCTACGGTAATGGTTAACCAGCATTGCATGTATGGCGAAGCTACTGTCTTTAGGGGGTAAACCGTAGTCGCCACATTGTGCGCAGAGCACCGTAATGAGGGTTTCATTGTCCGTAAGTTCACGCAAGACATCGTAGGTGGTACGACCCGAATATTTGCGGAAGATGGAGATCATGAATCGACCAATGGTTTTACTCAAGAAAGGGGGAAGTACTTTCTCGGCGAAAAACTTACCTGAAGAGGAAGCACATTCGCGCACCATTGCCCAGTATTTTCGGATAGCCTCTTCTTCTTCAGGGAAGTAGGACACCCAGAGTTCAACTTGCTCTTTTTCATTGGGAATAAAATCGTAAAATTTCCCTTCGACTTCGGCGCGATCATAGGGGGAGTCCATGAAGGCCCATTTTAGTTTTTCGCTAGATACATAATCGAAAGTCTTTCGCTCAACGGACCATTCTCGATGTACCGCGCCAATATAGTGCACACCAACATCCCATTCAAATGATTTGCGTTTGAAAGTATGACTGAATCCGCCGGGTTCATAGTGTTTTTCAAGGACCAAGACGCGTTGCCCAGCGCGGGCGAGTGCTGCGGCGCAGGAAAGACTGCCGGAGCCGGAACCGATCATGAGAGCATCCCACCCATCACGGGGCAGTTCATCGTTCAAGCGTTTGTACATGGTGCAGTATTCCTTTGATGGACTATTTTAGACCGAGGCCCCAGCCTTTTTTGAATGTAGGTTTGATGAAGGCCTGAGCGTTAGGTGCATTTTTGCAGATCATTTTTTTCGCGTCCCAATTAAACTCTTCTTTGGTGCGGAATGCGTTATTGGCTAACAGTACCGTTTCGGTTAAAGGGCCTGTGTAGTCAAAATTACATGTAGGGGGTGTTTTATCCCCTTTGCATGCGTTAATGAATTCATTGTGGAAGCCAGGTGAAGCTGGGATGCTTTGCTCGGGATATTCGAAGTCTTTAAAGTCTTCTTCGGGCAAGAGTTTATGTTGATCAAATCCGGTTATTAGCATGCCCTTGGAGCCAATGAAGAGTGTATTGGCGCCTTTAGACATTAAGTTTAATTTTTTTAATATGGCTGGGCCGCCTTTGGCTTGATACCAATACAGTTTCACAGGGACTTGTTTGCCGCGCGCAGGAAATTCAAACCAGGAAGTCATATCCTTGGTGGTCATTTCTGCGTGCGTTTCAGGGCCACTTGCACCGCAACGGGTGGAGTGTTTCAGGTCGAGTGCCCAGTAGGGTATATCAAGAATGTGACAGCCCCAGTTACCGGTTTCCCCGGTGCCGTAGTCCCACCAGAAGCGCCAGCCGTAGGGGGTGATTTGTGAATCATAGGGAGTATCTTTGGCGGGTCCAAGCCAAAGATCATAGTCGAGCGTTTTGGGGATGGTTTGCGGATCGGTCAAGCGCGGTTTCATGCCGCGATCACTACTGACCCATGAATGGACTTCGGTGACATCGCCAATTGCGTCCGATTGGATGAGTTCTACGACGCGGCGCATATTGGATTTTGCATGGCGTTGTGAGCCGAGCTGTGTAACCAAATTATTTTTCTTGGCTTTCTTGGTGAGTGTACGTACTTCCCAAACAGAGTGGGCCATGGGCTTTTCGAGGTACACATGTTTACCCAGGTCCATGGCGATATAAGCAGGATGGAAATGGGAATGGTCAGGAGTAGAGATAGCGACCGCATCAATAGACTTGTGCATCTTGTCGAACATTTCGCGGTAATCGGTGAATTTAGCTTTGCTATCGAAATCGACGAATTTTTTTCCGGCTCGTACAGAATCTACGTCACACATGGCTACAATGTTTTCGCCTTTAAGGCCGTTATACTGGAAGTTGCCTTGACCACCTAGACCAATGAGGGCCACATTGAGTTTTTCGTTGGCATTGCGTGTTTTTGCTATAGCTGGTCCAGTTGTGAAGCTGGCAACACTGAATGCCGCGAGGGTTTTAACAAAATTACGACGTGAAATTTTTTTGGCCATGTTTGGGCTCCCGGTGATTCGATGTATATTTAAGATTTTTATTCTATGCTTTTGAGATAGTTAATATCAAAACTATCTCGAAGGTTCCTTAGCGGGTAATGATTGCTATATGGAGCAAATATGCAATGGTACGTGTTTATTTGCTATACTACAGACGGTTTTTTAAACCGATTTGCCCGCGTACAATACGTCTAGGCACGTGATAGAAGCCTTTTTAACACCAAATAATTAGTAATAGGAGAGCTATTGGTATGAGTGACACAATCGAAACCCATGAATTCCAGACCGAAGCACGTCAATTGCTGGATCTGATGATCCACTCCGTGTATTCAAATAAAGACATATTCTTACGCGAATTGATTTCCAATGCGTCTGACGCGATGGATAAGCGTAAATTTGAGTCGGTGAAGAATCCGGAATATATGGATGGCGAAACAGAATTAACGATTTTTATTGAATCGGATGCCGATGAACGTACTTTGACGATTCATGACCGTGGTATTGGTATGAGTCATGATGAAGTGAAAGACTTAATTGGTACGATTGCTAAATCCGGTACTAAAGAATTCATCAAAAACCTTCAAGAGAATAAAGAAATAGCTAGCCCAGATATGATTGGGCAGTTCGGGGTTGGATTTTATGCTTCCTATATGGTTGCAGATCGCGTGGAACTGGTGACACGTCGTGCGGGTGAAGATACAGCGACTCGTTGGGAATCTGCCGGTGAAGGCACTTATACGATGGAAGATGTGACTAAAGATGAAGTTGGTACGACCATCACCTTATACCTGAAACCGACTGATGATGAAGACGGTATGCAGGATTATACCCAAGAGTGGGTATTGCGCAATATTGTTAAGACTTATTCTGATTTTGTGTCTTATCCGATTCAAATGAACATTGAGCGTGAAGAGATTGAGCGTGATGAAGAAGGCAATCCTGTAGAAGGTGCTCAAGCACAAAAAAACATCACACTGGAAACGCTGAATTCGATGAAAGCCATCTGGTTGAAAGATAAAAAAGATACGACCGATGAGGAAGTCAATGAATTTTATAAGCACATTTCACATGATTGGAATGAGCCTTTGGATGTGATACGTGCAAAAATTGAGGGAATGTTAGAGTATCGCTTGATGCTATTTATTCCTTCTAAAGCACCAGTGGATATGTTCTATCGCGATGCGAAGTTTGGCGTGCAGTTGTATGTGAAGCGTGTCTTTATTATGGACGATTGTAAAGAGTTGTTGCCTGATTACTTGCGCTTTGTAAAAGGGGTTGTGGATTCTGAAGACTTGTCATTAAACGTCTCTCGTGAAATTCTTCAACAAGATCGCCAAGTGAAGAAAATGGGGAACGGTGTTGTAAATAAAGTGCTGGATGCCCTGAAGAAGCTTAAAAATAATGAAGAAAAATACAACACCTTCTGGAATGAATTTGGTGCCGCCTTTAAAGAAGGTCTGTATAACGATCATGAAAACCATGATACGTTGCTTGAGCTTTTGCAATGCCAATCTTCAATGGAAGATGAAGGTAGTTTGACTACCTTGCAATCCTATGTGGATCGCATGAAAGATGGGCAAGATGAAATCTACTACTTGGCTGGTGAGTCCCGTCAGGCTGTTGAAAACTCTCCACACTTGGAAGCGTTTAAAGAGAAGGGATATGAAGTATTATACTTCACTGACCCAGTAGATGATATCTGGTTACAGCAAGTGACTGAATACCAAGGCAAGGCTTTTCAGTCTGTTGGTAAAGGCGAAGCTGAATTGGGCTCTGAAGAAGAGAAAAAGGAAGCGGAAGAAACTCGTAAAGAAAAACAAGAGACATTCGGTTCATTGCTCGAAAGAATGAAAGAAGACTTGGATGAGGATATCAAAGAAGTTCGCCTCTCAAGTCGTCTGACATCATCAGCCGCTTGCTTGGTGCAGGATCAGGGCGACATGACACCTCAGATGGAAAAATTGATGGCGCAAATGGGTCAAGATGTTCCTAAGCAAAAACGTATTCTAGAATTAAATCCTAATCATCCTGTGTTGGAAAAATTGCAAGGCATATTTGATGCTGACCAAAGCTCTACTGAACTGAAAGATTATTCTGAGCTTCTTTTCGGTCAAGCGATGTTGGCTGAAGGTGGTCAGCTTAAGGATCCAGGCCGATTTGCGAAATTGGTATCTGAACTGATGGTCCAAGCCATCTAAATTGTGATTAATAAATTTTTAAGGCCCTTCTTGAGCATTCAAGAAGGTTTTTTTAACATAGTGTTTATCGTGATTTCTTGCTCGTTGGTTTTTTTGGCACATTGGTCACTTGTTTCTTATCTAAGGGTTGTTGTCGTTGGGGGATTGGGGTAGCTTTCCCCCCCAATTCGTTGCATAAGACATCCGTTCATTGGATTCAGTGTCCTATGCTTCTGTATGGCCTTTTTTATCGATGATCTCAATCGCACCATCTCCTTTGCCACTGAAAGTAATCGCTACTTCTTGTGCTCGAGTGTTTAGGGAATTGCTTAGGCTGAGCCCAACTAAAAATACTATGATTCTTTTGGTGTAAGAATGCATAGTGCTAGGACTTGGATGCTAAAAGCTTTTCAATTTCGAAAGGTAATTCAGAGCTCATAGGGTGGCCTACCCAAACCAATTTGCCTTGTGTGTCGATTAAAAACGCCCAAGGGATTCCTTCTTCACCAATGCCTTTAATATAGGCTTCTTGAATTTGACCATCGGGATCCAATGCGATGGTATATGAAATCGATTCCCCACTAGTGGCTAAATATGGTATAACCGTACTTTCCAATTCGTCTGTAATGCCGATAATTCGTAATTGGTCAGGGTATTTTTGTTGCAAGGCTGATAATATTGGCGCACTTTCTTTGCAGGGCGGGCACCATGTGGCCCAGAACTCAATTATGTGAACTTTGTCAATGGTTGCATCATCAAGAGTAGATCGGGAGCCTTGAATATAGTTAGCGTGTACAATGGGGGGGGCAGGAGAGCCGATATCTATAGGGGTGATCGGGGCTTGTTCAGGGGTGCACCCAAGTATAAACATAGCACAGGCAAAAATGAATATTGGGGATAAAAATCTCATAACACAATTGTAGCTCAAAGCGAATTTTTAGGCAAGCAGGTGAAGGATAAGTATGGAAGACATATGCTTGTTTGAGCGCTTCTTGCTCGACGCCACCTGCACACGATACAATACTTCCTTGACAATAACCCCATATTTAGGAAATTCCATGGCTGAGGAAGCAGGATATATAAATTATTTCGAGACACTGGCTTTGCCCAATGGTGCTAATCCAGGTGAAGTGCGTAAGACGTATAGAAAGCTTATGAAGCAGCTGTCAAATCAGATTTCATCGGTGGAAATGACGCCTGAGCGGCAATCACAATTCATCATGCAAATTGCTACGATGAACGCTGCTGTCTATGTGCTTAAGGATAAAGAGCGCCGTGAAGCATATTGGACAGAACGTGAAGCACTAATTGCTCTTGAAGCTGAATGGTGTTCATTGGACGAATCCGATATTGAGCGCCACAATAAATTGCGTGGTCATTTTGACAATGAAGTGAATGCATTCCTTTCTAAATATGTGCAGGAAATGGCTCAGAATGCTGGAACCGATAATGAAGTGATTGAAGCGAGTCGTTGGGATGAAGCGCATGCTCGACATGCAACTCAGTTATTGCGTCAATACCGTCATCACTTGTATCACGAAATACTTGAACGATTGCCTTACCACGAAGTGACTAAACCGATTATTGATTGGGAAGAACGCCAACGTGTAGTGGGCGAACTCCTGGAAGGATTGTGTTAATATGGCCCGCGCTGTTGCTACCCCCGAAAAAATAGTTAATTTAGAATTAACTGCAAAGGCTTTTTCTTATGCGGTTTATACGGGTGATTTTGTAAATTTCCGTTTTCTTTTTTCAAGTTTATCTCCGGTTCGTTCTTGGACCAGCCAAGTATTGGAAACCGAAAAATATTCATATTTGTTACCCAAAGGTGATGATGAAAACGATTCGATGTATCAAGAGGCTTATAAAGCAGTTAAAAATGATGCTATGTGGGCATTTATTACCAATGAATTGAAAGAAAAACGTCCGGCTCAATTGCCAGCTGAATTGGTGTTGTTGATTGCAGACAATGCTGTGCGGGCTTCTAAATTTACCATTGCTGCACAGGCTTATGAGTTGTTGCGTTTGCGTCGTAAGATGCAGGCTGAGTTTTTTAAGGATGCAGATGAAGCGTTATCTTCAGGCAACATACCCAAGGCGGTGCAGGGCTATCGCATCACAACCGGCTTGGCTTATGATTACTCTGCTTTTCCTGAGCCATTACCAAAAGTAGCGAATCATCAGGGTGATGCATTGCGGATGCATGGACGTTATCCGAATTCACCGAAAGAATGCTTGTCTGTGTTACCTGAGGAAGATCATACAAATTTAGCTCTGGGCTATTTGTTGGGTGATGGAGCTGCTGCAAATCGCTTACGGGAATATCCATTGGAAACACGTTTGGCATTCGTAAAGGAACTAGTCAGGCGTATGGATCCGCACTGGGATACCTTTGTTGAACGCTATCGTAAAGCATGTACGTTGGTATTGGAATTTGCGGATCGTATGCAGCATAAAAATACGACTTTAGAAGATGAAATTGATGAGCAACAGGGTCATGTCCCCACGCAAATAACGGAAGCTTTACTGGGGCGTACCATAGAGAATGGGGAGTGGTGGCAGTATTTGAAAGATTTGGCGTATGAGCATCCTGCTGCTATCTTGTTTATTGCACGTCAGCGCTTTGGGAATCATGAGATTTTGATGCCGCGATTGCGGGGGGAATCTAGTTTACCTACGGTATTGGGTTTAGCAGAAAATTTACCCGAAGGCGCATAAACCTATTGCTTTTTTATATGAGGTGATGAATTATTCTTTACCGAATTGGGCTTTCATCATTTCAGATAAATCCATAACTTGGACATCTGCTGGGATTTCTATATTCATGTCGTCTTTAGTGAGCCCTGAATCAATATGGATATTTTTAAATTCCATGGTAAGCATGTTGCCTTGCTTCAACTGACGCATGATGCCATCTTTCGCACCGATAAGAACGGTCTGGGTTTTATCCAGCATTGCCATTTGTGCAACCATTAAAGGGTTTTCGCCGATGATTTTAAGGGTTTCGGCATTCATGGTCGCTTCAAGTTTGTAAACTTCTTCGCCATCCAAGACTTCTTTACCAACCAGATTTAAATCATACATATCCTGATAGGTCTCTAGTATCGTGCTTGGGTTCAAGACCATGCCCATTTTATCGGCTTTGAGAGCTGCTTCAGGAACACCCAATTCATCGGCTAATTCGGTAAGTAGGTTCATGTCCATTTTCATGGCTTGGCCAAAACCACCCATGTCCATCAACATGTGCATCATTCCACTGTCATCGACAAGTAAGTCCATGTCAATATCCATTTTTTGCCCATTCATGTTCATGCCAATTTTAATGTCCATGAGCATGGCATCGTTAAGCATATCAAAGGTGCCATTTAAATTGAAGGTCATAGGACCTGGTGCGCCTGGAGCGCCTTCGGCCATATTCATTTTCATTACATAGTCAGCAGACAACGACTCAAATTTGGGTGCCACTTTGGCATAGTGCGCTTTGAGTTCTTCTACCGTTTTAGGCTCATCGGCATACGAAGTGATACTCATCACCAGTGTTAAGCACAACAGCACCATCATTTTTGCTACAGTTTTCATTGGTCTTTCCTCCAAAACAAGTGTGTATATCATCAGTATATCGGTAATTCTCGATAATTACCAATACAATCTAAACTCGAAACTATTCACCTGTATTTACTTAGATAGAAATTTTACGCTTAACTTGTCTGAAGAACCCTTAGTCATTACACTATAACTTCAATCATAGTTAAAGGATATCCTCTTGAGTGTTGCACGAGATCCTAAAATAGTCGTTGGTCTAGGCGAAATATTATGGGACCTGTTACCCAGTGGGAAACAACTGGGTGGAGCGCCTGCAAATTGTGCATATCATGCGAATGCATTGGGTGCTGTCGGGGTAGTGTTGAGTGCTGTCGGTAATGACGCTCTTGGACATAAAATTATAGATACGTTGTATCAAAAAGGGTTAGCTACTGCTCATGTGTCGGTATTGGATGATTTGGATACAGGTACAGTTTCTGTTGTATTAAATGTAGATGGGCAAGCTACTTATACCATTCACGAGAACGTCGCTTGGGATCAAATCCCTATGAATATTTCTACAATGCACTTGGCTCAGTCTACTGCCGCTGTGTGCTTTGGAAGTTTGGCACAGCGCTCAGAGATCTCTCGTAAATCTATTCGGGATTTCATCAACAATACTGCTTCCGATTGTTTATGTGTATTTGATATTAATATTCGCCAAGAGTCGATACCTAAAGAGATTTTATCTGAGTCATTGGAGTTGGCAACAGTTCTGAAATTAAATGATGAGGAATTGCCCTATTTGGCGCAGGTATTTGACTGTGACGGCGATGAAAAAAACCAACTTCAGCAATTACGATCGCAATTTAACCTTGAATTAGTTGCTTATACACGGGGTGCAATGGGAAGTATTATGTTAGATGCGGATGAAGTGGTGGAGGTATCAGGTGGTGAATCAATCGAAGTCGCAGATACGGTTGGTGCGGGTGATGCTTATACAGCATCATTAATTATCAATCGCCTGAATGGTGAAAGCCTTCACATTATTGCGCAGCGTGCACATGCACGAGCGAGCCTGGTATGTACTCAATCAGGCGGTATGCCTGATGTGTAGCATTTGAAAGGAAGGTTTTCTATCGACATTGTTATTATCACAGAGGCTGCGGGATTGGTTGGTGCAAGAGTATGGTCGATACTTTAGTATGAAAACTGCGTGCTTTCGGGGAAGATGCTTGAGGGGCCCTGGACATTCGGGTGCTGAGTTGTATGGCTTTTTATCCTATTTAATGAAATGCGCGATCATAGGCTCGCTATACAGTAAATAGATATAAAGGTAAGCAGGTTGGGGATAACATTCACTCGTATGATTTAGTTAATATGTTTTGGTAATTTCACCAAAACCCGCGTTCGGGTGAAGTGTATAATGCCGGAGGAAGCCGCCACTCCAATTGCTCAATCCTCGATGCAATTGACTTGTGCAAAAAAACTTTCTGGAAACAAAATGAATTACACCTTAATTAAGGAAAATCGTATCGGTGATCATATTTGGTACATTAGCGATGTACATAAATTCCGTAGGCATTACCCTGAATGGGAATACCGCTATACGCTAAATTATATCATACAACAAATTCACGATAGTTACGCTGAACGTTTATAACCCTGAGGATCTTTCTACCATGATCAAAATCGGCATTGTTTCTTTCGCACACATGCATGCGTATAGTTATGCCCAATCCCTTATTGATTTGCCTGGAGTGGAGTTTTCTGGAGTATGGGATGCAGATGAAATGCGCGGTGAGGAAGCGGGACGGCAGTATGATGCCCTGTTTTACCGTAAGTTGGATGATTTATTGTCAACAAATATTGATGGCGTAATTGTGTGTTCTGAAAACGTGAAGCACCGAGAGCATGTGGAAGCGGCAGCCGCTGCGGGAAAATGGATTCTGTGTGAAAAGCCATTGGCAACCACGATTGCGGATGCTAAAGCGATGATTACTGTATGTAAAAAGGCTAAAGTTGGATTGGGTACGGCCTTTCCGTGTCGATATGTGGAGCGATTGCAGGACATGAAGGCACGATTAGATAAGGGTGAAATCGGCGAACTCATTGCAGCCGCATGTACGAATAATGGTCAATTTCCTGGTGGTTGGTTTGCTGATCCCAAGCAATCCGGCGGTGGGGCGGTCATGGACCACACCGTGCACATTGCGGATGTTATGCGCTGGTTGACCGGAAAAGAATTTACAAAAGTGTATTGCGCCAAAGGTAAGCTGCTTCACAATGACATCAAGACTGATGACGTCGGGAGTTTGCATTTGGAGATGGAAGGTGGACTGAAGTTGTCTCATGTAGCCAGTTGGAATCGACCAACATCCTTTGCTACTTGGGGTGACATCACCATGGACTTGGCAGGTACCAAAGGTTCTATGTATGTGGACGCCTTCAATGAGAAGGTGGACGTTTATTCCAATGCTTCAGATAAGAGTGAGTGGGCCTTCTGGGGGGCCAACGCAGACTTGGGGCTCGTTAGCGATTTCATGCGTTCCATCCGCGAACAAAACCAACCCCGCATCACGGGCGAAGATGGGTTGCAGACATTGAAGTTGACCATTGCCGCGGAGAAGTCAGCAAAAGCAGGGAAAATGGTTCGAGTCTAAGTTTTAAGGGTATAGGTACATGAGTGAAGATACAGTAAATACAACTAATGTGTGGGATAGACCCCATTTCGAAAAACCTTTTGATGATCCTTTTTTATTTTTTGTTCTATTTGGTGTCGAAAATACCCAATTGTATCTCTCTCGAAAAGTACACAATATCGATGAATGCCCCAAAGAACTCAACATTCAATATTACTCGAAAGACAGTAGCGATGAAGAACGGAATTACATCGAAGGATTTTTCGATGGGCCCATTAGCCGACTGTTGGAAACGCAGAATAAAGCACTCTTTGATCAGGCCATCACGGCAAAAGATGTGGTGGTGGTTTCTGGTACTTTTTTCGAATCGAACTCTTTAAATTACTTGAAAAATTGTTTGGGCGTCGTCAAAGCCTTGACGATGAATAAAAATGTCCCCATCCTCAACTACCAAACCTTTCAACTGATGTCCTCCGATGACTGGGCAGAAAAATACTTTGAACCGCGCCAACCCAACCCCTGTGGCCATGTGGTTATTTTGTATTCGAAGGAACAAGAAGGACTATGGTTCCATACGCGAGGCATGCGCGTCTTTGGGCGTCCCGATCTCAGTCTGGTCGCCTGGCCGGAAGATAAAACTCAAGAGGCTCAAGGCATCATCAATCGATTCATTGAGCTGTATGCATTGGGCACTTATCCTGAAGACGATAGAGCCCTAAGAGTAGCTGGTCTGCCCGATGGGATGATCACAAGCCTAAAAGGCGGGCATGATAATCTAGACTTTAATAATTACTTCATCGAAATTACTTGGCCGCATGATTCAGGAATAGTCTGAATTTATAGACGTTTGGGTCTTTAGCTTTCACTCACCATGTAATTATTTAGCGTCCCGATGCTTTCAATGGTGGCAGATATTTGGTCGCCATCTCTGAGGAGTTTGCCAAGGGCATGGCCTGTGCCAGCGGTGGTGCCGGTGGCGATTATGTCTCCTGGCTCTAGGGTGACTGAGCGGGAAATGAATTCTATGACGGCGGGGACACCGTAGATCATATGATCGGTATTGGTTTGCTGGCGCACTTCACCATTTACCGAAAGTTCGAGTTCGAGGGTGTTGGGATCGGTGATGGTTTGGGCGGAGGCGATGGCCGGGCCGAAGGGGAAAAAGCCGTCATGCCATTTTCCGTGTTGCCAATCGAAGAATGCGTCACGGTCGCGTTCCTTGCGATTCGGTACAGGCTTGTACTTACGGTCGGAGATATCATTTACAACCGTATACCCAGCAACATAGTCGAGGGCCTTGGATTCGGGCACGTTCTTGGCGGTTTTTCCAATGACGATGGCAAGTTCACATTCGTAGTCAATGAAATCTGGCGACATCGCAGGAATGGTGATGGGCCCATTGGGGTGATTGATGGTCGTACGGGGTTTCATGAATATATAAGGAAAGGTCTCTTCTTTTTCGAGGGCGATGCGGCCTTCTTCCTCTAGGTGAGAAGCATAGTTTCCGGCGAGTAATAAAATTTTAGGTGGATTCGCAAGGGGAGCGAGTAGCGTTACAGAATCTGTGGGGATTTGTAGGGCGACGCGTTCGGCATGGTGTTCCTCGAGCCAATCGGCGATAGTATGAGCGGCATCGGTGCTTTCGCCACCGGGTAAGAAACTGATAGGGGAAATGGTAATATCCAGTGCGGCTTGGGATTCGGTAGCACGGTTATAGAATTTGGCGGCTGTATGCAGTGGCACTATATGATCGTCGTAATAAAAGCCCAGTTGGGCGTCGGTGTTTTCAGTGTAACGGCAAATTCGCACGGGAAAGTCCTTTCGGGTGAAAAAGTGTTGATGCGCTAGACTATATCAAAGGGGATAGCGCAAAGAAAAACCGATTGATAGTCTTGATGTACTTTGATAGGATTAGGCATTCATTTTATAATTAACTTGTTAACTCAATGAGGTATTTTTATGTTTCGAATTACTCGACGTGCATGTATCGCTGCACTAATTGTTACACTTTTCTCTCCAGTTATTTCTGCTCAGGCAGCTGATAAGGAAAAACCTTCTGAAGTCATCGACCCAGCTTCATTGGTCGCTAAAGGGGCCAAAGCGTCTTTTGTATTTAAAGATGATCGCCCGTTTAAAGCTTGTCATGCTTCGACCATTGTAGAGACCAAATCCGGTGATTTGTTATGCGCGTGGTTCGGAGGCAAAAGCGAGAAAAGCAAAAACGTAGCTATCTGGTTATCCCGCTATACCAAGGGAAGCTGGGGAACGCCAATTCGAGTAGCTAAATTAGATGATACTGCTCACTGGAATCCGGTGCTTTTCCGTGACGCTTCAGATAAGATTCATCTTTTCTTTAAAATTGGACCGGAAATTAGTCATTGGCAGACCTATTGGATTAGCAGTAACGACGACGGTAAAAGCTGGAATGAGCCAACCGAGTTGGTAGATGGCGATTATGGTGGCCGTGGCCCCGTTCGTAATAAACCCATTACTCTTTCAGATGGCTCTTGGTTGGCAGGTGCATCCACAGAGTTTGGTCCATGGGAACCCTTTGGAGATCGCTCTGAAGATGGAGGTAAAACTTGGACGCGTAGCGAGAACATCAAAATCGATAAGTCTTCCATTAAAGGTAAAGGAGCTATTCAGGCCACTCTCTGGGAATACAAGCCGAACCATGTGCGCTCTTTATTGCGGACTACAGGCGGAATCATAGGACGTTCCGATTCCACAGATGGCGGGAAAACATGGAGCACCTTGGTATCCAGTGGATTGCCTAATAACAATAGCGGTATCGATGCGCATCAACTTAAAGACGGTCGAGTATTGTTGGTATATAACCCCAATGCGAAAAATTGGGGTTCACGCAGTCCATTGAATTTAGCGATTTCACATGATAATGGGATGACCTGGAAAGATATCGCCAGCCTTGAATCTCAAAAATTAAAAGAGTTCTCTTATCCCGCGATTGTGGGTACAGAAGATGGAGTAGCGATTTCCTATACATGGAAACGTGAGCGTATTCGTACATGGAGGATTCCATTGACTGCTTTTGAGGGTTTGTAATCCAAGCTTGATCTAATATAAAGACGGTGTTAGAATTCCTTTGCTGATATGATGTGTATTGGCAACTAAGTAGAAACTATATACGGTAGTTAGAGCCGGATTGAATCGAAGGAGAAGGTATCATGGCCTTTGTTGTAACCGAACCTTGTATTAAATGTAAATATTCCGATTGCGTAAGCGTATGTCCCGTTGCTTGCTTTAAAGAAGGCGCGAATATGCTGGTCATCGATCCCGATGAATGCATTGATTGCGGTGTATGCGTAGACGAATGTCCGGTTTCAGCTATTTTCCCTGAGGAAGAAGTGCCAGAAAAATGGGAAGCGTTTATTGAAATCAATGCCCGTTTGTCGGCTGAATGGCCTATCATTGAAGAGCAAAAAGACCCTATGGATTCAGCTGAAGAATTCAGGGATGTCGAAGGAAAAGCTGATCAACTCGACATGTCCCCCGGTGAAGGTTCTTAATTTACCGAAGTAGAATACATCTATTCGTAAGTCGTCAGGACCACCGTCCTGGCGGCTTTTTTATGAGTACTCTTAAGTAAGGGATGCTGTCCGTGGCTCGTATTAGGGATTGATGCCTTTGTGAATAGTACTTATACTTACTAAATGGCTCGTCCGGATATTATACAGATTGTTGCTGATGAACATCACCGTGAGGCCTTGAGTTGCTTCATCTCAAGTGAGTACACCGTACCTAGATGGGATTTCCAAACATGGGATGGTTTTTGAGCAGGCGTCTACGTATTCGCTCGATTCGTATTCTGCTTCAATGAGCTTGTTTAGTGGACGTTTTCCTCGTGCAGAAGAAAAGGCAGTAACTACCCAGTGGTTACCTAAACGCTTAAAGAAGGCGGGGTACAGTACAGCATATATAGGAACGGCATCAGGTTGCCCGGCCAAAGCCGAATTTTTTCAGACACACCTTGTTCATGCACCAGGGACATCGCCGGATGAAGATGATGATTATTGTACGTGGTTGCCTCAACGTAAAGCACCGGCGAGTGTATTGAAATCTCATCGTGAACTAAAAGAAGGCCCGGCACCGGTGTCGCAAGAGTGGAATGAATGTACGTGGATTGCTACACAAGCCGTACGTTTTTTAAAAGCGACTCACGAACCATTTTATCTTACGGTACACTTTCCTCAGCCGTTGCGGTTCATGAAGCGCAGAGTCGTATTCCATTGGTTATATCAGGGGTACATAAGCAACCTCGTGGTGTACAGAGCCAGGTATTAACTCAACACACTGATATTCCTACAACGCTGTTAGAGTTGGTCGGATTGAAGGCTGATCCCGAAAGCGATGGATTGAGCTTGGTAGGGCATTTACGTGGAGGAAAACGCGTGGTGCATTGGCTCGAAATTTATTGGGGGCGCCTAAGCATATTAAAGCGCAAGCCCAATTGGTGCGGGCGACGAAACAACGACTGTCAGCATTAATCTAAGGGGATTCGCAACTATTTGTGGTTCATGTGTATAAATGGTTTGAGGATAGCCTATTTGGTATACTAACGTCTTCTAAATGGGCCTTATCAATAACTATTGACCGCATTTTAAATTTTCGAAAGATCTGTATGTTCGCATTTATCCTTTCTTTAAGTTTGAGCGTTTTGCCTGGAGAAGCGCAATTTCAGTTGGCGGATAGCCAAGTGCAAGCATCTAAATATGCGGATGCTATGGAAACGTACCAAGCCATCGTAGACACCGATCCCGCTTTAGCTCCGTATGCAAAAATTCGCGCAGCCACCACGCGCGCATTGGCTGGTGATACAACTGGGGCAATCAATGAATTAAAAATTATTATTAATGCCCATCAAACAGGGCCATGGGTGCGGTATGCGGAGTATGAATTGGCGCAGATGCTACACAAAGAAAAGCGTTATTTAGAAGCATCGGCGCATTATGCTCTGGCCATTAATGCTGAAGTAGATTTGTGGTGGATGGATGATATTCGTTGGGCGGCTGCCGAGAATCAGCTCGAGATTCCAGATCAAAAAAATCAGAGTTTGAACTTTTTCCGCAATATGGTGGAGACAACACGTTGGTATTATAAACGTTTAAATGCAGCGCGAATATTAAAGGATTCAGATCGAGCAGAAGATCGTATTAAGTCTGCATTGGGCTTGTTGCGCTGTCGTAAATTTGATGAAGCCAAAGAGGTGGCAGCCTCTATTCCAAAAACATGGTTGACAGAACCGCACTTGACTCGCCAGTGGGAACATTTGTCGGCTCGGATTTTGATTGCCCGCGGAATGCGTACTGAAGGTAACAATAAATTAAAAGCATTGGCTGAAGATTATCCAGAAGACACTTGGGCAGATACAGCGTTGCTATATTCTGTGATTTCATTGTTGTCCGATGAGCAGTTTAGTGAAGCGGAGCATGTAAATGCTCAATTAATTCGGATGTATCCCGAATCCACGAAAACAGCGGATAGTATACTTCGAATGGCTCGAGCATATGCCAAATTTAAGAAAACAGATGAAGCGATTAAGTGGTATCGCCAGCATATAAAATTGTTCCCTAATGATTGGGAATCACCAGTAATATTGCTTGAAGCCGGACATGTATACCGTAAAGCTGGGCGTGATCAAGAAGCGATTGGGATGTTTGAGCAACTATCTACTAACTATCCCAACAGCAGTCGTGTTGCCGATGCTGCATTTTGGGCAGGACAATTGCTGGAGAAAAATAAGCAGAAAAAGTTGGCCAAGCAACAGTATGAACTTTCCGCTGAAAAAGGGCTGACCCATTATTATGGATTTCGTGCACAGGAATTTTTAGTAACGCGCTTTGGGTTGTCTAAATCCAAGGCACCCCCCTTACACATTACCCCTGAAGCTTCTTTTGTTCGGGCTATTCCTCAATTTAAACCCGATCCGGGTTTTGCCTTAAAAGACCTGGCGGAAAGTGATCGTCGCTTTGCGCGGTTGAAATTTTTTGCGCACAATGGTTCTCCCGAAGCTGAATGGGAATCGTTGTATTTAACGGAATCTATTGCGAACCACGCAAAACCGGAATTAATGTATCGAGGGATTGGCGAAGGTGGGACGGCATATTCAGCCATGCAATGGGCTTCAGAAAAGAATTTCGAAGTGGATGATAATGGTGTTCAATCGGTGAAGCGTTTACGTATTCGTTATCCTCGTCCCTACTGGGAATATGTAAAGTCATTAAGTGAAGAATTTGATGTGGACCCCTATTTGATACTGTCCATTGCGCGTCAGGAAAGTACGTATCGTCCTGCATTAACATCGCATGCGGGCGCGAGCGGTGTGATGCAACTGATGCCCCGAACGGCTAAATGGTTGGCGGATGTAGATTCCAACATAAGTCAAGAAAATGCATCGAATCTGGAAATGCCTCAGCATTCCTTGCGTATGGGGACGGTATATATCAAGCGTATGCTCGATCGTTCAGATGGCAATGTAATTTATGCCCTAGCCAGCTATAATGCCGGGCCGGGTAATTGCGATAAATGGCGAAAGCGCAACCCGAACCAGTCTATGGAAGAGTTTGTGGAGAATATTCCATTTAGCGAGACTCAGCATTATGTGAAAAATATCCTATCCCATTACGCGACTTATAAATCCATTTATTTAAAATAGTGTGTTTAGGGAATAAGTCTTTTGATAATATCGTTTTATGGGTTGCGATTGGAGGTCTATCTTGAAGTTAGATGATTAGCCTTCATGGGGTAAATATGGATACAGTATAGCTTAATATGCTATGGTATTGGGCTGAATACGGGGTTTTCGATCCCGTACGATCGTTATAAAAAAGACTATAATTGGCCAAGTTTCTGGCTAAATCGAACGATTGAATACTCAATCCTTAACCAATTACAGGTGAATCAATGAGTTCCCATGAAATAATGGATTCCGAATATACTGGAAGCCGGGTAGAACAGAGTAATCAAAAGGCCGCAGAAATGGCCAATACCGAGTATAAACACGGGTGGACTACGGATATTGATTCCGATACGTTTGCGCCGGGTTTGAATGAGAACGTAATTCGTGCCTTGTCGGCCAAGAAAGAAGAGCCGGAATGGATGCTCGAATGGCGTTTGAAGGCCTATAAAAAATGGCTGATGATGGAAGAGCCTCATTGGCTTAACGGCGATTATCCCAAATTGGATTATCAGGATGTTTCGTATTACTCGGCTCCTTCGAAAAAAGCTAAGTATCAAAGCATGGATGAAGTGCCGCCTGAGCTATTGGAAACCTTTGAGAAGCTTGGGATTCCGTTGGATGAGCGTAAGCAGTTGGCGGGTGTGGCTGTGGATGCGGTATTCGATAGTGTATCGGTTGCTACTACCCACCAGGATATTTTGGGTAAACAAGGTATTATCTTTTGCTCCTTTAGTGAAGCTGTGCAAAACCATCCGGATTTAGTAAAGCAGTATCTCAGCACAGTTGTACCGACAAACGACAACTTTTACGCAGCATTGAACTCGGCGGTATTTACCGATGGTTCATTCGCATTTATTCCGAAGGGCGTGAAATGCCCGATGGATCTTTCGACTTACTTCCGCATTAACCAAGCTCAGACTGGACAGTTTGAGCGTACGTTGATTATTGCTGAAGAAGGCGCTTCGGTGAATTACTTGGAAGGCTGTACGGCTCCGCAACGTGATGAGAACCAATTGCACGCTGCGGTGGTGGAAATTGTTGCCTTGGATAATGCCACGGTGAATTACTCGACGGTTCAAAACTGGTATGCGGGTGATGAAGAGGGTGTTGGCGGTATTTATAATTTCGTGACTAAGCGGGGTAAATGTCAAGGCGTGAATTCACGCATCTCATGGACCCAAGTGGAAACGGGTTCGGCGATTACTTGGAAATATCCGAGCTGTTTGCTTATTGGCGATAACTCCGTGGGTGAATTTTATTCCGTGGCTGTGAGTAATAAAAGACAATTGGCGGATACCGGAACCAAAATGATCCATATTGGTAAAAACACGAAGAGCACGGTGATTTCCAAAACGATTTCAGCGGGACGCGGACAGAATAGTTACCGTGGTCTGATTCAAGTAATGCCAAAAGCAGAGAATTCGCGTAGTTATACGCAATGCGATTCATTGTTGATTGGTGATCAGTGCGGCGCACATACTTTCCCGACCATTGAAGTAAAAAATACCACTTCGAATGTGGAGCACGAAGCGTCCACTTCGAAAATTAGTGAAGATCAATTATTTTACTGTCAGCAACGCGGTATGTCGACGGATGATGCGGTATCCACGATAATCAATGGATATTGCAAAGAAGTTTTCGATCACTTGCCGATGGAATTTGCAGTAGAAGCCAGCAATTTGCTGGGTATTACCCTTGAAGGTAGCGTTGGGTAATTCCGCGTTAGTCACCGCCCAACCTTTTTATACAAGCCCACTACGCAGGGAGTCAATAGGAAGCATTATGTTACACGTCAATAATTTCCACGTAAATGTTGAAGACACTGAAATTTTAAGAGGTTTAGACCTGACCGTTAACGCGGGTGAAGTTCATGCCATCATGGGGCCAAACGGTTCCGGTAAAAGTACTTTGGCGCAGGCTCTTGCTGGCCACGATGCTTATGAAGTGATCGATGGTACGGCAACATTCCTCGATAATGATTTGACTGAGATGCCGCCTGAAGAGCGTGCACGCCTTGGGCTGTTCTTGGCCTTTCAGTATCCGGTAGAAATTCCAGGTATATCTAACGCTTACTTCTTACAATCTTCATTGAATGAAGTGCGTAAGAGTCATGGCTTGGATGAACTTGATGCGCTTGAGTTTCAAGAGTTACTTGCTCAAAAAATGGAATTGGTAAATGTGCCGATGCATTTTGCGGATCGTAATGTGAATGAAGGCTTCTCCGGTGGTGAAAAGAAACGTAATGAAATTTTGCAAATGGCGGTGATGGAACCCAAGCTGGCCATTTTGGACGAGACCGATTCAGGACTCGACATTGATGCGCTGCGTATTGTGTCTGAAGGCATTAATAACTTGCGTGATCCGGAACGTGCTTTTGTGTTGGTAACTCACTATCAGCGTTTGCTGGATTATGTAAAACCTGATTTTGTTCATGTGTTGTACCAAGGCCGTATCGTGAAATCGGGTGGCCCTGAACTTGCCCTTGAACTGGAAGAAAAAGGATACGACTGGATCCGCGAAATGAACCCCGCTTAATCCGGCCCATTCACTTTTTACAGGAGCAACGATACACACCATGACCCAAATAGCCGAATACACCGACCGCGCCCAATATCAGGCCGATATTGATACTCTTGCCGCAGCTGACACGAATAATACATTAAGTGTGTTGCGTGATGCTGGAGCGGAGAAATTTTCTGAGATGGACTTCCCTCATTACAAGGAAGAAGCCTGGCGCCATACGAATATAAAACCGATTTTAAAAAGTACGTTTAGAACCCATATTGGTGCTTCGAGTGCATCATTGACCACTGACGATTTAGCCGCTCATTCTTATGCCAAGGACGGTCTGGTAGAAGTGGTGCTAGTAGACGGAATATTTTCTAGTGAATTATCATCTTTGGATACGCTCCCTGATGGGGTGGTTTTTTCCTCTTTGGCAACTTCTGAAGCTTCGACAGATCAGCTTGGTGAGCTTGTAAATTACACCAATGCTTTTGTCGCTCTCAATACAGCACTTGTTGAAGATGGTGTATGCATTAATGTGAACAAGAATACACAAGTCGATGTGGCGGTACATATATTGTACGTGACCACGGGGAAAGCCAATACGGCAACGCATCCACGAAATGTAATCGTGGCAGGGGGGTCATCAGAATTCGATGTCATTGAATCGTATGTAGGCTTGAACGATGAGTCTGAAACGTTGACCAATGGTGTATGTGAAATTGTTGTAGGTGATAACGCAAAAGTGACACGTCACAAAGTGGTAAGTGAAGGTGCAAGTGCGCATCATCTGATGACCACGCAAGTAACCTTGGGACGCGATAGTCGATTCAATGCCTTCGCGATGACGCTATCGGGTCAAACAGTCCGTAATGAACTTTGCGTGAAAATGACCGGCCCCGGAGGACATTGTGATCTCAACGGATTGTATTTGAACGATGGTGACCGCGTGATCGATAACGCCCTTTTTGTAGAACATGCTTCTGCCAACTGTTATAGCCGCATGGGCTATAAAGGGGTGTTGGATGGTAATAGCACAGCCAACTTCACCGGTATGGTCTTGGTGCCACAGGATTCTCAACAAACCGATTCCGATCAGTTGAACAATAACTTGTTGTTATCCGATAAAGCCGTGATTGATACTAAGCCGCAGTTGGAGATTTTTGCTGACGATGTGAAGTGTACGCACGGGGCAACGATTGGCGCTTTCCCACCGGAATTGATATTCTACTTCCAAAGTCGCGGTATGGATCCATTGACTGCGCACGGGATTCTGACCTATGGTTTTGCTGCAGAAGTGGTGGATGCTATCGAAGTTGAGCCCTTAAAAAAGCGCTTAGCAGACTATGTGTTTACCAAATACAGCCCGAAGTAGGCATTGAATGGTGTAAGGTAATTAACCTTACCGGATCGCGTTAATTCTAATATAACGAAGGAATGATTATGTCCATCGAGACATCGACATATGATGTACAGGCCATTCGGAAGGACTTTCCGATTTTGGCGAATGCTCGTCCGCATGCTAAGCCCTTGGTCTATTTAGACAACGCTGCTTCAAACCAGAAACCTCAAGTTGTTATTGATGCGATTGCGCATTATTACATGCACCAGAATTCCAATGTGCATCGTGGGATTCACCATTTGAGCCAGGTGGCTACGTTGCATTACGATGCGGTGCGTGAGAAGGTGCGCGATTTTTTTAATGCTCCCTCTGCACAAGAAATCGTCTTT
>Ga0315320_10000035_pt1 | contig 94486 bp, 81 predicted proteins | sample M140m21515metaG_FD_203458 | JGI IMG/M metagenome (GOLD analysis project Ga0315320, IMG submission 203458) | Ammonia-oxidizing marine archaeal communities from Monterey Bay, California, United States - M1 40m 21515 | ecosystem: Environmental > Aquatic > Marine > Coastal | place: USA: California... | reverse complement strand
TATTACGTGGGAAACAACGACCGCGTCGTTCAATTGCGCTCAGGGCGTCTCGTATTTCCCATCGCCGTGCATAGTTTGGACGGAGCAGAGTTTACTGGAGTGGCCCGAGCAGCCGCTTGGATCTCCGACGACAACGGTAAAACATGGCGCCGATCTAAAACCATCTTAACCTTAAATGAGTCCACGAGAACTGGCCTTCAAGAGCCCGGCATGGTGGAATTGAGTAAAGACAATCACTTACTGCTCTTTGCCCGCACTGATCAAAAAGTACAGTACTTTTCCCAAAGTACCGACGGCGGCGATACTTGGTCACCTGTGTATCCAAGCACTTTGAAATCACCTGTATCCCCGGCTGTAATCGAAACCCTACCTGGCACCAACACCTTGGTGTGCGTGTGGAATAATCATGAGGGCATTGATCCAAAGCTTGCTGGCTTCCGCACCCCGCTCTCTATTGGTATCAGTAAAAATGACGGGGCCACCTGGACCACGCTGGGCCATTTTGAACTCGATCCCGATGGCTGGTATTGCTATACCGCTATGGATGTTGTCGGTGATCACATGTTGTTAGGCTACTGCAACGGCAACTCCAGAATCGGTCGCCTAAACCGTACTACTATTACGCGCATAGCTTTGAAAGATCTCGCCCCAAAGCCTTAAGGGCCTTTTAAATGAATGTTATGATGTATATGTGTGTCATCCCTTTAGGGGTAGGAGTTTCCTTGTCGGAATTCATCGCGAAATGCCAACGCGTGATACAAGATTCTGGCATGAAGCACCAAATGCATCCCTATGGAACCGTAATCGAAGGTGAATGGGATGCCGTCTTTGCTGTTGTCAAAGCCTGTCATGAAATCGTGCATGAACACAGCGCACCACGCATCACTACCACACTCAAAGTGGGTACCCGCACGGATCGTGAAGAAAGCATGAGTGACAAAATGAACAGCGTCAGGGATATACAGAGCAAGGATTGTTAATCGATGAAACGTTGGATCAACTACTCACTTATCATTGTAATATTATTCTGTTTAACTGTTTCCACATTGGTTAAAGCCGATATTGTACGCGCTCCTTTTACCATCAAGAATTTCGTGGCTGTCGAACACCCCCGGGATTATGTACAAGGGGGAATTCCACTTCCGCAAGGAAAAGTGCAGCCGGATATGCATCTGCATATTATGAACCAGGACATCCCCATACAGGGTGAGGTCAAAATAACGGGGTATTGGCCTGATGGAGGCGTGAAATGGGTATTAGTGCGTATGCAGCCCGATTTCAGCGTCAAAAAAATTCAACCATACTCCTTGGTATGCGACTCCAGCACTTCACCTGCCCCATTAGCCCCCATTGCCCGAGAAGATGATACCCGAATTTATATAGATACTGGAGTGCTTCGATTTCAAATCCACAAAACGACCACCAACGTATTTGAACAATTATCAATCCAGAGTGATGAGAGATGGGATTCATTAATTTCCAATCCTTCTCGGGCAGGTTTATTCGTCGATATAAATCATAGCGCACAAAAAGTAGAGCAGCCTCGGCATTTCGAAAAAGTAGGGGGGTCGGGTCCCTTAGATGTGGCTCCGCACACAAAAATTACATCGCACAAAAGCTTCCAATGCAACAGTATCGCTGTATCCCTTTTTAATTATCCTAGCGGTGCTGCAATGTTGACAAGTCCGTCTACCGCTAAGCCATAGCCTATACGAATTGATTCTGTGAGGAACCCGTGATATGGTGGTAAGATTATAGAAGAATGCCTGTAGTGTAATTGGATTTTTTATCATGAATATCGGACGCCATCCATATAGTTTCGCCAAGCGATCGCTTGTTTTTCTTACACTTGTATTGACCACGTGTGCCTGGGCAGAATCAGCGGAAAAAGAAACTTATTTCACCGAAAATGTTTTACCCATTCTTCAGGAAAATTGCTTTGAATGCCACGGTTCCGAGAAGCAAAAGTCCGATCTGCGCCTGGATTCATTATCGGGCATGTTGCAAAAGTCCGTAATTCTTGCTGGGGACCCTGCAAGCAGTCGCATAGTACAAGCTCTGCGCTATACTGACCCCGATCTGCAAATGCCACCTGATGGAAAACTTTCAGACGATAAGATCGCCACCTTAGCGAAATGGATATCGGACGGCAGTATATGGCCAGGCATCACTCTCTCAGAAGCACAGGCTAAAGCAGACTCGTACATACGAGCAACCATCGCCACGGAAGCCAAGTACTGGGCTTTTCGTCCTCCAGTAAAAGTCGAGGCGCCAGAAGTTGTGGATGCTGCATGGTCTAAAAACCCCATTGACGCCTTTGTACTTCAAACTTTAACAAACCAGTCCTTAAGTCCATCACCCCAAGCCGATAAACGAACTTTAATTCGCCGAATCTATCTTGATGTCCTCGGTTTACCCCCAGAGCCAGAAGTTGTGGATGCATTCTTAGCCGACTCAAGCGATGAGGCTTATGAAAAACTAGTGGATCGTGTGTTGGCATCACCCCATTATGGTGAACGCTGGGCTCGCCATTGGTTGGATGTGATAGGTTTCGCAGAAACCCATGGTTTTGAAACCAACACTCCCCGGGATAATGCATGGCGCTTTCGTGATTATGTGATCCGCTCATTTAATAGCGATATTCCCTATACACAATTTATCCGCGAACAATTGGCCGGCGACAGCTTGGGTATTGACGAGGCTACAGGATTTATCGTGAGTGGCCCCTGGGACAAAGTAAAAAGTCCGGATATTGTATTAACAAAAAATCAGCGTGATGCAGAATTACACAACATGGTTAGCACGACCTCAAGCACTTTCCTAGGGCTAACGGTGGGCTGCGCTAAATGCCATGATCACAAGTTTGATCCCATTGCACAACGTGACTATTTTCAAATGCGGGCAATGTTTTCCGGTGTAAATCATGGTGATCGCGAAGTACGTCCAGACGACTATGAAGAACGCTTAGCAAAAGCGAAAAGCGTACAGAATAAAATCGACACACTAGATGCGACCCTAGCCAACTATCTCCCAAAAGCTACTACAAACTTAACCGTCATCGATGATGACGGTGTTTTATTTGCATTGAGTGGTAAGCCAAGTGTTTCCGTAATGCGTCGACCCTTAGGCCGTAATTCGCTTGAATCTCCCATATCAGGCAATAAAGAAACATTTTGGTACTGGAGTGCTGAAGCCGATCAAAATCACTTTTCATGGAATCCCGATGCAAGTGGTTTGCATCAAATTTGGATTTCTTGGATTGCTGGGCGCGAGCACAATGAACAAGTGGCCTATATATTGGATCAAGACGGGGATGCGAATACAACCGAAGATCAACTCACCATTGCAGAAGTGAGTCAACGTAAAACAGCCGAACAAAAAGATGATGTAACCAATACTTGGCCTTGGAGCGGATTTTACAATGGCGGTATGCATGAATTAAAACCAAGCGCAAAAATTTTTCTTCGCCCCTTAAAAGACGGAAACCTTATTAATGCCGATCTGATTGCCTTGCAATCGGTTGAAAACAACGAAAGCTCATTACCAGCCCCTACTATTCGTCCACAAATGCGAAGCGCAGTAAATGCTCAAAAAAATGAAGAGCGCTTTGCGCCTATAGCCACTAAAGCACTCCGGCTCACCATTAGTAAAACCCATAGCGGTAAAGTATGTATCGATGAACTAGAAGTATATAGTGCTACTGAAAAACCAAAGAATGTTGCTTTAGCTCGACGGGGCGCTAAGCCTAGTACTTCAAGCGAGTATCCCACCAACACCAAGCATAAGACTATCCATTTAAACGATGGGAAACATGGAAATGATTTCAGTTGGATAGCGGGGCCAAACAACGACACCCTTCCTTGGGCCCGTGTCGATTTTGCTGAAGCACACACCATAAATCGCGTGGTATGGGGCCGTGATCGTCAATCAAAGTTCAGCGATCGTCTTGCCACCGAATACTCTATTGAAGCATTAACCGAGGGTGATATATGGGTAACGGTCGCTTCTTCCTATGATCGAGCACCCTTTGGGCAAGCCACTCCCGCAATTTCGGAATATGCCACTATCGGAGTGCCTGCCAAACAACAACAAGAACTTAAAACTCTTATCGCTCAACGCGCAGCGCTACAAAAAGAACATAAAGCTCTCATTCAATTCGATAAAGTCTATGCAGGTGTATTCAAAAAGGCCGAAGAAACCCGTTTTCTCTATCGTGGCGACCCTATGTTAGAGCGTGGAGTCATAAACCCCGGGGGAATCTCTACAATCGGATCCGCCCTACAGCTAACCGTTGAAACTCCGGAGCAAGATCGCCGTAAGGCATTAGCCAACTGGATCGCCTCAGAAGAAAACCCCTTGACGGCACGGGTCATGGTCAATCGAATTTGGCATTATCATTTCGGTAAAGGCCTTGTAGAAACACCCAGTGATTTTGGAGCGATGGGCATTCGCCCCAGTCATCCTGAATTACTTGATTGGTTAGCGATTACCTTTATAGAGGATGGGTGGAAACCCAAGGCTCTTCATCGACGAATTTTGCTCTCTAAAACCTATCGCCAATCCAGTTTCCCTCGCCCGGATGCCCTACGCATGGATTACACCAGCCGGTACCTGTGGCGCTTTCTGCCGCGCCGTATGGAGGCCGAACCCATTCGCGACTCTGTGTTAGCCATGAGCGCTAAACTTGATCTGGCTATGGGTGGTCCAGGATACAATGTATTTGAAGACAATGACAATTACGTACGTGTTTATATACCAAAGAAGGACTTCGGTCCAGCCGAATGGCGGCGCATGATATACCAATACAAACCCCGCATGGAACAGGACGAAACCTTCGGGATTTTTGATTGCCCCGACGGCGGTTCTCGACAACCCAAGCGTACGATTTCTACCACACCTTTACAAGCACTCAATATGTTGAACAGTCCCTTCATAAACCAGCAAGCAAAATTATTTGCCGAGCGCTTACGTGGAGAAGGCCACCACGAAAGCAGTAAGCAAGCCAAGCAAGCTTTCCGTTTAGCTTTTGCTCGTGAAGCGACTCCTGAAGAATTGGACAAATCGATAAACTTTATTGAAGAACAAGGACTCACCTTGTTTTGTCGCGCGATTTATAATAGCAATGAGTTTCTATACTTAAACTAAAGGCCGTCACAATGAACATGGACGAAATATATCCCGATGGGCAGCACCTATTAAACCGTCGAAGCTTTCTGCAAAGCGCAGGCGCCGGACTGGGCGGAATAGCCCTGTCGTCTTTACTCGCTGATCAAGGTATGTTGGGCACTGCACAAGCCAAGACCGTCCCCATGCGTCCCAATATAAACCCAACAGCCCCATTATCAGCACGTAAGCCACACTTTACCCCTAAAGCTAAAAATGTACTTGTAATTTTCTGTTCAGGAGCCTGTTCGCATTTAGACACCTGGGATTACAAACCTGAACTCATCAAGCGACACGGACAACCCCTACCTGGTGGAGATGATCTAGTTACTTTCCAAGGTAAAAATGGTAATCTCTCTAAAAGCTTTTGGGACTTCAAGCCCCGGGGCGAAACTGGAAAAATGATCTCAGATCTTTTACCCAATCTTGCCGAGATGGCTGACGACTATACTTTCATCCACTCCTTAACCGCCGAGAGCAATACTCATGGGCCCGCTGAAAACCAAATGTCCACAGGCTTTACTCTAGATGGATTCCCTAGCATGGGCGCTTGGGCGAGTTATGCACTTGGAAGCGATGCAAGCGATCTCCCTGCCTTTGTGGCTATTCCTGATCCACGCGGCGTACCCCAATCAGGGCCAAATAACTGGTCATCCGGTTTTTTACCCGCTGTATTTCAGGGTGTTCCTTTTAACACCCAAAAACCCATTCCTAATTTAAAAACTCCTGGGTATATAAAAGACGGCGACGAAAAAGCTACGCGTGAATTTTTAAAATTTTTGAACGATAAGCACTTGGAGCGCTTCCCGGGGGACAACGAGCTCAATGCGCGAATTTCTTCCTATGAACTTGCCGCTAGAATGCAATTACGTGCTGCCTCCATGAGCGACTTTCACAATGAAAGTCCTGAAACCCGAAAGCTTTATTGCATCGACGACCCCAACGAAACCAAAGCCGGGTTCGGTAAAAACTGTTTGTTGGCTCGACGCCTCATTGAGAAGGGTGTACGTTTCGTGCAACTGTTCAATGGCGCATACGCCATGGGGGAAGGGGTTGGGAACTGGGATGGTCACAAGAGCTTAAAAGATCAATACTCAATTCACGCGCCCATTCTCGATGAACCAGCCGCAGGACTCATAAAAGACATGCGTGCACGTGGTTTACTCGATGACACCCTCATTGTTTGGATGACTGAATTCGGACGCATGCCTACTTTCCAAGTCGGGGCCAGTGGTCGTGATCACAACCCCAGCGGCTTCACCGCCTGGATGACCGGGGCGGGCGTAAAACCCGGCTTTAGTTATGGCGCCACCGACGAATTTGGCTACAAAGCGGTTGAAAATGTCACCACAATTTATGATTTACATGCCACCATCCTGCATCTCCTCGGGCTCGACCATGAACGCCTATCTTACTACCATAACGGCATCGAACGTCGCCTTACCAACGTCCATGGCCACGCTATCAAAGATATAATGGCCTAATAAAAAAGGGGGTTTCTGTATTTTTCCCAAAAAAGATAAACGAAATAAAATTCGTTTTAATATGCCTGAAAATTCATCCCCAAACAGACAGCCTGTATGGATTGTCCTGAAACCTTTTGGTGGGCCAATGTAAGAACTAGCGAACACCACTCCAAAAGATCAATTGCGTAAAATAATCAAGGCACCATCGATACCGGCGACGGCCCCGACCCTATGTCCATGTGGTACCCACCGGATATAGAAGAACCCAAAGGTAAACCAATTATGAAAACACTGAACGTTGTACTCGCAGTATCGTTTCTTCTGTTGACATCAATCGTGAGCTTTGCTGAAAAGCCGACAGCGTTAAAAGTCGTCTGCTTCGGCGACAGTGTCACGGGCGTCTACTACCATACCGGCGGTCGACGCGCCTACACCGACATGGTTAAAATCGGCTTGAAAAAAACCTACCCTGAGGCCACCATTACCACCATTAATGCCGGTATCAGTGGTAACACCACCAGCGATGCCCTACGCCGCATCCAGAAAGACGTACTCAAACACAAACCCGACATCGTCACCATCATGTTCGGTCTCAACGACATGAAACGCAGCTCCCTCGACGACTACCGCACCAACCTCAGGACCATCGTCACAAAGTGTCAGGCCATTGATGCCCAAGTCATCCTCTGTACCCCAAATTCCATACACGACACCTCCGCACGACCCACCGCGAAACTGGAACAATACGTCGCCATCGTGCGCGAACTCGCCAAAGAACTCAACCTGCCCCTCGCCGATTGCTACGCCAACTACCAAGAAATCCGCGAGGAGGATTCCCTTGAATGGGCCTTCCTTATGAGCGACGAAATCCACCCCAACATGGACGGCCACAAACGCATCGCCGAAAGCATTACGCAGACTATTACCGGAAAATCCATTTCACTAATGGACGTACCCGCCCTACTACCTAAGCTCCCCCATATTAGAAAACTAATCGCAAAGAGAAAACCCATCAACATCCTCGCCATGCCACCCTACGATACTATAGCTCCGGTTAAAATTAAGCAATTGGCCCCTGAATCCGCTCTGACGATAACCCCTTGGGAAGTTGAGGGAAAAACACTTGCCCAAATAGAAGTGGATTCCAAGGAAATGGTTCGTGGAAAAAATTACGATCTAGTTATTCTCGCAGTACCCATTGAAGCTACCGCCGACTCTCCCGAGGCCTTCATCCAAAGTTACAGTTGGATTCTTAACAACTCACTTAGCTTCGGTTATCAAGAATGGGACGTCGTCGCGGCCCACCCTTCCATGTTTACAATACCCGAGGGTGACGCCGCTCAACGAGATGAGTGGGCTAAAAAACTCATCCGTGCACAGGATTTTGAATTACTTATACCAGAGCATAATCAAGGCCTCAACGTGGCCCCTAAAAATTAATCTCTGCGCGCACACCCAAAACGGTAGCATCTGAATTGGCAGACCCGCCGGGATTTACAATGTATTGCGAATCGGGCTTCACCGAACACCAAGGGGTCATTTGCACTTTGCAGAACAATTCATAAACTGTTTCATGATCTTTTTCGAAGCCCGCATCACGTGCCAGCTCCGCACGATAAATTCCCAGACCCAATAGATCAACTTCACGCGAGTCGAATGGGCTAGCCCAAATCAAGCCTGCACCAAGGTTTGATCCACATTTAGATATTGTCCATCTATATGATCGGCTGACCCACTACCATCCAATCGATCCACTTAATCATCATTGCGCCAATACCCAATTCGAAGATCCCCCGGTTTTCAATTCAATGAATAATGGATGGTGGGTTCCATCATCCACATGGGCCCATACAATTTTTCGATAGTATTTCCAAGCGAACGACTTCCGTTGGGGTGGGCTTGGTAGGCACCCATTTTAAAACCCAATTGTTTATTTACATCGATGCCCAACACCGCTCCAAAGTCTTGATCATGATAGCTAGTCAAGGGTATCGATGGAGAGAACCCTGCTGAAGAGTTGATGAACTCTCCACCATTTTCAACATAGGCAAAATCTGCATTGGCTTCTTGTTTTCCTAACTTAAGCCAAAGGCGTTCATCCATAAAATAATGTGTATACCAAAATTCTGAAATTTGTAAAAAATCATCTGCATCAATGTTCGATACCCCTTGAAGGTCACCTACATAACGCTCCGTAATTCCATCACCGTGTTGTTCCTGAATATGAATAAAAAATTCACCATTCTTCCACCAACTGGCTTTTGCCGTATCAAGCTCGATGAACATACTCAGATCCCCCCGATATTCTCCCCCTTCTTTAATTCCACCATCGAAATTTTCGACGTACTCTGCAGTATATACCAGTTCCACCTGCAGCCCGTGGTCAATTCATTCCGATCGCACCCCTCCAATCGCCCAGCAAATGATCGCGCTCAACCTCTGTTTCTTCTGAAAATACGGCCGAACTTAGATATAAAATAGCTATACCACTTAAAAATTGCTTCCAAGGTTTCATGTGGTTTCCTATTGTGTTAGTTGGTGTCTATATTGTTAATGTCAATTAACAATATAGAATTTTCCTAGAAGACAAAACAAGAAACACCCTATAAATGTTGGCCAGGGTTTCATTTGCCTAGATTAAAAAAGTAGAATAGAGTTGAGAACTTCAAGGACGAAAGGAATAGACCATGACTTCACTAACAACCCATTCCGAGACCATTCCTGAGGGAATACTTGATGAATTAACCCCAACCCTTTTTGTAGATGCCAATACTCAATCTCTTCAAAAAGCTCTTGCTGACGATGGGTATCTCTATTTACCCGGAGTACTCGATGCAGAAGCCGTGCTCGATGCACGCCGTGCTATCTTCACAGAACTAGCCGATGTAGGTGAAATCGCTGAGCCTTGCATAGATGGCATATCTACCCATACCTCCATGCGTGCAGAGCGTATCGACGACATGGGTGCCCACTGGAAAAAACTCTCTGAAAACGGACAACTTCGTGATGTCACCCACGGCAAACGCATGGATGAAGTACTTTCTAAAGTCCTTGGTGGCGAAGTAAAACCCTTCGACTTTCTCTGGCTACGCGCAACGCATCCTGGTCGCGCATCGGCATTTCACTTCGATCATGTCTACATGAACCGTGGCACCCAAAATTTATTAACGGTATGGACCCCCCTAGGCGATGTGGCCCTGGATGAAGGCCCTATTACCCTTCTTGAAGGTTCTCACAAATGGAACGACCTCATCGACGATTTCAATGGCTTCGATGTCGACACCGATCAAAGTCGCCCTGGCCACGTCACTGTCGAACCTGTCACCATGGCCAAAGAACGTAACACACGTTTACTCACTACCGCCTTCAGTGCCGGGGACATCCTCATCATGCCTATGTTTATGCTCCATGGATCCCTCGACAATCGCTCTGCAGTTCACCGTGTACGTCTCTCCTGCGATGTGCGATACCAACTGGCCTCAGAGCCCTTCGATCCACGCTGGATGGGCGACAATCCAATCGGTCATGGCCAAGGTTATGCATCCATGGGTGGTGCTAAACCGGCTAACAGCGATCCCCTGTTTCGATAGGAAACCTTTGTTGGCCATGTTCCACTGAAAAGCGCACTAAAATTGTGTTGCCTTTTTCCAAATCTGACCCCCAGATAATCTGCGCTGAATCATCCCAATGGATATCATCATAGGCATCCTTTTCTCCATAACCTATACTTTGCTATAATACTGCTCAATCTGCTTCGGAAGATTGATAATCACGATTAACGAAAGGGTTTTTCTATGTCAAAAGCCATACTGGTCCTTGAAGACGGACTTATTTTTGAAGGTCGCGCTGTAGGCGCTCAAGGAGAAGCCACCGGCGAATTGGTGTTTAACACCTCTATGATGGGCTACCAAGAGATCCTCACCGATCCTTCTTATGCCGGCCAAATCATCACCATGACCTACCCTCAAATCGGTAACTACGGCTGCAACGAAGAAGACGTCGAATCCCGCCAACCCTTCTGTCGCGGATTCGTAATGCGTGAATGTTGCTTTGAACCCAGTAACTTCCGCGCAACCAGCACCCTGCCCGAATACCTCGAAGCCAATAACATCGTTGGTATCGATGGTGTCGATACCCGCAAGATCACCAAGCACTTGCGTGAAAAAGGCGCGATGAAATGCGTCATCAGCACCACCGACTTCGATCACGATAGCCTTATTGCTAAAGCCAAAGCCGGTCAAGACATGGCCGGTTCCGACTACGTAAAAGAAGTCACGACAAATAAAGCCTACGAATGGAATCCAGAGTCCGAAGGCCGCTTCCGTGTGGTCGCGATAGACTACGGCATCAAATACAATATCCTGCGTGAGCTCGATAAAGTCGGTTGTAAAGTCATTGTGCTTCCTGCTACCGCAACCTTGGAAGACATCGAAGCCTACAGTCCCGACGGCGTATTTTTATCCAACGGCCCCGGAGATCCCGCAGCACTCGAATATCTCTATCCCACCATTCAAGGCCTTGTAGAAAAACAAGTGCCTATCTTCGGTATCTGCCTCGGACACCAAGTGCTCTCTCACGCACTTGGCGGCACCACCTACAAACTTAAATTTGGACATCGCGGCGGTAACCAACCTGTCATAGATGATGAAACCAGTAAAGTTGAAATCACCTCCCAAAACCACGGCTTCGCCGTAGACGCAGAATCCTTCAGCGACAGCGACATCGAAATCAGCCACACGAATCTCAACGACAAATCCGTCGAAGGTCTTTCACATAAATTGTCGCCCCTATTCAGCGTGCAACATCACCCCGAAGCCTCTCCTGGTCCCCACGACAGCGCCTACCTCTTCGAACGCTTCACCGAAATGATGGACGTCGCCAAAGCCTAAGTCGATGAAGTATCTTATCCTCGCAATATCCATTGGGGGAATGATGTTAGTAGGAATGTTTATATACCCTAGCGAAATCGAGCCTGTTATTCAGGACGATAATGAACTCGGTATTCCTACAGTGGGAGATTAGGCAATATTTTTCGAATTCCTAAGTTTAGGATTCGCGATCGGATTTTCCGTTTTGGATCGTATAGGTCAAAATATTGAAGCCGATCGACTAGAGCTTAAAACTGTTTTCACTTTCATTTCAGGCTTACTGATGACTTGTAACGGATATCTTCTTTTTGAAACCTCTAAATTACAATCATTCATTCGACAATTGGATTAGCTTGCATGGTCAGCTTATTTATTACTTTTTTTCAAACATTAAAAAACAACTCATAATCTACACCGGATCATACAAAAACGGAAAAAACTGCCCCTCAATCACCTCACCCTTAGGCACCACAGGCACGCCTTGTAACAAGGACTCATCGGTATCGGAATACACCCCATCCAATGCGGTATTCAACACCAAAGCCCGACGCGAAAACTCAGAATCATTTTCATACGACCCATGCACCAACAAAGGGTGGTGAAAAGCCGCTTCTCCGCGTTTCATTTCAATCGATACCGGCTTAAACTGTTCCTTCTGCTCATCACTCAACACCGTTTGAATCGCTTCCATGTCACCTGAAAGTCCCGTAATGGGCAATAAATCCCACTTGTGACTGCCCGGAATATACTGCAAACACCCATTAGCCTCTGTCGATTCATCCAAGCCTATCCAACAGGTTAAATGTTGTAAAGGTTTCGACCGAGTCCAATAGGAATAATCCTGATGCCACGCCACCACAGCACCATGCTTGGATGGCTTACAAAACAACTGATCGTGCCAAAAGCGCACCGTGCCCCCCAACAACTGGGATGCTGGAATCGTAAACGCAGGATTCCAAAGGCTGTCATGAAATCCTGAAGCCACCCGCCACGCACCCAATGCATGGAACAACACTCGGTTGGGATCTTCAGATTCATTGGAATTATATTCATGAAAAAGATGATTCAATTCATTATTCGGGTTTGTTAATTCCGCCAACTGCTCACACAGTACATCGCACTGCTCTTCAGTGAAAATTTGCACCCCGGAAACATAACCCAGTTCTTCATATTGCGCCACTTGGTCATCGCTTAGTGAGAAAGGGTTCGTCTCAAAATTCTTCGCCAATAATGCATGTTGTGCATCGAACAATCCGCTTACAGGACTGTGTTTTGTTGATAAATCCACCGATGTTCTCCTTCAATCACCAATTAAGTCTTCGAGGTCCAAATTTACTGTTCAACTTTAGCAAAAGATCCGAAAGGTTACAAGGCAGAATATGCAGACCAATAGGGCATAGATTGATCCAAATCCCTTAAAAACAGTACTATATGACCCTACACAAACGATTCAATCAATCGATACGGTCCTTCAAAACCCAGTCCGATCGATTTTCCACTCAACCCGGAAGGAAAAACCATGTCAGATATTAAAGTAACTATGAGCACTAATAAAGGGGATATCCACATTAATTTATTCCCTGTTGAAGCCCCCGTAACCGTTTCCAGCTTCGTGAACCTGATACAACGCGGCTACTATGATGGCCTCAGTTTTCACCGCGTAATCCCCGAATTCATGATACAAGGCGGCTGCCCACATGGCACCGGTACTGGCGGACCTGGCTATCAATTCGAATGCGAAGCCAACAACGGCTTGCGTCACGATACACCTGGTAAACTCTCCATGGCCAATGCTGGACCCAACACTAATGGTAGCCAATTCTTTATCACTCATGTTGTCACAGAGTGGTTGGACGGTAAGCACACTGTATTCGGTGCTGTTGCGGGCGATGAAGATCAAGCAGTGGTCAATTCTATTGCAGGTGGAGATACAATCGAGAAAGTCACTATTGATGGCGATACCTCAGCCCTACTTCAAGCACAAAAAAATCGCGTAGAAGAGTGGAATGCTGCACTCGGTTAATCTATAAATAGCTAAGTAAAATTTATGAGTCCTGTAATCCGTTGATTGCAGGACTCTTTTTATTTATAACGCTTGGCCTTGCAGGGGTTTAGTCGATCTTGGTACTATTTAAAAAAAATATGAAACCATTTGTATTGACCAATCAAGCACAGTAACCATTGTGGGGGAGAACTATCAACATGCACAGTCGAAATAGTCGATTGCTCGGAGTGGGACTGGTGTTAATATCCGGTTCAGCTATCGCCGAATGGACCTGGACCCCAGAGACCGGACGATTAGTGAACTTGGATCGTATGCCCAAGGAAACTCCCGAACTACAAGTGGAGTTTGCCCGTGGATTATTAGTCGGTAAAAAATACGAAAAAGCATTTAATGAAACCGATAAATTTATTAAATTTTATCCTGATACTGATTGGTCTGACGACAACCAAAAGCTGCGTGGTGACATTCGCTTAGCCGATGGTGAATACACCAAAGCCGCTGATGAATACCAGTTGGTTATCACAGGTTATCCAGATAGCCCTCTTTATAATTCCGTAATCCAACAACAGTATGTTGTGGGGAATACATTATATTCCGAGGGTCAAAAGCGCGTAGAAAAAGTAGACAATGCTTCAAGTTGGAATATTTACCGTAAATTACGATTCAATAAATATCGTCCGCTAAAAAAAGCCATTGAAGTGTATACAATGGTTATCGATAACCAACCCTTTACTGATACAGCTTCCGAAGCACAATATAAAGTGGGCCTTTGTCACTTTACTCGTGGTGAATATTTAGAATCAGCCTTTGAATACCGACGTGTTTTAGAAGATTATGGGCAATCAGAATGGGTGCAAGAAGCACTCTTTAGCTTAATCCAAGCTTACGATCACGCATCGCGACCCGCTGAATATGATCAAGCACCCAGTCAATTAACTATCGATACTATTAATCAATACAAGCGTCAATATCCTTCTGACACTCGTATTGCTGAAATGGATGAAGTAGTGGATAAATTGAATTCACGGATTGCCGAACAACATCTTTTTACTGCGAAACACTATGAAAAACGTGGTCATAAATTAGCTGCCCGTATGAGTTATGAACGTGTTGTAGAAGAATATGCGAACACGCTAGCGGCGGAAGATGCGCAAAAATGGTTAGCTAAAAATCCTCCACAAAATACTGCATTGCCAATATTTTTACGTAGCACAGCGGCGAAAGGGTAATGACTAAACCCAGCTATACAATACGCGGGTTATTTCTTACACTAAGTCTGTGTTTACTGAGCCAGATTTTTGTTGGCTGTGGCTACAGTATGAAGTCTTCTTTAGATCCTAAATTCCAAAGTATTTACGTTGAGCCTTTTAAAAACAATAGTCGTGAATATGATCTCCAAGCACCATTAGTAAACGCCCTTACCCGAAAGTTTATGAATGATGGCCGATTACGTGTAGTGCAAAAAGACATGGCCGATTTAATTGTCACTGGTTCAATTACCGAATATGAACTTAAGGGACAAGTAACCGATGTGAATGACGAAGTCACTCAATTTGAGATGCGGATGTGGACCAAAGTTCGTGTGTTTGATCCTAAAACCGGTGAGGAATTATGGAGCGATGATGTAAGTTCGGTCACTTATTACAGTACCTTACGAGGCGATACCCCCTCTCATCGATTACGCGGTAACACACAAGTTGAAATGCAAGTTGTACGTTCATTCCAAACCGATCGTGAAAACCGCGCAGCGGCTGAAGCCTTGGAAATAGTGGCTTCTGATATTTTTTACCGAACCATAGAGCCCTGGTAATTCTATGACTATCCAAGAAGTGTTTACAACCATCCAACAAGGCATTTATTTCCCAGTGTATTTATTTTGTCCTGGAAAGTCACCTCGTGCACGTGACGCGAGTTTTGAACCAATTCTTGCTGAACAATGCATTGATGCTGTAGTAAAGGCTACTGTCGATAAAGAAAATCTGGACTTTGCTTATGTAGCATACTATGCCGATGAATCCCCGGTTGGAAGTATCGTTATGGATGCACAAACACTTCCATTCTTGACTGATCGTCGAGTAGTTTATGTACGCAATGCCGAGAAATATAATTCAGAAGCAGCAGCTGGTGCCATGCTTGGCTATTTAGATTCACCAAATGAAACCACTATCTTATTAATGATTGCCCATAAAGTCGATAAGCGCACAAAATTTTATAAGGCCTGTAAAAAGGCCGGTGCTATTGTAGAATGTCCGGCTATGTCAGAATCTGAAGTAATTAACTGGATCAATCAAGAAGTTGATAAACACAGTAAAACTATAGATGGAAATGCTTCACGTACACTTATAGAACGCACTGGTAATCACCTTAGTGATGTTCAGAATGCCTTATCCTTAGTAATGCACTATATTGGCCAAGACAATACACGCATCAACGCAGACGATGTCGAAGAAGCTTGTACCGATGTAGCTGAAGAAGAAATATGGGCATTAACAGATGCTATCGCTACCTCACAATCTGGAGTAGCCTTATCTACCCTTCGTAAACTCAGTGATCTTGGTAAACACCCTGATGAAATTATTGGGACTATCAACTGGTTACTTAAAAGTGCTTACGCAGTGGCAGTTGCTGAAAGAGAACCGAATATTAGTCGCTTTGTTGCACGTAAAGTTAAACCCCTTGCTCAAAAGCTAGGCCTTGTAAAATTACGCGCTGCTTTTGCCCTCTGCACAGACACCCAATTCATGATGCGCAACACGGGAGTTGATAGTGAACTCGCACTAGAACTTCTGGTTGTTAAACTCTCTGCTCCCATCCAAAGACGTCGACGCACCGCTTAAATTTAAACTAATTTCACAAATAAAAATCCGCTTAGAAATTATATCTAAGCGGATTTTTTTTATAGTTTACTTAATGTGATATTACTTATATACGAATCGGCATCACTACGTTAATGTATTCACTACCGTCATCATCATCCGCTGGACGAAGCACCCCGGGACTCATCGAATCTTTTAATACAATCTTGGTGTTATCGGTATCGATATGCTTCAAGACATCCAAAACGAAATCTGGGTTAAACGCAATTTCCAACTCTTCACCTGAATAGGCCAACGGTAAATCTTCTTCATATTCCCCAACTTCCGGGGTGGATACCAATAATTTTAAGGTATCATTGCTGATTTGTAGGCGAACAGAATTAAATTTATCATTGGTCATTGTACGTGTACGACGCACAGCCTCACTAAAGGCTGAGGTTGAAACTACAGCTTCTTTATCGTGATTTTGAGGAACAACCATCTCATAATTAGGGAACGTGCCCTCAATGAGGGCTGTGACCAAGCGTAAGTTACCAAAAGAGAAGCCTGCTTGATTCTCACCAATCAGAATATCCACATCGTCTTCATCACCCAATAGACGTTGTAATTCGTTGATCATTTTGTTTGGGATAATGACTTTTATATCAATCCCATCCACAATTCCTTCTGACTGCTTCACTAAGCTCATGCGACGCCCGTCGGTTGCTACTGCAGTCAATACACCATTTTTAATTTCAATGAGTAAGCCTGTCAGGTTATACCGTGCCTGGTCTGTACATATTGCAAATGACGTGGATTTAAATATTGAGGCCAGTAAATTCTGTCGCAAAACTAAAGGCTCAACCCCTTCGAAATCACGAATGGGGGGGAATTCCTCTGGAGACATGCTGTACAACTTTGTATGGATTTTTTCACACTCAAGACGCACTACATTACTGTCCTCGAGTTCGAGTGTTATATCGGCTTCTGGAAGCTCTGCAAGGATAGAGGAGATACGTTGGGAAGATACTGTGAGTGAGCCTTCTTTATCCACTGTACAATCTACCGTCGCTTCAATGCTCACTTTGAGATCGGTTGCCGATAAACGAATACTACTATTCCCTGTTTCAAATAATATGTGCGATAAAATAGGTAAAGCCGATTTCGCTGATACAATCGTCTTTACTTTATTGACGGCACTTAACAAGTCAGCTTTGGTAATAGTAACTTTCATTCATAACTCCCTATTTTTTCAACATTAATATACTTTACTTATATATATATAAAATAAGTAATCGTAGTTATAGGCACTGTTAGTATGTTAGTAACCTTTTAAACCTATATAAAATATATAGTTAGTGTTCCTCTAAAGGTGTGGGTATCTTATCTACCTTATCAACACAACACACAATCAGTATGTATAAGTTAAAGTTATACTGTATTTTTTGTTGATAAAGTAACTGTATTTTACATCGTTATTAGAAAACTTTTCCACATATACACAGAATAATGAGGATAAAAAACTTAATACAATTCTCCTCATTGGGCATGATGCTAACAAAGAAAAAGCCTAAAAACAAGGGGAAATTCTATGAAAAAAAAATAAGCCGAAATAGTAGTTGAGGTTCTGGCTCAATATGAATCTTGCTTTATGTAGCTCGTATTAGAAGATTTCTACGTTATGAGCGAAGGCACCTTTAGGAGCGTAAGTTACTATACGATCAGCTACCGCATCGGTACCCGTGTTTGTAATCATTATTAATAAACCAAATCCATTATATGAAGTAGGTATGCTTACTTGCAATGGTCCTTCAACTTCAGTTGCATCATCGACAGATGGACGGAAGGTAATACTTTGTCCTGGAACTAAGTGAACGGTACCACCAGAATCTGGAATTCCTGTAACTGTATAGTTACCCGCATTGTTATCACCATTGATGTTTAGATACTCAACAGTCACAATCACTGTGGTTCCAGTAGAGTTATTATCAGCTACAAATGATATACTAATGTTTTATTGGGCAATCGCGAAACCGGCTGAGACAGCCATAACACCGGCGAACAGTAAGAATTTTTTTATTACTAAAACCTCCAGATTTATATAAAAGCATTTAAAAATAGGGGTATTCGTCGATTCACATAGTTTTCTATAGGATGAAATCGATATTTTATTTATTTAATTAACCACAAAATAAGATATTTAGGATAAACGATCAAGAATTTTTAAGGTTTTTGGAAGATTTTTAAGGGTGATTCGAGGTAAAGTATTGGTAAATGAATATTTATGAGTACAAATAGTCTGTAAAAGACGAATTCGTGTATATGGTAGTTCGAAAGGGATCTAAAATGAAATTTCTAAAAAATATGATTACCGGCGTGGCTTTTTTAGCTATGTCATTTACCTTAACTGGCTGTGAAACAACCGGTGAATCTGCCGGAATGGGGGCCATTATCGGTGCAACCGCTGGGGCCATCATAGGAAACCAATCGGGAAGCCAAGGTGAAGGGGCTGTGTTGGGTGCCATTATTGGCGGTACGGTAGGTGCCATAGTTAAGGATGTGGAGAAAACCAAGGCAAAACAAACCCGAACAGCTAAAGAAACTGTTGTCGAGTATAATTACACTCCAACGCAAGGCGAAAGTCTTCGTTTTGAGAACTCGACTATAAACCCTGAAGCTATAATTAGTGGTCAAAGTACGACAGTCGCTATGCAATATGCTTTGCTGGGTAGTGGTGTAGGTAAACAAGTCACCGAAACGCGCGTTATTAAACGTAATGAAGAAGTGGTGGCTCAAATATCTTCAGAAACATTTATGCGTAATGATGGTACATGGTTGAGTTCACAAGAATTTCGCATTCCTGAAAACTGGGAAAAGGGCCAATATACCTTGGAGCAATTTGCCAGCACGAATAAATCAACGATTTCTGGAACAGCTAAGTTTTTTGTGGAATAAATAGCTCTATTAAAACTTGATCCGATTCAATAAATGGTGAATACTGGATGCTTGTCTATTCTGAATTGAATAAAGGAGCACAGAATGCACCATTCCGATCTCACTGCGCCCATATCTACAGATCTTTCTCGCCGCGGATTTCTACAATCCACGGCGGTGACAAGTGCAGCCTTTGGTTCAGGTCTTCTTGTCTCAAATGCGCAGGCACAAAAACAAGCTAAACAAATGGCTGGTACATCAGGATTAAAGGCCAGCATTGCTGCATATTCATTTCGTTCGCAATTACCTCAACCGAACAAACCCGGTAGTATATCAATGGGGGAATGGTTTGAATGGGTCGCGGATCAAGGGATTGGCGCTGTTGAACCTACTTCGTATTATTTTTATAAAGAAGGTCCTGTTTTTATTCACAATCTTAAAGCCAAAGCTTTTAAATTAGGTTTGGATATATCTGGAACAGCCATCCGAAATAATTTTACCCACATGGATAAATCTGTTCGTGATGAATCCATTAGCCATGTGAAAAAATGGGTGGATCACTCGGTCAAATTAGGCGCACCAGTCATCCGTATTTTTGCAGGCAATAAGCACAAGCAAGTTTCGGATAAGCAAGCCTTAATATGGGCCATTGACTGTATGAAAGATTGCTGTGATTATGCAGGAGAGCACGGAACGTTTCTCGCTATTGAAAATCACGGATATTTAACCGGTACTTCAGCCAATTTAATGAAAATTGTTGACGGTGTTAACCATGAATGGCTCGGTGTAAATTTAGATACCGGTAATTTTACTGAAGATCCGTATGGCAATATAGAACGTATGGTGCCTCATGCTGTCAATATTCAATTAAAGACGGAGATTTTAAAATCCAAGGGAAAAGGCCGCGAAGACGCCGATATCCCGCGTATTATTAGACTACTAAACAATGGGGGATATCGTGGGTATGTCGCTTTAGAATTTGAAGGCGATGACGGCGGAAATCTTAAAAAAGTAGTGTCAAAACATTTACATTCGCTGCAACAAGCGATTCAACAAGGAGCTTCCGCGTGAAAAACGTACGATCTAGCGCAGCCATAGCCTTAGCCAGTTTTGTGGCGCTTGGACTAACCGTTTTTGCCCAAGATGATGAAAACGATTCGCTGAATCGCGATTACGAAAAAGATCTTCCTCGTATTGCACCCACTGAAGCAGCAGATGTACAAAAGACTTTTGAAATTGATTCTGATTATCGGATTGACTTAGTTGCTGCTGAACCCTTGGTACACGATCCAATTGCAATGGCATTTGATGAACAAAGCCGGTTGTTTGTAGTTGAAATGCGTGGTTATTCTGAACGCCGAGATATGGATATTGGTGCTGTGCGCATGTTGACCGATAATGATGGCGACGGCGTGTACGATACAAGCGATGTGTATATTGATGGGCTTAAATGGCCTACTGCTGTGGCCTGTTATGATGATGGAATATTTGTTGCTGCACCACCAAATATCCATTACTTCAAAGATACTGATGGAGATGGAAAAGCCGATATTAAAGAGGAAGTCTTTACGGGTTTTGGGCTTGGGAATGTACAGGGCCTATTAAACTCCTTCCATTGGACGCTCGAAAATCGAATTACCGGTGCAACTTCTTCTTCGGGTGGAAACATCACTACACCCACCAACCCTGACGCAAAACCAGTAGCTGTACGCGGTCGTGATTTTGCTTTCAATCCCAAAACACGAAAGTTTGAAGCCGTAAGTGGTGGCGCGCAACATGGCCTCACTTTTGATTTGGATGGCAATAAATTTATATGCCATAACTCTAATCAAATGATACAAGTTATGTACGACGATCACTACATGGCCCGCAACCCCTACATCGCTGCACCCAGCCCCAAATTCAGTGCCGCCAAAGAAGGTGCGCAAGCCGATGTATTCCGCATAAGCGACATAGAACCCTGGCGAGTCATTCGTACTCGTCTACGCGTGAAAGGCTTAGTCCCTGGACCAACCGAAGGCGGTAAACCCTCCGGCTTTTTCACTAGCGCAACAGGTATTACAGTATATAAAGGTGATGCTTGGCCTGAGGAAGCCCGTGGACAAATCATCGTAGCAGACGTAGGATCTAACCTCGTTCACCGCAAAAAAGTGACTAGTGATGGCTTAACCATCATGGGTGAACGCATAGACGAAAATAAAGAATTCTTGGCTTCTACCGATAACTGGTTTCGCCCAGTGCAATTTGAAAACGGTCCTGATGGCGCATTGTATGTTGCGGACATGTATCGTGAAGTTATTGAGCACCCGGCAAGTCTTCCTCCGTTGATCAAAAAGTTTTTGGATCTTAATTCAGGCTATGATCGAGGACGAATTTACCGGATTGTTCCTAAAGATTATCAACAACCCAAACTGCCGAACTTAGGCGAAGCCGATAATGCCACCCTCGTCACTTTATTGGAACACAAAAACGCATGGCATGTCGAAACCGCTTCGCGTTTACTATATGAACGTCAAGCTAAAGATGTAACCGTGCCCCTCCAAGCCATGGCCCGTTTATCGGAATCGGAACACGGGCGTATGCGGGCGTTATATGTGTTGGCCAGTATAGACTCTTTACGTTTAAGCGATGTAGGGCATGCACTAAATGATGTAAGCCCTGTGGTGCGAACTCATGCATTGAAATTATCGGAACCTTTCCTTGCGGATTCAGCTAAGGTGGGCCGTAAAATCGCCACCCTAATTAACGACCCCTCCCTAAAAGTCCGTTATCAACTGGCCTTCACTTTGGGTGAGTTGCCTAATCCTTCCATTCATTTAAACGCCTTTGTTGCTTTAGCGCTCAAAGATGGAAGCGATGCGTGGATGCGCAATGCATTGTTGAGTTCATTAACTCAAGGTTCTTCGGGCGTATTGGTAGCTTTACTCAATAATGAAAGCTTTGGCGGAAATGGTGATCAGCGGAAATTTTTGGAGCAACTATCGATGCTTGCTGGTACCACTGGACAAGGTGATGCTGTAAAACAAGTTCTGGACTCCGCTGAAAAATTGGTAACCACCAACCGTGATATCGCCCAAAGCCTTGTTCGCGGATTGATTGACGGTTTGCAAAAAGCTCCAAACAGCTCGGCAGCTCAAGAGGTGTTGGCACAATCGGATATGGCAAAATCCATCATCGATACCATGAAAGTGAACGCACTCAAAACCGTCTCTGATACCAAACAAAAAGAAGCCGCGCGCATTGCGGAAGTGAAAGCATTATCCCTTGCTCCCTACAGTGAAGTGAAGGAAGCAATACTGCCTTTATTAAATGGATCACCCGGTATGCGCTTAGCGGCCTTGAGAGCATTGCGTTCTTATGATGATCCTGAGATAGCTCCTGCTGTGTTACAAGCTTGGTCTGGTTACACTCCCACTGCACGCGAAGCTGCTTTAGAACTGTTGCTTTCAAAAACAGCTTCTTTAAATTTATTACTGGATGCTATTGAAGCGGGGTATTTTACTAAGACCAACATCACCTCAAATCGTGTTGCGTACTTACAAGCACACAGCGACAAGACTATTGCCGAACGCGCTAAAAAGCTTTTTGTAGTTCAGACCTCTGCTGAGCTAGAAGCGAAATTGGAACGATACCAAGCCGCGTTAAAACTCAAAGGCGATGTAAAAGCCGGACGCATTATCTTTGAGCAACGCTGTGCTCAGTGCCATAAAGTGTACGACTTAGGTTATGGGCTTGGACCCGATTTGGCGACCATGGCCAATCGCGGGGAAGAAAGTATTCTAGTTAACGTTATTGACCCCAACCGTGAAATTAATCCGCAGTATGTAAACTTTAATATTGAAACCAAAAACGGCGACCTATTAACCGGAGTCGTGGATTCGGAAACATCCACCAGCGTAACCCTTGTGCGTGCCGGTGGATTAAAAGATACCATCTTACGTAGTAACATTGTCGATATTTACAGCAGTGATTTGTCCATCATGCCAGTAGGCTTAGATGATGGCCTTAGCGAGCAAGATATGGCTGATCTCATTGCTTTCCTCATGGAATCAAATAAAAAGGAGAATTAAATCTCATGGCAAACAATCACATCTCCCGCAGAGCCTTTAACCGCATGGCGATCATAACTGCGGCGGCCTCCGTTATGGGAACGGCTTCCTCTGTACGTGCTGCTGAAAAAACATATCCTGAAGGCAATTATTTTGATATTCACACACACCTTGGAAAGGTCTGGGGCAATAAACCAGAACTCACAGTGGATAACCTTTTGCATTGGATGGATTATAAATCGATTTCCCAAGCCGCTGTATTACCGCTCGTGTCGCCAGAATCTTGGGATCACATTATTACTACGGATTATACACTCAAACAGACACGACCCTTCCGTGACCGCTTAATCCCTTTTTGTTCCATTGATCCCCGAAACCATATTTACATGTCAAATGTTCAAGCGAAAATAGATCGACTTAAAAAATATCAAGATGCAGGTGCGAAAGGCTACGGAGAACACAAGCCAGGAGTTGCGATGGATGATCCGCGTAACCTTGAATTTTTCGCTGCCTGCGCGGAACTTGGAATGCCTGTTCTTTTTCATCTAGACAACAATCGCAATACCGACAAGCCCGGACTTCCAGGGTTGGAAAACGTTCTTAAGCAAATCCCTGACGGTACATTTATAGGTCATGCCCAAGGATGGTGGGCCTCCATTAGTGGCGACGTGGATCAAGCCACCCTTCAAAAATACCCTGCAGGAAAAGTACACCCCGGAGGAGCGCTTGACCGTCTCATGGAGAAATACCCCAACCTTTACGGAGATCTGTCTGCTGGAAGCGGGCACAACGCCATCGCACGCGATCTGGAGTTTGGTCGCGAATTCGTTATTCGCCATCATGATCGCTTGTTGTTCGGAACAGACTATTTGGCACCTGGCCAAGAAGTAAAACAATTCGAATTATTTGAAGAAACCTTTGCCGATCTCCCCCAAGAGGTCAAAGATAACGTTTTTCGCAACAATGCCCGCCGTATTTTAGGCCTATAGTAGCGCCCGACAGATTCCTTTGCTAAATTTCGTCTATTTTAGAGTAAAATAGCGTCAATAAGGTAAATTAAGGTATATTATAAGTTTAGACTGTACTTTACCCAACACATGGAGCGGCATTGGGCGCTGTTTGCGTCCAGGTCTACATGCTTATGGCTTGGCTTACGACACTCTCATTTTATGGTGCCATTGCAGCGTATATATTTTCCGCTGTGGTTGTACTCATCTATATTCGCAACGGCAATAATGATTTACTCTCTCGAGCAAAAAAACTTGCTGCCTTCGGGAATGTCCTCTTGTTACTTGTTTTTTTATCCCGTGGGATTGAATTTGGTCGTATTCCCTTTACTGGCTTAGGCGATTCTCTCAATCTATTTCTCGTCTTGTGCACAGGAATCATTCTTCTGTTACAACGCGAGGAAAAAATGCGCCCGCTAATGGCCTATTATTTGCCGGCTTTGGCTATATTGGCGCTGATTAGCGGTATTTTCAGCCCTGCATCGCTTAGCGAAGCCCCCAAAGAACTCAATGGGCTTTTGTTATTTGTTCATGTATTGCTTGTATTCTTGGCCTTTGCTCTTTTCTTCATCGCAAGTCTCACCAGCATGGCGTATGTAACCAAAGCTCAAAGCTTAAAACGCATGACCTCAGGCACCATCGCGGAACGCCTTCCTTCTTTAGAACGATTGGATAAAGTGTTATTCAGACTCATCGGTTTTGGCTATCCTGCTTTTGCCCTTACTCTAGCCTTAGGCTTTGCTTGGGCTTATGGATCGCGCGACACATTGGGTGAAACCTGGTATTTTTCCCCGCGTATCGTACTCGCTTTATTTATGGTGATTTTTTATGCCTTTAGTTTTCATATTCGTCGTCGTGGTTTATTGCGAGGACCGAAGTTGGCTTATTTGGTATTTTTTGTATCAACGGCTCTTTTCGTTATGTACCTTGGTATTGAACTTATGCAAATTGGTGGCTACACGATGGGGGGAACGCCTTCATGAGTTTGGTGGTCGCAGGCATAAATCACACCACCAGCAATATCGCTTTACGCGAACGCTTGGCCTTTGCGCAGGATAAAATTCCTGAAGCGTTGAGTCAGTTACGTCAACGTTTGGAAGACGCAGGTGTTGTGATTGTGAGCACTTGTAACCGTATGGAAATTTATGTAAACCATATAGGTGAGGCAACAGATTTATTGCGCGAAATGCGCCAGTTTATAAGCCAATGGCATGATATGGACGAATCCGAATTTAGTGATTCACTATATGAACATGAAGATGCTGAAGCAGCAGGTCACCTTTTTCGTGTTGCTGCAAGCCTTGATAGTATGATCGTGGGTGAGGATCAGATTTTGGGGCAAGTACATGATGCGTATATCTTGGCCCATGCAGAGCAGGCCACGGATAAAATCATCAACAATCTATTTCAAAAAGCATTTACTATTGCCAAAAAAGTGCGATCAACAACCAAAATCTCCGAGGGAAAAGTATCGATTTCTTCGGTAGCTGTTGACTTGGCGGTCTCTATTTTTATGAACCTTACCGACAAAACAGTAATTGTTGTTGGTTCCGGTGAAATGAGTGAGCTGACACTGAAATGCCTTGTTGATAAAGGCGTTGGGTGTGTTATCGTTGCAAACCGTAGTGTGCAAAACGCACAAATTTTGGCGGATCAATTTTATGGCGAAGCCATTTCTCTAGATAGCTTAGACGATCATTTACAACGGGCCGATATTGTGATTAGTTCGACAGGCGCACCGGGAATTGTGTTGCATCGAGACCAAATTGCCCAAGCGTTAAAGCAGCGCTCTAATCAACCGATGTTTGTAATTGATATTGCTTTACCGCGTGATGCTGAAGCAAGTATAAATGATCTTGATAATGTTTACCTTTATGATATTGATAACTTAAAAGCGGTTACAGGGAAAAATATTGAAGCCCGACGCAATGAGTTGGATCGGTGTTATCAAATTATCGACTATGGTGTGGAGCAATTTTCACGTTGGTTGCATTCGTTAATTGCCGAACCTACCATCGTCTCTTTATCCCATGAATTTAATGCTGTTCGTACGCGCGAATTAACCAAGACCTTGGACTCCTTAAAACACTTAAGTGATGCAGATCGTGAAGAGGTTGAATACCTTACCAAGCGTATCGTGAATAATATTTTGCAGCAACCCATGACACAAATAAAACAAGAAGTGCATGACGCGGATCATTCAGGCGTTCTGCAAATCGTGCGACGTATTTTCGGATTGAAGGAATCTCTATGAGACCCAAATTAACCATTGGATCCCGTGGCAGTAAACTTGCGCTTACGCAAACCAACCAAGTGGCCGATATGATCCGTGCGGCGATTCCTGGGGTAGAAGTCGACATTACCATTATCTGCACCCGCGGTGATCGTATATTGGATAAACCCCTCGCTGAAATAGGCGGCAAGGGACTTTTCACTGAAGAACTCGAAGCGGCTCTTCGTGATGGCTCTATCGATCTCGCTGTCCATAGCTTAAAAGACCTGCCCACTGATGATCCCGAAGGCCTCTGTATAGCCGCCTCCCCCAAGCGCGTCACACCCAACGATGCTCTTGTCTCTAAATATGAATCACTAAAAGCCCTGCCAGCAGGGGCTACTGTGGGAACATCTAGCTTGCGTCGAAAAGCACAATTGCTCGCTATGAACCCTGAATTGAACATTGTCGACATCCGCGGAAACATTGATACCCGCATGGGTAAAGTCACCGAGACGGCCGAACTCGATGCGGTGATTCTTGCGTGCGCCGGATTAGAACGCATTGACCGTGCTGACGCCATCACCGAAGTCATCTCATCTGAAGACATTCTCCCTGCCGCCTCCCAAGGCGTCCTCGGCATTCAAACCCGCGCCGATGACACCGAATTACGTGAAGCTCTAAGTGCGATACACGATTCCAATACCTACGCCGAAGCTCTCGCCGAACGTACCTTACTCGCCGGACTCGGCGGTGGGTGCCAAGTACCCATCGGTGCTCTCGCCAAAGTCGAAGGCGAGATCATCACCCTCGAAGCCTGTGTGTGTAGTTTAGACGGACTCACTATTTTACGCAGCACGCTTAATGGTGGAGTGGATACTGCCCAAGCCCTCGGTCAACAAGTCGCCCAAGATCTCCTTACCCAAGGAGCTGATGCAATTGTTGGGGATATTGTGTAATTTCAACAAGTGTATGTATAGATAGGGTTTTCGTCACTACTCTTTGTTTTACTTTTGTTAGGGAGATGCAGTCGAAGTGAAAAACTCACTCTTGTAGTAGCGATAGTTTTATTTATGATAGGCCTGCGCCTGTCTCACCGCTCACAAAAAAGCTATGGATAAGCATACTCCCCTAAGCACCGAAGAGCGAGATTTTCAATCCAGGGTGGGGCACTTCACCCACAGGCATTATCGAAGCCCAACTACCTCAAGCCTTGAGTATTTCCCCAACTACAGATTCTATCCTGGCTAAGTATGGCGGTGAACCATCTTCAAAAGAGTTGGTAGAAGATACTTTCGAAAAACTATATCACCTAAATTTAAAAATACACCATGGCAGCCAGCAACTTACCGGATTGGGGCTTGGTGTGGGAAGCACCCCCTTATATCATATCGGTTCTGGGAATATGAGTTTACGCAAATTTGATGTTGCGAAACTATATATGGAAGCATAAATAAGGAACCATATTTCCACAAGTCCAGTTTAATACAGAAATATTTTAGTCCACCTAGCTGAAGTGGAGCCCGATCCTGAACGTGCTGCGTTGATGCTGTGTTTAGCCTGCCAAGGCAAATCATTTAACGTCTTCATAATTTTATGTAAATCGTATCAATTGTGTATTGAAACAGGTTCTACTCAATAAGCGGATAACTATCTTAATCGAATTTATACGGATTACCCCAATGAACTCAAAAATATGGCCCATGTTTTCGGATTCAATATTCCTCCTAATCCCTCTGCCAAATAACGTCGCCATTCCGTCCGCCCCTACAAACATGCTATGATCCCTCTATGCATAATGAAGATACACACGAATACACTCATCCTTTAGAAGGCAAAACGATTGTCGTTACTCGCGCGCGCAACCAAGCGCAGGGATTGGCTCTTGGCCTTGAATCTCTCGGCGCCACAATTGTTGAATTTCCCGCCATCGAAGTGCGTTTATCACGCCCCATGATCGATTTTTATGTGGACGGTTTCGACTGGATTGTTTTCACCAGCGCAAACGGCGTTCGCGGTCTACGTGTGGCCTTGGAAGAATATGGCCAATCCTTTTGCTTACCGAACCCCAATGTTTGTGCTGTAGGCCCTGCCACCATGCGCACCCTACAAGGGGAAGGCATTGAGGTGGATCTTGTTCCTGAAGTATATACAGCCGATGCCGTCTTCGAAGCCATCAAACGAGAATGCGGTGAACTCTTTAATAAAAAAATTCTCTTACCCCAAGGCAATATTGCCCGCAATGTACTATCCAAGAAGTTACAGGATGAAGGGGCTGAGGTCACCGAAGTTGTAGTGTACGAAACGCGTATACCGATGTTTACCTCCGCGGATTTGGGTGACCTTGTCGAAGCCAGTCCAGACCTTGTTGCCTTTACTAGCGGCTCCACGGCCCGAAACTTCTGTAAAATGGAAGCCCAACACGCTTTAGGCAATACCGACTATGCCTCAATCGGTCCTTTCACTACTGAAGTGGCGGAATCTTGCGGACTCGAAATCGCTATAGAGCCTGAGCAGCACGATATTCCGGGATTGATAAGATCGATATTAAACTTTTATACTGAATCCACAGAAGATCCAGTCGAAGATATGTAGTATTCGTCGGTATTATTTTTCCTTAAAGATAGACCGTTAAAGTAAAGGAAGTTACGTTATGTCATTCCCAACCGTTCGTTTACGCCGTATGCGCCGAAACCCGACCTTCCGTCGAATGGTGCGCGAAACCAAATTGTCGGTCGATGACCTTATCATGCCTCTTTTTGTACGCTCCGGATCCGGCATTAAAAAAGAAATCTCTTCCATGCCCGGTAACTACCAATTCTCGCCGGATATGCTTGTCGAAGAAGCTCGTGGACTTTTTGACCTTGGTATTCCTGCTATCATTCTTTTTGGTATTCCTGACTCAAAAGATCCTGAGGGTACCTCCGCTTTTGTGCAAGATGCGATTGTGCCGCGCACGGTAGAGCTTGTGAAAAAAGCTGTTCCCGGACTCTGCGTCATCACCGATGTGTGTATGTGCGAATACACCGATCACGGTCACTGCGGTGCTATCACGAAAAACATTGATGGCGAATTGGACGTTCACAACGATAAAACAATTGCACTGCTTGTTGAGGAAGCTCTTGCTCACGCCGGTGCTGGCGCCGATATGGTCGCGCCTTCGGATATGATGGATGGTCGCGTTGGTGAAATTCGTATGTCCTTTGATGAACGGGGTTACGATGAAATTCCCATCATGGCTTACAGCGCAAAATTTGCCTCAGCCTTTTACGGTCCCTTCCGTGATGCGGCTGAATCTCTTCCATCCTTTGGCGATCGTAAGACCTACCAGATGGATCCGGCTAATTTTCAAGAAGCTATGCGCGAAATCGAATTCGACATCGAAGAGGGGGCCGACATTGTAATGGTGAAACCCGCCCTCGCCTATCTCGATATCATCCGTGCCGGCTCTGACAACTATGAAGTACCCATGGCGGCCTATAATGTCTCAGGCGAATTCTCCATGATCAAAGCGGCTGCTCAGAATGGGTGGATTGATGAAAAAGGCGTAGCCATGGAATCTTTATTGTCCATCAAACGTGCAGGCGCCAGTTTGATTCTCACCTATTGGGCTAAAGATGCTGCTTCTTGGCTAAACGAATAAGCTTTTCGATATATTTTATTTGTTGGCTCCCACCTATCGATATATCCCTGATTGACAGCATTGGCTTTATAGCCTAAAGTACTTAGGTACAGGAGGATTCTTGTATGCAAGGTACCAATACTGATAAGCAAGAAGAAGATAATACTGTCCCGTTGCACCTTCACGCCATGGACAACATCAGTTATATTCGGGAAACGATGTCGCGTTCCACGGAGTTTACTAATGTACCTGCTTGGGGGATGGTTATTGTTGGTCTTTTGGCCACTTTTTCTTCATATATCGCAACCCTGCATGGAACTACATCCTGGTGGTATGATACTTGGATTGTTATCGGGCTAGTGAGTATGGCCATTGGTGTAATCGCTATGAAGATTAAGGCGTATCGGAATGAAACGCCAATTTTTACACTGCCCGGCCGCCGTTTTTTGCTTTGTTTCACTCCCATTATTGTAGCTGGAACGGCTATCACGGATTTGTTGTACTGGCAGGGTGGTGAGTTTTACTGCCCGCATTATGGTTACTCATCTATGGTCTGGCGGTATTGACAGCGGGTGCTCACTCAAATCCTATTGTGCCTTTTTTAGGCCTCACCTTTCAGTGCCTAACCGTGTGTCCACTCGGGTACTTTTTCGGTGGGTTTCCATATTTGTGCTGCATTGTCCCATACTTTTACATCGGGCTCTGTTGCATATACATTACCATCAAAATTAAATAGGTAAGTACCGGCTAAATATCCCGGGCGGGGCAAGGTATTTGTACGCAAACTTCCTGATTCTTGTGTGGAGCGTACATAAAAATGAACAGTATGAAGATCGTTTCGGTGGTAGGTGTTGTATAGCCCAGAGAATCCTGCACCAATCGCATGTTTGCCGCCTTGAGTTTCCACCTCGAACAGTGAGCCAAAGTTCTGACCGACATCCTTACCGCGATCTACTTGGACGGTGATGGAGGTATACGCATGCGATTGAATGCTGAGGATCATAACGATGCAAAGGCTGAAGCCAACCAGTTGCAAAACCGTTTTCATAGAACTTACCTCCCTTAAGAACGTGAACTTAAAAACGAGGAACCCAATATGCGTATTTTGTGTTGGACTTACTGGCTTGAATGATGGAGCATATATTCAATACTGTCTACCAAAGCGTCATAGGATGCTTCAATGATGTTTTCGGATACGCCGACAGTATACCAGGCATTTCCTGCTCCATCACCCGACTCAATCAACACGCGTGTACGTGCACGCGTCGCTGCATGGGAATCGAGGATACGTACTTTATAATCTTCAAGAACCAACTTCTCTAATGCTGGGTAGCTATCCAATAATGCTTTACGAATGGCCTTATCCAAAGCATCAACAGGTCCATCGCCTTCGGATGCGGTATGCATTTTGGTTCCGTCGGGCAAGCGCAGCTTCACAGTAGCTTCAGCAATGGATTCGTCTTTTTCAGTGTGACGCACAGAGCTTACATGAAAACCATCAAGCGTGAAGAACGGGGTAAAACTTCCAACCGTTTTGCGCATTAGCAATTCGAGTGAAGCGTCCGCGCCTTCAAACTCGAGCCCTTCATTTTCCAAATCTTTTACTTTTTGTAAAATAGCCTTTGTGCTAGAATCTTCTTTTTTAAGCGTAATGCCCAGCTCTTCGGCTTTTTCCATCAAACTGGAGCGACCGGACATTTCACTCACGGGAATGTGGGTGGTATTTCCAACCGATTCTGGATTGATATGCTCGTAGCTGGATTTCATTTTACGTACAGCATCTGCATGCATGCCGCCTTTGTGCGTGAAGGCATCGCGCCCAATATAGGGGGAGTTATCACGCGGGATCATATTGGCTAGTTCAGCCACCAAATGACTCAAGTGAGTAAGTCCTTTGAGCTTATCTTCGGGTACCAGATCATAGCCCATCTTCAATTGTAAGGCAGGTATAATGGAGCACAAGTCTGCATTTCCTGTGCGTTCACCATATCCGTTGATTGTTCCTTGTAACTGGATGACGCCTTCTTGAATCGCAATCAGTGAATTGGCCACACCGCATCCGGAATCGTTGTGGGCGTGTATACCTAGTGCTGCTTCAGGAATTTTTGCATGAACGGCTTTTACCGCTTCAGCAATTTCATGCGGCAAGCGCCCACCATTGGTGTCGCATAAAATTAAGTTTTCTGCGCCTGCGTTCCATGCCGTTTCCATACAGGCCAAAGCATAGTCGTTGTCTTCGAAGTAGCCATCAAAGAAGTGTTCTCCATCGACAAACACACGCGTGCCTTGATCGATCAAGTAGCGGACCGATTCATCGATAATGGTAAGGTTTTCTTCTAAACTAATGCGTAAAATTTCTTTGGTGTGTGTAACGGATGATTTAGCAAAGATGGTTACAAAATCGGTTTTTGCACTTAGCAATGCTTTTAAGTTTGCATCATCTTCCACGACGGATTTGGAATAGCGGGTGCTACCAAATGCTGTCATCTTCGCATTCTTTAAATCCATATCGCGAGTACGTTCGAAAAGCTCTACAGCCTTCGGATTTGAACCCGGCTGTCCACCTTCAATGTAGGCAACACCAAAATCATCTAAGGCTTTTACCACACGTAGCTGGTCCTCCGAGGAAAACTTGATACCAGGCCCCTGCGCTCCGTCACGAAGCGTTACATCATATATTTCAACAGACTTACTCACAAATAATCTCCAGTCAGGGTTAGGACACCGTCTCGAAAGAGATGGTTTCTTCGGTAATCATAGAGGGAATCAAGGTGTAACCTTCTGGGTACAACACCCCTGCTTTTTCGGATTCGACTTCGGAATAGCACGATAAGCCATTTGATTCTATACCTGGGCCAAACAACACAAAAGGTACAGGCCCACCAGCATGTGTTTTCGATGCGATAGACGTAATATGGTCGGGACCTATCATCACGCGAACATCGCCGCGCGCCTTTGCAAATTCCATACAGGGTTTTACCACAAGCTCATCAAAATCTTGTATTGCACGAATCTTTAAATCACAATCGCCTTCGTGTGCAGCCTCATCGGGCGCTTCAATGTGAAGATATACAAAGTCGCGTGTTTCTAAGGCTTCAAGTGCAGCATCAACCTTACCTTTGTAGTTGGTATCAACATAGCCCGTAGCACCTTCAACAGAGATTACATCCATGCCTGCACTACGGCCAATACCATTGACTAAATCGACGGCTGAAATCACAGCACCAGTAATGCCGTAGCGCTCTCCATAGGTATCCATGCTTGGAGCACCACCCTGACCCCATAACCAAATGGAAGTCGCAGGTAATTTACCTGCAGCAATTCGCTCTTGATTGATTGGATGATTATCCAAGATTTCTTGTGATTGTTCGATCAGTTTTAGGATACCGTTGTTCCCACTGCCTTGCGGCAAATGAGGTGCATACGTATTATCCGTAATATCGTGTGGCGGAGTACATTGCAAGGCCACCAATTCAGCCTTCTGTTCTTTTGTCGCATCCAGCAACATCAAATGACGGTAGCCCACTCCAGGATAAAAATGTAGACCATCTGCGGCCATACCATCATTGAGTGCAGAGATTAATTCGGTAGCCTCTTCGGTACTAATGTGATCGGCAGTAAAGTCTTTCATGATCACGTTATCTAATGTAACTAAATTACAACGAAAGACCAGTTGGTTTTCACCAATGGCAATCCCTTGGTTCACCGCCTCCAAAGGTGCACGTCCTGTAAAATAATTATCAGGGTTGTATCCAAATACGGAGAGATTGCCAATATCACTGCCTGGCGGGTAACCCTCAGGAATTGGCATAAACTGACCAGTGATACCCAGACGAGCAGCATCATCCATTGCAGGCGTATTGGATGCGGCGATTGGAGTTAGGCCTTTAATCTGTTTCAGCGGGAAATCGGCCATACCGTCTCCCAATAAAACTAGTTGCTTCACGAGTGTAAATCTCCCATAATATGGTCAACAAATAGCATAGAAAATACCATATAATGGGCTTTTCAATCAATTTACTTCCTTATCTAAGGAAGCTACAGGTAAAAATAACGGTTCGATTGGTTATTCCGGGCAAAGATTAAAGTGATAAAAACATGAAAAACAATAAATTAATTCAATCCTTGGATTTGTGTAATGCTCAAGGCCTACAATTCGATAAGCATAGCCTTATTCAATCATTTGAACAATATATGGGTTTGATTCAAGAATGGAACAAATACTCTAAACTTGTATCCATTAAAGATACTCATGAAGCATTGCCAGAGCATTGTGCCGATTCAATATCCTTAGCGCCTGCTCTGGCTACTCTCTTGGAGAAAAATGAGATGAAGTATTGGGATTTGGGAACCGGTGGTGGATTTCCGGCAATTTCCCTTTGTATCCTTTTTCCCCAGTTGTCCACTCGCCTTATCGAACGAAACACTAAGAAGTGTACTTTCCTTCGAAAAGTGTGCAATAAACTTGGATTGGATCAGGTAGACATCGAGAATCGATCGTTTGAAGCTTCCAAAGGCTATTCGATTCCGCGTATATTCACTTCCAGAGCTATAGAAAAACCAGAGTTGGTCATTCCTGAAATACTTCGCTCTCTCTCTGTTCGGGATGTATATCTTTGTCAATCAGAAACAATCAATGAAGTTTCACCTAGCATTTTGAAAAAGTTCCACGTGGAACTTTTGATCGATGACTTCTCAACATCTGGCCTCCGTCGCAATAAATTGTATTTGGTTAAGAGTACAGCATAGCCTAACCTTTATTATCCAGTAATCTTATTAATGGAATTCCTAAAATATTCTTTGTATGGAGGGATTAGTCACTATGAATAACACCTTAGTCCTCAGCTAAAAGACATAGAACTTGAGAGATTTAGGGGGGGCGAATAAAACCTAGTAGGTTGGCCGGAAGTTCCATGTGGAACTTTTTAAGGAAGGTGTCTCATATATTGCGCTTTTCAATAAATAAACACAATTCAAGACTAATCCACGGAGTAATAATTAACAGTTTTTGGGGTGTGATCGCTTAATAGGCTCACCTGTAGGGTCCAAACACACGTTAGTGCAGTGTTGGTGATTAAAGTAATGAGATATCCAAAGGTTATCCACACGACTTAATTTGGGTCAGAAAGGTTACTTCGCCGAATTGAAGAGCAGTTCCACGCAGGCGTCATAAGCCATTTCGGGGGAAATCATGGCCATTTTGTCTGTGCTGGATATTTCGGCGAAGTGTTGCTCATCGGGAAGGTCATATTGAGCACATAGAATTCGATACGGCTGGCGTAATGTTGCATGCTGCTCGGGCTTGGTCCCACCAAATACCGCAATTACAGGTACATCAAGGGCTGATGCGATGTGCATAGGGCCTGTATCCCCGCCAAAATACAAGTCCGAACTTTGTACCAAGGCCATATATTGCTTCAACCCATCGGTTTCAGGGGCGATCACCTGTTTTCGGGTTGTTTTGTTGGCAACTTCGCGTACCATATCCAATTGACCCGGCCCCCAGGTCAAAAGGACCTCGAACCGTCCATCGGAGATTAGCATATCAGACAATTTGGCATAATTTTCTAAAGGCCATTGCTTTTCAGGCCGCTCTACGGGTGGGTGAAGGGCCACGATCTTCTTATTCCCGTGGAAATTTTCCTCCATGAAGTCTTCAGCCATGTCTAGGGCGTCATCGGGAATGTGAATGAGCACATCTAAAGATTTAACGCCTTTTACCAGCGGTTCGCACAAAGCTAGGTTCTCGTGCATGCGATTTACAATTTCCTCGCCTAGCTTAACTCTTTTGTTTGTAAGGAGATAGCTCCCCTCTTGACTGCGGGGACGGGAAAATCCGTAGCGCTCTGGAGCACGCGAAGCAAGGGTCATTATGCCACTCTTAAAAATTCCGTGGAAATCCATGACGATGTCATAACGGTTCTCGCGGATTTGTTTGCAAGTTTCCCGAAATCCTTTAAATGATGTTTTGAATTCGCTGGTGCGTTCAAAAATAAGTAGTTGATCGATTGCAGGGTGGCCTTCCAGGATGGCGGCTGACTTTTTTTCCACGACCCAATCGATCTGTGCATTGGGATACGTTTCACGAAGGCAATGGAGTGCTGGCAACACCCGGACTACATCCCCTATCGCGCTCAATCGGATGATTAATATACGTGGAACACCATTTAGCATCGTGGTTGGTCAGTTTTTCTATTAGTCGTTGTAAAATGTACGGAGAAATTGCAATACCAAAAGGGGATTACCCTGGAAAAAGACTTAAGCGCTTAAATCGGCTTGTAGTGCTTTGTATTGCAAAATGTGGCTTTATGAAAGGACACACCCGTTCATTTAAATTCATTGCTAAATAAAATACCATAAATGGGTTGTGAAAAGCTTGTTTCTCGAAGGAAAAGTTATATAAATAATACTACAGCAACTATTATAAGAGTGGTAGTCTAGTTAGATAGTGTACTATTTACCTAGCTTTTAGTCGAGCGATCGTTAGAAAGTACTGTGAAGTGATAATTGAACAAACTGAAAGGAACAAAATGATCCCTCGTTTTTTCATTGCCTGCCTATTAATAGTGGTCTGTTTCGTTACACCAAACACCAATGCCGAACGTTTTATGCTGTCCATGGCTGTTCGACTAAAGCTTTATGTATCTTCATCTGCCATAGACATCGACTCCACAGCCAAGCTATTGGACATCTATCCAGACGGTCGCCAAATGCTGATCACCGATACATCCAGCGCGTGAAATTTTGTAAGGTTTTTGAAAGAGCTGATTTGTTATCACCTGGTACAGTGGGCGAACTGGAGATTGATCTATGGAGCACGAGCCTTATTTATAACAAAGGTCACCGAATAGGGATACAATATATGCGTAAATGGCTGGAATAAGTAACAGTGAATTGATGATGCAATACGTTGGTGATAGCTGTTGTGATAAGGTGTCCACAGTAATGGGGGATGTAATCAATTGAATCAGATTTATTTTAGGGTACAGTACATCATGAAATATGAAGTGAATCGGTAAAAAGACAAGGCCAATGTAGATGAAGGGTACCTGTGTCCAGGCAAGGCATAATTGGATTTCCTTCGTTGTCCCCTGCCCACCCATCCATGACCCGATCCATCGGTAGCCTACTCCATAGGCATGAACATACATCCAATATCCAAGTATGGATAGCAGCGCATAAATTAACCACACCCAAACAACTGCATTGGGAAATGACGGACTGATGGACAGTGCTCCACTCGGGGTTGTGAGGAGCCCAATTGTAATTGGAAATAGTACTTGCCCACGCGCAGATTTAGCATTTAATTGCTCGCGCATTACTTCACGTGGAGCGGTTAACATTCGAATCATGGCCGATGACAAAATATACTATTCTTAAATTATCCCATAGCGCTAAAGGCCGCTATAAGCTCAACAATCAAGACCATGATTCCAATCCATAGCACAATCCAAAAGACCATCGAAATTAGACCCGTCAATAAGATTGTCCCTAAACCACGCCATGCGGAAAATTGATGTGCTTCCCCAATGCAATTACTACCATAGAATATCATAATAAACATGGAGGGTACAGAAACGAGCATGATAATGAGTGATATCATCATTTGTTTGGCAGGGTCATAGTCAGAATTTGTGTGATTGTGAAAAGCGATCAGGCCATAAGGAATAAGCATAATTATACTCATATATAAACTCACCATATAGGCCCACACGAGTGTAATTCTTAATTCTACGGATGTACCCACACCGTCTAGCCAACCGCCAGTAATGCGCAATAGGGATCCAAATATATACACCATTAACATGCCTAATGGGTAGCCAATTACCAACATTACTATGAGCATAAATCCCATGCCGAAAAAGTAGCCCAATTGTTCCGGGCCTTGAGATAAATCTGGAGGAGCAGGCTGCATAAACAAACCTACTAACATATTGGGAATAGAAATTAGAAAAATTACTGCATAAATGGCCCAAATATTGTTCCATTTCCCCGATTCCAAGATATAACGGATAGTTTCGCGTGGCTGGGTAATAATTCCAATCCAAGGGTTTATGGGCTCTAGCGGTGCTTGGTAAGAATCCTCATAGTCTTCATATTCATAGGCAGGCCGTTCATAATGTTCCTCAATTGGAGGTATGGACCGCGGTGTAAGCGGCGGAGAAACTCCTTCGTAAAAATCCTCTTGGTCTGGTGCGATCGCTTGAGCAGAATCATCAGCATAGGGCATTTGGGAAGACTCATGATTTTCTTCGGGTTGTTCACTATGGTTTTCAGGATTGTAGGTATCCACTCAAATGCCCCCTTTTATTTGGTAATTGCCCAAATATGCCCAGATTACGCGTTTACAGCAGGAATTTCAATAAATAGCTCGCCATTTTCCTCAATGACTTTATATCTATATACTCCATCCCGCTCATTATATTCGCAGCTCAATGGGAATGACCAGCCATGCCAAGGGCAGGTAATGCGTCCATTTTCGATAAACCCTTGATCCAATGGTGCATATGCGTGTGGACAATGATTGCTGATAGCGTAGAATGCGCCTTCGACATTATGCACACAGACCACATCGTTTTCGATTTCGACTTTGATGGGCGCTCCGGGGCTTAAATCGGTAGCCAATCCTACGGAAAGTCTTTCACTCATGGGGTAGAATCACTTTCTTATTTATCATTAGGGACCAATATTCTTTAGTATACGGGACTTTATGCTTTGGGTTCACCTCAATAAGCCCCTGTCTTGCCTTTGTATACCCCGGTAACATAAAATATGCTCTCAGGCTGTGGTACTAAAAACGCATAAGGACTAACCCTCGTGATTCTTTCGGATAGAAGTATTAAAAAATTATTGGCTTCAGGTGAATTAGGAATAGAGCCAATGGATGAAGACCAAATAGAGCCGGCTTCCGTTGACTTGCGCTTGGGCAATACCTTCTTAGTTCCTCGCGCGACTTCAGGAATCCACTCGATGTCCGAAACTCCTGATTATGAAGAAGTCACCGCAGATGAATTTATTGTTCCTGCACATGGTTTTGTGTTGGCAACGACTAGCGAATTTTTACGTATCCCTGATGATTTAACCGCATTTGTTGAGGGCCGTAGTTCCGTTGGACGTTTAGGACTTTTTATCCAAAATGCCGGTTGGGTAGATCCCGGGTTTGAAGGTGCCATTACTTTAGAATTGTTCAACGCGAATCATGCTCCTATGCGCATCGAAGCCGGACGCCGTATTTGCCAATTGGTATTGGCTAAAGCTGACGATGTAGTTGAAAATCCTTACCGTGGCAAATACCAAGGCCAACGCGAAACCACTGGGTCGCGTATTCATCAAGACTCCGAAGTGGGACACGTAGACGCCTAACGGTGGGATTACTTTCATTGCATTTGTCCTGTAGCCATGGTTGGTGCCGGTGAACGAAGCGGAACCCTACCCAATATGTTTGGTCTGCAAGAGCGCTATTACACTGACGCGCATCAAAATATCTAACTTTTAAAGCGTACAGCTCTGTACCCAATTCTGGTGTTGTCCATTATCTTCTTTTTCTACAACCCTTGGTATCCTTGCTAAAAGCGCTCTTGCTGAGCGGTAGTTATGTCGATGTCTTAACCAGTGTATAGGCAACAATTATAGGTATATTGGTCGCAGTTATTCCTTATATTATCATCCTGCGAATTCTATTCAAGCTGGTATCCAAAGAAACCACCCTTATATGGTTTTGGCCATTTTCACCGCTTATGCTCAAGATGTTTATGTCACGGTTTGCCTTTGCCATGTCGCTCTTGTGCAAAAAAAGCACTATGCTTCCCAATACATGTGTGATTTCAGCCAAAGTGACCAGTAGTGGATTGATTGTCGATGAGGCCAAACACATGGGTGAACGGATTAAAAAGGCCGAGTTTTTATCGGAGGTACTACGCGGGGCCACTTATTTTCCAGGGGAACATTACCCCACTATCGTAACAGGTGAAAAAAGTGGAAAGTTAGACGAAGCTTTTGAGCATATTGCAGAAAGTTTATATAAAGAAGCTCAACACAAAATTATTATGTTCATTCAAAAACTAAAAATAGTCTTTGTTGTGTTTCTTGTTTTGAGATTCTTTTTAAATCCACTCGGTGTAGCTTTCAGCTATTTAAGTGCCCTACTTCCTTTTTAACAATTCATTCCCTGCCGCGATGGCCTGCTTAGTAATCATCGGACCCAATTGGTCACCGTAAAAGGAAACACCCGGTTCGTAACCGCCTTGGTAATATTTTTCTTCATTGAGAATGTAACTGATCCACTCATGACCAAGACCGACGATGATAGGATGTTACGCACCTGACTCACGCATGGCTTCTTTAATTTCAGTGCCCAAGGTTGTAGTCATTTCACCGGGAATAGACACCGCAAATAGTTCACCTAAATGCAAAGTGGACATGTATGATTTTTCTGGTGCTAAGGCGTTGATTAAATGCTGAATGTTATCTGGAGTTAAGCCATATTCAGGGCTAGCCGAATCGAGTAAGGTTTTGGGAGGTGTTCGATCGGGAAACTCTAAAATATAGAAATCGTATTGCAATTGGGCCTTTTTATTGGTTTTAATTTTTTTAGCCACGTCTACAGCTTGCACAGCAAAATTGCGTCCATACGCTTCGGCTTTAGCAAATTCACTGGGACCACTTACGCTGCTAGGGCGGATATCGCCTTGCGCGCTATTGGCATACATACACACTGTACCATCGCCCATGAACCCTTCTACTTCACGTTGCAAATACCCAGGTCATTCGGCAGATACCACCATTGTATGTTCATTTATAAAGGTTGGGTGTGCCGCATAGTTAATGAAAACGACTTTAGCATTTCCCTTGGCATTATTGATTCGAGTAATCACCATTTCTTTGTCTACGCGCTTATTTCTTCGACGATTGGCATTCATACCTTCAATGATTGTAGAAGTGGTTCCAATGGACACAGGTTCGAATGCATTGCTGGCTTGAATAATGGATTCGGCAATTTTGTCGGCGGTGTACAGTAAAAGGTACTCATCGAAAATACCGATATTTTTATTTTGATAAACGTTATTCCGGTTCATAGCCAACATTTCGACGGAGGCGTGACTGTGACTAGGGGCGAGTAATAAATTTTCGGAGTGAATGCCGGTGTTTTTAACCTGGGTCAAGATCTCATCGCGTAACGAACGTGGTACTCCTAAAAGATCCAAGGTGACTAATGCAAACTTTGTGTCGCCCTGTTTAAGAATTAAGGCCTTAGAAAGGATGTAATCGTGTATTCCTTCGGCTGCAGCGTTATTGCGTTCGCCATAGCATTTGATGTTGCTTAACATCGGGAGTGATATTGACTACCGCGATCCCGGCTTCTAGAGGTGCCGCAAGAACATTGGATGTGCTTAATAAGGTCAAAATAAGGCTAAAAAACAGGAGCTAAAGTGAAAATTAAACGCTTCACGGGTGTATTCCTTGAGTAGTTGTGGCTATTAGTTTGCTTTGCAATGTAACAAATATGCTTTTTGAATACAATGAAGGACGAATCGATTTAACTTATTGGTCGTTAAATTATCCCTTGATATACTTAAAGAAGATGCAATATTAGCTATTGCTGTGCTATCGTTTTCATTAGTACGTGTACCCTTACTCAGGAGACAAAATTAAACCCTCGGGGGAGTTGCGATAATGAAAAAATCAGGTGCATGGGCGTGGGCCACCACATTGGGAGTGGTCAGTGTGTTGACTTTCTTCGCAGGGTTGGCTTTAGGCTATGCGCTGTTTAACAAACCCGCGGAACTTATTAATTTAAATGAACGGATTGAGTTAACCAAAAATACTGATCCTGAAGAATCCGTATCTCTTCCTGAATCAATGGTGAATCCTGGTAATGAGAGCGAAACTAAAGAGCCGGAAGGAACCCTTGAACCTCCTCCTGAACCAGTAGTTGAAAACCCTTCTACTTCTGACGAATTGAATGTCGCCCGTCACTTATTCATTGCTGTCAATGGACAATGGTTGGCAGACGGTACGCGTGAATTTTTACAAGGCTTACAACCAGGAGGGGTGGTATTGCGTTCGCGTAATGTGGTGAGCGAAGAACAAACACGTTCCTTAGTTGATGATATTAAAACCGCTGTTGGCCTAGGAATGGCCTATCATGATTGGCCCTTGATTGCACTGAACCAAGAAGGTGGTGAGCAAAATACATTGCATGTGCCGGGTGCAGAAAATGCAATGGATTTAGCGATATATGAAGATGGACAAGAATCTCGCCGATTGGGTCGTTTGTATGGTGAAACGGCCAAGTTGTTCGGAGTGAATGTAGTTTTTGGTCCCATGCTTGATGTCTATAATGAAACGACTGCATTTCCTGATATGCAAACGCGATCCTTTGGTACGGATCAAACACAGGTTGCTCTTCAAGGTTTAGCCATGGCTGAAGGTATACGGGCTAGTGGAGTAATTCCTGTAGCGAAACATTTCCCGGGGTATACTTTTGCTGGATATGGGGCTGACGGAACCAGTGTCGTAATCAATTCCAATGTGAATGAATTGGCTCGTGCAATATACCCTTTCCGTGAAGCCATCAATTCTTCTATCGAAGGCATGATTGTGGGCCATGTCGCTATGCCGTTGCTGGATGAAAACTTCCCTGACCGCCCAGCGGCATTATCGCCTGTGCTGGTGTCGGACCTGTTGCGTGATCGATGGGGCTATGAAGGGGTGATCATCGCTGATGAAATGGCTTTTAATGAAATGACCCGTCCACGTCCCGTAGCGCGCGCGGTGGTAGAAGCGTTAGTTGCGGGGTGTGATGCTGTTATCTTTTTAGATCCAAATTCACGTAGTATTCAAGCGGTAGTGGATGCCATTAACCGCGCTTTGGAATCGGGAGAGTTATCACGTGAGGCTTTGTTGGCTAGCCAAAAACGATTGGATGCATGGAGGTTAAACTTAGGGGCGAAACCTGAAGGCGAAGAATTACCAGAGAATACCCAGGTCGCGATGTTGCCCGAACCGACTATAACTGCATCAGATCCGACGGAAACTCCGGAGCCAACACCCACTGTAACGCCTGAACAATCTGTTGATACACCGCCTTCTGAAGAAGCTATGCCTCCGACTCCTTCTGAAGAGCCTAAAATGGAAGGAAAACCTGAAGCAGCTACACTGGAAGTGCCAAATGCGGATCCTAAGCCAGAGGAAAAGCCTGCTGAACCTACTCCACCCACCGAAGAAACGCCCAAGCCTGTTGAAGAACCCACTTCTGATAAAAAGCCACTGGATTCTCAGGCATCCAAAACTATTGAAGCCTTAACGGTCGCTGTGGAAGAAACGAAATTAACAAAGTCACAACATATTGTTAAAGAAGGCGAAACACTCTTGCAGATTACTTGGGATTATGATGTAAAGTCTGAAGACATTATTAGGTGGAATAATTTGGAGTCCATGACAGTCGCTCCCGCGACAGTGCTTAATATTTATACCGATGTGCCCCCTGAAACGGCGAAGCCAGCCGAAGAAGAAACCCAAGTTTCTAAAGCTTATCCGGTACCCGCTGAAGAGCCGAAAATGGAAAAGCAGCCTGAAGAAAAACCCATTCCCCAAGAAAAGTCTATTGAATACCCAGCACCTTCGGAAGGACCAAAACCCCAAGAACCTAAGCCGGAAATGAAAAAGGAAGAGAAGCCTAAGCCAGAGGAAAAACCTGCCACCGCTGTAGAACCTAAGATGGAAGAAAAGCCCGAGCCTTCTCCAGCTGAAGAACCCAAGGCTAAAGAGAAACCTGAATCTACACCAGAGCTTCCGGTAGATACAAAAACCAAGTATAAACTGCTTCATATGATCCAGTTTGGGGAAACGCTGGATAGTCTTTCTAATACCTATGGGGTGTCTAAAGAAAATATATCGGCGTGGAATGAGCTTGACAGCACAGAGCCAAAAGCAAATTCATCGTTAATGATATATCTGCCATCCAAAGTAGCTATGGATAAGGTGCAAGCCGAAACGGTAGTTCCAACCAAAGATGGAAAAGCTTTAACTACCTATACTTTTCTAGAAGGCGATGACCTATACAAAATCTCGATGAAGTATAAAACGACGGTTGAATATTTATTGCAAATCAATGGTCTTAGCAGTGTCAATATCATTCGAGAGGGTCAAGAATTAAAAGTGCCAGAAGTATAACCTGTCGGTTTATTCACCTGTCATGGCATACTCGAATGAATAGGTATGTTGTGGTTTATCTTTATACTTATCCAACTTCGGGGTATACGCAACTACATCAATGCGATTATCATCTGGCATAAAGCGAAGCATTTGTAGCCAGCCATCGCCCCCATTCGCCTCGCCTTGGTAGTCACTCAAGGTTTCGATAATGGGTTTCCCTGCATCATTCATGGACACTTGATGATGAGAGCCGAGTACATGCCCGCTTACCACCATGAAAATATTTTCATGTGAGCGCACAAATTTGTTCCACAGCATTTCACCATCGGCTCCGTTAAGGCCGTATGTGTATCCATCATTTCCGCGCCCATTGGTGCGCATGTAATAATGTGTAGCGACTATTACTTTTTGCTCAGGATGCTGCCTCACTATATCGGAAGCCCAAGCAATCATCTCATCGTTTGGGGAAAAGGCAAAGCTCAGGACCATAAATTTAAGTCCACCCTCTTCAAAAAATGTATAGTTGCAGGCATTGTCTTCGCCCATATGACCGCCATATCAAGGCTCATTCTCGAATCGAGAAGGTGGAAAATATTCATGATACAAAAGCGTACCGCGTGTGAGTACATCATCATGATAATGCAAATCATGTTTCTAAGGCACTACGCTATACGGAACAACGCCGTCCAAAACTTTTTGTGCAGTGTCGGCTACAACCCACTCATTTTCATTCTTTGCTGTTTGCACAATATCGCCCAAGTGAATCGCAAACTTAATATTAATAGCACCTGTGTAATCTTTTATCCATGTTGTTTGCTGCAGGTATGTTAACGGGTGCTTTTCTGAATAATACTGTGTATCTGGTATTAGTACAACAGTAAATGGTTCAGCAGACTTGGTGTTATAAGGGAGAATAGTTAGACACGATGCTAAACCTACAACCAAGAGTGCAAGCATTATTATGGATCGAAAAAAGCGCATAGGTCTTTTCCAATGATGAGTGGTTGGATAATGAAGATAACATAGGCTTTTAAGCATGTACAAATAATGAAATGCTAATCTATTTTTGAGCAGCCAGTTCCGCAAACCATGGATCATGAGGGGTAAAGAGTTCCTGATTGGACTCACACCACTTAAGCAGTTCTTTATAGTGGGTGTTGGCTTCCCCTCCATTTCATTCAAGGGCTTTGGGAATTGGCATAGAGCTGGCAGCACATGAATTAGCAATGAATGCTATGAGTCTGTGTTGAAGATTTCGATGAGGAACTTCACGCATGGTGGCACAATCAACGGGGTCTTTGAATAGGGCCAATGCATGGGGCATTGCACTTTTATCTCCACGGTGTAGTAAGTTTAAAGCTGCCCAGGCGTCTGGGTCCCCCTTTAATGTAGCACATTTTTTAGTGCTGCAAGGCCAGCTTTTTCATTTTCAAAGCTTAGGTATACCGCAGCTGCGGTTCGCACATAAGGGTCTTTCCCTTTTTTATAAAGCTTATTAAACTGGTTCTCCCGATCGGTTTTGTAATAAAAAGCAAAGGCAGAAACTTGACGATACCCTGCGGATAAATCTTGATTTAAAGAGTAATTGCTTCCAGGTTTTATTGTGGAGTCTGCTTCAATTGAATATGCGCATAAGAGATCGCTTACAAAATCCGGGTCAAATTGACTCAACATTTTGAATGCATCATCATACGAACCCAATTCTTTAGATGATTCTTCACTACGACTGATTACTTTTCTATAACCCGCCATTGCGTTTTGAGAAGATGAAGGTTTTGGCGGCATCCAAGGCTCAGGAGGGTTCAATTTCCTTTTTTTATTCTCAGCGATGATTTTATCAATGCGGTTTTTAGCATGCTCGGATGGGCTTGTATCGGCTTGTTCAAGTAAGGGAGTGAAATCAGGTGTATGGTAATAGTTGCGCCATTGAAAAGAATACAACAGTTGACGAAACTCTTGTTTGTTGGTGAAATTCATCGCAATAATCTCATCTAGAATAGCTTCTATACTTTTTGCCTGCTCAATTCTTCCTCGTAAATGAAAAAGTCTATTTTCTTTATGAATTCGATGAGTGGAGTTTTCTCTAGCTAAAAGTCCCTATCCACAGAGCCTACTGTATGTAATAACGCATGAAATATATCGCATAGTGCAACTCCTTTTTAAGTATATAAACACATTTTTTACTGCATTAGACGCCAAAACCATTGTTTAGTTCTGCGATCTATACTATATATACGCGAGGAGTATGAAAAAGTTCCGTTTACTTCCAAGTTGATAGTGGATGAACTCTTTGCTTTAGTGGTATTGCAACGCGTTGTTGAGTGACGGCTGCTTGAAATACGCCTTGGATCATTTCGTGTGCATCGCGTAATTTGTGTAAGCTTGTGAGAGGTTCACGCTCGGCCTTGATACTTTCAATCAAGTCATCCACAATGGGCGCGTAGTGGTTTACTTTTCCTTCGCGATTGGGTAGTGGTGGTAAGCTAAGCTTTCCCCATGGAGCATCACTGGATGCCCAAGATCCATCTTTTTGCACGTGGATGATGGGTACTGGTGCCATTCGAATCGTCATGCGACCTTTAGTGCCGTGGATGTCCAAGCCCCAACGGTCCTGATTTCCATCGTTCGTTTTCACGGAACTAAAATAACCGGGAATTCCATTAGCAAACAAATATTTTGCGTGAATTTCCGTTCCCACTATAGGCCCTAGGGGCTCACTTGCTTCGCGCAAATTTGCCGCAGTAACAGGCTTCCCATCGGCCAATACGGTTGCTTCACACCATTGAGGCTTACCCAGTAGATCGATCATCATGTCCATGATGTGAACGCCCAGCACAATAAGATCTTCACCGCCAGCCCGATTGTCTTCTTTGCCACGGGAACGAATCTCTAAAATATCTCCGATCACTTTGTCGTCCAACAATAATTTTTTGGCATGTTGAAACATCGGCGCCACTCGGAAGTTCAGCGCGGCCGCCCATTTTAATTTTTTTGCGTCCAATGCCGCTAACACTTCATCGGCTTCTGCAAGGTCTGGAGTTAGAGGTTTTTCAATAATTCCATGCGCTCCTGCTTCTACACAGGCCAGCAAGTATTCCTTATGAATTGTTGTCCAACGTGGCCCAATCGTGACAATATCGGGCTTTTCTTTTTCCAACATCTCACAATAATCCACATAGGTTTTTTGTGCCTTTGCTTGTTTCGCATAATGTCCGCGGGCCTTTTCGTGCGGCTCAGACAGCGCCACAACCTCCACATCGTCACGCATATTCCACAAGAGGTGTAAGTTATGTCCATAGCCACCATTTTTACCATCAGCATAATTCCCGATCACACATGCCCGGTATTTGGTTTTAGGTGTTTGTGCTTGCGCGATCATAGGCGCGGTACTTGCAATGGCTGATGCCGCTAAAAATTGACGACGATTAAGTGTGGACATGTGTTGGACTCCTGCCGAGGCTTCTGGTTAATCGATAATTATTATTCCGCTCTATGTACCTTTTTGTCAACCTACCGAATTGATTTTCCACTGTATTCGGGCAATAGCGAATTCGAAACGGAGTTTCCATAGGTATCAAATTCATCAAAGGTCCACACGACCTTTTTAGTTTTGCGTTCCAACTCAATGAGTAAAGGTTGTCCCGGCCCAGCGTGACAATTCCCGATTACCAAGTTCCCATTGGGCAGCACCTCAAGTGTAGTAACCCATGCCAGCGTGATACCTGGTAAATCATTTTGATGTACTTCCCATACGATCTTTTTTTCCGGGGTTACTTCGAGGATACTATGCCCATTGCCTGAACCGATTAATGTATTTCCATTTTCCAATCGAATAGCTGAAAAGACAGAGTTCCCAAAGGCTTCAGGTCCATGACCGCCTTTTTTTTCTTTTCCAAAGAGTGGCACTTCATATTCCCATACCACTGCACTCGATTCGCCATCATATTCACGCACTACCCCGTCGCTTTCATGGCAGGCCAAATAATTTCCGGAATCTAGTTTTCGCGCAAGACGTGTGTCCCGGTGCGGATGCGGGCTGTTGACCTTCAATTTAATCTCTTTATGGATCTTGCCATCGCGGTCTATTTCTATAATTCGTGCCGGTCCTGACTCCGCAATCATAATATGACCATTTGGCAAGGGTTGAAAAGCATGGACCTCAACTTTCTTTCCCTCATTTTCATTCATCTTTGTAGAATCATATTCCCACACCACTTTTTTACGTCGGGGATGAATTTCAACGACTTTACGATTGTGCTCTTGGACCATGATATGGCCATTGGGTAGTAGATGAATATCATGGATACCATGCCATTTCATTTCCCATTCAATCTCACCTGCAGCATTGACTCGGGCCAATTTGTCATTGCCTTGTAGCAATACTTCATGCTGAGCATGAGCCAACGAAGCTGCCCCAACCATGACCATTCCTAGTATCCACATCGATTTTCGCATCAAATCAGTCCTTAAATCGTGTATTTTCATAATCAATAGATTAGCCAGTGTACCATACTCAACCCATTGTGTGTCATGGACTTAAGGGTAGTGAAAGCTTTAGTTAGGAATTCCCATTAACTCTTTATATTTCAACAGTTTACAACAGGTTAATATGCTTACATATAGGGCGGGTTTTCTGCATAATGAATGAATCTGGTTGAGTTGCGTCTAGGTAAGTAGACGCCAAGGGTAGATGGAATGCCCGGCTAGGAATAAGGAGAAGAACCATGAGACCCAATTGGATTACATGCTTGATTACGGCAGGGCTTTTATTAGCCGTAGCTGTCTATGCGGGCGCTCAAGATGTTGAGCATGGACGCATAAGTTATGTGGATAATGATGGGTTGATACGCGGCCTATCAGATGAAGAATGGAGCGTTGCTCAACAAAATTCTCTTGTGATGCCCGGTGATTCGATATGGGCCGATGAGCAAGGAATCATGGAAGTGGAAGTATCAGGTGCAACATTCGTTCGTTTGGCTGATAAGAGCCGAATGGAAGTTGTCGCAATGCCTCCTGCTACTCATGTACGCGCGTCAACAGGGTCATTTTATGTACACCGTTTGCGCCATAGCGAAGGCGATGTGGTTTTCGAAACACCCGTTGGCTCTATCATGATAGAAAATAATTCACAAGTACGTGTGGATGTATTGGAAGAAGGATCCACAACTGTTACTACACGCTGGGGGAATGCGACTATTCGTACTGCAGATGGTTTGTCTGTTCGTGTCCCTTCAAACAAACAAGTTTTCATTGACCCTGGATATGCTCCTTCAAGTCCGGTCAGTTTCGATCGTAATGTTGAAGATGCATTCGATACCTGGAACCGTGAGCGTTCACGTCGGATTGCCAAGAATTCAAGTTCAACTAAAATTGCTCGTGTTGGAAACTATGCTGCCCCCATTGGCACTTATGACCTAGAAGATTATGGTGAGTGGGTTGTTGTTGACAATTCTTCTTATTGGAGACCTACTGTTGTTGACTATATACCCTACCGTTCCGGTCGTTGGAGTTATGTACCCAATCATGGACATGTTTGGGTAGGTCACCAACCATTCACCTATGTAACCAGTCATCATGGCTATTGGAAGCATCATCACCGTCATGGCTGGATCTGGTCGTACCATAAGACCTATTCACCAGCGTATGTTGCTTCGGTTTACCATAACGGTACCTTCATCTGGGCTCCATTGTCCCGACACGGCGATGCTGTACACATTAGCGGATCATACTTCACGGCTGGTGGATTCCACTTCAGCATTGGATACAGCAGCTATTCACATTCACGTTATGTGTTAAGTGGTCACCATCATCATGTGCATTCATTGAACCACCATACAAGCTACCACCATCACAAGTATTATGATGCGCACCATTGGAATCATTACGATACACACTCGCGTCATTATCGGAATCGTCCGCATCGGATTAAGCACCATTCCGGCGAACGCCACTACCGCCCAAACCACAAAATGCGTGGACCATCTGAAGTACAATTGGCAGGCGGTAGAATATACAATGCACGTACACGTGCCGGGCAATTGGATGCGCGTTCATCTAAATATGAATTCAAGTCTGTATTGTTGAATACTAACCGTAAATCACACCGTACTCCTACGCAGCGGGTTGAACGTAAAGCAAGTGTGCGTCCAATTAGTTTCAACGAGAATCCTGTGCAAAAAATTGCACGTCGAGATGAACGTATGCGCAGTGTGCGGCCTACCGTAACGCCTGAAAGAGTGTCTACTCGAACTTCAGGCAATCGTAAAACTACAGACATATCTACTCGCTCTACGAAACCAGGTTCAGTATCGAGTCGCGGTGGTGATTCAGCTAAGCCTTCACGTCCATCGACCACGACTCGTCCACAAACAACGAGACCTCGTTCGGGAACATCCACCACGCACTCACAAGCGACATATCCGCGTAGTGAAGCGCCCACTCGAAAAACTTATACTCCGCGGACTACGACTCAGTCGCGCCCAAATACAGGTATTCAACGCCCCTCTTCTCCTTCTAGGCCACAGGCTACATCACCTCGACGTACAGCACCACAGCCTCGGACGAGTGTACCTCGTCAATCGGCTCCTCAACCTCGAGTAAGCGCTCCGCGCCTAGCACCACGTCAACAAACCAGTGCCCCCCGTCGCACGGTGCCTCAGCCACGGGTTAGTGCACCACGTCCAGTGCAGCAACAACCTCGGACCAGTGCGCCACGTCAGTCAGCCCCGCAACCAAGGGCAAGTGCACAATCACGATCCTCTAATTCTTCCCCGGCGTACTCATCACCACTATCCCGATCTTCTGCCCCTTCTTCGAGTAGTCGATCATCTAGTCGAAGTCGGTAAAAAGCTGTATTTTTAACCACATTTGAAGGGTTTACAGGCGAGGTGCATCTAGTCACCAATTCTGAAGCCCACGAAAGGAGGACATCATGAACTCTTCAATCTTAGCGTACACAAAAAAAAGTATATTGCCCCTTGGAATGGCTTGTGCAGTGTTTATGCTCAGTGGCTGTGGAGGCGGTGGTGGTGGAAGTACACCAACTCCGCAAGAAGATTATGCATTTGGATTCGACGTGGGGTATTCCGACGATTTAGAATATTTCTTCGGATATGACGATAGTTTCCTGAATGAAACGGAAGATGAAGTTTGGTACGAAGGGGATCTAATTCCTTACCTGGACGAAATCAGTTTCGATGCTGGGTATTATGATGGAATTTTTGAAGCGTACAATGATGGATACTTTGTCGCATATCGTTATGCATTTATCATCGGATTCAGTGAAGGGTATGATAATGCTTACTGGGATGACTATCTAGATTTCCTGGCAGGCGATTGGCATGACGAGCTCCTGCATGCTGGATTCAGCGATGGATATAATGATGGCTTTTCCGAAGGTCGGATATTTGGGGCCTATGACTATGAGGCTTTTTTAGAATTCGACTGGTTGGATGCGTTTCTCGATTGGGAATCAGGCACCGATCTTTACTTTGAAGAAGTTGATAAGGGAACGGGCGAATTTGGTCCAGTAGTGCTTTATGAATGGGGCATTAACCCGCATGAGTTTTTCGCCAGTCCAGCACGCTCCATTGCCGATGGACCAAAACGTCCAACGAAAAAAGAAACTCTTTGGATGCGTATGGTAGCCAATGAACTGACACGAAGCGATCCACCTACTTCATCGGTAAATATTTTACGGACTCTTACAGAAGAGCAGGAGGCTTTATTAAGTGTATCGCCTACGGAAACCGATCGCAGTGATCGCATATTAACGTTGACCACTACATGGGGTGAGCGTATAAATTCATACAACCAGAGCGCTTTAGGTTTGCGCGCGACACCTCAAAATACCCGTACGGAAGATCGAACGAAAAAATAACCGCTCCTCGACAACCGTGAGTGGATTCCGACCTACACGAATTTTCTTGTCGGCATTCATTCGCGGTTTTTTATGTAGGATCAAGGCTCGAAAACGATGGTTTTATTCCCATGACGAATGACACGATGCTCTGCGTGTGCATGGATGGCCGAAGCGAGGGCATTTTGCTCTAAGGTTCGCCCTTTGCGCTTGAGTGTTTGAACGGTGTCTGTATGGGAGACGCGTGCAACGGCTTGCTCAATAATGGGACCTTCATCCAAATCCATCGTGGCATAGTGTGCTGTGGCGCCGATAATTTTTACGCCGCGTTCATACGCTTGTCGATAGGGATTTGCCCCAATGAATGAGGGCAAGAAACTATGATGAATATTGATGACTTCTTTGCCATAATCACCTAGAAAATCCGCTGATAAAATTTGCATGTACCGGGCCATAACCAGAAAGTCGCTTTTTTCACGAATTAAGTCAAGAATTTTTTTTTCCTGAACTGCTTTAGTTTCTTTATTCACGGGTAAATGATGAAAAGGAATGCCGTGATGTTCAACCAATGCCCGAGTGGTTTCGTGATTACTGATAACAAAAGAAATCGTTGCATTCAGTTCACCACTGCTAACGCGATAAAGGAGATCAACCAAACAATGATCGTATTGTGAAACAGCGATGGCCATCCGTGGTACATCACTTTCAAAATGAAAATGCCATTCAGCTTGTAAAGATTTTCCTAATGGTGAAAATGCGCCCTCTAAAATCGTGCGATCGGCGGTGTCCAAAATAAAACCGAGTCGCATATAAAACCGACCACCTTCCAAATCCGTACTGTGTTGATTGGATTCAGTAATGTTTCCGTTTTGTTGGAAGATTAACTGAGTTACCTGCGCCACAATCCCGTGTTGGTCGGGGCATTGTATCAATAAAATGACCTTTTCCATGATGCTTTCTGTATTCCTCTTTCGTACTTCAGTGGCTTATTAAACCTACAGTATCCTTGTTTTATAGATACTGATCAACTTATAGTCAATTCAAACACCCTGCGCAAATTTTTCAAAACTGTTTTCTATGTTGCCGTAGTCCACATCACACAGCGCCACGATATTTTCTATACTGCATCGTCTAGTTTTGCCGCGCCCCATCACGCCCATGCCCACCGTCGCTACGTTCAATCGCTCATTTAGCGAAAGTTTCCCCGGTAAGACTTTCGCTGTATTCATACTCGTGCTACATGCGCTCAATACCGTTGTCGTTGAAGCCGCTAAGAAAGCGCGGTGAGTGATAGTACGTTAATTCATGAGTATTAAGATTCCTTCCCTTTAGAAATCATCGCCCACCCTATCACTGCGATACTAATTATAATTACATAATAAAAAATAGGCGTAATATTACCGCCAAAATTTGTGAAGCGAACAGCCACACCCATTTTGACTTTAAATAAAAGCATTAGGAATGCAATAAATAGTCAAAAATTTCCTGCAACAAAATAACGCATGTTATTCACTCCCTTGTGTATCTGCTTTATAAACTCCATCCATCCCGATAGGGTGGATTTACCAATGCATTGGCTGCCTCATTATTCGTGATGATCAAGTTATCCCCGTCCCATTCCAAGCGTTGATCCTTCATGCGAATTGCTAGCACCCCTATCAACACCATCTCTGTCAACGGACCGCCATACTCAAAATTAGAACTCGCAGGTTTTCCATCTTTACATGCCCGTACCCAGTCCAGTTCATGCGCACCTTCTTGCTGTTTCACGCGCTCTAAATAGGGCTTCGGATCGGTGTATTCTGCGCGCCGCGACTCCGGTAAAAGCACAGCACTTCCTGCGCCATGTGAACCATGTAGGATGATCCCTTTATCGCCGATAATGAGCGCTCCGTTGCTCGGTAATTTAAAGTCACCGGGTAGAAACTTTGGTATAGCCGGAAGTAAACGACCGTCATACCAAGTTAGATCAATGGGCCCGCGTTTCTTTGTTTTGGGGAATCGGTAGTTAACGATTGTTGCTCGCGGATAGGTTTCTTTACTGGCCTCATCACCCGTATGTGTACTGGAAGCCTGTACATAGTCAGGATGTCCCAAATCCATTGCATAGAAGGAAGGATCAAGAATGTGACAACCCATATCTCCTAAGGGTCCTGTACCAAAGTCATAGAATCCACGCCAAGTCGATGGATGATAAATGGGGTGATACGGACGCATTGGGGCCGGGCCAACCCAGAGGTCCCAGTTGAGCGATTCGGGTACAGCAGGCGTATCCGTAGGGCGTCCCATCATCGGAAAATCTGACCACGGGTTTCCCCCTACAGGGCGATCGCTCCAGGCATGTACTTCACGTACTTTGCCCACTGCATCGTTTTCGATCCATTCCTTTATCAAGCGCATGTTGTCCGATGAATGCCCTTGGTTCCCCATTTGTGTTTGTACGCCCGCGGCTCGTGCAGCCTCTGTGACGGTACGTACTTCATGCAGGCTATGCGCCAATGGTTTTTGACAGTAAATATGCTTGCCATGTGTAATTGCCTCCATGGAAATTACTGCATGGGTATGATCCGGTGTAGCGATGATTACCCCATCAAATTCTTTTGAAGCTTTATCAAACATCACGCGATAATCCACAAAGCGTTTGGCTTTGGGATATTTATCGAATTGCTTCGCCGCATGATTGCTATCCACGTCGCACAAGGCCACAATGTTTTCAGTGGCACAGCTATCAATATTTCGACGCCCCATACCGCCAATTCCTACTGCTGCCAAGTTTAATTTTTCATTGGGCGAAATTTTTCCAGGCACAACTTGAGCCGTGTTTACCCGAGTGGTCGCGCATGCTGAAAGCATGGTAGTGGTCGAGGCAGCTAAAAAAGCTCGTCGTGTAAGGTTGCTAGTATTCATGATGTAGTTACTCCGAATGGTCTCGTTGCGCTAAATTATTATTTGCCTTCGCTCGCCCATTGTTTCATGAGGGCAATGTTTCCTGTAAGGATTTGAACATAATCATCTGTAGGTTTTCGCCGTTTACGTTGGCTCGTCACATAGACATTCATGTCCTCATTATACACTTTTGTGGGCTCTGCTTCTTCTGCACGATCTCCGCTTGCAATTACCCATTTATCCAAGGTCGTACGCAAGGAAACCAATGCGTCGGCATGCGTAGCATCACCGGCTAAATTGTGTAAGTTGTGGGGATCTTTAACCACATCATACAATTCTTCTTTAGGACGTGATTCGGCCATAATTAAGGATTGCGCTGCATTGAGTTTTCCAGCAGCATGTAACCTACGTATTCGAATCATAACAGCCTTTTTGTCTTTATATGTATTGGGTTGAAGGTAAGGGCGTTGCCAATGGTAGTTTCGAATATACAAGTAATCGCCTTGGCGAACACTGCGAATACGGTCAACGGTTTCATCGCAACGATCCCTACCGGATACTACAAACGAGCGCGTGCGGTATTCGGGTCCATACAGGGGCTTGGATTCCATGTCTTCTGGTATGGGAATACCAGCGAAATACAATGATGTCGCAGCCATATCGATATGCGCTACGAAATCTTTGCGGACACTTTGTGGGACACGACCCGGTGCCCAGACAATAAAGGGAATATGAATGCCTTGTTCATAACAAAACTGTTTTCCGCGGGCATGGCTAATACCGTGATCGGTAATAAACATGATTACCGTATTTTCTAGGAGACTTTCATTCTCCAAACGAGCTAAGATTTGGCCAACTTCATCGTCACTGTGTTTTACACTATTTAGATACTTCGCCCAATCTTCAAGCATCACGAGATCATTGGGGTACTGTGGAGGCAATTCGACATCGGCAGGATTTACCGGATGATCAATTTTGACACCACGGTTTTTTCCACCATGCAATTGCACTTGTGCAAAAAAAGGTTGCCCCTCTGCACGCCCTGTCCAATCTTTACCGTCGTATAAGCCTTTAGGAATGTCAAAGTTATAATCCGTTTTCCCTGGACGATTTAAGGTACCGCTTGATCCATTACTTACATAATATCCTGCGTCTTTAAACAATTGTGGGATAAGTGGAACACTATCGGGCAAGACCTGTTTAATGGTGCCTCGAAAACTGCGATGATGATGCGCGTTGATGGTGCTTGGGTACATGCCGGTCACGAGACCTGAACGACTGGGTGAACATACCGGGCTGGTGATATAGGCCTGACGAAATTCCGCACCTTCGCGCGCGAGCCTATCCACATGATGGGTATTTATTAAGGTTTCGCCTTGATAACTGAAATGACTCGACATGTCTTCAGTAATGATCCAAATAATATTGGGCCGTGTATCTTCGGTGGCCAACGATTGAGGCATTATGCCCAAAACAAGTAACAGGAATAATCCAGTCGACAGTATGGTTTTCATATTGAGTCCTTTATGACTTTAGCCGTGAGCCAAAGAGTGTGTATAATGCCCTTCACCTTACGCGACATACGAAAATTTTTCAAGCCGAGTACAACTGGAGTGAGCCGATGCCAAGACCCCCTATTTTGCCAACTATTAATTGGAAGTCTATTTTTGAAAGTGGACTGAGTTATGCCGATTGGATTCAACAAGGGGAGCGGATGGATCGTGCTGACGATATCCAACAAATGTTGTCGGAGCAAGTGCTAAGCAATACAGCAGCAACGGCCTTAAAGGCGCTTTCACGCCCTGTGTATGTTGTGGCCATTGCCGAAAACTGGTGTGGAGACGTTGTACGCCATGTACCGGTACTTCAAAAAATGGCTCAGGAATCTGAGCAACTCAAAGTGAGTTACATTGCCCGCGAAGGCAATGAAGATGTTTTCGTACGTTTTGTAACCAATGGCGGCGAAGCCATTCCTAAGTTTGTATTTCTCAATAATAATTTCGTCGAATGCGGGAACTGGGGCCCCATGCCCCAAGCTTTACGTGTACTCATTGCGCGCGGCAAAGCCTCAGGTCAAGGCGGCGAAGCCCGTCAACGAGTCTCGGAAGCCTATGCGGCTGACCCCGATCGCCTAGAAACACTGTCTGAATTGATGGATTTAGTTGAAATAGCTAGTGCTGAAGTTCCATAAATTTTTTTAAAAATACACAATAAAAAACGGTGCGATTCTCTTTTGAGAATCGCACCGTTTTTGTTTTGAATGGATTAAATTACGCTTCGCCGCGCAGTTTCGCCAAGATGGATTTATCTTCCAGGGTAGTTACATCGCCGGTAGTTTCTTTACCCGCAGCAATATCGCGCAATAAGCGACGCATAATTTTACCTGAACGTGTTTTCGGTAGAGCATCCGTAAATCGAATATGATCGGGCTTGGCAATTGCACCAATTTCTTTAGCTACATGATTTCGCAAATCCACCATGTTTTGGTCGCTTTCTTCCACACCTGCACCCAAGGTGACAAAGGCAAATATGCCTTGCCCTTTGATGTCATGAGGGAAACCCACTACAGCTGCTTCGGCTACAAGTTCACTGGAGACCAACGCAGATTCGATTTCCATCGTACCCAAGCGGTGCCCTGAAACGTTAATGACATCGTCCAGGCGACCGATGATCATGAAGTATCCATTTTGATCACGGAAGGCGCCATCACCCGCAAGGTACCAACCTTGGCCTTTGAATTTCTCCCAGTACACTTCTTCAAAACGTGCTTCATCTTTGTACAAGGTACGCAACATTGATGGCCAAGGATCTTTAACCACTAAAGTACCGCTGTGACCGTTGGCTACTTCTTCGCCTTCTTCTGTTACCACTGCCGCATTCACGCCAAAGAACGGCAAGCCAGCAGAACCAGGCTTGGTATGCATAGCGCCTGGAATCGTGGTAATCATAATACCGCCTGTTTCGGTCTGCCACCAAGTATCCACAATGGGACAACGCTCCTTACCTATGACGCGGTGATACCACATCCACGCTTCAGGATTAATCGGTTCACCCACTGTACCCAACAAGCGTAAGCTGCTGAGATCGTATTTGTTGGGATGCTCATCACCCCATTTAATAAAGGTACGAATTGCCGTTGGAGCGGTATAGAAAATGTTTACACTGTATTTCTCACAGATGGACCAGAAGCGTCCTTCGTCCGGTGTATTCGGTGTACCTTCATACATTACAGAAGTCGCACCGTTGGCAAGAATGCCGTAGACAATGTAGCTGTGTCCAGTGACCCAACCAATATCGGCAGTACACCAATAGGTGTCTTCTTCTTTCAAGTCAAATACGTATTTCGAAGTCAGGTAAGTGCCCACCATATATCCGCCGGTTGTATGCAAAATACCTTTAGGCTTTCCAGTGGATCCAGAGGTATACAAAATATACAAAGGATCTTCAGCACCCAATTCTTCCGCAGGGCACACGGCTGATTGTTGAGGAACAATGTCATGCCACCAAACGTCACGCCCTTCTACCATCGTAATGTCTTCATCACAACGATTCACAACTACCACGTTTCTAATGGATGGGCATTGAGGAAGAGCTTCGTCTACGGTAGGCTTCAACGCCAAGGCACCGCCACGGCGGTTACCTGCATCAGCCGTAATGATCATGGAGCACTCAGCATCATTCACGCGATCCACGATAGCGTTTGCAGAAAATCCCCCGAAAATGATGGAGTGAATGGCTCCGATGCGCGCGCAAGCGAGCATGGAGATGGCCAACTCAGGAACCATTGGCATGTATATAGCTACACGATCACCCTTTTTCAATCCGAGGGATTTAAATGCGTTCGCGGCTTTACAGACTTCACGATGCAGCTGTTGATAAGTAAACGTACGAGAGTCCCCTGGCTCGCCTTCCCAAATAATTGCCGCTTTGTTTTTGCGGGCCGTGGTCAGGTGACGATCTAGGCAGTTGTAAGAAATATTGGTTTTTCCGCCTTCAAACCATTTATAGAAGGGGGCATTGTCCTTATTACAGACCGTATCCCATTTCTTAAACCAGTGTAATTCACTGGCGATATTGCCCCAAAAAGTATCTGGATCGTTGATGGATTGGTCGTATAATTCCTTATATTCTTCCATCAACTTAATATGAGCCGCTTCGCTAAAGGCAGCTGGTGGGTCAAACGTCCGGGTTTCTTCCAAGACGTGATCAATATTGTTATTGTCGCTCATGCGTTCGTACTCCATACGTATAGGTCCAAAAATTCACAGGTTGTTATTGTGCCATGTAGACATAGGCAATTCCAACAGAATCATATTGGTTAGCTTATATACTAAAGGAATTCTAAGATCAGGGTCTCTATACTTATAATAATAGTGTATATAGCTTTTCTATTGCTAATTAAGATAAAGTATGTTTTTATAGTTATTCGATATTTGTGTGTACAAAATTTGAACACTCGATCCATTATTTTAGATGACAATAACTTAATGTAAGGAGAAGAAGCGTAGTGTCAGTATATGAGTACACCGTAGTAATCAAAGATCGGGAAGATCATGTAGAGACCGGAACTGTTAAGGCCTCTGACAAAGTAGATGCTGAACAAAATTAAATCGCTTGGGTTTATTTGAACCTAAACTGAAGGAACTAAAAGGGCTATCAGGCTTTATCAAACATTTTACAGCCGATGTGAAATAACGTGTCAGCCTAATCGCGGCGATTTTGCTTGAGAACCCGCATCATCAATCATTTCCAGCATTTGTTTCATTAATTCGTTATAGCGTAGAAACATGCATTTGTTAAACAAACTGCATGCATCGCATTCGCGCAATTTCTCATCATCTGTTCGTAGATAATGTTTTTTTGTGCTGTTGTTATAGGCAATTTTCATATTTGCCAATTGGCCGAAACATTCTTTTTGGGACATAATGCAATTCCTTTGTTGTTGTCTTTATCATAAAGTCGGCTCATCGACTACGTCAAGTTATTCAAGCTTTTTCTTGGGAAAATGTATTTATTCGAATAAATTATCCAATTTCAACTCTTTTTGGTGTATAATGATAGTGTAATACTGTGAAAAACTAGAGTTAGGACAGACATGAAACACTTTATTTCAAATAAATCGATAGTTACTTTCCGTCGCTTTAGTGCCGGAATGCTTGCTTTATTGATGAGTGTGGCCTATGTGGTTCCTATTTGGGCTTCGTGTGTTTGCTGTGGTTTTATGAATATTCAGCCAACGTCAATCGAAGAAATTATCGATACAGAAACGCCATCGTGTCATGCTGTAATTCCAATAGGTGATGGCTCCACAGAAGAAATAGCATCGGCTAAGGAAGAGATAGCTTCTGCAACAGAAGAAATAGCTTCCCCCACAGAAGAAATTTTCAATGGCTGCAATATGGACTGTATGGTTAACGGGCAAGTACCTGCTGCTGTAGCTCTTGGGGTTGTTGAATCACATTCTTCATCTAACCATACCAAAGCGCCAGTATTTTTGAGTGACTTGGTATACACTGAAATTCTGGTGAATAATAACGGGGTGCCGAATCGTGCAGAGGCGTTATCCATCTGCCCCATTCATCCTTCCACGGCCTCAGTGCCTCTGCGCATCTAGTCGTCCTTTCTGCTGATCCCTTAGTTAAACTTCGTCACTCGAGTTGCATCTAATGGTGATCCTATTTGTATTTAGAAAAGGCGCGGTGCATCTTCTGTGTACTGTCTCTCCCCAGCAGAAAGTGAGGCCAACAATGAACGTTTGTAAAGCTATTCCTATGTTTTTCATTACTTGTATCGCAGTGAGTTCATACGCTGCAGATGCATTTAAACAGATCCAAAAAACAGATCTGGAAAAATCATCCAGTAGTGGTGACGCGGTACTGGATAACTATATCCAAAAAGCATTGAAAAATAATGCCGGGTTGCGGGCGGATTTTGATTCTTGGCAAGCGGGGTTTGAATCAATCCCCCATGCGCGTGGAATCGATGACCCTACCATACGCTTCACACATTTCATAGAAGAAGTTCAGACACGTACGGGACCCCAAAACAACAAACTCGAAATATCTCAAAAAATTCCGAGGGCTAAGGTACGCGAACATGCTGGCATGATGGCACAATCCCAAGCAGATCAATTGTGGTGGAAAACCAATGAAACGAAGCACCAGATTATTTATCAAGTAAAACAACTCTACGCGGACTATGCGTACTTGGCTCAACATATTCGTATCGTGAAAGAGAATTTAGGGCTGTTGCAAAATCTGGAACCGGTCGTACAAGCACGCTTACGTAGTGGTGGTAATCAAGCGGATTTACTTAAGTTGCAAGTAGAGATCGCCAAACTCGAAAACGATTTGAATTCCCTTGAAGGATTGCGCCCAGCACTTAACAGACAACTTCGTACTGTTATGAATGACTCAGAAACCAAGTTGCTTCCTTGGCCAAAAGGTATTGAAATTACCCCTAAAGGTATACAACTAGGCGATTTGCTACAAGCCATGAAAGCGAATAGCCCGGTATTAAAGCAACGCACTGCATTGGTTAATAAAAGTACCCATCATACAACACATAGCCGATTGCTTAAGAGGCCCGATATAACTGTAGGGCTAACGTATATAGAAACAGGGAGTGCAGAAACTTTTCCAAAACCATCAGGAAGCAGCACCGATCCTTTTGGCCTAACGGTGGGGATATCGATTCCATTGTTCAACAAAAAACACGATGCCAAAGTACGTCAAGCCCACTACGTGGAGTCGTCTATGCGTCACCGTTTAAAGGAAGAACAGCTTACACTTTCAGCGGAGTTGGAGGTGGAGGCGTACCACCTTCAAGATGCTGTTCAAAATATACAGCTATATAAAGAGACACTTATCCCGCGAGCACAACAAGCCATGGATGTGATGCAGGTAAGTTACCAAACCGGCACAAGTTCTCTTTTAGAAATAATTGAAAGTGAGCGAGATGTGTTGTTGTTTGAACAATCGTATTGGCGAGCACAACGAGATTATGTTCAACATTTGGCGAAGATAGAAATGATTTGTGGGGGGGTGGTGCAATGAAGTTTATAAAACTCCTAAGTGCATTTATGGTTTTGGGTGTAGTCTTTTACTTGGGCATGCGAATAGGTACATCGCCGATGCCATCATCCATTAAGACTTCACCTCAAAATGTAAAAAGTGAAGTGGTATGGACTTGTGTTATGCACTTGCATATCGAGCGTAACGAAGCTGGTCTGTGTCCTGTATGCAATATGGAATTGGTGTTACGAGATGACAGCATGAATTCTCCAGGGGGTAGCGATTGGCAAATTAGAATGAATGCCCATGATAAAAAGTTGGCGGCGATAGCCACCCAGGTTGTGGAACGCCGGTTCGTAGAAATGCCTGTGCGCATGGTTGGAAAACTGGCGTATGATGAGACCCAAATTAAGACCATCTCATCTTGGGTGGATGGACGAGTAGATCGGTTGTATGTGGACTACACGGGAATCCAGGTTAAATCAGGCGATCATTTAGTTGAGCTGTATAGTCCAGATTTGCTTACAGGCCAGAAGGAACTGATTGAAGCCAAGCGTCGTGTGGATGCGAGTGGTCAGGGTAAAAGTGAGTTTCTTCGAAATAGTGATTTACGGGCACTTGATAATGCCCGCGAAAAATTACGGCTTTGGGGTTTATCCGAAGGGCAGGTTCGCGCTATCGAGAAAAATAAAAAAGCCAGTGACCGAATACTCATCAATTCACCCCAATCAGGCATCGTTATTCACAAAGCGCTGAGTGAAGGTGATTATGTAAAAACGGGTACGCACATCTATACCGTGGCGAATCTTGAGAAATTGTGGGTGAAGCTCGATGCATATGAATCTGATTTACAATGGCTGCATTATGGGCAATCGGTTGAGTTGGAAACGGAAGTGTACTCAGGCGAAACGTTTAATGGAGTGATTTCATTTATCGATCCTGTGGTAGATGATGTGACTCGTACGTTGAAAGTTCGAGTAAATGTCGATAATTCCCAGCTGCGACTAAAACCCGGGATGTTTGTACGTGCAACGGTACATTCGAAAATAGCTCAAGGCGGTAAAGTGATGGACCCCAAGCTCGCGGGTAAATGGATTGGTCCTATGCACCCAGAAATTATTCGTGATGAGGCGGGAATATGTCCGAAATGCAAGATGGATTTGGTTAAAGCCGAATCATTGGGATATGTAAGTGCAGATGGTCAAAGTGATGCGCCCTTGGTTGTCCCGTCGACAGCAGTACTGCGTACTGGACGACGGGCAGTAGTGTATCTAGAAGTAGAAGATTCCCTTTATGAAGGTCGTGAGCTTGTGTTGGGCCCACGCGCAGGCGATTATTATTTAGTTCGCGAAGGATTGAATGAAGGGGATGTTGTGGTGACCAACGGAAATTTCAATATTGACAGCGCACTTCAGATTAAAGCAAAGCCTAGCATGATGAGCATGACTGAAACTGTCACTCATCAAATTGACCTGAAATATACTGCTACGCGTGTTGCTCTTGAGCCTGTGTATAGATCGTATTTTAGTATACAAGAAGCCCTTGCAGCTGATGATCTTGGTTTAGCCAAAGACAAGGTTTTTCACCTACTCTCCTTTTTGGAAAAGGTAAAGATTGAACAAGCGGAATCTATCCGATCTGCATTCGATTCATTATCTGCAAGCGAAGGGATAGATGATGCCCGTATAGCTTTTGGAAATGCATCCAAGGAGATATTGGCCTTGGAAAAAAACTATGGACACAAAGGAAAATCGCCTTATTTCGAGGCATTTTGTCCCATGGCTTTTGACAATGAAGGTGCTAGTTGGTTGCAAAGTAGTCAGACTATAAGCAATCCATTTTTTGGTAGCAGTATGCTCAATTGCGGAAGTATTGAAAATACTTTTCAGGGAGATAAAGGATGACTACTGAAGAACCCAAGGGTCTATTAAGTAGTATTATACGCTTTTGCTTACACAATAAAGTGATTGTTGTGTTGCTTACTTTTATGATCGTTATCTGGGGTGCTTTAGTCGCGCCATTTGATTGGGATTTGGGCGATGTGCCACGCAGTCCTTTACCGGTGGATGCCATCCCCGATATCGGTGAAAACCAACAAATTGTGTTTACCGAATGGATGGGGCGGTCGCCGCAGGATGTTGAAGATCAGGTTACCTATCCGCTTACAGTTTCATTGTTGGGTATGCCCGGCGTGAAGACAGTGCGCTCGTTTTCCTATTTAGGTTTTTCGACGATATACATTATTTTTAATGACAATATAGATTTCTATTGGTCTCGATCACGGGTCCTCGAAAAGCTCAATAGTTTACCGCGCGGTACTTTGCCTGACAATGTGCAGCCAACTTTAGGGCCAGATGCTACAGCCTTGGGTCAGGTTTTCTGGTATACCTTGGAAGGGCATGATGCTAATGGTAACCCTACGGGTGGATGGGACCTACATGAACTCCGTACGATTCAAGATTGGCAAGTACGTTATGCCTTGCAAAGTGTTGAAGGTGTCGCCGAGGTTGCCTCTGTAGGTGGATTTGTACAGGAATATCAGGTGGATGTTAACCCGGATGCGATGCGGGCCTTTGGCGTAACCCTGAGTGAAGTGTTCAATGCAGTACGTAAGTCAAATGTTGATGTTGGCGCCCGCACGATGGAAGTCAATGGGGTTGAATATGTGATTCGTGGCTTAGGGTTTATTGAGAATGTGGACGATCTCGAAGACTCTGTCATTAAAAGTAACGACAATATTCCAGTTTATGTACATAACGTCGCTTCGGTTTCGTTGGGCCCAGCATTGCGCAGGGGTGCGCTGGATAAAGGCGGTGCAGAAGCGGTGGGTGGAGTGGTGGTGGTGCGTTATGGCGAAAACCCATTGGCGGCTATTGATAGAGTCAAAGCAAAAATTGCTGAGATCGAATCTGGGCTACCCAGTAAAACACTTGAAGACGGAACGGTGTCTCAGATAAGAGTCGTGCCCTTTTACGATCGTTCAGGACTGATCCATGAAACGTTGGGGACGTTGAATACTGCGTTGGTTCAAGAGATCTTAGTGACGATTCTTGTGGTCTTAGTCTTGGTATTTCATTTGCGCTCATCAATATTGATTTCTGGTTTATTGCCCTTGGCGGTGTTTATATGTTTCATCGCTATGCGTGGGTTTGGTGTGGATGCTAATATTGTGGCCTTATCTGGAATTGCCATTGCCATTGGAACCATGGTGGATATGGGCGTGGTGATATGTGAAAACATCTTGAAACATTTAAAGGATGCTAAAGATGGCGAGTCTTCGGCCAGTGTGATTCTGCGTGCAACCCATGAAGTGGGTAGTGCAATTCTTACTGCTGTATTGACTACGGTCGTTAGTTTTTTACCCGTGTTTACCATGGAGTCTGCCGAGGGGAAGTTATTTAAACCATTGGCTTTTACCAAAACGTTTGCCCTGCTTGCAGCCATTTTCGTGGCATTGACCATTATTCCACCGTTGGCTCATCTCCTTTTTACCCCCGGTAAACAGACCCAGCGACTACGCGGGGTATTTGAGTTTATATTGATGCTCATGGGATTGATAGTGGTGGCCAAAGTATCTGTTTGGATAGGGTTATTATTCCTGGGCTTGGGTATCTATTGGGTGCTAAAAGATCGCATGCCGGATGCTGTACATACGCTTGGGGCTTATGTGTTAAATGCTTTGGTGGCATTGATTGTCGTGACTTATTTGGCCCGTGAATGGTCACCCTTGGGGCCTGAGTATGAAACTAAAAATATTCTATTTGTAGTCGGAATGATCGGGGGCCTTCTTGCATGTACATGGGTGTTTTATAAATTGTATGAGCCCTTACTGAAGATTTTTCTGAATCACAAAATGACTTTTCTTCTTGTTCCAGTAGTTCTGGTGATTTTAGGGCTTACGATGTGGTTAGGCTTCGGAAAGGTTTTCGGTGTAGTGCCAAAAGCTGCACAATCCCTGGGTATGAATGCATCCACTATCACACAATCTTCTTTATGGATTAAGGGTCAACAATCGTTTCCCGGTCTTGGAAAAGAATTTATGCCGCCTTTGGATGAAGGTAGTTATTTATACATGCCGACTACTATGCCCCATGCTTCTATTGGTACTTCGATGGAAATGATGCGGCAACAAGACATAGCCATTCGCTCCATTCCTGAGGTGGAAAGTGTTGTCGGAAAAATTGGACGAGTCGATTCGCCCCTCGATCCCGCGCCAATCGCAATGGTAGAGACTGTTGTGAATTATGTCTCCGAATACAAAGTGGATGAATATGGACATCGAATGCGGTTTAAGTATGGCAAGAGTGGTGATGAGTATGTACGGGATGAACTTGGTGAGTTGATTGAGGATGAAGACGGTCGGCTCTTTCGACAATGGCGTGATCACATCCATTCACCGGACGATATTTGGGATGAAGTGGTTAATGTAGCGCAAGTGCCGGGCTCCACGAGTGCGCCGAAACTTCAACCCATCGCAGCACGATTGGTGATGCTTCAAAGCGGTATGCGCGCGCCCATGGGTGTGAAACTGTATGGGCCTGATCAAAAAAGCCTTGAAGAGGCGGGGCTGATCATTGAGCAAGCCCTAAAAGATGTTCCTGAAATCAATCCCGAGACGGTATTTGCAGATCGTGTTGTGGGTAAACCGTATTTGGAGATAGATATTGATCGTGAAGCGATTGCGCGCTATGGATTAACGATTCGCGCTGTGCAGGATGTGATTGAGGTGGCTGTAGGTGGACGGCAAATCACAACAACGGTTGAGGGGCGAGAACGCTATAGTGTCCGAGTCCGGTATATGCGTGAGTTAAGGGATCAGATAGAAAGTCTTGATCGAATATTGGTGCCGGCACCAGATGGTACACAGATTCCTTTAGGGCAATTGGCGAAGGTGGATTATCGTCGAGGGCCGCAAGCCATTAAAAGTGAGGATACTTTTTTAGTAAGTTATGTGCTTTTTGATAAAGGTGCCGAGTTTGGTGAGATTGATACTGTCGAAGCCGCGCAAGCCTATCTAGCCGAGAAAATTGATAGCGGTGAAATCCAATTGGCCTCAGGTGTAACATTTACCTTTGCAGGGAATTATTTAAACCATGAACGATCACAGGCGCGCTTACGTTTGGTACTGCCATTGGCTTTGTTTATAATTTTTATCATCTTGTATTTACAGTTCAAGCGAGTTTCCACCAGCCTATTGGTGTTTTCGGGGATTTTGGTGGCTTGGGCGGGTGGCTTTCAGATGATTTGGCTGTATGGACAACCATGGTTTCTCGATATCACGATCTTTGATACGAATTTGCGCGATCTTTTTCAAGTACACCCGATCAATTTAAGTGTGGCCACCTGGGTAGGCTTCCTTGCCCTTTTTGGAATCGCGAGTGACGATGGCGTGATTATGGCTACCTATTTACGGCAACGTTTTACAGATGATGTGCCCACCTCTATAGAATCCATTCGTGCATCAACTATTGAAGCTGCGAAACGCCGCATACGGCCCTGCTTAATGACTTCGGCGACCACCATTCTCGCATTGATCCCTATTTTGACCAGTACTGGACGTGGTTCTGATATCATGCTGCCCATGGCTATTCCCAGTTTTGGTGGGATGACAGTGGTGTTGGTAAGCGTCTTTGTAGTACCGGTACTGTATTGCGCAATAGAAGAATTTAAATTGACTGTTTCGCAGGCGGAAAATACGAAACACTAATAAGCTGTTGTGCTGAGCTTAAGTCCTTCGCTACAGTGAGAGGTGTTATGTACGGCTTGAAAATAAAAAAGGGTAATAATGTTATGAGAATCATATTGTCGTGTTTTGTATTGGGATTGAGTGTTGTGCTTAATTCTGCTTGGAGTGTAGAGACCAAGAAACCCAACATTGTGTTTATTCTGGTAGATGACATGGGGTATGGGGACCTGGCCAGTTATAATCCACAGTCCAAAATACGTACGCCCAATATTGATTCATTGGCCGATGCAGGGTTGCGATTTACCGATGCCCACTCAGCTGGACCACTGTGTCATCCCTCACGGTATGGACTGCTTACAGGCCGGTACTCGTTCCGGACGGATGTATCGGTATGGCGCCAGAAAGCACTTATCGATTCCGGTCAGGCTACCATTGCCTCGGTACTGAAATCACAGAACTATCGAACAGCCATGGTCGGAAAATGGCATTTGGGATTTCATGAAGACGGCTATGAAAATCCTTTACCCGGTGGTCCGGTGGATGTAGGTTTTGATAGTTATTTTGGCATACGTGCCTCGACGGACATCCCGCCTTATTTTTACATTCGCGGTAAGCATGCAGTGATGCCACCATCCAATCATATCGAAGCAAATAACTCCGATGGTTGGACGCGTATTCAGGGAGCTTTTTGGCGGGCTGGCGGTATTTCACCTGATTTAAAACTGGAAGAAGTGTTGCCCCGATTTACGAATGAAGCCATAGAAGTAATCGATAATCACAAGGGGGAAGATAAGCCGCTATTTTTGTATCTGGCTTATCCTGCACCTCATACTCCATGGTTGCCATCGGAAGAATTTGCGGGGAAGAGTAAAGCGGGTATGTATGGCGATTTTATGGAAATGGTCGATGCGATGATCGGTCGTGTATTGACTGCTGTGCAGGAAGCAGGGATGGCTGACGATACCTTGGTAATCTTTTCATCGGACAATGGGCCCACTTGGTATGATCAGGATGTAAAACGATTTGACCATGACTCCGCGGCTGAATTACGGGGTATGAAAGGCGATGGCTGGGAAGCGGGACATCGTATGCCCTTTATTGTGCGATGGCCAGGAAAAGTAAAGCCGGGTTCTTCGAGTGATCAAATGATATGTTTTACGGATGTATTGGCCACTTTTGCAGCCATTAGCGGAGCGGAGCTAACAGCGAATGCTGGGCCGGACAGTTTTAATTTTCTACCTGTATTGTTGGGTGAGCAAGCAGACGATATCCCAGTGCGAAAAACCCTTGCAGTGACATCGGGCAATAGTGCGGTCACTCTACGAATGGGATTCTGGAAATATATGCCATTTTTGGGTTCGGGTGGATTTACAAAGCCAAGCCGTATTAAGCCGGAACCCAATGGGCCCACAGGTCAGTTGTATAATTTGGCAGTAGATATTGGCGAAACCAATAACCTATTTCTTGAACGTCCAGATATCGTGAAGCAAATGGAGTTGGAGCTGAAGCGGATTAAGGTAACAAAGAAAACGCGTCCTTAATCAGAACTAAAGGTGTGTACGATGTTTGGATCTGGGATGATACGTGTTCCTGTGTCTCCTTCGTGTTCATAGGGTAAAGAACTTATCACGTGTCGTATGCTTTCGAGGTGTGCAGTCCGTTTTACGTTGGTTCGGAGGATATTCCAAGGGCTGAATTCCGTATGTGTATGGACGAACATTTCCTGGGCATAGTGTGAATAATCATCCCATAGTGCTTGGGCTTTTTCGTCAACAGGACCAATCTTCCAATGTTTTAGTGGGCTACTTCTACGTGCGTTAAAATGTTTTGCTTGTTCTTCTTTGGAAATATCAAACCAAAATTTAACCAGATGTATCCCATCATCGTAAAGCATGCGTTCGAATGTAGGAACCTGGTCAAGAAAATGAGTATATTGATCGGAAGTGCAAAACCCATTGACTGGTTCAACCACTGCGCGATTGTACCAACTGCGATCAAAAAACACGATTTCACCGGGGTTGGGTAAATGCTGGATGTATCGTTGAAAGTACCACTGTCCTTGTTCCATTTCTGTGGGAGCTGGAAGTGCGACGACTCGGAAAGTGCGGGGTTTGAAATGTTCTATGAAGCGACGAATGGCACCGCCTTTACCAGCGGCGTCACGTCCTTCAAATACGATGGCTACACGTTTTTGATGTGTTCTGACCCATTGTTGAAATTCTGCAAGTTGAATTTGCAACAACTCAAGCTCATCTTCGTAACGCAAAATATCCAGTACTTTTTTAATCTTAACGTTCCGCTTGCGAAGTAATTGAACCAACCCATCTCGAGTATTGATACGTTTATGTCATCGTCTGTTAATGGGCGGTTGTTGATCTTTTTCTTTTGGCCTGAGCCTTTAGGCATACTTATCACTTCTCATCAAACTGTGAATAGAGTATTAGTTATACCAAATCAAGCCCAAAGCACCAAAACCAGTTACTGATTACGGGACTGTTTTTTTCGGCCTTTGCGTTTCTGCCCTTTTGGTATGGTGTGTACATACTCACCACGGAATCGTTTGTTGGCATCTTCGCGACGCTTTTCATAGGCTTCACGCGGTGGTTTGTCCGAGATGAGGCAATCACAACCACTGCCGATTAAATCTGTACGTTTGGCTTGTTCCAAGGCTTTACGCACTTCAAAATAATTTTCCGGTTTGAAAAACTGCATTAATGCGCGTTGAAATTTCCGGTCACGCATTTTCTTAGCGTTGTAAATAGGTTTCTGTGTGAAGGGATCGATTCCTGTGTAGTACATCGTTGTTGCTACATCCAATGGAGCCGGGATAAAATCCTGAACTTGATCGGGACGATAGCCGGTGCGTTTTAACATCACGGCTAAGTGAATCATCGCATCGAGATCGCTGCCGGGGTGACTGGCGATGAAGTATGGAACAATATGTTGCTTTTTGCCCATGCGTGCTGATTCTTCATGAAACACATCGGTGAAATGTTCAAAATCATCACCTGAAGGTTTACGCATCAAATTGAGTACACCGGGATCGGTATGTTCGGGGGCTACTTTTAATAATCCACCAACATGATGGCGAGTTAGCTCTTTAATATACTCGGGTGAACGACGTGCGAGATCCATGCGTACACCACTGGCTACTTTTACTTGCTTGATGCCCTTTACTTCTCGCGCATCCTTCATTAAGTCGATCACAGGACTGTGATCAGTACCCAATAACTTACAGATTTTCGGGTGCACACACGATTGACGGCGACAAATGGCTTCCACCTCGGGTTTACTGCATCGCATTTGATACATATTGGCTGTCGGTCCGCCAATATCGCTCACTACCCCTTTAAAATTGGGGTCTTCGGCCATATGGTTCAACTCGCCCATGATGGAATCATTGCTGCGTGATTGGATAATTCGGCCTTGGTGTGCGGTGATGGAACAGAAAGTACATCCTCCAAAACAGCCGCGCATGATTGTAACTGAATCTTTAATCATGTCGTTCGCTGGAATCCGCTCTGTGTAACTGGGATGGGGCTTACGAGTATAGGGCAAGCCATAAATACTGTCCATTGCATCTTGGCTAATGGGATAGCGCGGGGGATTGCATATCAGAGCTCGGTCACCATGGTATTGAACCAAGCGTCGCGCATTAAAGGGGTTGGTTTCATTGTGAATGATACGGGTGGCTTCAGCAAAATCTTTTTTATCGGCGACGACTTCGTCGTAACTGGGTAAAGTAATTGAATTTTCTGGAGGTGTTTCTTTGGCTCCAGTAGCATAAGCAATGCCGCGCATGTCTCTGAGATCTTGCACGGTTTCGCCTGCATCCAAGCGATTGGCGATTTCGAGAATGGCGTCTTCGCCCATTCCGAAGGCCAATAGATCCGGTTTTGCATCAAGCAAAATTGAGCGGCGCACTTTATCTGACCAATAGTCATAATGTGCTAATCGACGTAAGGAAGCTTCCACTCCGCCTGCAATTACTGGTACGCCTTTGTAGGCCTGACGCGCGCGTTGACAATAGGCCAAGGTGGCTCGGTCTGGACGCAGGCCAATTTTACCACCGGGCGAATATGCATCATCATTACGCACTTTCTTATTTGCGGTGTAATGATTAATCATCGAGTCCATGTTACCGGCGCTGATGGCATAAAACAGTCGAGGGCGGCCAAATCGTTGCCAGTCATCCACTTTTTCCCAGTCCGGTTGCGAGACAATACCGACCCTGTAACCACCCGCTTCCAGTACGCGGCATAAAATGGCCATGGCAAAGCTTGGATGGTCGATATATGCATCCCCTGTTACAAAGACGATATCGATTTCATCCCAACCCCGCTCTTCCATTTCCTCACGGGACATGGGTAGGGCTACGCGTGCCTGTACGGGAATCGATTCCTGGGGCAATTGCGCCAATAAATTACTCGATGGGGTCAATTCATTACTGGTGAGGACTGACATGGTGGGGGCTCCGATGGTGTTAAGCCCTATTATACACTATTTGGCCTTCGAAACCGGTTATACCTGTTATCAAGCGATTTATAGTGGACAGTCGTACAGGAATAAGGCTACCATCTATAAGGTAAATACTGTGACTTAAACCGGAAAGGATTCGGACCCACCATGCTTAAAACGATTCTTACTCTTACTTTATCGGCGTTGATTCTCCCTTTGAACGCTATTGCTGAAGATGCTCCACGCTGGGAGCGCACACGTGATTTGTGGGATCAAATTGGTGGATCGGCGACATCTTTTGAATTTGCGGGGGGACAGCTCACCCTACAGCGCGGTGAAAATGAACCCAGTGCCGTATTAACCAAAGGCGATTACGAAAATTTTGAGATGAGCTTTGAATTTTTGTTGAGCAATTGGTGTGAAAGCGGTATTTTCATTCATGCACCGAGAAATGGGGCGACCAATGCGGGTATGGAAATTGCACTCGCTTCATGGGAATATGAAAAGAATGGCAAAAACGTGGCCGGAGCAATCACGGGTGAGCAAGAACCGTTGGTTTTGGTTGAACAAAAGCCGTTTGTATGGCATAGCTTCGCTTTGGTGATGGATTGGCCGCGGCTGAAAGTTACGATAAACGATGTTGTTGTGCAGGATTTGGATCTCTCGACACACCCTACCCTCCAGCACAAGTTACGCACAGGCGCCATTGGTATTCAAAACAACGGGTACGGTGCGTCTTTTCGTAAAGTTACCATTACCCCCTTGAAAGACAAGCAAAAGTCTAAGGCTTTGTTTAATGGAAAAAACCTTAATGGGTGGAAAGTAGTTGAAGGCGAAGCGCATTGGAATGTAAAAAGTCGAAAACGTAAACTTGCTGATAAAACCGATGTTCAGGTGGGCATCTTAAGTAGCGCCAATGGCGATGGTTATCTTCAACATCAAGAATTGTATGAAAATTTCCGCTTGCGCATGTATGTGCGTACTTCACCTATCGCTAACGGCGGTGTGTTTTTCCGTTGGTTGCCTAAGTCCATGGAAGATCGTGGATATGAGATTCAAATTTTAGATAATCCATTTACCGATAATCCTACAGGGTCCATTTACGGTTTCGCACGGGGTAATGACTTAGCCCTGTCGCCCGGCGAATGGCAATTGCTTCAGATCAATGTTGATGGACCAAAGGTGAAAACATTTATTGACGGGATTCTCTCTGCTGAATACGATTCCCTTGAAAAAGTTCGCCCCGGTCACATTGCCTTACAAAGCCACCGCACTCGTGCGAAGATTGAGTACAAGGAAATCATACTGGAACAAGATTAGAATGGTGTAGATGTTTATGAACTTGATAGTTAGATACACACTGGTAACGTCGGCTGTTATAGGTATGCTTCTTTCAGGTTATGCGCGCGCAGAAGAAAAGCTGAAGGCTCCAAAAGCTACTCAGCAACAACAGCTGGAAGAATACTTAACGATTCTAAATGAAGAAATAAGTGATTCACCATCACGGATTCATCATCGACGAGCTGAAGTATTGTTTCGCCTTGGGCGGTTTAAAGAAGCTATTGCCGATTACGATAAGGGGATTGCATTTGGATCTCCACATGATATTAATTCGTGTTGGGAGCGTGGATTGGCGCAGTATTATAGGGGTGATTTTCGTGGAGGAGCAGAACAATTCTATCGCTATCACCAAGTAGGTGCTTTGGATATCGAAAATGGTCTTTGGCGTTTGATGTGCATTGCTAAATATGCGGGGGTAGATAAAGCACGTGTGGATATGTTGACCTACACAGATAAAAAGCGCCCACCTTTCCCCGCGCTACTTGATTTATTTCTTGATAAAGGCAAGGTAGAATTGGTTATTCAAGAAGCCACTAAAACAGCAAAAAGCCAAGACCAGCTCACAGCCAATCTTTTTTATGCACATTATTATGTAGGAAAATATTACGAGATGATCGGCGAAAATGAAAAGGCACTTAGTTATATTCAAGCGGCATTGAAACACAACATTGCTCATTTTATGTATGCGTGCGCTAAGGAAGATGTACGAAGATTGAAAGCCTGGCTAAAAAATAATTAGCGTTTTTTGGGTAACAGAATATCTTTTAGCTCAGTTACGGAATTCAGTATGCCTGCAGCGAGGGACAAATCACTGGAAGCTGCCCACTCAGTTGGAATAACATAACACGGATTTTCGGCGGCGTAGGCAGCGAGTAAGCCTCGGGCTGAATCTTCCACAACAATACATCTATCCGGCGAACACTTTGCCAATTTCATACCTTTTAAATAGAGCTCTGGATCAGGCTTAGTCATGCTTACATGATCTGAGGTGAGAACGAAATCAAAAAACGGCAGTAAATCTGTTTGACTATGGATAATGTCGAAGTGATCACGGTGGGAACTGGTGACTACACCCATAGCCAAATGAACATGTTAAGCCTGAAAAATTTTTACTATTCCATCATATATGCGGACATCTTTACCGAGCAATTCGCTATAGTGGATATTGCGTAACTGTCTTAATCGTTCAACTTCATTGCCATCAATATTTAACAAGTGCCAAGAGCCATTTCTTTCTAAGAGGAAGCATTCGATGTAATCTTCAGGGCTTAAATCATACCCCAACTCAATCATGATCGCGCGGGTTGCTTCTAGGTGCAAAGAAGCGCAAAAAGCTTTGCTACAGGGGGGGTATCAGCGAGTTTCAGAGCGGCGTGTGTGGGATGTGATTGGTCAGCCCCGCTCTATAAAGCTGGGTAAGCTTTATACTCACTTAAATATTAGTACCATAGTTGGCAGTAGGACAATAATACCTGACTAATCGCTAGATCCCAAGTTCGATACAAATACTGTATACTTAAGAACTTAGAAAAAATATTTAAACACATATATACTATTTACTAGATTAACCCACACAAGAAAGATTATTTATAAATAAGACCATTAAGCAATGTCCATGATAAGAGTAAAGCCCTTGCCGTCCATGCAATTGTGCGAATCCAGTTTGTTTTTACCAGACCTTGAATTATATGTATATCCATTCTCTTTCTAAGCTTTTCATGTAAGGGTACTTGAAGAGTGAATGTGGATATCCAAATCACACTAACAAGCAGAAATCCAAAAATGATAGAATCGCGGCTAATATATTCTGGTCGACTCCAAAGAAGCATAGTACATGTGAAAAGTTCTATCAACATAAGGGGTAAAACCAATAGAGTAATTCGTGTTTGATGAAAAGACATCATTTTCTGAAAATTATTTTTATCAGAATATATAAAAGAAGGATAGTGCACCAGTTGAATTGTCCATATAAGACCTACTAAGAATAGAGTGCTTAGTAGGTTTAAAAGAAATACCCAGACAAGTATGTTGTTTATATTAAACACCTATTTTAGGTCTTGGCTGAACACGAGATAAGCCACCATCAACACCTATAATCTGACCTGTAACCCATGATTGCTCAGGATCAAGAAGCCAACAAACGGCACTAGCAATATCATCTGCACAACCAATTTTACCAAGAGCATGAAGTGATTTAGAAACTGAAAGAGACATCGAATTTTGAATTATACTTTCAGAAAGTGAGGTGTCAACTAATCCAGGTGCTACACCATTTATTCGTATACCACGTGATGCATAAGTGGCGGCAGCTGAACGGATAAGACCTTCAACACCAGCCTTTGAGGCACTTATAATATCGTGATTCGGCATTCCGAGTGTTGCGGCAGCAGAAGATAAAAAAACTACAGAACCACCAGTTGTATGCATTTGTTTAGCAGCCGCTCTAACGGCTGCAAACGCAGTTACTAAATTTGACTCGATAGTTTCGTCAAAAAGGGACCTGCAAGTAAGATGGGCGGGTTTCAAAACGATTGACCCGGAACAGTTTACAATTCCTGTAAGATCCCCTAAAACTTCTCGACTCTTGCTTAAATGCTTTGTAACATCATCAAATTGTGTTAACTCGCACTCTGATGCATAAGTAGCTAGTTTTAAGTCCAGTCCACTTAAGTCCCTAGCTAAAAAAGCTATTTTATGGCCTGCTTTATGAAGCCGATTTGCAACTGCCTGCCCGACAGTGCTTCGGGCGGCCAAAATAACAACTCGCTGTGTACCCTGCTTAACCATACTTTTATCTACCCCTTTATCTTTATTGTTTTAAATGCGAAAGAAATCTACTTATGGTTCAGAAGTTCTTACATTTAATCATATTTTAAAAGCGCTTTTGCTGCGGCTAATCCTGACAACACTGACCCTTCTATGCCGCAAGGAGGTTGCATATAGTCTCCACATAGTACTAGATCGGTTGGCTCACCAAATGTTACACAAGGAAGTCCGACAAAACCTATTGCTTTGGCATACTTCCAGCGATGTACCTGCCATTGAACTACTTTACTTCCAAGCCATTCTTTTGCTTCATCAAGAACTATTCGGGCAATTTCATCATGTGGTGCTTCGAAGTACTTATTTGTAAATGATGAATTTGTGTTAATGGTAAGGCTAGATTGAGACGAGTTATTAAACTTCTGAGTATTATCTGAAATCCAAGATATTACTTCACCCTGAACTCTGATTGCCCCAGGCTGAGGAACCTTTGACACTCCGCTGAGTAATGCTAAAATTGTGAAACATGATTCATATTCAACTTGCATTAATTCTGGCCAAGTCTGTATTAACTCATTTTTAGTATTTGGATTTAATAAAGCAAGTGACTGTGGCAAAGGCAAACTTAAGATTATTTTTTTGGCTTTAAACTCCTCGCCGTTATTGGTCTTAACAATCCAACCGCATTGCATTCGCTCTATGGAGTTTACTGTTGTTGCTAATTTAATGTTGAGATCTTTTGAGATTAATTTAGGTAATAAATTCATACCATTTGGTGCACAGTAGTAAAGATCAGAATCTGATTTTGTCGCCCCGTTATAACTTGGAAAATAATTTGACCAAACACGGGTATGACCTTTTTCAAGCCAATCGTTAGCGATTGACTTGAAGAATGGTTTATGTGCTGTGAAAAACTGAGCGCCATGATCAAAAGAAATGTTTTGAATTCGTCTAGTAGCGCAACGTCCACCAACTCCGCGAGATTTCTCGAGTATAAGAAAATCCAAACCATGTTTGCTTAATTGCTTAGCCGCATTAAGTCCGGATAACCCTGCACCTACTACGATAACCGATACGGAGGATTGCCTAGATAGATTTATGTCACTAATCATTTGTATTTTTTCTACATATAGGACTTTGTTCTTTTATATCCCATCTTACATCTTCTTTTAAGTATTTTTCACGATACATAAAAATATTTTTTAACTGACGCTCTACAAACAGTGTGTGGGTTAATATCCCGATATACCCTAAAGGCATTGCATAGTTCACATCATCTATAATTTGTGTATATTTACCCTTCTTTTGAAATGAATGAGTATGATGCCAGTAGGTATAAGGCCCCCTAAGCTGAGTATCGACGAATCGCCTTGGAGGCGAAAACTCTGAGATAAAAGCAGTCCAACGAAGGGGAAGGCAACTAGGCGATAGTGCATAATCAATTATTGAGCCAGAAGACATTTGTAAGGGTACGGGAGTTAGTATTTGCATCTTCATGGATGGAGGTGTAAGCTTCAGCAAGTTTTCAGGTTTAGTGAAAAACTCAAATACCTTTTCTATAGGCGCCTTAACTAACATTTCCTTGTGTATTTTGTACACTTTCACTTAACTAATCTCCAGATAAAACATTAATTTATTCAGGTCCTCTTTATTTTATGAATTATAAAGATTTGCAAGAGTTAATTGAATTATGAACCACTATAAATATTGACTTAAATACTTATAGAAGTAGGCATAAGAACTTAAACACATTACAAACAGGGGACATTTCTGATATTAAAAATTCTATATGTATCTCCCCATTCTATTATGATTATTTCTCTAAGTATTACACTTATTGCTAGTTTTATACATATAAAAATGTATTACCTGATTACAATGTTAATAAGTTTTTGTTTATTATTTTTTATAATTATCTGGGTTTTCACCCATTCGCTTAAACTCATTGAAAGTAAATAGGAATGTTCCTATTACTACCATTAACATTACCCCACAACCAATAAAAAATATTGTAATATCGGACATAATTAATCCTCTTTTCTAAGGCGTATAAAACAACCAAACGCCAATATGGATGGAACCCAAAGGCCTACAAACTGTCCTTGCTCTTTCTGATCAGTGAACCATAATGAGACAGATAAAACAAACGAAATAAAAGCCGCACCCAGTATTAAATAATCACTTGCTTTGTACATATTTAACCTCCTTAAATTAATTACCTACATGACTTTAGATGTGTATTCGTAGCTTTGTATTTTAGACCAAAGCCATTAAATAAAATAATTGAATTAGTTAGTTGTCAGTCCTATTTATTAAGAACATTTGTGTATAACTTCATTCCTAAACGCCTAGTACAAGTGCTGAATCGATTTTTACACAAACTAAGTCCCCTTCAACAAAATCTTCTATCGTCCATCTTTTATGATCTGGGTTAATCCATACATAATATGCCCAATTAACTATATTTATTCTAATTAGTAACTCTTTTTTGCATAGAATGCCTTATTCTTCAACGATATCTACGAATTCCTGATGGGTTAGGCCATTGTCAATTATATCTGATTAACCCCAGAATTGTTTCGCTTCTTCGAATATTACTATATGATTGTCTCCAGTATAATTGGGATATTATTTTTTCTACTAATAAAAAAATAAACATGATTTCTATCCGAAGCCCCAAGTCTTGGTGAATAAGTGGAGGACTTTTTTCTTACAAGGTGAGAATTTTATTTAGTTATTGAGGACTATTGGTACATGCAATATGTCAATAATATTTAAAATTGATATGTGATGTTTTATGAAATTTTTAGATATGTATAGATATATTTAATACACAAAACCGTTTTTCAAAGATTCTTATTCCCTAAATTTGAAACTATCCAAAATAATCATTTAAGCCATTATAATTTAACTTTAAATTACTTTTATTTTTAAGAGTATTAACTGATCTAAAGAATAGTCCGATATATGATATTATTTGTTTATATATATTAGACAAATAGAACATATTCTACTCAGTCCATAAGGGGATTGAGAACGAAACTAGATAAGAACTGATTCTCACTTGATTTAGGCCTTATCTAACTGGTAGCAGGGAAATTGTTAGAGAATTTAACCCGTTTTTCGTTAGGTTTTACTATTTATGTACGTGAATAGCATAGTGTTTAGATGCGATTCTTTCGTTTTAGAAATATTTTCTTTAAAATTAACATGGAAAAGTTTTTGAGGAACAGGGAACTTAAATCGATTAACTGGGAAGCTATTTTAGAGTGATTCGAGCATTTTGGGGGCCGATCTTGTGTTCTTGGCGGTGAGTCGTGGAAATCGCTATAATCCAAAGGTGTTAAAATTATGATCGGGAACCTATAACCTTTATTGACGGATCTTTTCGGATTTCCAGCCCAAAGGTAGTTTTTGCTATGAATCAACTGTTTTAGCTATTTATTCTAAGTAGTAGGATATATCTCATGGCGATTCCTGAATTATTTTATCATATACACTTCGCGCTCGTTTGAAGACCTTTAATGCTGCACTATGTTCAGAGGGGCTTATATTTCCTTCTTTCATTTCCCAACACTGATCAACAACGCTACGAGACCATCGGGCACTTTGTTTGTCGTGAATGGGTTTTCCGTCCACGATTACAAAAATAGGATTGGTGTGTGCGCTGGGATATACACGGAGTGCTAACCAAGATGATTCAGTAATGTTATACTCGAAATATAGCTCTTTCCAGTCACCGTCTGAGGTAATTCTCTTACGTCCAACAATATTTCCATTTGCGATCAATTCGACCTCAATTTCACGTGTTGTTCCAATTCGAGCCCGCTCAATGTGCCAATATGGTTGGCGATCTAAACTACTGGAGGCGATGCTATGACCTATTTTTGTTTGTTCGACAGGCAGAAAAGCAGCTACTTTTGCTTTTATTTTGACAGTTTTTGGTTTTCCAAATTCAATTTCACTGTCCTCCGAAATCAATGGTGTATCATCGACCGAGAAATCAATAATATGTGTTCGTCCATCCGAGACATAGCCATGTCCTTTTTTGATGCTATCCAAATAGGACGTATATTCTAGAGGTCCTTCCAAATATGCATAACTTCGGGCCTCACCAACACGTTCATCATAAATACATGGATAATCTGTTTCACCACTCAGTCTTGGACGAAAACCACAGTTTAAGCTGTGATACCACATGTTGAGTTCCCATGTCACCGGAGTGTCGCCAACTGAATAGAAATCTACAACACCCTCCGTAATCGTCACGATGTATTCGTTCGCTCCGATATCATTCATCTTAGGTAGCGAATAATTCGGTAGCTCCCATGTAGATTCCATGGGCACTAGCCCCCAACCAGAATGTGCATATCCAGTGATGGCCCCTTGCTCCTTGGCCCACTTCAATATCGGTAGGTTCCAAGTGGGCCAATCTTCAATAAGGGTCGTCCCTGGATAATCATCTTCCAATAATCCCAGCAAAACGATATGTCCTGCATGAGACGATGGAAAACCAGAGATTTCAACGTTGTATTGCATGATATGATGATCCTTAGAAAGAGGATGAACATCACCAGTAAAGTAATTTTTTTGGTGGTACCAATTGGGTCCCCAATTTAGGATGTTGGCAACATTTACGTCCTCCCCTAATTGCATACGTCTTACATGCTCCGGCTTTAAACCTTCCTCAGGATTTGTGTAATAACAACAACCTGATGCATGAATGTGTGAATCAGAACTGTAATATCCAAGTTTGCGCATATGAATCCAACGATCCAACTGAATGGACAATTCGTAACGCTTTACGTTCTCAGGCACCACAACCGTCTGAGATTGAATACGGTATTCTGGTCCTCTCGTATAAGACACCGTATACTTTCCTGGTGGTAAAAGAACTTGCTCTCCATCACTTCGGTAGACTTGTGCGTGGAAATATTGATCAGGGTAATGATCGGTGAACGCAACTCGTTTTGAGGGGAGAGGATAAATCCCCTTCAGATCAGTTGGGAAGTATTCGTACTCGCGCTGTGCCTTACGCTCATAATCCGAATATCCAAAGTTTAGAGTCTGACCGTACTTTGATTCATCTATCGGAATCTGTTCATAGCGATCAATCCCATCTGTAATGGTTAAGGAAGCCATCGTAGGTAAGCCATCGTTATCTTTGATTCGAAGCGTAATAGGAATTGCCGGAGTAGAATCAAAGTCAAGTTGAATACGTGATGTATTTAGAGGGCCGTCATCCCATTCCAGTCTGACTTCAGCACTGCCGCCTCCCTGAAAATATTCAATCCGAAGTTCGTAAGCTTGCCCTTTTTCTAAGGGAACCTCGCCTGTTTTAAGCACAGTACCGTGTAGTCCCCAATTGTTGACAAGTAATTTCCTATCTAAATAAATACGACTACCATCATTACTCCTTATCCCTAACCGATAGTGACCTGTTTCCTTCACTACAATCTGTCCTGTCCAACGCACACTATAATCTTCCTTAGGCAATGATGCATCGGGCGAACCACCAGTCCAATTAAAATCGACTACGCTATCTATGCGGGTCAATACCGGTTCACCCGTGAATGCTGTATTGTCGAAGTATTCCCCCTTCAGCCCTGTTATACCATTCACCATATTAGCTGTCCTGAGAAAGGACGATTCTATTGGACGCATGTTCTTGTAATAATCACCAATGAAGAAGTCTATATCGGCCTGAAGTGACCCACTTCTCTTGGTATAAAGTTGTAATATGGCATACTCCACAGGGTTTCCACTGAGCGTAGGACTGAGCGGTGTATTTCTGTATAAATTTACAGCAAGATACCTTTCTTGAAGTTGCTGTTTAGTTAGCATTTCTTCTGGACGCATACTGGTTTCGTCCCTCGTTTCAACAAATAAAGCTTCAGCATTGGGACTTTGAACTTTCAGCCTCCCAGCATAGGCAGCTTTGTTCTCGATTTTAACTAGATAATTGGTCCACCCGGATTGTTGTAACGCATACTTTGATATTTTAGTCGAAACCTCGACACGCCCATCGGATGTTATCTTTACAGTTGCTATGCAATAAGGATCTAATAGTTGTTCAACAGCAGAGGTTATCTTAGCTTCTAAAGTGATGGGCTGACGTGCAAGCGAAGCGATTGATTCACGAACTTTTTGGGAGAGTGGACTGTTCAGATATGCCATACTTTCTTCGATGGCTTGGGCATTTCGTAGTATGAAATTAGTCTGTTTAGACACTAGTATGTCTTGGCTCTTTGATGCAGCATGTACATGCGCTACACCATATATAAGTAGTAGACAAAAGATTAAAAAAAAGACATTTTTCATTTCAGTGTACATTCATATTTAGTTTGTGATTCCAACGAACGGTTTACCAGTCTTATACTTGAACAATTCTCCAGTTCCTCCTGGTAAATAAAGTATATATCGGTTATCCTTCAGGATTACATTTTCTACGATTCCACTTCTCCGATCCAATCGCTGAACTGCTACGGTTTCACCTGAGAAATCAAGAGTTACTCTCTCTATAAGGTCGGTATCGTCCCCATTGGGATCGCGTGCATTTCGTTTATTGACGATCATAAAATATTCCTCATCTTCCGCATCACGAAAGAAACTAACCATGAGACGGTTTGTCGTACCCGTGACATCGATCAGCTGATTTGTCAATAATTCTTCATCTTTCTCCATCTCATCAATATTATAGAGGTGTTCTACCCCGTGATTCTTGGTTTCAAAATCCAGATGATAGCTTCGAATGTGTTGTAACCCAAGAAGGCTTTGGCCAATATTGGCGACTTCCCTATTAATTTTCGCCATTTTTTCCAGATGCGATGTTACTTTAGCCTTACCTCGTCGATAAGAAACATATCCCCAGTCAGGGGGATCAGAGGTCAACTCCACTTGCTTGTATCGATCTGATGAATCCCATGAAAAGTCCATGAAGCCTTTACAGCCATAGGCCAGTGATGCATAAGTGTTGATGCGTAGAAGAGAGTCGCTTTTCGGAGGACCTGTTACCCCCCTAGCAATGAAGAAACCTGTTCCGCGCTTTTGATGAAACTTTGATGCACGGGCTAAGCAGGCATACATGTAAGGGCTAATGTCCAAATCCCGCGTGTCGCTCGTATAATAGGGATACCACTGGTAAATGAAGGCATCAGGTTGAATAACTTCAAATTCTTTTTCACAGGTTGGGTAATCGGTCAGTACCTCACAAATCAGTGTGAGCAGGTGGGGGTAGGTTTGAACAAGCCAATCCCGTTGCTTGCGATGGTTTGCTTGGTTAATCGGATTACGGGGCTCGTCCGCCAACTGCACACCGCAAAGTCCACTCCAAAGCGGGTCTGTGACCATAGACATCACATGACTTTGAAAAGCATTCATAGCCGCTTCGGAATCTTCCTGTAGAGCTGCGCCCAAAATTATAAAAGGGATTCCAGCTTCCTGTGCAGCGGATGCGCCCGGATATCGTTCGTGTCCACCCATCGACCAACTAACTTCATCCAGCATGTTCAAGCCAGCATATCGAAACAAGTCCATATCTGGTTGAGCACCTTCCGGAGCCGGTAATTGAGCGGGTGGACCATAAGGCCCATCATAATACATCGCGCCAATGGTGAATGGCCTATCTTGCTGCCATGTTTGAAAGCGACTTTCTTCGGCAATGGCCAAGGTACAAAGCGAAACTGTAAATAGAAATACGCTAAAGGTGCCTAGAGCAAAACGTAGTCTGTACTTATACACGGTATATCTCCTGAAGTAGGTGGGGGAATCTTTATTACTCCCTTATGACGGTCTTCCAAACTACAGTGCTTCTTCCTGCTGCATCACATGTGGATACACGTAAACGGTATTTCCCGGGTTTGTTCAGCTGAAAGTCAATATCAACCGTAGCAGTTTTGTTTTCTTCTGACACAACAACACCCCAGCGGTCATTCCAAAAATCAGTGTAGTCTTCTTCTTCAGGCCCATACAATTCCCACAAAACATAAGTGTTTCTATAAACCCCATCTTTATTTGCCCCTTGGGTATAATATATTGGTGCCTCCCTCTCGGAAACTCTTGCCTTAGCGTGAACTTTAGCACCTGTTGTGTCCACCTCAACTGATAACTGAGGTGATTCGCCTTCAGGTCGTTCGGGGACACGAGCTGATTGCAGGAGCTCCCTCGCACCACTTTTTTCGACTTCAACTTTGCCATCTTTCCTAATCGTGATAATTTCTCGATATCCCTCTAGTTTTAAATTCTCTAAATTCCAAAACAGGTCATACTCCACGCCAAGCCGTATACACCGTTCAATTTCGATATAGAAATTATTCATAACGTCTCTATATTTAAGCCCATATGAATTCCTGCGCTCCATATTCAACTCGGGAAGTCCAGCAAAATTACCTATCCCCATTTTAACGTGCCCGAGGTTATAGCCTTTTGGTAGCACAATGGCAACCTCAGCAGCTTGATTGGTAACGTTTACATCGTGTTGAGGAAAGTTCTTAACATGTTCCCTAAGGTTTTTTGATAATGCAAGATATTCGGAATAAGGCACAGCTGCTAATTGATATGAATCCCAATAAAAGAACCGTGTAGCCCCTTGCTCATAGGCATGCGTCATGAACCAATAAGCTTCTGAGCGTACCACCTGCCCATAGATACTTATCCCCCAATCTTTATCTGTTACCCTAGCTGCACCGCGTGCGAATCCCTTAATGATCCCGATTAAGTTTTTGGGATCATCAACAGGAATTTGACAATCAAAACTCATATTCAGTTCGGGCAGTACACGCTTAGCCCCAAGACGCCCGGGGGGTTCAAAAACAATTGCAGACGGTGTAGTATTATCGCCTTCTGACAATTGATATAAAGCCGAGCTAATCATCGTTTCCCAGGAATATACATTGTGCTGCAAAAAATCCATTGTACCGATATCAACATCATCCCGTTGCGCTAAGCCCTTTAGTAATGACGTTGGCGAACGTTCATACTTAGCTTCATGAAACTCATGCTTAAATTCCTCAAAGAACATTTCTGGAGTTGCGCGCTTCCTGAGAGTCGGGTCGGCTTTGAATTTGGGCTTTAAAATCTGGTCTCGCGTATGCACCATAGGCTCATCAAAAAACATGGCCGGACCGATGTAATTACTTCGATAAAGGTGTTCTGGATATGTGATAGAGTCTCCACCAATACCCCAATAATATACGTTTTCCATCTCGATCCATTTTGCCTGCTCGGAATTTACGTTAAAAACGTTTATTCCATGTTCGATCATCTCAGCGTAATTATCCTTCGTCAATTCTATATACTCATAATCAGATTCATCATATCGCCTTGTCTCATCCTTTACTTTCGAATTGTGCGGGACACCAATCAATAGGTCAGGCGTTAATTCGATTGTAATAATTTCTTTGGGAAGGGAAGGGAACTCAGAGTGTGCATGATTATCCACTAAACTATATTCATGACCCAAATACTTTAGCCTCTTTTCAAATGAAGTAAAGGGGGACTTGCCATTTTCTGTTCTTGGCAAAAGATGCTTCCAAGCACCCGTATCCGGAAGCACAGGAGTTCCGTTATTTTGATCCATAAACTCGATTGCACCCGACTGATTATTGGAAAAAAGGTATCGCAAGATATCTTTCTGTGCGATGCCCAGCGATATTGCGGGGTAAGCACGAGCAAGAATCCATACAGAAAAACTTTGCTTATTTTCCTTCTCTGCACTCAAACAGAACCACTGCGTTAAGGTCCTTTGACCACCCTTAACAGGACCAGCGAACAGTTCAAATTTTCGGACAACCGATTCGGGGATATCATCGGCATCAATGCTATAGCTTAGTCTAAGGCCAGGATTGCCGATTAGGTTTTTTCCACTTGTATTTTCTTGCGCACTCACTTCGTGAAGACCGCCTGCAAAAACGAAGAGAGCTGTTACTAACAAACCAAATTTTTTCATGCCTGTATAGTTCCTATTATTGTATGTTCCGGAGATTAAAATTTCACCCTATCCACAACGATAATATAGTGAGTCTCAAGCGATTTTTCGATAAATCTATCGTTAAATTCGCCAGAATATTTTCTTGCGGTATAAATAGTATAAAGGGAACCATTTCATAGAAAACATGACTATCTCGAAGAAGAAGGGGTGCAGTTTGGTACTTTCATCATGAAGGAGTAAATGGGTTATATCTCTAAATGCAATGAGATTTTGAGCAATGTAAATCAACAAGGGATTCATTCCAATGACGACAAATAAAAGTGTCCAACGGCGAATCTTCCATACATCGATAATTAAATAAAACAATGCAAGACTAATCAAACTCCAACCAACAGTGACCAATACGAAAGAACTGCTCCACAAGTTTTTATTGATAGGGAATTCAAAACCCCAGACTTGTCCAATTCCCCATGACACGATACCTACCACGAACATAATCCCCACTTTTTGGTAACCCGTCGTATCTGTTTTTCTGAGGAGATCTCCAGTCATTATTCCAGCAAGTACATTTACAATGGAGGGAATCGTAGCTAAAAGTCCATTAGGATCTCGATCGCCAGCATACAAACGACCCGGCATAACCATACGATCAATGTAGCCGGCTAGAGTATGTCCTGGTGTCAAATCATTTGCGCCAAATTCTGGTACGGGGATGAGCACCATAGCTGCCCAATAGCCTAGCAAGAGTGTGGCGCAACAAATAAGTCGACGACTTAGGCTTCTGATATGCAACGCGAGTAGAGCGCCTGCCATATAGCCTAAACCGATACGTCCTAGCACGCTGCCAAAAATAACATTGGAGAAATCGAGTGAAAGCAGTCCGTTACAAATTGCTCCCCACAAAATTAAAAGCAACCCACGCTTAATAATGTGTCCGTGAAGAACAGAAAGACTCTTTCCCTCTTCTAGGCGCTTATTCAGGGAAAATGTAAACGAAACACCCGAAAGGAACATGAATAGAGGGAAAATCAGATCAAAGAATGTGAATCCGTTCCAAACGGGATGTTCAAATTCTTTATTAAGCACGACCAGCCAATTCCACTGTGTGTGCTCAGTCGCGATGCGCGTCATGGCCTGCGCACCGGAAATCAAAAACATATCAAATCCCCGTAATGCATCAAGTGATAATAGCCGTTCTGAATCACCTGGCTTGGTTGCATCATTTGACATGTAGCTATCCTACTGGAGTTATTTAATGTTTTTTCATATGCTTCCAGAAGTTCTATATTAGGGCATTTGATGTGAATTGTCAAAGTGTTAAGAAATAACTAAGTAACAAATATATTGTTTACATAGGCCCTATAGATATTATAAGAAGAGTGTGGTGAGTGAACTTAATTGTCACTATCTCGTAAGATCAAAAAGTTTGTTCAAAGTAAAAAAGGTATTAAATTTAGACTAAAGCTTTGATCCTAATCCCAAGAGCTATACTTCTCATATCCTTGTTTCTCCCAGAATTCGCCCACTCGGATGCCATCCCATGATGAGTCATCATAGCTGTGCGCATGTCAGTCTTCAGTTTCGTCCATGAGCTTAGGGTCAGTTTTGAACTTCATATTTCGGGAAGAGGCATAACCTATTGGTAAGCAAGGGACTATTCGATGAAAGGGCTCAATAAAGGAGTAACAGCATGTGATGTCATATGGACTACAAATTACAAATGTACAAGATGGAACGTTGTGAGTTGATTGAGTCGACTTGTTTTCTATAATTTCTGTATCGAGTTGAATTTTGTCACTAATCTGTCGACTTGCGCCCACTGGTCATCAAACCAGTTCTTTCGTCTTTCGTCGTTAATCGGAATTTCTGAAGCGTTGACTTGATGAAAGTTTACACGAATAGTTGTGCCCACAAGTTGTCCCGACAATAAATGTTTCAGATTTACTGTCGATTCCAGTCCGCTATGGGAACAGAACAGGGCATCCGCATTTGGAATTGTTTCGAGTAGTGTTAATGCTCCACCCATTTGGGGAGGTAGAATAGATTTAAATCTTAGTGTGCGCATCATAGATTTTTCACCTTCAATTTTCGCCTTCGAGCGTATGTACTCTTGTTTTTCTTTTGTGAAACGTGTTCCTTCAGGATAAAGGACGACTCCCTCACCGATAGGCATATTTATGACAAGATTTCGTATTTCTTCCAGCTGACGCTGCGTATTTACTTTATCACGACGAACGAAAACGTTTGGAATCCTATTACCGACGATATTAAGGCATGGCCCAAATAAAAGTTCTTCTTTGAGTATATACCGTAAACGAATTTGATGTTTCGAAGAGATGAGAAATATGGGGAGAAAGGTGTCAATGAAACTTGAGTGGCGAATAAAGAGTATAAATGATTCATTCGTTATCTCGAAGGGCTCTTCGATGGAGAATTTGAGTTTGTAGATCCTAATTCCAATTTTAGCAATGGTCATCCCCCACCAGTTCTGAAGCAGATAGTTTCTGTGCTCGAAGCGCTTTTTGTTCAGATGCGGAAATTCTATAATCCAAATTATAAAGCTAATTAGCACCCCAAAAATTTCCATGGCCAGAAGCCCCATGATGAAAAAAAGCGCCCTTGTGGAAGCAAGCCGATTGGACGCGCTGAGATCGAAAATGTAGCAGATAGGCAAGGCAAATGGAATTCCGAACGATAACACTATGAAACTTAGGATGACAATGAAAAGACCAATGTGGCGGCGAATTAACATTTGTATATTTTCGAGTTAAATATTTTTTGCATCATACCTGTCAGTGTTACCTGTAGTTTGCCCCCGTTAATGATACTAGCTGTTAAGTTAGTATAGACATAAAGCTAACGGGATTACGTATTGCTTAACAGTTGATATTTAGCAAAGAGGACACATCATGTAATTCAATATATTTGTTGAATAGACCCTATAGTCTTTTCTTCTTTAGATTTTGAACAATTAATCTATCTGGCTGGTGTCTTTTGGGTGAGCCATTAACCATTCGATGACTTGCTTGCTGAAATTTTCCGAGAGCGATGGAATGTGTCCACCTTCGTTGATCGTCCATAGTTCAACAGAACCATTATTGAACCGGGTGATGGTCGTTTCTTTTCCATCTAAACGCTTGTCTAAATCAAGTTTCTTTCTCACAGATTTGGCTTGTGTGGAACCAGCGTTATATGCTGCCCATTTTTGGACCGTTTCCATAGCACTCGGATATGCCACGTCCTTAATTACGCCACCTTCATAGCGAATCGTTGAATCTTTTGTTCCGTGAATTTGAAGAATATTAACAGGATACTTTGCCTTCGGCCCCTTCAGGGTATTTGGAGACACTCCAGCCAGACTGGCTATTGCTGCGATGGTATCGGGATGGTCAAGCGCGATGCGGTGAGACATGAATCCGCCGTTGGAATGCCCGATGAGATATACGCGACTTGGGTCGACCGAATATTGTTTCTTCACTTCGGCAATCAGATTGCTTATATAGGTCGAATCATCTACAGTACTGCCGGAGAAATTACAACACGCTTTAGTAGCATTCCAAAAACGCGACTTTCTTTCAGAATCCTCTTGTGTGCCATCTGGGGCAATAAACAGGAAGCCATAATTATTTGTAAGACTACTAATTTTCATATACGCATTCTGCCCAGAACCGCTCGATGTATAACCATGTAATAGTACCACCAAGGGAACAGGTTTCGCCTTGTTATACGAAGCAGGTACAACTAATGGGATCTCCCCACGTCCTGCATCAATTGTCTGTGCTGCTGCATCCGTAAAGGCGATACCTGTAACTAAAACCCACAAAAATAATGACATGATGCGCATGGCGTACTTCCTCCTTATCCCATTAAAAATTCCGAAACATCGACTATATCATGCCTTAGAAGGGATCACAATTTTGACAAGAGATATTTCAATCATTAATATGGTAGAAAAACTGCTCGCATGCTCGCAATGGACGCGAGCAGTTTTATGAGGATGACGCATATGTGCATAAAGATTGCCGTTGGCATGATTTTTTTAATGACGGCGGCGGGAGCGACTGATGTCGTTGATGTGGGCTCGAAGAAACAGGTGATTCTCGACGGCTACTTCCTCGATCAGCAAGACAACATCACGTTGACAATGCACAAACCCTACAACGACGGCCAGATTCTGATCAAACCCGATCAACCCTGGGAGATGGATCCAGAGGGAGAAGAACAACGGATCAGTCTCTATTCGTGTGTGCGCAAAGAAGATGGCCGCGTGCGCGTCTGGTACGGTAGCTGCCGCGGCGTCGGCAGCCCCGAGATTCGTGTGGCCTATGCGGAGTCGGAGGACGGCATTCATTTCTCAAAACCGAAACTCGGCCTCCATGAGGTAGACGGATCGAAGGAAAACAACATTGTGCTGCCCGGGCCACGCATTGCAGGTGCCGCGGTTTGGCTCGATCCCAAAGCCCCGCCGGAGCACCGTTACAAGACGCAGACCAAGGTGTATCCCCCGGGAGAGCGGGAGAAGTTGGAGATGCACAGTTCGCCGGATGGCATTCACTGGAGTCTTTTCGCCGAGCCGAAAGTGGGCCATATCGACACGCAAAACATCGTTTTCTGGGAACCGAGTGTCGAACGCTACCTGTTCTTCACTCGCTTCTGGGAGCATAACCTGGACAAAGCCAAACGCTACCGTACAGTGCGGCGACTGGAGTCCGACGATTTAGTCACATGGGACAACGAGAAGCCGATCATGGTGCCGGACGATCGGGACTGGAACATTCACCCGCGATCCGATGTAACCGGAAAGCCTCCCGTAGATTTCTATGGGGCCACTGTCTTCAAGTACGAGGAGGCGGACCGAGCCTACCTAATGCTCGCGCAAATGTACTGGCACTGGATGGACTGGGGAGAAGATGGATTAGGGCCAGCGACGATTGACGTGCAACTGGCGGTAAGTCGCGATGCCGAGCACTTCGAACGCATTGGCGGCCGAAAGACCTTCATGGGCTTGGGACCCGAGGGACGTTTCGACTCGCGTTTCATTTGGGCTATGCCCAACCCCATTCGAATGGGCGACGAACTTTGGATATACTACGTTGCCTCCAATCGCGATCACTTGAAAAGTCATAAGCTTGATTCATCAGCAGACATGGACATGTCTGGAATCGGTCGAGCTATTTTACGCTTGGATGGATTCGTATCGGCTGATGGAGATTACAATGGGGGGCAGTTCACAACTCCGCCCTTAGCGTTTGAAGGTGATCGGCTGGAACTCAATGTTGATGCCGCGGGCGGCGGCTCGGTACAAGTGGAAATATTAGATCAGAACGGCGAAGCGATAGAAGGGTTCGGCTTACGCGAGTCGCTACCGATCGCCCGAAATTCGGTTCGCATGCCTGTGACCTGGGCGGGCGATCCCAACCTCGCGGCCCTCGCCGGAACCACCGTGCGCCTCCGCTTCCACCTGACGAACGCTAGTCTTTACGCCTTCCAGTTCAAAGGGGACCCCACCGAAGACAAGTGATTCCAATAGATAGTGCTGATTGATCTTAACCCCTTAACCGAGTCCAGTATCTGGGAAAAACAGACAGTGGCGAATATCGCTCAGTCGGGTCATATAGAGCTACATTCGCGAGCTATCTTTTTCTGGGCATACCTCACCCTTGCTGCGCTGAGTTAGTGTTCAACCAAGCCTCTATGTTACGTGTGTAGAGTGGGGATGAGTGCTGGAGGATAGAAAGACTTTACATATAATGACCTTACCTCTATACTAACTTAACCACTGGTACCATTAACGGGGGCAGACCAGATCTGGCCATGAAATAAGGATGGGCTGTTCCTAGAGTTTCTTGTAATCGAAGCTGACTGGCTGAGCAATACACAAAAATCCGCTTGAATAAAACCCAAAATATTCTCATTTTTAGTGAATAAATCTTTAATTGGGGTGTATTAGTCTATATTTCAATAGTTGGTTAGTCATACGTTTTTGAAATTCTAGTCACTATGCTAAACTACAATTTTAACGACTAATTTTTGGTTTAGTTTAGTGAAAACAGATTGGAGACAAGGAGATGCATGTTTTGTGGGGTGCGTTAATAATTCTTGCAGGTCTATTCATGGCGATGTGTGGTAGACTTAGAAGTGAATCCTTCATCTATCGTCTCATTGTGGCTCGGTCAAGAATCTTGTGGGGCGACAACGTGTATCGTTTCCATCAGATAGCGGGCGGCATGATGGTCATCTTCGGAGTCTTACTCGCTTTGGGATGTTTTTGACCATTGGCAAGGGTTTCACTTTTTCAATTGATTAAATGAAGAGTAATATCATACTTTATCTCGCATATAATTATTAGAACTGTAATCATCGACCTTATCATTAAAACAAACGAGAACTCTAAACTCAGTGCTGATTGCTAAGCCCTTTATTTACAGTATAAAGCAACATTTCATTCATTCCAAGCATTGCGTATTTATCCCCCAATTTTACCCCGAAAGGGATAATTATCCCCTTAGTGATTTCATGAGGTCAAGCGTTCAGGTGGTTATTCATAGCTCTAAAAGTAAATGATGCTTGAGTGTAATCTAGCTCCAAATACCATCACCTCTATACGTCCATTCTTGCACTTAAGATTTCTAGTCACGTAATGCCCTAGCCGAGAATAGTTAGCTGTCGAATCATGCCATATGCGCTAATTACTGACCAGGGATTGGATGCTAGTTTCTTAGCTCTTTGCCTACCTTCTCAGAACCAAGGAGGGTACGGGGGGGACTGAGGCTAGAGATGCGCTGAATAGCTGATCATGTTACGTACCTAATTTTGAGATTTAGAATCTATAGGGTGGTCAACATCATAATGAATTCGTGGTTACTATTAAGTTAACACCCTCATATTTATTTACCTTCAGTTGGCGCAGAACCTATCCTCCTAGCTCGAATGGATGTTCCGCCGATACGGGTGAACACTTCAGTCGCTCCGACACCACCCTCGACGGGCCAGTAATTGATGTCAGCTATACCGAGATTGCTAGGGTCGTTGATGTCACTGATGGCTTGTTGCCAAGCATTTTTCTCATTCGTCTGCCCATTGCCGGGGCGCTCAATATTCATTTGCTCGATCGAGAATCCATGCTTACCCATCACAGTCACATTATGGCTATTGCGATATGTGCCCACGCGAGCGAAGTAGGAGGCATGATGGGCGAAGACGAAATGTAGGCCATTAATATTGCTTGCTACCACGATGTTGTCCCCATCAGTGTGTTCGTTGACCAGAATACCCGTATGATAACCGGTTACCACCACATTTCGAAGGATCGTCATAGCAGCATTATTGCATGATGGAGTAATAAGACCGCTAGTTCCATGGATTGGCTTAGAGGCCTGCACATTGTAGAGGCCAGTATTTATGAACACGTTCGTAATATTACATTGCAGAGCGTAGCGGAGATCAATACCGCCAATGCTTGGATTATCATAGGTTCGGACATCCAGGTTCTTGATAAGTACGTTGACTGCCGAGAATTCCCCGTACAGCGAGTTAGATGAAGGACTGGCCGAGATGACCGCGGGTCCAGTTTTAGACAGGCTCTTAACAATCGTGCCGTTATTCAGCAACGGGAATGAACCAATAGTCCCAAAGACGGGTGTCGGCTCACTTTCGCCCACGATTTCCACAGTAACCCAACTCGGTATGGGGTTCGATACAGCAGGGATCACGATGGTGCCTCGATAGACGCCATCAGGCAGGTACATCTTCCCACCTCCATTTGCGGTCACCGCTTTCAGGCAGGCTGAAAATGCTTCAGTGTTGTCCGTCTTGTCGTCACCTACAGCACCATAATTAAGTACATTGAATACCCGTGATCCCATGGTACCTGAATTCGAGTCTTTGGGCTCCTCTCCATGTGACTGAATGGTCACCCCCGCCACAAGCCAACTACATACCATCATCCATACCATGGTCAAACATCGTGAATTCATATACGCACTCATAGTGCTCTCTATTTTCATATCTTTCTTCCTTGTGTAATGCTCCATCCATAGTGGACAATTGATCAGGTAAATCATGAGACCAGCGTTAACGCAGTATACCGCTCATTCCACTATTTGTATAGCGGATATATGACCCGGTTCCACGACTAACTATCTCTACCCATACCCTTAAGCATAATAGTTAGCTTTCAAATTATGCTATATGGGTCGATTACAGACCTTAGATTGGACGTGAGTTCCTATGAACTAGCTACTATCTCAGACTTAATGGGGGTACGGGGGACTGA
>Ga0315320_10000034_pt1 | contig 95511 bp, 175 predicted proteins | sample M140m21515metaG_FD_203458 | JGI IMG/M metagenome (GOLD analysis project Ga0315320, IMG submission 203458) | Ammonia-oxidizing marine archaeal communities from Monterey Bay, California, United States - M1 40m 21515 | ecosystem: Environmental > Aquatic > Marine > Coastal | place: USA: California... | reverse complement strand
GGCACTTTCCAAGTTTTTAATGATTTAGGATTATCATATAAGATAGGTTCGCATCTAGATAAGTTTTCGAACAAAATATTGTTTTATGCTGGGGGTGGTAATTTGGTTGGCAAATCAATGAACGGAAAAAAGTCCGGCATGAGCTGTCACAATTTTATCAATAATAATATTAGAAGAAATGAAATTGTTATTCTTCCTCATACAATAACTAACGAAGACTCTTTATTATCAAGTTTACCTGAAAATATCAAATTCATATGCAGAGAAAATATATCTTATAAATATGTCTCTGATAAATTTAATTTCAAGTCTAATGTTTTCCTATCACAGGACATGGCTTTTTATTTGAACGACCTATCTTTATATTCTGATAAAACTCCTCGCTTCGATGTTCTGCATGCATTCAGGACTGACCGCGAATCCAGCGGGCGCAATATCTTACCAGATGACAACATAGACCTATCGAATGAATGCAACAATCCAGATTGGTGGAAGAAATCAGATTTAAAAGTTCTTGACGCAACTTATGATAAAATCTTTCAATTCGTTTCTGACTATGCCCTCGTAAAGACTGACAGACTTCACGTGGCAATAGCTTGCGCCTTAATCAATAAGCCTGTTCATCTTTATGCCAATTATTACTATAAGTCTAAGGCTATATATGAATATTCGCTTCATAAATATAGTTCTGTTAAATTTTTTGATTGATTTTTGTCATGAAATATTTGGGAGTATTAAGTCGATGCAGAGATGAATTTTACGTTCAAGAATTTTGCGATTATTACTTGTCTCAGGGTGTGGATAAAATCTATATTATTGATGATGACTCTGAGGACAAATCAATATATAATTTTTCAAAAAGCGAAAATTATAAGTCAGTCGAAATAAAATACGTTTCCAGAATGTATTCAGACAAGTCTACTGGGCAGCATGTTTCTTCTTTTAGCGATACCGATGAACCTAATAAATTGTATAAAAAAATCAAAAATGAATATGAATGGTTAATTTATGTTGATATTGATGAATTTATTGTTACTAAAAAAAATTTTGATAAAACAATACGGGAAGAGCTGAAAGATATCGATGAGAACCATAAGCATATTGAATGTATAAGAGTTCCATGGGTTTTTATGTCTGGAGCAAATTTAAAAAATAATCCAAAAAGCGTCTTAAAGAATATTTTGTATAGACATGATAATGATAAAAAACACCCACATCCAGTTGGTAAGTTTAGATGTAGATTTAAGGAGATAGAATGTAAATGCATTTTTAGACCAAGTTTTTTTGCTTCTATTCGAGACCACGGCCCAGACTCAGAAGATTCTTATAATGGTGCAGACCTTACTAAAAACAGACTTAGACTTAATGGAAGATGCTACTTTTTTTCTAATCTTAGGGAAAAAGATGTAAAAAACGGAGTATTTTTATGCTATCATTATAGATACATTTCAGACGAAAACTCCATAAATAAATTAAAAACTAATGGTTGGTATATAAATGATAGATTTTCATTTAACGACTTAAAAACGTCAAGTTATCCAGAAATTTACGATGACTCTATCCTTAAAAAACTACCATGATTTCTCATAAAAATAAATGCATTTTTTTACACATACCGAAGGCGGCAGGCACTTCGGTAGAAAGGTTCTTGCGGCAAGTAGACCCAGAAATACCTCAGAAAATTTTAAGAAAACGTGGTTTTTCTCATTTTCTAAATGACCATTTGGATTATTATGTATTTTCTTTTGTTCGTAATCCTTATGATCGTTTTGTTTCCGCATGGAAATGGGGTGAGCTAAAATTTTCCAAAGAAGGTGACCTTCCTTTTTACAATAAAGAATGTGGGGTATCATTCGAAGAATATGCACTACTAACTACTGATCTTGATTATCGCAAAGACAATGAAAATTTATGGAGCGAATACGATGAATATCATACGTTGCCTCAATTTGAATTTTTTCCTCATTTAAATGGTGGTCATTATTTTTCAGATAAAATTAACCCCAAATTCACTTGCGATTTTATAGGAAAGTTTGAGAATCTCAATGAAGACTTTAATAAGGCTTGCTCTAACATAGGCGTAACAGAATTAAAATTACCCCATACATATAATTCAAAAACTTTCAAACGACCCTTTGAATTGACTGATAAATTAAAAGAAAAAGTGTATAATTATTACAAGAAGGACTTCGAGCTTTTTAGCTATGAAATATAAAACATACATTCTTTCACTCTTAACTGAAGATAGGCTGCAATATGTCAACAAAACAACCAAGCTTTTTCCTTTTGTCAATATTGTAAAATCGGTCAATGGCTACGATAAAAACGAAACCATCAATGAATTTATTAATCTAGATCTGGAATTTCACAAACTAAAGATTGGCCCTAAAAATGATTTCAATACCTACGGTACACTTGCTTGTTGGATAACCAAGGTTAAGTTTTTAAAATTTCAAATAGATAATGAAATTCCTTACGCTCTTTTTCTTGAGGATGATGCTAAGCTTCTCCCCGGCTTTTTCGACTCCTTAAATGACATAATGTCGGACAAGTGGAGTCTACTTGATAATAATATCAACATAGTAAGGCTTTTTCAATGGGGAGAGGGCTATATAACCTCTCTTTCAAGCGCAAAAAGACTCCTCTCTATCATAAAAGACACTGGTGTTGTTGATAATATAGATAATCAATTAAGAGAAATGTCTGGGCCTGAACTAAAGCTTAACTTTAAGGCTTTTTATAGAAAATGGGTAAAAACAAACGAAGGTGATATACTAAAGTGTGATAATTTAGATGATTACTTTTACAATAGTATCAAAAAGTGATTCCCAAAATCATACATCAATCATTTCCTAAAAAGGATCTACCAAATGAATTAATTAATTTAATTGACAAATTAAAATCCGACAACCCAGAATATCAGTACATACTTTATGATAACGATGATATTAAAGATTTCATATCATCAAATTATGATGAAGAAATAAATCGGGCTTACCATAAAATCAATCCAGAGTACGGCCCAGCAAGATCTGACTTATTTAGATACCTTTTACTTTATAAACTCGGTGGAATTTATATTGATCTTAAGGCTGGATTCAAAAGGCCTATTCGAGAAATTGTTTCTGATAATGATGAATATCTAGTTTCTTCTTGGCCTGACGCATACTGGGAGCCTAGATTAAAGACTGGTCATGGCGAATATCAAAATCTATTTATTGGATGCGTACCAAATCATGATTTTTTATCAGCTGTAATTAAACAATGTATTCATAATATAAATATAGCATCTAAAAAAGCTATTGGAAAGTTTGCCGTAACCTTAATGACTGGCCCGTTAATGTATACATCCGTAATCCATCCAATGATGCAAAACGGCGATTATAAATTTACTTTTAGACCTAAAAATTACGCAGGAGATCTAGAACCATCTTCGTTGCCAAACTTAAGCTCTCATAAAAAATACTACACCACTCATTATAGCAAATTAAAATCTCCAATTATTTTAAATGAATCTTAAAATCATATCATTTTGCAACTATCCTTATAGAGAAGTAGCCCTGAACTGGGTCAAGCATTTAGAAGAGTTATCTATAGATAACTATGAGGTTTTGTGCTTAGACCCTGAATCTGATGAGTATTTAAAATCTCATGGCTGTCATTCTAGAGTTTTAGATGAATTCAACGACGATTGGATCTCTGGGTGCAAACATACAATGCGCAGAACATTGATTTTCAAGAAGTATCTTGATGAAGGTTATGATATTATTCATTCTGATACTGACGCTCTTTGGCTTAAGAATCCAATACCCGATTTAATTGAATCTAATAATCACGATATTATTGTATCGACTGTCCGCCACAGTGAAGCGTTTCCGCCAGAAGTTCGCGAAGCTTTTGGATTCACGTGCTGCATGGGTTGGATATTTTTTCGCAGCAATTATAAAACAATTGGTTACTTGGATCGTTTTTTAAACACACGTGAAATCAAAGGTTCTGATCAGAAAAATTTCAATAAATTTTTGCTAAACAATCGACCTTCCTCTCAACTACATGAATTTGGAAACCAATTAACTATTGATAATACTGCAGATCAGGACTATAATTATAACGAGCTGTCTTTGCTAGCTTTAAGCAAGCCTCTTGTTAAGCGCGGCCCAATTGAAGACGAAACATATGTTTGGCACCCTAACACAAGAAAAGAAGCTGAACACAAAAAACAGTCATTTATTGATAGGAAAAAATGGAAAGTTTAATTTCACGTATCGACAACCCAAGCAAGCAGGTTATTAACTTAATAAAGCTTCCAAGCAATGAAGTTGTAAATTCGCCCAGTAAATGGCTGAGTGATCGTTGGTTTTTGCGACAAACAAAATTTCAGAAGAATTTAAAATGTGTCGAAATCAGCCCGTTCAGGAATCCAGAAAGAGATTCTAATGTTTTTGTCGGTGAAAAATATTTAGGGCATAGAGTTATTAGGTCACTACAGAATCCTTTGTGCTCGCTTATGTACATGCATGACGAAATTGATTTGTTTTCTATAATAGACCCCGATCATGCTCTTGAGTTTCTTCAGAAGATTGACTTTTCAAAACACAAGATAAAACATTTTATTATATCAATTAACCCGCTAAAAGAAAAGAACTTCAAGCAAAACCGTAAGAATATACAAGAATTCATGCGGGACAAGGCTGATTTTGTAAAACAAAACAGAACAGAGTTCTTGTATAGTGTAATATAATTATCATGGACAATATACAAATCAAAACAGGAGCAAATCTTAGTCGGCTTCTTCAGTCTACCGTTAATATCCCTCAGGCATTTACTGAGCTTGTTAAAAATTCTATTCAAAATTTTGCGACTTTTTGTTCTATTGAGTTAAAGCATAAATCTTTTGGTGATAGTGCTTGCTCTGCTATAATTACGGATGACGGGCAGGGGTTTAATCACGAAAAAGACCCAGAGAGTAACATGAATGCGTTTGAGAAGTACTTTGTTTTTGGTAATTCTTATGACTTAACTGAAGGCCAAGGGATAAGACTAGGACAGATGGGTATAGGTGGAAAACTAGCTAATGACAAACTTTCTAGTGAAATCGATATACATTGGTCTATTGAAACTAAAAATAAGCATGGGCGTTGCTTTATTGTAGAATATTGCCCATCTGATTCTGAGTTCTTAAATGAGTACTCTCCCTCCTTAAAAGAGATAAATGCTGAAAATTGCTCTATCAAAACCCCTTCAGGAACAAAAGTAATTATACATTCCACGAAAAGCCATATAGAGTCAACTGGATGGAATAAAAAAGCTATTGATTCTGAGCTTTCTACTTTTTTTGGGTTTCTTGTGCCTCAATTAGAAAAAGAAGGCAAGCAATTTAAATTACTTGTTAACGGCGAAAGCTTGGATTTTTCATATAAACTTCCGGGCTCTAACATACCAATAATTAATCGAAAATTTAAATACGATTACTATGGAGAAGAGCGCGAGTCAAATGCAGAATTCAGACTTTCTCTGGTTTATGACAGGTCTGTAATAAAAAACCATCCTCTTAAAAATATAGATATCGTATCTAAAGTTAAAATTTGCCCACTTCATCTTTCTGACCCTGATCTAGTCAAAAGCGTGTTAACTTGGCTTGATTCTAAAGGTGATGAAGCTCTTGAAAACGAAGGTAAAGTCCATGATATTTTTCATAAGCTCATTGGATTTATTTCCTGCAATGACCTTTCTGAAGTTCTTGATGATACAGGAATGCCTGCGAAAGATTTATCTCATCACGGCTTAAGAGATGATCATCCTATCACTATTCCATTTTTAAAAGTTTGCTATGAGGTAATTCTTGAATGGATTATAGAGTATATTAAATTAAACGAAGAAGAGAAGATGGATATTCTTGATGCATTGGCTTCTGAGGTTTCTAAAATGCTCGCTGAGTATTTTAATGAAGATAATTTCTCTGACTTATGGGACGATGAGGATGGGTCTGAAAATGATGACGATGATGAAGATAAACCTGACCTCGAAAAAGAAGACTTGAAAGGAAAGGCTGTCTTTGCTATACTTAGGAAAGATGATTTTGACCCAAGTCCAGAAGAGGATCAAGAAAAGCCTCCTCCGCCTCCTCCGCCACGCAATAACCCTTGGCGTCGTTTCGCTAATAAAAAGAAAGACAAGTCTAAAAGAATCAGGTATAGAATTATTGATTTTGGAGAAGATCAAAAAAATGTTATGTCAAGAGTCGATGACATTTCAGATTTTACTGTGTTAATTAATAGCGGCAACCCAAAATTTAAAAACTTTTCTAGTGAGAGGTGGCCTTTCTTACTAGCCCTTCATATTTCCGAGCTATTGATACGCGAAATTACATTGGCCAAAAATCCTTTGGCTAGAGCTCCAGATTTGGATGAAAGCATCAGTCAATTTTATGACAATCAATATGATAACTTAAAACGTAAAAGTGGATAAGCTTAAACCAACTAGAATTATTGGAAACCCCCATCTTTACGATCTTCCTTTCGAGGAGGATCGTTTTAGGTTTGGTCGTGTTGTGATTGAAAAAGTTTCGGGAAAGATTGCCTTTCATTATTATGATCACTCTCCTTGGAAGTTTGAATCTCGAAACTCAAAAGCAATAAGTTTTATCAAACAGATTGAAAGAGCCGACAATTCCTTATCTCTACCGAATTTTAAAGCTGTAAAGATTTATTTTATTGATGTCCCTCCTTTAGACAGGATAATAAATGAATCAAAAGAGCCTATTTTCTTTCAATCATATATTGACAAAGACGAGCCAGAATGTCCTCCTAAATTAAAGAGGCATCCTGATTTTATTTGCTGTCCTGATTTCACATTCTGGAACTGGTGCGCTATGAAATACGATAAGTATTTTCCAAAAATTCGCTCAGCAGGAAAACTACCCGCAAAATCTTCAAAAATGTTTTGGAGAGGAACTAAATATCCTAAATTAAGAGGCCCACTAGTTGATCTTTCTTTGTCTCACCCTGATTTGATTGATGCTAAATTTGCAAAGCCAAATCCTAATGATCCTAATTTTCTATCCCTAGAGGACGCTGTTGTCAATTTTAAGTACTTTATTGATTTACAGGCTTCAGGATGGAGCCCTCGGGTAAAATATTTTCTTCAATCTAATAGGTTGACTTTTTTACAAGAAAGGTTTCACAAAGCTTACTACGAAGAATATCTTATACCTATGGTCCATTATATTCCTATTAAGAAAGATCTTTCTGACTTGATTAAAAAAATTGAATGGGCAAATGATCACCCAAAAGAGTGTCAAGCTATCATAGATAACGCTTTCAATTTTAGCTTAGAACATTTTTCCGTAGAGGCTGTAAATAAAAAATGGTATAAAACCATAATTGATTCTTAAATGGTAATGATTATGTAAAAAGTGAATGATTTATATATAATAACTACAGCAATTTGCCGCCCCGAATTGCACACCGAATGCCTCATGTCTTTTGCTAACGATTTAAGGGAGCAAAAAATTAAATGCCATTGGTTTGTTAATATAGATCCTGCACTTGGAGATCAATCTGAAACTCATAAAAATTTTTCATACATCCTAAAAGATATTAATCATACGATAACTTGCGCTCCTGAGCCTTGTTTTTTCACTGCCGCCAGTAATTGTATTAATTCATGCCAAAATAGCATTAATGAACTTAGCGACCAAGGATATGTCTTTTGGCTTGAAGATGACAAGAAGCATGATATCAGTTATGACATAAAAGAGCTAATAGACAGCGATTATGATTATATTGGTTTTCATCCAAATCATCTTTTTGATTTTTCATTTCATCCGTCTATGTGGAGCAAGCAGTTTTTTATAGATCAAGTTTATTATCCTTACTCAATCAACTCAAAGAAGCAAGACCCAGAACAGTTATTAATTGACTACCATCGGAACAAACGAAAAGAAGATCGTACACATTTCAAAAATATTAAACGCGTTCATTTTAATGGAGTATTTAATCACGTTGGTAGGGAATGGAATGATAAAAACAATGTCAAAAAATGGAAAAAATCGAAACAAAACGAATCGATAAGTTATGAGAATATCTCACAAATATAAATTTGTTTTTATCGCTGTTCCGAAAACTGGCAGTACATCAGTCAGATCTGTTATCGATCCATATAGCGATATAGTAAGTGTTAATGATGGAAATTCACCATATAAACATCACACAACAGCACTTAATCTAAAATCTCATTTCAAATCTCAAGATTGGGACTGGAATGGTTATTATAAATTTTCTGTAGTACGAAACCCTTGGGAAAGACGGGTTTCATCATGGGCATATAGGCTTAAAAAAAACCAACATAACCATACTGAATTTAAAGATTTCGTCAGGCATTATCCAGCATCCCCTCAATTTAATTGGCTTTCTGATGAAGACAACAATTTGTTAATGGATTATGTTTTTAAACTAGAAGATCCCGATGGTATGGATAAAGTTTTTGATAAGCTTAAGGTCCCTAAAGCGAAGTTACCTCATAAAAACAGAAATGGCCACGAACACTATACAGCATACTATGATGACGAAACTCGTGAGATTGTTTCGAAAAAATATGCAAAAGATATCGAGTATTTTGGGTATAGATTTGGGGAATAAGAGTGTATATAGGACTATGAATGTATTAATTACTGGTGTTGCGGGCCTCATTGGAAGTAGGCTAGCCGATTGGCTTTTAGAAAACATTTCAAATGTGAATGTTATCGGGATTGACGATTTTAGCGGCGGTTATATGGAGAATGTAGATGAAAGAGTGATTTTTTATCAAGCTAATTTGCACAAGGATGATATAGATGAAATTTTCAAAACGCATCAAATAGACTATGTTTTTCATTTGGCGGCTTATGCAGCAGAAGGATTAAGTCCCTTTATTAGAAAATTTAACTACCTAAATAATACTGTTTCGACTGCGGCTATTATTAATGGATGCATTACTCATAATGTCAGCAGATTGGTTTTTACTTCTTCTTTAGCTGTTTATGGTCATGGAGATGGAGGAATCTTTAAAGAAGAGCAGACTCCAGTTCCAATTGATCCATATGGAGTTGCAAAATATGCTTGCGAAATGGATATTCAAATTGCTGGCGAGCAACATGGATTAGATTGGTGTATTATCAGACCCCATAATGTATATGGCGCAAAGCAAAATATTTGGGATAGATATAGAAACGTTTTAGGCATCTGGATGTTTCAGTATATGCAAGGTTTACCAATGTCTATTTTTGGAGATGGTGAGCAAACGCGGGCATTTAGTTGCGTTGATGATATTTTGCAGCCACTATATAATGCTGCAATCAAAAAAGAATCTTCAAAAGAAATTATAAATCTTGGTGGGGTCGAAGAGCATTCCATTAATGAAGCTAATGAAATTTTACTTAAAATCATCGAGGATGGAGAGTCTATATATAAAGAGGCTCGTCACGAAGTTAAGCATTCCATCCCTACTTATAAAAAATCTGTTGATATTTTAGGCTTCAAGCATACCGTTTCTCTGCAAGATGGTTTAGCAAAAATGTGGAAATGGGCTCAAACACAACCAGTCCGTGAGATTTTTAAATGGGAAAAGTACGAGATTGACAAAGGCATATATGATTTTTGGAAATGAAAAGGTACGACATAATTAACCGATTCATAAACCAACACAATTTGTCTAGGTATTTAGAAATTGGCGTATTTAAAGGTGAATGTATAGAAAAAATAAACGTTCAACATAAAGATGGCGTCGATCCGGGTCATGAAAAAGAGATGCATAGAATGGTAAACTACAATATGACTTCTTGTCAATTCTTCTCTGGCTTTTTTCATGGCATGTCGGTCAAGTTGTATAATCTAATTTTCATAGATGGTCTGCACGAATCACATCAGGTAGATAAAGATATTAAAAATTCCTTAATCTCAACAGAAGATAATGGTTTTGTACTGTTGCATGATTGTAGCCCTCCGACTAAAAAACACGCTCAAGTACCTCGTGGTTCTCAAGTAGACTGGATGGGGGATGTTTACAAATCCTTCCTTCGCTCAAGATTAAATAATCCGCAATACAAACATTTTGTTGTTGATACTGATTGGGGAGTTGGAGTTATATGCAAAAATCAAAAAGATGAAAATTTTGATAAAAACTTCATTCAAAAAGGTATCGATTCTTGGGATTTCTTTTGCGAAAATAGGGCTAAATTACTTTCGCTTATCTCTGTAGATGAATTTAAAAGAAATAATTAATGAAAGTTGGTTTTTATCCAATGGTTATATAGATTCAACTTCTTCTATAGATTTACTTGAGCAAAAATATATTCAGTATAATTTACCTACCTTAAAGCAATTCAAACATATTGCAGTAGCTACAACTTATTCCCATTTATCCGACTCTTTAGTTCAGAAAAATCATTCTTTATGGAAGAAATATTTTCCGGATTGTCATGTCATTGATATAGAAAAAAATCGCGGTCATGGTTTTGGAATCGCTGATAGCGAAAATGTATTAATTAATTTATGCAAATCAAAAGGTGGAAAATGGGCGTTAAAAAGTTCAAATGATGTTATATTTAATGAGTCAATACTTAATATCAATGTGCCTGATGTAGATTTTATTTACTTAAATGGATTTAAGGTTGAAGATCTAAAAGCTTATAACTTCAATTATACGAGACATTATAATAATTACTTTTACCCTCAAACAAATTTTTATTTTATTCGCGCCGACAAGATTGATTATTTATACAATGAAGATTATATAAATGAAACCTATGAATACATAAAGACAATTAAAGATTATAATAATTGTACATGGGATTATATTGATGAATGGTCTTGCGAAAACTTTTTAAAACAATGTGTTGAAAGAAACGATCTTAAAAAACATTATCTATTAAATCAGGAACATCATATTAAATTGTGTAAATTCGTAAGAGGAAGGCGAATACTTGATCCAGCTCATAAAAATATGATGATTTCTGGTGTTTGCCATTTTCAATTCCCAGAAGAAAAAATTCATCAAATATGAAAGCTTCAGTAATATTATCGGCTTATAATAATTTGCCAGCGTTAAAGTTGAGTGTTGAAACATTAAAGATTCAAACGGAAAAAGATTTTGAGCTTATTATATCAGACGACGGGTCAACAGACGGGACTATAGAATACTTAGAAAAAAAAGGTGTAAAATATTTTAGCCGCCCAAATGAAGGCTATAGGCTTGCATATATTTGGAATCGAGGCGCTGACTTAGCTTCTGGTGATCGCTTTATCTTTGGCAACTCTGATGTTATTTGGGGTCCAGATTTTGTATCTGAGCATTTGAAGTATGGCGATAAATTAATTGCAGGTCTTTGTTTGTCCATAGCAATTAATGATGTTCCAAAAGTTACTGTTGAAAAAATACATAATGATTTCAACTATATTGATTCGCTTAAAAATGGTGATCGCCGTCAAGATTTCATAGATAAAATTAAGCGTCCCTATTTAATCCATGAAAAACCAATACCCCCTCGGTATATGCATGGTGGAAATTGGTCGTGTCCCGCTCATGTATTTAATGAGATTGAAGGTTTAGATGAAGGATTCAAAGGTTGGGGTGGTGAAGATTTTGATTTCGCAAAGCGAGCAAAGATGGCTGGCAACGAAATCATAATTAATGTTAACTGCGAAGGTTATCATCTGGATCACGAAAAAGTTAATAGAAATGAAAGTCGATCAATAGGTAAAGGTTATTTTAATGAAAAGTGGAATACTTAAAGTTTTTGTATGCTGTCAAAAGTATATTCATCGAGTTAAGGAAATTAAAGCTCGAGTTGAAAAATGGAATCTTGGTGACTATTTGATCTTTACTGGTGGAGAAGAGGAAAAGGAACTGGAAGAGAATGTTATCCAATTAAAATGTCGCGACTTATATGAGGATCTTCCAGAAAAAATGTTTGCCATTTATGAATATTTAGCAAATAACAATTATGCGGATCAATATGATTACTTCTGGAAAATAGATGATGACATTGATTGGTTAAGATGGAATACAGACAGAGAAAATGATTTAATCAATTCTCTCCAAGGATATGATTATGCAGGTTTTCAAATTAAAATTAAAGAAGGAAAGCGAGGTTGGCATATTGGCAGGGTAAGAGAAGATTCTCCTTGGTATAATAAAAGATATAATGGTGATTATGTTCATTGGGCTGCTGGGGGAGCCACTTATTTTCTAAGCTCTGAAGCTATTAAAAAATTTAAAAATTTTTACCAACTTTCTGAAATTAGGTATCACCATATATATGAAGATTTAGCTGTTGCAAAATTTTTGAAAAAATGTGGAATTGTCCCAAAAGAAATCAATCCTTGGTCAGACAAGGGAGTATTAAGATTAGATATCAACAAATGATTAATCATCAATATAAATGTATTTTTATTCATGTGATTAAAACAGGAGGCGTCTCTGTTTGTTCCGCTTTGAACATGAGAAAAAAACAATTTCATGCTCCAGCTTCTGATATTAAATCGATAACAAAAGACAAATGGGATGATTATTTTACTTTTTCATTCACAAGAAACCCTTGGGACAAGATGGTTTCTCAATATTTTTATAACGGCCAATGCTATACAAAAGATTTTAACGAATACATCATCCAATGGTATAATGGTGAGAAATTCACAACAAGTCATAGCTGCATTCATAATGATTACTTTGATCTTGATATTGATTTTATAGGTAGATTTGAAAAGTTACAACAAGACTTTAATCTTGTATGCAGCAAGATAGGGAAGGTCAAAACCAAACTTCCGTATGAAAATTCTAAACCTATAACTACTGGGACAAACGGAGAAAAAGTTTTTCCTAAACCTAAGGGTCTGCATTATTCTTATTTCTATAATGATCGTAGTGTAAATATGGTTGCAGAAAAGTTTTCAAGAGACATAGAATTGTTTGGTTATGAATACGATAAAAGTTAAAAACCAAAGGCAGGGCGGTAGTTTATTTCACTATGCTCATTTTATTTGCGACTGTCTTTTTCCAGAGGTTTTACATGATGTGTATAAATTTGATCGTGTTTTGAGACTTAAGAATTTAAATCAAACACTGGGTAATTTTGGAAAAATATATGAAAAAATATTTGACTGCCTTAATGTGGAAATGAATAAAGCCAAATTCAATAATGTTGACTACCGAGAACAAGTTATAGAAAGGCTACCTTCCCATGAAAACGCTCAAGACTTTAAAAAATTTGTTAATTTTATTTTTACGTCTTTGAGTTTGGAGAGCGAGCCTGACCCTTCTTACCCAGAAGTGCTTTTAATAAAGAGAGGTGAAAGAATGGAATTGATTTCTGATCCACACTTAAAGAAACAAAACAAAAACATAACTAACGGCAAAGAGCGCAGAGAAATTTTAAGTATCGAAAGGGTAGAAAAAAGGTTGTCAGAAAAGTACGGAGATAAATTCGAGGCCATAGTTCTAGAAGATATGGCCTTTGAAGATCAGGTGTTGTATTTTTGTAATGCTAAAATAATCGTGTGCGCGCACGGAGCCTGTATGGCTAATCTGTTTTTTTGCCGACCCAAAACTATTGTTATTGAAGTTAATGCGCAAACCCTTGAAGATAAAAAAACGAGGGCTGGACATTACCCTTTCTTTGATACGATTTGTCGTGTTCTAAATTTAAATCAACAGAAAATTGAAAAGAATAATATCTTTGATTTATTAAAATATATAGATTCTTTATAAAATGAACTTTCAATCTTACATGATAACATTTACGAAAGACCCTCGTCGTCTTTCTAATTTTAATGATACAAAATCTAAACTCAATGGATTGGAATTATTTGAGGCCGCCAATGCAATCGACAATTATGATTATCTTGACTCAATGGACAGGAAGTTTGGATTTCATACAAAAGAATATTTAGATAAATGGAAATGGCTGCCGGGAAAATTAGGTTGCAATTTATCTTGGTTAATTTTATTCAAAAAAATACAATTAAATTATTCTTTTAATCCTGAGTTTCCTAAATGGTTTTTGATCATGGAAGATGATACTGAATTATTAGAGGAAAATATCGAAGATAAAATTTCTGTCATAATCAAAGAGGCGGAAAGTTTAAATAGTTTTTTCGTAAAGTTTTTGGTTGGTTCTGGTAAAGAAAGGTTAAAAAATGGGATTGTCGAGTTTTCGCCAGACATTCAATTTTCAGAAAAATATCACATTAAAGATAATTTCTACAATCTTATTCCTTCTTGGGGTAACTGGGCTCAGATATTTCATATTGAAGCTATTGAAGCTATCCTGTCTGTAGTTCCATGGAGCGATCATTTAGATTTATTATTAATGGATTCCCCAGTTTTTGAAAAGTTAAATGGGGTTGCATACAAACAAGATTTTTTTACATATAGTGGCGCGACTAGATTAGAAGAGGCTGATAAAAATTTCGGAAGCTTAATATATAAGAATTCGACAACAGGCAAGGTTGACTGGAGAAAATTAACAAGGCTATGATATCTCATGATTTAAAATGCGTCTTTATTCACATACCTAAATGTGCTGGAACCTCAGTTTACAAAAGTCTTAATTTAGATTTTTTAGGTTCGGGGCATGCTCCAGCATCAAAGCATTCTGAGTTTTTAGATCAGGGGTATTTTTCTTTTTCTTTCGTTCGTAACCCGTGGGATCGTATAGCTTCTTGTTATCGTTACTTCAAATCCATGAGCCCTAAAGATAGATGGCATAAAGGAAATCAAAAGCTCGCCGATTTAGCTAAGCAAATTTCTTTTGACGAATTCGTTAGAAGAATCCCCGAATTTCAGAAGATGATGATCCGCGAAGAGGGTTCTGTTCGGTCTGGTATTCACTTCCAGCCCTTTTCCTATTTTTTAGATGCTCGAGTTGATTTCGTTGGAAAAGTAGAAGGCATTAATCACGATTACATGAGCATAAGATCACGCCTAAATCTTCCTCTAAAAATAGTGCCAAAAATAAATTCGACAAAGCAGCAGAACTATAGGCAATTATATATAGAAGAATCAAAGAATATAGTGTATAATATATACAAGGAAGATATAGAAGAATATAATTACGAATTTTAATCATGGAAAATTATCAATTTTATTTTGGATTTGAACGTCAAGAGGTTATTAATTTGATTTCTGAAGGAGATATCTGCGCAGAAATAGGAGTCTACAAAGGAGACTTTGCTAATGAAATGCTTAGAAAAGGCCCAGCAAAGCTTCATTTGATTGATCCTTGGAAAAGTATCGGTGACATTCCTTCTCGTTGGCATGCCGCTCCTCAAGCAGACATGGATTATATAAAATCTTCTACTGTTAGCAGGTTCTCCAGCAACCCTGCTGTTGAAATATCTGAAAAGTTTTCGACTGATGCTGTTCAGGACTTCGAAGATGGGTACTTTGATTTTATTTACATCGACGCTAATCATTCTTATGAACATGTTAAGCGCGACCTTAATGATTGGTGGCCTAAAATAAAATCTGGTGGTTTCATTTGCGGAAACGCATATCAAAATAACTCTTATCAGATAGAAGTTTTAGATTTCGGAGTCGTTCCTGCTGTGGATGAGTTCGTTACCGACAACCATTCTTCAATAAAAGATTTTCGCACTGAAGTCCCCCAATATATTATAGAAAAACAATAACTCCATGAAAAGAATGGAGGATATACTGTTAATTTTTAACAGGAAATTTTTCGACAAACATGGTATCGCTACAGTAAATAAAGCTTCGGATATCCCTGAGAGCGATTCTATTCTTTTTATCGGAAACCATAAGTGCACCACTAATCCAAACAAATATCTCCCAGAGTATTTGGATTTAATTTCAAAAAAACCTTATAGTTATTCTATCATTTGCGGAAAGACAGATCAAGGTTTTCCGCCCGATATGTTTATCCCTAAAAATGTCAAATCAATATATTGTAACAATATTGATTTTGAACACGAAATCATAAAGTTTCTACCTATGGGCAGGGACTTTAGAGCTAGGAAATCATTTCATATTCACTCTAAAGATTTAAAACGAGACATACTTGCTTATTGTAATTTTTCTTTAAATACCCATTGGACTAGAAAAGCTATTAACTTATTTGTCCAAGATAAGCCTTTTATTAAAAAAGAGAATATTGGAGAAAGAAGAAAAGGATCCAAGAGAAGCTGGACTATGTCTAATAATGATTTTTTCTCGCGTCTTCAATCTAGTAAGTTTGTGATTTGCCCTAGGGGTAGCGCCCCAGATTCTTTTAGATTTTATGACGCTCTTTATTCTGGGGCCATACCTATTGTAATCAAACATTCTATGTATAATCAATTTGACCATTCAGAATTACCTATTCTGTTCCTTGAACACCAAAAAGATTATCAAAAAATTACTGAAAATTTTCTAAATGAACAATATAATATATTGTCAAAAAAAATAAAACCATATTACAAAACTTTAGATTTTAATTATTGGATAGAAAAAATTAAAAAAGAATTATGAAAATACTAGTTGGAGGAGCAGGCGGCTTTATTGCCGGTTATTTAGTTAAAGATTTATTAGCGCAAGGTCATGAAGTTGTGGCCGCCGATATTAAACCGGCAAATATGTGGTATCAAACTTTTGATAACGCAGAAAATCATCCTGATTGCGATTTAGGCGAAAAATCCAATTGCTATGAGTTATCAGAAGGCGTTGATCGAATCTATAATCTAGCTTGCAATATGGGCGGAATGGGTTTTATTCAAAACAATCACGCTCTTTGTATGGAATCTGTTCTTATACAGACCCACATGTTAATGGCCGCCAGAGACAACGGAGTTAAGGAGATTCTTTATAGCTCCTCTGCCTGTGTTTATCCTCAAGAAATCCAATCTGACATCAAGGATGCAGCCTCTCAAGGACTTAAGGAGCATACAGCCTACCCAGCTAACCCTGAAGACGGTTATGGATGGGAGAAGCTGTTTAGTGAAATTTTAACCGATTACTTTGGTAAGGATTTTAATATTGATTCTAGGGTTTGTCGCTATCATAATGTTTATGGTCCCTATGGAACATGGCGTGGGGGTAGAGAAAAAGCTCCCGCAGCTATTTGTCGCAAGGTTATCGAAGCTAAAATGAGCGGCAAGCATGAGATTGAAATTTGGGGAGATGGAGAGCAGACTCGTTCTTTTATGTATATTGACGATTGCATTACTGGCATGGATTTAATGTGGGAAAAGGGAGATGCTCGACCTTTGAATCTTGGCAGCGATCAAATGGTTTCTATTAATCAGCTTGTTGACATTGCCGAAAACATTGGCGGCGTTAAACTAAAAAGAAATTATAACCTCGACGCCCCGCAAGGTGTTCGTGGTCGTAATAGCGATAACGACATGATCAAAGAAGTTCTTGGATGGGCTCCTTCCATTACCCTCGAGGACGGTTTAGAAAAAACCTACGCATGGATCTATAATCAAATGCAAAATTGTGGTGAATCTGAAGGTTATTAAGTGTACATATAGTTACTATGATCGAATTTTATAACGTAAGAAAAAAGAAAAAAGTTCAAATTAACGAGTCTGATGTCAAGACACACTCCTACGAGACTACCACAAAAAGCGGCAAGAAGTCAACCAGATATGCCCTTAAAGCTGTAGACGAAGATGGCACCAAACTTACAAAGTTCTGCAGCAAAGCTGATCACGATAAGTTAGCTTAAGGATCATGGGTCCCATCCTCAATACAATTATTGGGGCCGGCATTAAGCTGGGTTGCAACCTTATAAACTCTTGGCTTGAGCAAAAACGTCAAGATCAGATGATCTTAGCGGCAAGAGATAACGAAATGCTTAAGGCTATGATAGATAATCAGGCTAAGCAGGCAAGTGATCCTTTCGTTAAGATTACTCGTCGGGTTTTATTCATGAGTATCACGTTTACCATGTGTTATCTCATGATTTTTTATGCTCATAATCCTGATATTTCATATGAAATTATCGTCCCTAAGGGAGAGAACTCTAGATGGGGATTTTTTAGCTGGATAATGGGAGGAAAAGAATGGGAAGTCGTTCAGCTTACTGGTGGTTTAATGCTCTCTTCTTTCATGGATCTTTGCTTTATGGTGGTTGGCTTTTACGCTATACCTAGTAAAAAGAGATAATTATTTCTTGACTTTGATCTAACTCTATGATATCATTCGTTATATATTAATTATGGATGATAAAACTGGAGAACTACTAACACCTAATATTGCTGGCGTCAACCGCATTTTACCTCATAAACATAAATTTGCATGGGATTTATTCCTTACAAGTTGCGCAAACAATTGGATGCCGACAGAAATAGGCATGCAGAATGATATTGCTCAATGGAAAAATGGAGAAATTAGTGATGATGAAAAACTTTTGGTTAAACGCTGTCTTGGATTTTTTGCTGGAAGTGAGTCTCTGGTTGGTAATAATCTTTTGCTTTCTGCCTTTAAATACGTTACTGACGCTGAGTGCCGCCAGTACATCTTGCGTCAAGCGTTTGAAGAAAGCCTTCACAACCTTACGGTAGTTTATGTTTGCGACAGTTTAGACCTAGATATTGAAGAGGTTTTTGCTGCTTACGAAAACATTCCTAGCATAAAAGCTAAAGATGATTTTCTAATGGATATCACTAATGATATTAGTGCGCCCGATTTTAATGCAAATACTAAGGCGGGTAAGCAAGAAATACTACGTAACTTTTTAAGTTATTGGATTATTTGTGAAGGTACATTTTTCTTTAGCGGTTTTGCTATGCTTCTTGCTCTTGGTCGCCAAAATAAACTTCAAGGAATTTCAGATCAAATTAAGTATACATTAAGGGACGAAAGTTCTCATATTGCTTTTGGCACATATTTAATTAATACTTTAATTGATCAGAACCCAGAGATTTGGACCAAAAAAATTCAAGATGAATTTGTAGAGCACATGAAAAAAGCAGTAGAGCTAGAAATTGCCTACGCTCATGATGTTCTTCCTACTGGTATCTTAGGCTTAAATGCAGAAATGTTTATTGACTATATGTATTATATAGGAAATAGAAGGCTTGAAGGGATAGGTTTAGATTATAGATTCCCAAGCAATAAGAACCCTTTTCCTTGGTTAGGTGAGGTAGTAGACGTACAAGCTATGGGTAACTTCTTCGAAAGGCGTCCTAGAGAATACCAACAAAGTGGTTCTTTAGAAGACGACTTTTAATAAAAAAAATCCAAGGATCCAAAAACAAGTGTATATTCTAATGATAACACACTCATTAGAATGAAACCAACTTATAGAAGACTTCGCGGCAAAGCCGATAGGGTAAACTTTGGAACTGAAACTATACAAACCAGTGGAAACCTCAGTCTTACTGGGGAAGCTACTCAAGTAGATGATTATACAATTCATACATATCAAGTTTTACCGATAGGAAATGGCCCAGACTGGGACGCAACCTTTAAAGTAGAAATCTCAAACGATGGTATAAATTATACTAGTATATCTTGCTTGCCTTTTAGCGGTTCTGATGGTCATATAGCTTATTCAGATAGTTGGGCTTTTGCTTATGCAAGACCTGTTATTACCGGAACTGCTGGTGAATACTTAATTAACGAGCGTCACCTTTACTAAAAATGAGTCAGTGCACTATATATCCCATTAGGCCCGGCGCTGGAACATTAAGTACTTTAGAAGACGGTGGTGGGATTATACCTTTTGAATTTGATGGTAGGTATGATGCTACTGTCGCGGTAGACGGCACAGTAGTAAGGACCTCTGGAGATCAAATAATTTCTGGGACAAAGAGCTTTGTTGATCATGTAATCATTAAAGATCTTACTGTTACTGGCGTTCAATATATTGAACATGCGCGAGATTTATATGTTGGTGACCCATTAATTACTTTAAATAGTGGTGTTTCTAATCCAAATACTTATGATATTGGCTGGGTGGGCGACCGTGGAAACGGTACGATAAATGTCGCAAATATATGGGACGAAAGCGCTAATCAGTTTGCTTTGGTTTCAACTGCTGACAACGGCTCCACACTTGGCAATGTAGCAATTACGAGCTATGAAGATCTTAAGATTAAAAGCTTATATGCTACTGGCGATATTTACCTTGAAAACACTGGTTATATTTATTTTAAAAATGACGGCAGGATTCACTGGGAAGATACTGACGGTCAAAGTCGCGCTACACTTTGGGTAAATCCGTATGACGAATTAAGGATTACCAATAATAGCAATAACAATGGTGGCGACGTAGTTATAGCTACTAAAGCGCTAAGTCAGCCATCAATGAGAATTGACTCTGCTGGTGAAGTTGGAATAGGAACAAATAATCCTAGTGGCTTACTTCATGTTGCTGGAGAAACTTATACTGAAACTGGTTATATTGATTTAGGAAACGGTTTTGAAAAGCTAGATTGCGCCGCTACTAAAAGTTGTGAGTATTTTACTGGTACTGTTGTTGGTATACCCTATAATACTGGTGATGTATTTAATGATGGTGATATTCTTACGTATAATAGCACGAATAATTATTGGGAAAGCGAGCAGCCACAAACTGCTGAGCCCGGTGGCAATGACACTAATGTTCAATTTAATGATGGTGGCGCTTTTGGTGGCACTGCAGGTTTAGTTTTTAATAAAACCACTAATGCGCTTACTGCTCTTGGAACAATCACTTCTCAGAACGGAGATGTCGTTGCTTACGCTTCTTCTGACAAGCGCCTTAAAGAAAACATTACTAACATTTCCGATCCAATTGAAAAAATTAATCAATTAAATGGCGTTGAATTTGATTGGTCTGAAAACGCCTACGATCACCTTAAGGGTCATGACATAGGGGTTATAGCTCAAGACGTGCAGAAAGTCCTTCCTGAGGCCGTTAAGGTCAGGGAAGATGATATGTTAGCTGTTCGTTATGAGAAGATGGTTCCTCTTTTGATTGAATGTATTAAGGAACAGCAAAAACAAATCGACGAGCTTAAGACTTTAATTCATTCCAAAGGCATCTGACATCATTTGCCATTGGTTGGATAGTTGACTCCAGACGATCATTCCTTCGTTTCTGGGTACGAGATAGTACCAAGAACCTGTCTTGCTTGAGTAAACCCAAGGGTAATGCTTAAAGTAAAGCCAATCAGCGTCTAAAGCAGCTTGCTCAGCTTTCTCTTGAACCTCTTCCTTTGTTTCTTCTTCTGGTTCGAGTGTGGGCTCAGGATCTTTTTCTTCTTTTGTTTCGGCTAGTAGGTTACCTTTAGGTAATGGCAAATCACTCTTTTCTCTTTCCTCAATACTCAAGTAATGTGGGTTATCGATGTAAAATTGCTCTTGAGATGTAAATTCTGGATCAACCATCCCCTCAAACCTTCCACCGTTTACGATTTCGTCATTAATCTCTACCTTCGCAATTCTTTCGCGAAATTCCGCCTCTGTATAACTTGGGGGATATTCGTGTCCACTTCCCTTGTCCATTGCGTAGTAGGCGTAAATGTTTCTTCTGTCCATCAAGCTGAACTCATGCCCAAAATGCTCAGACACACCTTCTAATGCTGAAAATTTATCGACTCTGTTATAAGTATCTCCGGGCAACCCTATTGCGTTTGTCAATTCTTCCCTAATATTATGAATAACAAATTCTAGATCTTGTCCATTTGATTTTCTATATTGGGTATTGATTCTAATTCTTGCAGAATTTCTTGCGAACGTTCCCTCTGCTTTCATTCCACTAGTCATATATCTATTGTGAGGAACAAAGTACAATTTAACAGACCCTACTTTTGGATTATTCATAACATAAGATCTTGCTTCCTCAAGAGTAAGTGGTTCTTCATGTATAGTATATTGAATGCCAGTTAATTGAGTGATGTCGTCAGTAACTTTTTTAATTTCGTCCAACTCTCTTCTCGTTGGCTCCGTGCGATCACCACTTGTCCCATTCCAAAATGGGTTAACAAACAAATGAATTGGCTTATTCCATCTCGAAAAGTTCTTGGAATTATATCCATTATCTGAATAAAAAGCATGCTCCACCAATTTATCTATCTCTTGTGGAGAAAGACTATCAGCAAAGGCAAAAACGGGAAGAAAGATTAGATATTTTATAAGTTTCATAACCATAATATGGCAGTTTTTTAAGGCATTGTCAAGATCAAAGTGTATATATTTCTATGCCATTACCAGAAAAATCGAAAGACGAGAAGCGGGGAAAGTTTATTTCTCGCTGCATGGGCGACCCTAAGGTACGCAAGGAATTCCCAGACGCAAAACAGCGTGCTGGAGTATGTTATTCGCAATACGATAAAAAGAAAAAGAAACAATGATGTCCTATTTGATCCTACTTTCTGCGCTTAGCATATCATGTGTCTCTGCGTATTTTAGTATTATCGGTTTAACAACGATGTTCCCTGCCGCTTTTTGGTCTATTGTGATCATGGGTAGCGTTCTAGAGATAGGTAAACTTGTTTCCGCTAGCTGGCTACATCATAATTGGAGGGTAGCTTCTAGGAGTTTAAAGATATATCTAACTTCTGCTGTGGTAGTTCTTATATTCATCACTAGTATGGGTATTTTTGGCTTCCTAAGTAAGTCTCACATCGAACACCAGAAGAATGCTGAAGAAACTGCCATCCTAATGGCTCAACTAGATAATAAAATCATTAGAGAGAACGATTATATATCTAGACAGAACGAATACATCAATCAATTATCTATAGAGAAAGAAGACTCTACTGAAAAAGATGTTTATAATATAGAGCTAGAACAAAAGAAAATAGATGAACTGCATTCATCTTTAGGCAAGAGTATTAAATTAGATAATGAAGAGATAGCCCGACTTAATTCAAGAATCAAGACTCTTGATGAAGAAGTTGTGTTGCTTAACAGCAGTTCCGGAGGTTTATTCAGTAGCAAAAAGAAAAAGGTTGAAGAATTAAAGTCTCAACAAAAACTTGAAAGGCAAGATATAAAGACAAAGATGAATGCGGTTGAATCACGAATTACTAAAATGCGTGACTCAACCCAAAGTCAAGTCGATCAAGTAAGAAACCGCATTAACAATAGACAGGACGATACCTCGGACGAAGATACTTCATTAAAGAAGGAGGAGTTTAACGCTAATATTAAATCAGCTTATGAAAGAATTGATGTCATGGAAGCTGAAAAGTTCAAGTACAAGAATACCCAGTTGGATCTTGAGGCTGAAGTCGGTCCAGTTAAGTATGTTGCTGAACTTTTTGAAGATTTTGGATCTGAGAGCGTTGATCTTTCACAAGCTGTCAGGATCGTTATTCTTATATTAGTGTTTGTGTTCGATCCTCTTGCTGTTGTTATGCTGCTTGCGGCAAACTCTAGCTTCAAAATGAAGCGCCAAGAACCATATGAAAATATAATAGATCGCGTTAAACCTAAGTTTCTTCCCCCAAAGCCCGAACCCGAGCCTGAACCTGAGCCCGAGCCTGAGCCAGAGCCAGAACCTAAGCCAGAGCCCGAGCCCGAACCTGAGCCCGAACCTGAGCCTGAGCCAGAGCCAGAGCCAGAACCCGAACCAGAGCCAGAACCCGAACCAGAGCCCAAGCCTAATAACGACATAACAGAAACTAACGTATTAAGGCTTAAATCCGAATGAATAAATTATTTTTAATAAGTTTTTTATTTTTTGCTTGCTCGCCTTCTAAGACGCATCAAACAAAGAGGCTCATCGTTCCACCAGCTGAAGTGGCGCAACAAATTGAAGAAAAAGAATCTCCGTTACATATCTCCGATGAATCTCCTGCGTGGAAACCTTTTATATTTATAACGTTATTAATTATACTAGGTTGTTTTTTTTCTACTAGGCATAAGTATATTCATAAGATTTGGAATAAAATTTGTTCTAAGCTTGACAAAGATAAATAAACGGTGTACTATAATTTAGTTCTTTAAAATTTTATGGGCGTGTTTGGATTTGATTTAAATTGAATTGATGCATCGCAAGTAGGAGCGCGTCTGGCTCCTCAAAAAGGCGCAACCCGTTACATGGCAACAAGTCACGTATCAAAGCTTTCGGCTTTCAAAAGCCTGAGCTTGCTCTAGCAGCTTAACTCTGCTACCTCTTACCTTTTGACGCAGATAAAAAGGATAAGGGGTAATCTATCTGCAAGACAGAAAAGGTTTACCTATTAATAAACTGCAAATAATTGTAATAGGGAGTTCGATGTTAGTATCAACAACTCAAAAAGAAACTAACTAAACTTGTAGAAGTGTATGCTTGAAGGTTTAAAGACGCGGGTTCGATTCCCGCCACGTCCACCATTTACAATTAAGCCCCCTATTGCTAGGGGGCTTTTTCTTTTGGGGAGTCAGCTTTTGCTAACGGTATAAATTACTCTGGCCTTTTACCTAGGGCTTTGCCATCCTGACCAATTTCTCCTGCTCTAATTTTCGTTGCGGAAACTGCTTGCAGTTCTTTACTAAGTTCTAACATTTCAATATTATAACCTACTCCACGACCATAAAATATATCCATAATATTAGGTAATTCTATTATTTTTATTTTGTTTCCAAATTCTATGCAAGCGGATTCGATTTCTTTTTTGACTTGCTCAAAATCATATGGGTTTTTTTCGTCTATCCCTCCTACGTCTCTTAATGCAATGCAGCATTGGCCAGTTCTTCTTACAGCTTCTGCCACAAGGCTTTTATGACCAATATGAAAAGGCTGATACCTACCAATCAGAAGTGCGGTTGGAGCTTGGTTATCCCAAGCTTCTGTTTCGTTTAGTTGCTTAATAACTTTAGCGCACCATTCATCAGGAGTACCTTCTTTAAGTTTGATATCGCAACTTTCTGGTTTCTGAAACATTTTATTAGTATCTTCGTATCTTCCTTCTTCAATCCTATCTACCCATATTGTAAAGTCGGCGCCAAAAGCTTCTCTAGTTTCTTTTGTAGGACACACAAAGTCTGCTATTACATATGAGCCGCCCATCTTAGCCCAGTCGCACAGCTTACCCATTCTGGTTGCGTGAGCAAGTCTATCTTCAGGAGAAAACCCCAACTCTGAATAAATATCTTGCCTGACTGCGTCTGCATTGAACCAAGCTGCGTTTAATTTAGATACTAACTTTTCAGCTAGCGTTGTCTTCCCTGAACCGGGGAGACCCATAATAAGAATTTTTCGTTTCATTCGTTAATTAATACACATCATTATAAATAAAATCCTTGACTTTTTTAAGTATATGTGATATTTTATCTTAGTGCAAAAAATCTCAAACACTTTATTGCTTAATATAGTTCAAATATCAGAGCAGAACAAATCTTTCTCCTTAAAAGAATGCGCTGAACATGGAGGTTACAAACCCAATACAGTTAGTAATTGGTATTACAATTTTAAAAAAGGTAAATGGGCTAAGGATTACAACAAGACTGAAGATGGTATAGCTCTATCACCAGAGACCGTTGATAAATTTATAAACTGTTTTGAATTCTCAAGCAATATGTTTAAGATTCTTAAAAAATTAGTAAACAAAAAATGCCTTAGGGATAAGTTCTGCATTGGTAAGCAATCAAAAATTCTTAAAAAAATATTTAAAGAATATCCAAATATAGACTTTTGGCTACACGTTGATTTTGGAGAGCCTAGAGATGATATACTTTTCTTTCTTGGTAAAAACAAACAAAACTTAGATAAAAAATATATTGACTTTACAGCAAAAGACAGCTATACTAAGTTTGATTATAAATATAAACCTGAAAACAAACCGCCCAGAAAAAAGAAGAAGAAAAATCTCTGGGACTTTTATTGATTATGAGTGAAGCTAATGAAATGTTAAAATCGTTCCTTAAAGAAAATAAGGATCACCACTATAACTACGAAGATACTATAGACTATAAAGTTTCAAGCGGAAGCTTGAATGTAGACTTTGAATTAGGAGGGGGTTTGGGCCCGGGCCTACATAGATTTGTAGGTATGAATGAGGGAGGAAAGACTTCTGAAGCCCTCGAGGTTATGAAAAATTTCCTTAAGATGCCTTTGTCTAGAGGCTTATATATAAAAGCTGAAGGCAGGCTTTCCCCAGAGATGCAAGAAAGAAGCGGGGTAAACTTTACTACCGAAGAAGATGACTGGAAAGATGGTAATTGTTTTGTTTTTGAGAGTAATATTTATGAAACTGTTTTGGATTTAATGAGAGCTCTAGTTGGAGATAACAAGAATAAAACTAAATATTGTTTTATCTTAGACTCTCTCGATGGATTAATAATGAAAGATGACCTAAAGAAAGATTTTGAAGACGCTCATAAAGTAGCGGGAGGAGCGCTGCTTGGTGCTAAATTTATGCAAAAAATGAGTATAGCATTAGCTAAGCGAGGCCATATGGCTATTTTCATCTCTCAAGTAAGAGCTGATATCAAGCTTGATCCTTACAGTAAAGCTCCTGTTCGTCAAACAACTGCCACTGGAGGTAACGCTCTCCTTCATTTTGCTAACTATATACTTGAGTTTGAACCCCGTTTTAAAAAAGATTTAATTCTAGAAAACCCAACTCAGCCTGTGGACGTAAATAAAAACAAAATTTTAGGACATAATGCAAAAATGACAGTAAAAAAATCCCCAAATGAAAAAACAAATTACGTCCTTCAGTACCCTATTAAGCATGGTAGAGTGGGAGGTAATTCTATATGGGTAGAAAGAGAGTTGACTGACATGCTTTATGGATGGGAGTACATACATAAAAGAGGGGCATGGATCACTGCAGACGAATCCTTCCTTGAACTACTAAAAGAGAACGGACTTGATTTTCCAGAAAAGATACAGGGAGAGTCTAAATTAAGCGCTTTGTTTGAAGAGGATAAAAAGCTAACTAAGTTTTTAGTTTCCTATTTTAAGAAAATTGTTTGCGAGTAAATGCTATTCAAAACTCTAACAGGTTCCCAAAAACGAGTAATGCGTCCCAAGAAATACTTGATAGATTGGGACGCAAAAAGTAAAAGCAACATACAATTTAATGCTAAGCAATTCCTCAAAGAGTATTGGTCTAACCACGTAGTCTTTGAAGAGTTCCCTGTTGCTGGAACTCGACTTAGGTTTGATTTTTATAATGCTAATAAAAACGTTGCCATCGAAATAAATGGTCAACAGCATGTTAAATTTGTTCCTTTTTTTCACAAGAGGAGGTCTAATTTTGTAAGTCAAATCAGGAGAGATCAGCAAAAAATAGATTTCTGTGAGTTAAATTCCATCAAACTTATTGAGATATATTCAGAAAGTGAGCTTAACAGAAAAAAATTTATAGAGTTAGGTCTTCACCTTTAATAAGTGTATATAATTTCATGGACAATAAAGATTTTAATGAAGACGGGTTTCCTAATTTTACATTACCAGAGTCGTTTTTAAATCAGTTGTTTGAGTTTTCTGGATCTACAGATGGTAATAAAGGTTTCTTTTTGGCTTTTGTTAATCAAGAAGGGGCTCCAATGATTTATACTAAAGCTGATAATCAAATTGTAGAAATGGGTCTGCGCAAGGCTATTGAAAGATATATTCTTGAATCTGAAGACGCTGAGTCTCTCAATGGGAACGACCCTATATTATAATTTTACTTGACATTTACGCGTTAGCGTGTTAGGATTTAGCCATGATTGACTCTAGGAGAATAGAAGAGCAGTTGCTTGCTGCTCTTATAAAGTATCCAAATGCATATGCAGATATAGCTGGTTTAATTGATGAGTCAGATTTTAATGTATCCAATGATAGTTATGTTCATAGGACTATATTTAAACTCATAAAAAGGATACAAAGCTCTGGAGAAAGTTCTGATATAGATTCTATAGTTTTGATCGAAAGGCTACGAGCATCTAATATAGCTTTTTTAGATAACATTGACGTAGGCGAATACATAAAAAGCCTACTCAATAGAAAAGTTTCCGAAAAAGCAGTTCTCTCAATAGCTAAAGAGCTTAAAAGCTACTCTGTTCGAAGAAACATCACGGCATCTTGTGAAAAAATCATCAAGGACATGAAGAGTGACAGCTCAGGCTCTGTTCCAGATATCATCTCTAAAGCCGATCAGTCTTACAACCATTCAATGAGTTGCTATTCCCAAGATGGCTTATCTCCTGAAGATATATACGAAGATATTGAGGAGGTTTTAGAAGATTTGGCGGAGAATCCTAGAGACCCCGGAATGATGACTCCACACATGCCATATATGAATCGAATGTACGGTTCTTTGTTGAGGCCCGGCAACGTGACAGTTGTTTGCGCTAGAACCGGTGTTGGAAAAACTACTTTTTGTTTAGATTTTGTTACTAAAATTTCTCATGTCCACAATGATGTTCCTGTCCTCCACTTTGATAATGGCGAGATGAGTAAACTTGAACTTCAAATGAGGCAAGCCTCTGCTTTATCTGGGGTGCCAATGTATCTTATTGAAAGCGGTAAATGGAAGTCTTCAAGTTACATAGACCCATTAAACGGACAAGAAGTTTCTGAAGAGCAAACCAGATCTAAAGTCTACAAAGCTATTAAAGATATGAAAGGTAGATCTTTTCAGTACTATAATGTAGGAGGTTTATCTAGCAAGGAAATGATTCAAATTGCAACTAGACACTATTACGCAAGAGTAGGGAGGGGAAACCCAATGATATTTAGTTTTGATTACATTAAATCAACAAATAATACTGATAAAAATTCACAGTCTTGGGAGACTGTCGGCAAACTAGTTGATGAGCTCAAAAAATTCGTACATCGTGACATTACTTTTAATAACAGGCCAATGATATCAATGATTACTAGCGTTCAAAGTAATCGTACTGGAATTACTGGCAACAGAAACCCCGACTCAATTATCGATGATGAAAGTATAGTTTCTCTTTCTGATCAAATCACTCAATTTTCTTCTCATTTATTCATTCTTCGGCCTAGGTTACCACGAGAAATGCAAACAGAACCTGATTGTTATTCTAGAGCTACCCATAGATTGAAGTGCGTAAAGAATAGGCATTTAGGTGAAGATCGACTTAGAGCTACGGAGCCGGTTCTTATGCCAGCTATTGACGATGCTGGAGATGCAGTCGGTAACGATAGAGCAGAACAAAATCAAATCTTCTTGAGGATTGATAATTTCGGAGTAGAAGAGGTTGGAGACTTAAGAGATATGTCCGAGCAAATGAGGACTGGAAATATAATGCCTGACGAAGATGGAGATTTCTCACTATAATTTAACACCAGAAAGGATTCAAGAAATTCTTGAAAGCTTCGGGTACAAATTAATTGACCGAGGAAAATATTGGCATTCTAACGCTGCCTATAGAGACGGAGACAATGGCACAGCTCTGCAGATCTGGAAAAATTCTGGTGTCTGGCGTGATTTCGTTGAAGGTTCAGTCGCTTTGCCTTTTGCGAAGTTGATAGAAGTTCATCTTGGAACAAATGACAAGAAAGTTATCGGAAAGTATTTTTCAACTGAATATCGCTCTTCAGAAAAAACTCATTCACAGCAAGACCGAATAGTAATGGAAAAAACATATAGCGAAGACTTGCTAGAGGACTTGTTCCCTCATTATAATTTTTACAATGAAAAAGGCATTACAGATGATATTTTAAAATTTTTAAAAGGGGGTTACGCAACTAAGGGTAAAATGCTTAAGCGTTTTGTTTTCCCTATATATAATGAAGAAGGTCTCATACATGGTTTTTCTGGCAGAGACATGTCTAATCGTGAAAACGTACCCAAGTGGAAGCATATAGGTAGAAAAAGTAAATGGATTTACCCTTATTATGTTCCCGATAACAATGAATTGCATATAGATAAAGAGATAGAAGAATCTAAATCAGTAATATTAGTTGAAAGTATTGGGGACTTACTAAACCTACATCAACAAGGAATAAAAAATGTTCTAGTTACTTTTGGTTTAGATATATCACCGACATTAATTTGTCATTTAATTAGCTTAGATGTCGATAAGATCATAATATCATTCAATAACGATTACGATAAGTCTTCAAATAGAGGAGCTAGAGCTGCCGTCAAAAATTATTTGAAATTATTAAATCATTTTTGTTTTGATCAGGTATACATTTGTTTACCCACTAAGACTGATTTTGGAGAGATGTCTTCTCAAGATTTTATAAATTGGAATCAAAAGTGTTTAGATTCTTTACATGAAAAATCAAAATCAATTTTAGATTTCGCCATTAAGATGAGAGAGTCTAAAGAACTTCCCGCGTCACTTTCAAAAAACATCAAAATACTCCAAGAAAATGTCTAAAGAAGAAATGACAAAACTTTCAGCCAGTAGGTTAAAAACTGCTGATTCATGCTCTTGGATATACTGGTGCAAGTATAAACTTAAATTGCCTGACACAGGCAATGATGGATCTTCAAGAGGAACTATCTGTCATTTAATATTAGAGTTGCTTTGCGAGCCGGGTCGTAAAAAATATTACAATAAGATAATAAAACAAAATACTATCTTCTGTATACCTTCAGTAAAGCGTTTGGTAGAAATTTGGGCAAGAAGGCTAGAGGTTTCTGATCCAGAAAATATTGAACTCATAGATTCAATGACTATCAATGGACTTCAGTATGATTACTTTGGCAATAGCACTGGCAAATTAGAAGAAGCTTTTTCAGAAAAAGATTTTAATATTGTTGTTGATAAAAATGGCGTTAGGTATTCAATTAGAGGATTTATAGATAAATTATTTTTATATAAAAAAGAAAAGATAGCTATAATTAGAGATTTTAAAACCAGCAAGAAGGTCTTTGAAGGTAAGGAAGCTGTAGATAATTTACAAGATTTATTTTACTCTTTAGCTGTTAAGCATATGTTTCCCGAGTATAGTACCAGACAGTCAGAATTTATTTTTTTAAAATTTGATCTTCAACCAGATCTTTTAGGAAAGGAAGGTAAAGGTGTTTTAAAAATGGAGCCCCTTTCAAATGAAGAGCTGGAAGGTTTTGAGTATCAACTTACAGAATGGCAAAATTATATAGACAACTTTAATGAAGAGTCTGCGGTTTCAAATTTTGCAGTAGATCAGTACGGAGGGGGTTTTCCCCCTTCTGACGCTGGTTTTTGCGGCAAACTTCAATGCGGTTTCGCAAAAAAACCGGGACAATTAAAAAAAGATGGCTCCGTCATGTGGCACTGCCCTTTCAAATTCTCTTTTGATTATTGGTCTCTCTTTGATCCTGAAGGCGTTCTAAAAAAGACAGTTCATATTGATAATAAAGAAGAACTTGAATCCATAAAAGAATCTGGTGACGAAATAATTAAAGGAACTTATGACGGATGCCCTCGACATGAACAATATTCAACTAGAGAAGAAGATGAATTCGACCTATAATAAAGTGTGCAAAGAAAACAAAATGTTGGAACCGCCGTTTTTTGTAGAAATAGCATCCTTTTAGCGAAAAGAATAAAAACCCATAAGCGCAAAAAAGTTCCTTTTGGGGGGTATTGGTCTATTTTTTCTGGAAGAGTTGAAGAAGGCGAAGATCCTCTTGATGCGGCCTATCGAGAACTGTATGAAGAGACAAAAATAATTCCTGAAAAAGTTCAAAAAATTAGATTTTTCATGGGGTTCATTGAGGACGATTGCGAATATTTGTTTCATACTCTTGAAATAGATGAATTAATAACTCCACGCTTAAACTTTGAGCATACCGAATACGGATGGTTTAAAGTAAATTATCTAGAATCTTTTTCAGGTGATTTAGACGATCAAATATTAAAATTAATTCTTGATTATAATAATGAAAGATTGATTTAATTTTAGTGTATATAATATATTATGGAACTAGACTTTTCAGACGAAATAAATAAACAAAAGCCAGAAGGCTTTGAAGAAAATATTACCAACGAAGCTTGGGCTGCTGAAGAAAAAAAAGGCAAAAAGCTCAACAAGCCTTTTCGCACCTCCAAAGGTCCCAAAAAATTCTCTGTCTACGTGAAGAATGAAAAAGGGAATGTCGTAAAAGTAAATTTTGGAGATCCAAATATGGAAATTAAGCGAGACGACCCCAAGCGCCGCAAAAGTTTTCGCGCTAGACACAATTGCGATAATGCTGGCCCAAAATGGAAAGCTCGCTACTGGTCTTGTAAAATGTGGTCTCAAAAAAGCGTGACTAAGATGACTAAAGGAGAGAGTGAAGAAGACGAAGATCTTGATTCTCTTGATGAATCTGAAAGCAAGAATGGACTTTGGGACAACATTCGCAAAAAGAAAAAACGCATGGGTGATAACTATAAGCCAGCTAAGCCCGGAGATAAAGATCGCCCAGATAGTAAATCTTGGAAAAAAGCACAAAAGAAAAAAGACAAATCTTAAAAGTCCCTTTGCTTTTATAGAAAGTTTTTTAGGTTTCTTTGCTTCCAAAGGGTGACTTCAAAAACCTATTTTTTTTCTTGACCAAATGTATGTTTAGTGCTATACTCTAATACATGCTACCATTATTCAAGTCGCACTATAGTATAGGAAAAAGCATCCTCACCCTTAATCACCCCGATAAGACTTCTGAAGGTGGACCTTCTAGCGTATTTGATATAGCGAAAAAGAACGGGCTAAAGGAGGTCTTTATCGTTGAAGATTCCTTGGTAGGATTCCTAGAGGCAAAGAAGGTTTCTGAGTCTTTAGGTCTTCAGTTAATTTTTGGCCTAAGGATTGACATCTGTGATGACATGAAAGTGGAGATCAAAAAGAACTGCACCACATGCGTTCATAAAGGTATTATTTTTGCTAAAAACTCCTCTGGATGCAAACTCTTAAACAAAATATATAGCTGTGCATTTACTAAAGGCTCAGGAAAAATAGATTTCAAAAACCTAAAAGAGTTCTACAACAAGGAAGATCTTAAAATAGCGATCCCTTTTTACGACTCTTTTATATTTCATAATTCTTTCTCCTATAAAGAGCCATGCATGCTAGATGATTCTTTTTTTGATCCAGTTTATTTCTTAGAAGACAACTGCCTTCCGTTTGATATTGTACTTCGTGAGATTTTAGAAAATTACTGCTTAGAGAATGGTTTTGAAACTCAAGAGGTCAAAAGTATATATTATGAAAACAGAGAAGATTTCGAAGCTTATCAGACCTATAAATGTATTTGCAGTAGAGGCTTTTCTACTAAAGCTAAGAGCCTAGACATGCCAAACTTAGATCATTGCGCTAGTCCAGAATTTTGTTTTGAAAGTTACTTAGATCATGAAAGCGTTTAAATATTCCGACATATCTTTAGTTCCTAAGTATAGTGATGTTTACAGTCGAGTAGATTGTGACACTTCATTAAATATTGTTAATCATAATTTTAAGCTTCCTATTGCTCCCGCTAATATGAAGTCCGTGATTGACATGAATCTTGCAAGATGGATGAGTAATAATGATTATTTTTATATCATGCACAGATTCGACAGGAAGCTATCAGATGATGTAGGTTTAGCTAATTCAGAAGACTGGAAAACTATTTCTTTTAGCACTGGTGTTAAAATGAAAGATAAGATTGAAGTGATGAATATCAGCAAAAACCCTGCTTTAAGACTTGATTTTCTTACTATTGATATTGCTCATGGATATTGTGAGCGAATGAGAGTGATGCTTGAGCATATCAAGAAGAGTCTTCCCAATACTATTGTAATCGCGGGAAATGTTACTACTCCTGATGCGGTTGTTGCTTTATCTAATTGGGGTGCAGATATAGTTAAGGTTGGTATTGGCCAAGGATCCCCCTGTACCACCAAAGATAAAACCGGTTTTACTATTCCTATGTTTACTACAGTCAAATCATGCGGAGACTGCTACAGATCAAGAGATGATTTTGATAAAGCTTACAAGATACCCATTATTGCTGATGGAGGTATCAGATGCAATGGCGACATAGCTAAAGCCTTAGTCGCAGGCGCAGACTTAGTAATGGCAGGGGGCATGTTTGCGGCTTGTACTGATAGCCCTGCAGTTACTAGCACAATTAATGACGTTGCCCATAAAGCTTATTTTGGTTCTGCTAGCGCTGAAAATAAAGGTCATAATAATAATATAGAGGGTAAGTTAACCAATGTGCGCTCAAACGATATGACTTATGAACAAAAACTATCAGAGATACAGCAAGATTTACAAAGCTCGATTAGCTATGGAGGAGGGCGTGATTTATCATGCCTAAAAGGTGTTAAATATTTTGAACTATGAGTGAAAATTTATTAAGATTTAATAATGATCAAAAATATGTGTTTTTTGATTTCGAAACCTGCGGATTAAACCTTGGTTCGTTAAGAAATAAGCCTTGGCAACTTGCTTTTATAGTTATAGAAAGGGGTAAAATTGTAGAGCAGCACGACTATTGGCTAAAATGGAAGGATATAAATGTTTCTGATGGCGCAGCGAAGGTAACTGGATGGACTCAAAAAAAATACGATGAGAAGGCTGTAGATCCAATCAAGCCGATAGAGCACTTTGAAAAATACTTATACGATCCAGAATACCTAAAAGTCGGTCACAATATATTAGGCTTTGATGTTTATATGCATGGGTTATGCAGAAGGCTAGTTGGCAAAAAACCTGATTATAGCTACCTACACCAGTTGATAGATACCTTAGCGATATCGAGGGCTATAAATAGTGAAATAGATTATATTCAAACTGAAGATTTTCTTCAGTGGCAATATAGAGTAATGTCTTTAAGGGTCAGAAAGGGCAGGAATAAATTAATAGACCTTTGCAAGAAGTATGAAATACCATTTAATATAAAAAAGCTTCATGATGCATTATATGATATCCAAAAGAACTATGAAGTATTTAAAAAAATGATTTGGAATATAGAAATATGAGTTTTTTAAAACAATTTTCAACCTATCAAGATGTTTGCCCTCCCGGAGTTAGGCTTCCTGAAATTGATATTGAGCAAAAGTATTATAAAGAGCTAAAGACTTCTTCTGACATTTCTAATTTCGAATTCCTTAAAAGGATATGCTGGGAAGGCATGAAGTCGAAAGGTATAAATAAGTTTGCCAACAAGCAAGTTTATTTAGACAGGGTAAAAATGGAGCTAGATGTTCTAGATGAGCTTGGCTTTGTGGATTATATTTTATTAAATTGGGACATTCTTAATTTTTGCCATGAAAACGACATACCTACTGGACCCGGAAGAGGATCGGCTGCAGGGTCTTTAGTTTTATTTCTTATAGATGTGACAAAAGTTGATCCAGTAAAATACGATTTGTTTTTTGAAAGATTTGTAAGTAAAAGTAGGGCAAAGAAGACAGAACATAAAGGGGTTACTTACTTAGACGGAAGTTTATTGGCTGATATTGATAATGATATAAGTTACGAAAGACGAAAAGAAGTTATTCAATACATTGAAGACAAATATCCGGGAAGAACTTCAAAAATTTTAACATTAAACACTTTAAGCGGGAAGCTTTGCGTGAAAGAGTGCGGTAAAATAGTTGGCAATTATTCAGAGCAGGAGGTCAATCTTGTTAGCGATACTATACCTAAAAAATTTGGCAAAGTAGCCCCTTTGATTGAAGCTTATCAAGAAAGTGATAGTTTCGAAAAATGGGTAAATGAAAATTTAGATATTTTCAAAATAGCGAGAAGGCTGGAAGGTTTAAATAAAAACGCTGGAGTTCACCCTTCTGGAATAGCAATTTCTTTTGATAAGTTAGAGGATATATGCCCAGTTCAATTAACTAATGATGGAGCTCTGGTTAGCGGTTATGATATGAATTGGGTAGCAGAGCTTATGGTAAAATTTGACATACTAGGGCTTAGAACTTTGACTGTTCTTCATGACGTTTGTAATCAATTAGGCATAGACATAAATTCAATAGACCCAGATGATCCAAAAATTTACAGCCACCTACAGGACCTCAATCAACCTCAAGGGCTCTTCCAGATAGAAGCTCATACTAATTTTAATGTATGCAAAAAAGTTAAGCCAAAAAACTTAGAGCAATTAAGCGCTGTCGTTGCTATTGCTAGGCCCGGAGCGTTAGAATTCTTAGATCAATATGTTTCTTATTCTCAAACGGGCGATTTCCAGAGTCAGCACGAGGTTTATGATGAAGTTTTATCTTATACTGGAGGCATCCCATTATATCAAGAGCAGTTAATGAAAATGGCAGTAAAGATCGGATTTACTTTAGACGAGGCCGAGCAGCTAAGACGCATAGTTGGAAAAAAGAAAATAGATCAAATGCCTGCATGGAAAGCCAAAATTCAAGAGAAGGTAAAAGACGGTGGCCTACCTAATGAAGTTGGTGATATTTTATGGAAGGTTGCTGAAGATAGCGCGAACTATTCTTTTAATAAATCTCACAGTTTGGCTTATGCGAATCTTGCAGCTTGGACCGCCTATTTAAAATTTAATTATCCAAAAAATTTCTTTATAGCCATACTAAGGATGGCAAAATACGAGCCCTCTCCGCATGAAGAGATCAGCAAGGTATGCCAAGAGCTATCTTTTTTCGGCATTGATCTTCTCCCTCCTGACTTAGCTAAATCTGATATGGATTTTAAAATCGAAGGAGACGATATCAGGTTCGGTCTTAACAGTATCAAAGGGGTCAGCGAAAAATCCCTACAGTCATTGAAAGATTTTCGGAGTAGCGAGAACCCTACCAAGTATGATATATTTCTTTCTGCTAAAGAAGCTGGGTTAAATATAGGAATTCTTTCTGCCTTAATACAGGCAGGATCACTTTCTGAATACAAAGTCAAAAGATCTCGTCTAGTTCTTGAAGCTCAAGCTTTTAATATTTTAACAGATAGAGAAAAAAGGCATTTTGAAGCTCTCGGTGAAACTTATGACTGGGATGTTCTAAAAACTATACAGTCAGTAGTGCAAGAAAATTTATTAGGGGACGACTTAAAGCCTATAATGAAAGAAAGTAGATTCAAAACTTTCAGAAAAAAGTACGATCCCTACAAATTAATCTATGATAAGAACAAGAAGTATGAAAAATTCGCCAATTGGTATTTCGAAACAAAACTTCTGGGTTATAGTCCAACAATAGCACTCAAGGAAGTATTTACTGATAGCGGCCACCAGTTTAGCGATTCTTTTGATTTTAAATCTCTGGAAAAAGACTCTTACGGTAGATTTATAGGGGTAGTATCCGATTTCTTTAAAGGTACGAGTAGGAATGGCAATGATTATATAAAAATTGTTATCCGAGATGAGCTTGGAGAGTATCCAGTAATGCTAATGGACAGAAGAGCTCGAAGTGAGCACGGCGGATGGAAGTCAATTAATGTTCTTTCAGAATTTAATGAAAAAAATCCAGATGGAATTTCTAAAGATAGTATAGCTGTCTTGTACGGTAGTAAAGGCGAAGACATAATATTCGCTCATTCTTTTGAGGTGATTGACGAAAAAATTTACATGAAGCTTGGAGATATAAAACGATAATATGTGTAATAAATAATGATGGATTCAAACCCCAATTTCACACCTAGAGCTCAAGAAGCTTTAAAAACTTCTAGGGATTTTGCCTTAGAGTATAGATCATCTAAAGTCGATATCATTCACCTACTTTTAGGTCTTTTATCACAAGGCAGGGGTTTATTACGTGAAGTTTTTGATGTCACTGGCCACCCAATTGACGACTTTCGTGATTATGTTGAAGATAGCATGTCTAGAGGCAAACGAAAAATTGACAAAGTCAAATTCTCAGAAGAGTTTAAAATTATACTTCAAATGGCTCATGAGTCAGCATCTAAGTTAGACCAGTCTTACATAGGTACTGAACATTTATTAATTGCGATTATAAAATATAACTGCCCTGAAATAGAAAATATATTTTACGCTTGCGGTATAAATCCGAGCTCCCTGTCTATTGCAATCAAGTCTCACTTACTAGAATCTTCTCAAATATTTAAGTCTTTAGAGGCTCAAGAAAATTCTGATTCTCCTAACCCTTCTTCTTCTTTATCTGCTCCAACAAAACAACCTACCTCTACATCGGCGCTAGAATCTTATGGAATTAATTATAACCAATTAGCTTCAGAAGGAAAGTTTAACGAGGTTATTTGCAGAGACGGCAATCTTTCTGAAATTACTGAGATATTATGTAGAAAGTCTAAAAACAATCCTATTTTACTAGGTGAGGCTGGTATAGGAAAGACAGCTTTAGTAGAAGGTTTGTCAAGAAAAATTGTTAAATCTGAATGTTCAGAACATTTGCTTGGGCATACTATCTATGGCTTAGACTTGGCTTCTATGATAGCTGGCACTAAATACAGAGGTCAATTCGAAGAAAGATTAAAGAACGTCATTAACGAACTAAAAGAGCTTCCCAAACTAATTTTGTTTATTGATGAGATGCACACTTTAGTGGGCGCTGGTAGCGCAGAAGGCAGTATGGATGCTGCCAATATACTGAAGCCTATGCTTGCTAGAGGAGAAATTAGATGCATTGGCGCCACAACGAACGAAGAGTATAAAAAACACATAGAAAAAGATGGGGCTCTCGCAAGAAGGTTTCAACCTGTGAATGTCGAAGAGCCGACAAGAGAAGACTGCAAGAAGATACTTAAAGGTATAGTTTCAAATTACGAAGGTTTCCATAATGTTAAATATGACGATATCGCTATCGATTTATGCGTGGATCTATCTATAAAATATATCCACGATAGACATCTACCAGACAAAGCTATAGATTTAATGGACCAAGCTGGATCGAAAGTAAAAATCGAAAATTTTAAGCGTCCCGACCAAGCAAGACTCATAGAATCAGAGTTAGAAAAACTTATGATTGAAGAAGATGAATGCATATCACCTGCAAACAAACTTAAAATCACCAAAAAACAAGATAAACTTTTTAAAAAATATAAAAAAATAATAGAAGATTGGTCTGAATCCAATAAAAAAAGAGATTTCGTAGTTTCAGCTGAAGACATTCATTTTATACTATCTAAAAAAATTGGAGTTCCAGTACAACAAATCTCCCAAACTTCAGAGCAAGAATTTCTCAATTTAGAATCAGAGCTTAATAAATTAATCATCGGTCAAGAAGAAGCTATTTCTTCCATCTCTAAAGCTTTAATTCGTAATAGGGCAGGCCTAAAAGATGACAATAAGCCTATCGGAAGTTTTCTAATGTTAGGCTCTTCTGGCATGGGTAAAACCTACACAGCCAAAATGCTAGCGGAAAAACTTTTTGGAAGTAAAAATAATTTTATACATATTAGCATGACTGAATATAGTGATGGTCATACTGGATCTAAATTAATTGGCGCCGCTCCCGGTTTTGTCGGTTATGAAAACGCAGGTCAACTTACAGAAAAAGTAAGAAAAAAACCTTACAGCGTAGTTCTTTTTGACGAAATAGAAAAATCTCATAGCAATATAACTCAAACACTACTTCAAATTCTTGACGAGGGTGTCATAAAAGACAACATGGGTAGAGAAATTAATTTTAAAAATTGCGTTATCATTATGACTGGAAATATAGGTTCTGAAATCTCTAAAGGGAAGCTAGGTGTAGGTTTTGGAGCTGCCGCAGGCCTTAATAACGAAGAAGAAATTAAAGACAGAATCAAGAAAGAAGTTCTTAAAGTCTTAAGCCCTGAATTTATTAACAGGATTGATGACTTGATTATTTTTAAAGATTTTGACGAAAGTAATTTTAATAAAATAATAGAGCTTCATATTAATGAGTTAAAGCTAAAACTGAAAGAAAAAGGGTTACTTTTATTTGTTAACAAGTTCGCCAAGCAAGAGTTGTCAAGACAGTCTTTAGAGCTTAAAGATGGAGCTCGACCAGTCGCAAGAGTTATACAGAACATCATAACAAATCCATTATCCGAAAAGCTATTAGCTGAGTCACCAAAAAAGATTAGAAAAATAAGGGTTTCCTTTTCAAAAGGAGATTTTTCTTTTAAACTAGAATAATTTATCTTGACATAATCTTTTTCTTTTGTTATGCTTAAGGCATGAATATATTAGAAAAAACTAAAACTTATCTTGTTGGGCATATGCAATACCTTAGTGGTCGCAACTGGAGAGATGAGGTTACAGATAAGCTTAAGCCCCTTAATATAACATGTTTTGACCCATACAAAAAACCATTTATTAAAGATGTAGAAGAGGACGAAGCCTCTAGGCAAGAAATGGAAACTTGGATGAAAACTAAGCAATACGATAGAGTGACTGATAGAATGAAGACAGTTAGGGCTTATGATTTAAATTTGGTAGATCGTAGCGACTTTATTATTGCTCATCTCGTCCCAGATGTAGCTAGTTGGGGCTCAGCAGAAGAAATCGTTACAGCCGTAAGAGAAAAAAAACCTGTATTTGTTAGCATGGAAGGTGGCAAATCTAAAACTCCTCTTTGGATGCTTGGTATGTTTCCTCATAAATATATTTATAATTCTCTTGACGAGGTAGTAGAAATGTTGTATGCTATAGATTGTGGAAACAAACCTATAGACTCTGATCGTTGGAGGCTACTACAAAAACAATATCGATAATGAAATATATTTTTCCAATTTTATGTTTTTCTTTTATGCTATCACTTGCTCAATACGATAGCTACCTTTATTCTGTAACTTTTTTCATGGGTATCTCTTATGTAATTCACAAGCTTACTGATGGACCAAAAGAGGAGGATGGCTAATGTTAGTTTGCGTATCTGTAGATAAAATAGGTTTTGAATTATCTTTAAACCAACCATCTCATGAAATGATTGGAGAGCTTCGTGAATGTTTTATTGATGCTTTTGGGCAAGACACTCTATCCAGAGCCTCTAAAGTTATAGTAGTTGAAAATCATTTTTACCATGTCATAAAAGACCGCTACGGTCCTATCTTAATCAGCGAGCATATAGACTCTTTAAGTGACTTAATCGACAGTCATTTATTAGTTTAAATATTTTTTGATTTTTTGTAACTTTGTTATTATAATATTCAAATTATCTGCCGTTATTCTATCAATTATTAAGCTAGATTTTTTACTACCTATCTTATAGCCCGATTCCTCTCCTTCTACAATTATTTCATCTATAAAATCATAAGCTCCGTAGTTTTTTAGCCAATGATAATACGAGTCTTTCATTTTCTTTTCACACTCTAACAATACATCAGCCTTTACAAAACAAGAAGCGTATAAAGTGACGTCTCTAAAGCAGTGTATTGAGCTTGGCGGCTCAGACAAATACGCTTCAAGAATAACTTTCACTATTTAATTTTACACACAATGAATCAAAAAAAAGCCAAAGAACTTAAAAAAATAATCAATTACAATAAGGAAGACCCTACTATCAATCGCTTGTTTAGCAAATTAAAAAAACAATATAATGGATTAAGTAGGGGTGCTAAACCTATTTTCCTTGACAAATTAAGAAAAATGTACGATAATAATTAATATATAAAAAATTATGACTGAAGAAAATAAAAAAAGTGATTCGCAAAGCGATTGGAAAAAACGTGATGTCGGTGCCTTATGGCGCAGAGAAGGCAAGAACCAAAACTTCTTGTCTGGTAAAATAACTATAGGAGAATTTGGCGAAGATAAAGAGATCCAAATTGTTATTTTTAAGAATAAGTTTAAAGAGAAGGATAACCAACCTGACTTTAGAATTTACTTAGATACGCCAAAGGAAGGTGCTGTAAAGCCTGCTGATCAAAAATCTATAGATCCATCACCCTCAAGCTCGTCAGATGACGAACTTCCTGACATCTTACAATAATGAAAGCTCTTAAAGTTTTTATTATTTTACTTCTCTCTTCTCCTTTTGCTAGCTATAATTCTATAGCTAGCGAAGGAGAGGTGCTTAACACGCAAGGCGCTTATACAGGAAGGGGTAAGAGTTACGCAGAAGCTTACATTGACGCTTCTTCAAACATACCTCGTAATGTTATGGTTTATAGTAAGAGCGTCATCAGAGGTGTCAATGGAAACGATTGGGTTATTACTTTATTTTGGAGGAGGGCATGAGCTTAGAGTATGCATTAATTACTGATAGCTCTCTCCCTGATGCTGTCAAAAAAAGCGATCATTATTTATCGGTCGATAAAAAGCAATGGATTGATTTGGTAGATTACTCAGAAGGAATGGTAGACAACGACCCAAATCAAAAAATTTTATTTCTTATAGTGGCTAAAGGTACGGCAGAGCAAGAGGCTGAAGACGCAAAAAGAAAAAAGCTAGAGCAAGAAGAGTGGGATAGACTACATAGTGAAAAGAGCGCTGCAGAAAAAGCCTTAATTGAAAAGAGCAAAGCTGAACAAGACAGACTTAATAAAGAAAAAGAAGAGAGAGACAAATTAAGAAAAAAATCAGAATCTATATTTAATGCATTATACGACCGTTAATGTACGAATATAAATTTAAAGTTACTAGAGTCGTTGATGGCGACACAGTCGATGGCATTATAGATTTAGGTTTTGGTATTTTACTCAAAAATCGGATTAGAATTTATGGAATTAATGCTCCAGAGATAAGATTGCAAAAATCCATTAAGAATCTAAAAGAAAGAAAGTTAGAAAAGCAGCGTGGGTTAAAAGCTAAGCAGCGCCTTAAGGAAATTCTTGATCATGGGGCTAAAGAGCCAGAAGGGTTATTTATCAATACTTTTCTAGATAGAAAAGGTAAGTACGGGCGGGTTCTTGGCGATATCAAATACATTTACGCTCGTGATCTTTACAATTTCAAAGAAGGCTCTAAACCTTGGGTTGGATGGAAAAGTATTTCCCAACAACTACTTGAAGAAAACTTAGTTAAAGAATATAATATATAAAATATGAAAGAAGAATACGTCTACGTAGTTACTAGAAATAAACGCCGAACAGAAGATAGGAATTATTCCGATTCTCAGGACGCTGAGCTTAGAGCAGCTAAGCTTAAACACAGCTTAAAGGAATGGGACCCTAAAGACGTAAGAAATGTTGAAGTAGTTCGCACTAAAAAACCCAATCAAATCAGATAATTTAGGTGTACTTACCTTTTGATGCCATCCCCTAATTATAGGAAATCATTCGAGATGTTTATAGAATGCGTAAAATCAAATGGTTTTGAGTGTCGCTCCGCGACCAAAGAAGAAAAACAAGAAGATATTGATTTAGTAATTTGGGACCCCGATAAAAAAGATAAAGCTTTCGCTGTGGCTATTAAGAAAACTCTTTTAAAAAAGAGTAAAAGGCGCAAACACCTCTGGGGGTGGGTAGAACTTAAAGACAAGAACGGGAAAGAAGGTTGGCTTTACAAAAAATGCACCTTTGTAGTTTACGAGAGAAAAAATGACTTTGTACTCATACAGAAAAATGATTTTAAAAACTGGATACAGTCTAAAAATTTAGCCAGATGGGATTTGCCTTTTGTAAAAGATAGCTGGTCTGCTGGTTGCAGATTATACAGGCGCCCCAAAACAAGAGAAGCTATATTCCACCTTAAAGTCTCTGAGGCTCTGACTAATTGCAGGCACCACATCTGGAAAAAACAGCAAGAAAATCTATAAGTAACTTGTAATACTTATATAAGAAAGTTTTTCGTTTCTTTTCTTACTTACAAGTACAGCCAAAAAACGAAACATTTTATTTGTTTTATGATTCATGGAAAGTTATTAAAGTACGATTTAATGTATCTTGACATTTGTGATCGTATTGCTAAAATGAGTTTCGCCAAAAGAGCTCAAGTCGGCGCTCTTCTCGTTAAAGATAATAACATTATAGGTATGGGCTGGAATGGCATGCCTTCTGGTTTTGATAATAATTGTGAGTTTCAAAAGCCCAACTGTTCTTTTGATAATAAAATCACAAGGCCCGAAGTCCTTCATGCCGAAAGCAACTGTATCAGTAAAGTTGCGAAATCGAATCAATCTAGCTTAGATTCTACAATGTATGTAACCATTTCCCCCTGCATGGACTGCGCTAAAATGATTGCTCAATCCGGTATTAAGCGACTAGTATACAAAAAGTTCTATAAAGATCAAAAAAGTCTTGACTTTTTATCAAAATATGGTATCATTTTAGTAAATCATGAATTTGAAAGTAAAAAAACTTAAGCCTAACACTGTTTTACCTAAGTACTCAAAAGATGGTGACGCAGGTATGGATATTATAGCGACCAGCGTCACTCATTCTTCTTTTTATATCGAGTACGGCACAGATTTAGCTTTTGAAATCCCAAAAGGTTATGCAGGATTTATTTTTCCTAGATCAAGTATCTCAAATACGGATCAATACTTAAGGAATTCTGTAGGAGTAATTGATTCTGGATACAGGGGTGAAATCAAAATTCGTATGAGTGTTCCTGCTCTAGGAAGAAAAGAATATAAAGTTGGTGAAAGAGTAGCTCAATTAATTATAATGCAGTTACCTTGGGTTGAAATAGAGGAAGTCCTTGATTTAGATGAATCAGATCGCGGGTCAGGAGCTTTTGGAAGCACAGGAGTATAAAATGATAAAAATACTGAAAGAAATATTATCTAATATTAAAAAATTAGCTTCAGAGGACGATCAATACCTTATGGTATACAAAACAGAAGAGAGTAAGATTAAAAGTTATATAATTAGCAAACCTAATCTTTATGAATCTTTTGGTAACAAACAAGAGAGTAGAGATAATGTCGGCTTTAAAGCTTATTGCTACGGACGGGAGTCTATTCGCTCCTTTAGACATGATAGAATTGTCTCAATTACTAAATTATAAAATATGTACCTAGTTAATTATTGCCTTAATAAATTTTGCCCTTATATTGCCATTACTCTCATTATGGCTTTTACTATTGGATGGTCAGAGCCATTCGTTTATGCTATCGTGCCTTTTATTATGTACATCGACAGGCACAGTTTTAAAGCTGGATATTCAGTTGCTTACTGCGAATGCAAGGGTATTGATTTGAATTCTCCTGATTGATGGATTATATTTTATTTTCCCTTTTAGGGATCTTGCTGTGTATCATAGTAAAACTTTTAAACAGTAAGCCTGACGTATCACAATTTAATCAAAAAATTACAACTCTAGAGGAAGAGAAAGTTTCATTAATACGAGACAACCAAAAAGCAAAAGATAAAATCGAAGAGATACAATCTAATTATTCATCAGATATAAAAGCAAAAGAAATTTTAATTGAAAATTTAGAGAAAAATTTATACAATGAAGAACAATCGCGTAAGACAACCCTTTCTCAAAAGAAAAGTAGTGAAGTTAGGTTAGGTCATATAGCAGAAAAATTAGCCCCTTTCTTAGAAGATTTTCCTTATAGCCCAGAAGACGCTACTTTTTTAGGACAACCCATAGACTATATTGTATTTGATGATTCATCTATTGTTTTTGTAGAAATAAAAACAGGAAAAAGCAAACTCTCGGCCAAACAAAGACACATAAGAGATCTTATCAAAAATAAATTCGTAGAATGGAAAGAAATTCGCATTCAATAAAAATTTCATTATAAAATATATCATGAAGATTACAAAACTAATTGTTACAGCCCTTCTGGGGTTTTTTATTAACGTCGCTTCGGCAGAAAATTTTTCTGCTGGAATTAACTATGCATCTGATTATTTTTATCGGGGCGCTCTTAAGTCAGGTCAGGCCGTACAGTCTAATGTTGGTTTCTCAACATCAGGAGGTGGTATTGATTTTTCAGCAGGAGCTTTTACGAATCAAGTAGTAAACTCTGGTTCTGATACTTATATCCTTAGTGCTGGAGCAGCAAAATCTTTTGCTGATGATATTCTTTCTGTATATGCAGGAGTAAATCACATGGAAGATGTGGCTGGAATCGCTGTATTAGAAGCTCAGGTTTCATTGGGTATTGATTGGCATCTTTCCCCTACCGTAAATGTATATCGTGATCTTGATGATGCGCTATATACTTATGAGCTTGCTTTAGGTCATTCTTTTGATCTCGATGCCTTTTTGCTGGGATTTAATGGAAGTGTAGGTCAGACTGACATCAGTTCTACTGTAGATAATACTTATTACACTGTTGGCGCTTCTGCCTCCCGCTCTTTGGGCGAAGATGCAGACTTGTCTTTAGGCATTACTCATGTTGATTCCGATACTATTTCCAACGAGTATATCTTTGAAGTAGGTATCTCCCTCAAGTTTTAACCCCCAAAACTAAAATATCATGGAAAACGTAGTAAAAACCATCAAAGGCGCCATTGGCGGCCTTTTTGTTCTGTTAACGTCTGTCGTTGGACTCCTTGTGCTTTCACAAGTAGTCTTCGGCGAAGAAGCTGGCATGAATGTCATTGGAAACATCCAAGACATCGTGAATGGCTTCGTAGGACCTGAAGCTAGCCTTGCTGGCCTCATTACCCTACTCCTGCTAGTAGGCTTGCTACAAAAGCAAGCAGACAAGTAATTCCGCTTTTATAGTGGTTTGTATTAAGGAGGGGCGAAAGCCCCTCCTTTTTTATGTAAAAATATACTATTGGATTATATTATATACATATGAAAGACGAAGATTGGAAACCAGAAGGGCCTGCCGACATTGATGAACAAACAGATGCTTTTCGTTTTGATTTAGAAGATTTAGTTAATAGATATTTATCTGAATTTGATATTAATGCTTTTACTATCATGGGAGCTTTGCAGGAAAAAATTATAGACCTTTCTAATCTCGGTTCCTTTGATATAGATATCGATATCGAAGATGAAAAAGAATAAACTTTCCAAAGAAAAGAGTCGCCCTTCTGTTAAAAAAAATATTAATGGTAAAGGCGACAGCCCCAGAAACAATACATCCAAACAGTTTAGAAATAATTTCGACTCAATATTCCGCAAGTCGAAAAAAAAATAAAAACACTTTTTGGCTTACAGTGGACTATATATGAAAGATCCTTATCAGAAAAAATACTCGCAGTCAGATAAAGGGAAGAAAGCTCAATCTCGCGCTCAAAAAAAATACGACCAAGAAAATATAGAAAAACGTCGTGAGCAAAAAAAAGAATATATGAGAAGAAAGCGCTCAGAAAACCCTAACTACTGTAAATGGAAAAATAAATCTTGACATACCGCTTTGTTTCTGTTAATCTATTTTGATGCAGAAAACTTATATTTTAAATAGAGCTGTCAAATTTAATATCCAAAATCTGGAAGATCAAGGCATCCAAGATTTTTTAGAGTTTCATTTTAATTGTTTAAAAGGGATAAGAGCTCATATGGTTGATTTAATTAACTCCGAATCCATTGATATTTTTAGGTCTAACTCTCAATATCTTCATGTAAACGATTTGGACGATAAAAAGTCTCATTGCGAGATGATTAAAGATAACATACTAGGTTTTGGAGAATTAATTAAAAATCTAGACATGGAGTACTGTCAAATAAAGTATACAAGAGGCTTAATTCAATACATTACAGATAGAATTCTTTCTTACATCAAGCGTAATAAAAGACAGATTCGATCAGGTTCAAAAAAAATCTCTTTTCCAGTCGTCAAGAAAAAAGACGTTCAATTAAAGAATCAAATGGTAGATTTAGATTTTGAAAACAACACTTTAAACCTTATAATTTTTAAAAAAACAGATCCGCAAGGAAGATCCCCAAAGTTAATCTTTGATCCTGATAAAAGTTTTTTAGCTCACAAAAATGGTCTTGGCTCCTCTAAATGCAAATTATTTGGAGGTAATTTAATTCTAAGGCAGCATGTTTTTGTGGCCTGCACATCTGAAATTAAAACTTTTTCTTATGAGCCTATTGGGTCCGTCGGGATGGATATAAATAAAACTGTTGAATCCTTCATAACCTTTAGCGAGCCAATAAATGGCAAAAGTATACTTGCCAAGCCTCAAGAGATCATTAAGATAGAAGAAGAGATAAAAAATCTTAACAAGAAACTTGAATCTCGATTCAGAGGAAAAGGTCAAAAGATTCTTAAAACAGGAGAAAGGCCTTTTAATCATAAAGTAGCTAGGCCTTTGCGCAATAAAGTCAAAAAACTACATTCCATTCACACTAATTTAATAAATTCTTTTTTAAGAGAGGTCGGGATTATTGATTTTATAAAAGATAACAAGCTATTGCTTTGTCTTGATGATGTAAAATGTGGCCAAAGCCATGGTACTTTTGGGCAAGATAAGATCACCCCGTTTTTAATTAAAGAATGTGAAAATAAATCAATCCCATTTATTTTGCCTCCCACTAATGATACCTCGCGTAGATGTGCAGTATGCAATCATGTTAACAAGAAGAACAGGGCGACCCAATCCAATTTTCAATGCGTTCAGTGCGGTCACAAAGATCACGCAGATATAAATGCGTCTAAAAATACAGCTCGCATAGGACTCTTCCTTTACAATGAGTTAGAAAATAACAATGTTAAACTTGCCGTTAGGATTGAGATGATAGAAAACCACTTTAAAGAATTTAATCCACCCACCAAAAACAAAAAAACAACGATTAAAGTTCCCAAACTTGGCAAAAAACACCTTAAAGTCCCCACTAAGGCTAAAGCAAAAAAAACAAATCAATCAGAACTTATTCTTGACTTTTCTTAGATATTCTAATATACTCATCATCAATCATGAATAAATATAAAAAAAATTTTCAATACAAAGCTCGTCGTACTAATTATGCTGTACATCAGTATTGGAATATCAATTATACAGAAAAATATAAAGATGGCTCTGAGAAAGATTTCAAGACTTTTATCAAGGCTAAATCTTACGAATCATCTAAAGAAATTTTACTAAAAAGACTTCGCGAAGACAATCGTAATATTAAAATTAAATCTGTTCACGGATTTATGTTTCATAAAAATTATAAAGCCTCTGACAAGCCTAGGCTCAGAATAGAAGAGTGGGAGCAAATAAGAAAAGCTTCCTTTCCAAATCAACATAATGTTTTATTTAAACACGAAGTTAAAAGAGATGAGTCAAAAAGTAATAGGTTTAATTCTACTGACCATGAGCATTTAAAATCTATAGGATTTAAGTCAGGGGATGACAATTGGAGCGTTAAAAATGTAAAAGGAAAGATTAAGCCTTTAGATGAGAGATCTCACATGACTTATAAAGGTAAGTGGGTTCCTTGGGATAAGGAATCTAGAAACAATACTCGCAGAGAAATAATTGATGCTCTAATAAAAAACGACAATAATCGTAGAAAATCTGCAAAGTATTTAAATATCGGCAGGAATAAACTATATACTCTCATGTCTAAATTTCCTGAAATTGACTGGAATAAAGATTATCCTATACCTAAACCATTTTCTAATTCTAAAAAAGCAAGTAAGGAAGTTTATTCTGCAGCGGCAAAAAAGTCTATGAAAAAAAGGATGGACAAAGGGCATCTTCCTTTTAACTTAACCGCAGAGCAAGAAGAAAAGAGAATAGCTAACAGGGAAAAACATAACGTAAAACTTAGGGCCGAAAGAGACATCAGATTAGAGGGACAAATTAAATTAGTAAAAAAAGCTTTAGCTTTAAATAATAACATTAGAAATAAAGCGGCAGAAAGTTTAGGGTGGAAAATTTCCTATTTATCAAAAGTTATGAGGTTAACTAAACATTTAGTTAACTGGAATGTCGAGTTTCCGAACTCAATGATCCCCAAAAACCTTCTATAATGAAAAATACAGAGATTAACCTAGATAGGCCACCACACCCTTTAGGGGATCAGTTTAATTTATTCCTACAGAACTACCAAGAAGATATACAGAAAATCATAGGAAAGCATAGATATAGCAATCATCGCTTAGAAAAAGAAGAGATAGCAAGTAGGGCAAATCTATCTTTAATAAAAAAAAGAGAAGATATTCTCTATAGCCACGAAGGAGACTTCGATCAAAACGAATTCTCGAAAATAGCTTACACTTATGTTAGAAATATAATTGGCTGGAGTCATCTAAAAGAAGGGAACGATAAATATGTAAAAAATAGATTAGATTCTACGCATTCTACAGAAGAAGGCCCTAAAACTACTTTTGATTTTGCGATAGCAACCGAAGGCTATGAAGAAACTGGTTTTGAAGCTTTTGACTCTAACGAAAAGTTTACGGTGTTACTTCATGTTATTAAAGAGTATTGCCATATACTTACAGATGGCGAATTAAAAATATTATCTTGTCTCGAAAGCGGAATGACACACGAACAAATATCAAATAAATTTAAATTTACACGCCAAGCGGTGTCTCATTGTGCATTAAAATTGTTCGATAAAATAAAAGCTCATTTTTCTTCTGATGTCCTAGATGATAACGCAAGTCACAAAGTTTCAGAAGGCAAAGAGGCTATCAAGAGTTTTTTTTCTCCTATTAAAGGATATTTCAAAATTTCAAACGAAGACAAAAAATCCTTAAAGACTTTTCTTTTATCTAATGCTAGGCTTTACAACATCAAGCAGGTTGCAAAAATTTTTATGAATGGAAAGTATCAATGGACGCAAATATCCACTTTTTGCAGCAAAAATAAATTAAATTTTTGTATTTTAAAATGCCAAAGAACTTACGAATTTAAAAAAGAGGAAGAGCTTGCAATCGCTAATTTATACAACCAAGGAAAAACAGCCAAGGAAATAGGGCTTAGCCTTGGAATCCAAACGAAGGTCATATCTGGAAAAAAAGGTCATTTACTCAGGATGGGCTTAATAAAAAATGCTTCATCAATGGGATAGCTTTAATTTTAAAAGGCGTATTTTATTAATTTGTTGCGCGCTTAATTTGATAGCATCTTTTTGTATGGCTATCAAGGGAAGTTTTCTGTGCTTTTATTCTTTGTTTTTTTCATTTTATTGTTGGTTTTTTGCTTTTGTCTCAAGATCTAAAAAATAGTGTAATCTTTTTTAGGTTATGACAGATAAAAATATATTATATTTCTTAATTTTTTTAGCTTCTTTAGTTTCCTATCATTTTTATCAAAAGAATCAAGCTTTATCAAGTTTGTTAAACGATCAGGACGAAGCTCTTAATTCTTGCCAAGAAGCGATTGAGTCACAAAAAAAATATATTGACTATTTAAATTATTATTACGGAGTCCATCAAGACCAGTCTGGTTTAAAAAATTATTTCAATTAAAATGACTTTTCGTGAATTATTATTTGGATGTACTTACAAAAAAGTTTTTAATGAAATATATAAAAATTATTTAAAAAAGACCAAAAAGAAAAGCGAGATATCGGAGCTTGATATTCGTTACTATGATTTTTTTAATTATTTAAAAGGTCTTCCCCCTTGTAATACTTCAGTTGATAAGATTTATATTACCAATACCAGCGGAGATGAACCTGTAGTAGACGTCTGTTTTTTTGACAAAAATAAGGATGAACTTTTTTCATTAGATTTTATTGACTGGAAAGATATAATAGATCTAGAGGTATATAAAACCCTTCAATTAACTAACGAAGAGTCTTTGGCTCACATTTTATATGAAATCACTTTTTGGGCATTTGACGAAAAAACTTTGGAAAAGCAAAAAAAACTACTAAGCGACTCTATGGATGAAGTAGAATCTCATGATGTAAATTTATGGAAACCCGAATGGAACTGGACAGATGAAGAAAGTAGCGATTAGCGGATATTTTGACCCAATTCATATTGGGCATTTAGAATACATAAGTCTTGCGCGAGAACTTGGTGATTATTTAATTGTTATTGTCAATAACGATAAACAAGCGTCCCTTAAGAAGGGTAAATCTTTTATGTGTGAGGATGATAGATTGCAAATCGTTTCTCAAATAAAAGGCGTTAATGAAGCAGTAATGTCAATAGACGAAGACAAAACTGTTTGCAAAACTTTAGACCTCCTTAAGCCTGATATATTTGCCAACGGAGGTGATAGAAATAATTCAGAAATACCTGAGTTTAAAATTTGCAAAGAGAATGGTACTCAAGTCATGGACGGTCTTGGCAACAAGATTCGTTCGTCTTCAGATCTTACTGGCATTAAATGAATTTATATAACTTACCAATTCACGCAAAATCCCCTAAAATAGTAAACGCAATAATAGAGATAGAAGAAGGGTCAAAGCAAAAATATGAATACGATGGTGAGCTTGGCGCTTTTAAATATGATAGGTGTTTAGCCTCGGCAATGGTATACCCCGCCAGTTATGGATTTATTCCCGGAACTCTTTGCGATGATGGCGATCCTTTAGACGTCCTCGTTGTTAGTCCAGAGCCTATCAGAAGGGCTACTTTAGTTGAAGCTAAGCCTCTTGGTTACTTAGATATGGAAGATGAAGGAGCTAAAGACTATAAAATAATTGCGATCCCTCATTTTTATACTCGTAAATATAGCAAGCTAGAAGACTTAGAAGAATGTTTTTTAAATATTGCAAAAAACTTTTTTACTCATTATAAAGACTTATCTATGAGTGGGGACAAAGTTAAAATATTTGACTGGCACTCAAAAGAAGAAGCATGGGACATTATTAACAAAAGTATTGTGAAATGACTATTATATTAATATTATCCATACTATATGGATTTTGCGTATTGCAAGAAGAAAAAAAGTGGGAGACTCACAAATGGACGGACTTAGCGAACTCTGGCAATTAGACTGGCTTGATGGTATTTTATTTTGCCTCATGCTTATGGGGCTTTATACCTATAAAGTATGGATTGACAATAAGTTCAAGAAATAAAGTGTAACTCTCTATGTGAGGGTAATTTTAGTATGCTTGGCATTGTCAGGCTGTGTTGTTAAGCATAGCCCGCAACCAAATAATACTAAATTTAAAGAAGATAAGCGCGATTGGGCAGCAGTTTACCATGAAGAGCTTAGGATTGCCTTGGAAAATGAAGACTTTGAGGCTCGTTATTTTTTTCTTCAAGAAATAATTAAAATGAAGTACAAGGCTGAACATAATCAAGATTTACCCGCTAATCCTCGCCTTCAAATATTAAAATAAGTTCTTGACTTTTATTTCATATGATGCTATACTTTACATATGATCATAAATAAGAAACTTAAGAATGCAGAGTTTGAATATGACGAAGAAACTAAAAAGTTTTTGATTATAGATCCTGAAAATGGAAACGCAGTCGAATTAAATAAAGTATATGCTTTTGCGTTCATGCGCTTTGTTGTTCGCATGGCTCAAAGAAATTGGCTAAGACAGCCCAAGAAAAGTCAAAAAGTTATTGACAAAACTATAGAAGAAATGGTAGACATAGAACATGCTGATCACCCTGATCAAATGAATTTATTTATAAATGATAATTAACCAAAGATTTATAAACTCTTTATTGTCCTTCGGCTCAACACTTTCAAAAGAAGTTGTCGAAATACAGCAAAAAGATTTTCATATTGAAAACAAGAGCGATAACAGCCCACTAACAGAGGCTGACCTTCATTCAAATAAACGCATTAGAGAATTCCTTTCTTCTAACACTAATGTGTTAAATATAATATCTGAAGAAGATATAGAGGTCGCGTACCAAGATCGCAAAGATTGGGACTTTTATTGGATGATCGACCCTATAGACGGAACAAAAGAGTTCACAAAAGGTGGTGATGATTTTTGTATCAATATAGCTCTTTGCGATAGCTATGGACCTATATTTGGTTATGTAGCTTGCCCAAAAAAAGAAGACCAATATTATGCAATTCAAAATAGAGGCGCATTTAAAAATGGAGAAAGAATTCATTGCTCCAAAGTTAAATCTAATGTTGTTAGAGTGGTCGCAAGCAAGTCGCACATGAACAGGGAAACAGAATCTTATATAAATTTTCTTTCTCAACTCTACAAAGTAGAAACTTTAAATATAGGTAGCTCTCTTAAATTTTGTATTATTGCCGAAGGAGGCGCTGACATTTACCCAAGATTTGGCCCTACTATGGAGTGGGATACTTGCGCACCCCAAATTATTGCAGAAGAGAGTGGCGCTACAGTAACTATCCATCAAACAAATAAGACTTTAGATTATAACAAAGAGAATTTACTAAATCCTTTTTTCTTAGTATCAAATAACATATATAACACAAATAAATCATGCTGATCTTAAAGCTTCACACTATTGACAATACTTTTTTAAGTCTTGACGAAAACAGTATCATCCACGCAGGGGATGATGATGAATTCTTTTGGGAACATAATGACCAAGCTGTACCCGAAGGTACTGCTGTTGGGATCGAAGTGCCTATTTACGAAGGCGATCCTTTTGATGACGGGGCTTATCTGAATTTTGATTTAAGAGACTACTCTGGACTTGAAGAGTTGGCGGGTATTGACTGTCAAAATCCAAAATTCTATGAGATAAGAGATACGGCTCTTGAAGATTTCATTAATGGAGAATTTAAACCTAGCTCTATTCAGCTAGTTCTATTTAAAAATATTTATCTTAAACACGATGAGTGATAGTGATGGAAGATTATATGAGTTTCGTATAGAGTATGTTAGCGATAACTCTGTTGGTCATAATTATCATTACTATCTTGCTTATAATGCAAAACAAGCGCTTCATTACCAATTAGAGATGATGGATCACAAGCATTGGGATATTGAAATAATTAAATTAGAAAGAAAATGTCCTTTTACAAATAAATGGGAAGATCGAAGTGAGATAATTAATCAAGAGGTTTAATAATGTATGACCCTAAATGTTTACTTAATAGTTTAATATTTTTTAACGCTTCTAGTTTTTTCTCTTGACTTTTATATTTTTTAGCCTTATCATATAGACTTTGTATAAAATCTACAGTTATCTTTTGTTTTACTTCTCCTTTTTTCACACTATTAAATACACAAATCATGAATAATAAAGAACGCTACCTTTGGATCGGAGTTTTAATTTTAGCCTGCTTGTTTTGCGACAGAAAAATGTCTCAAATAGAATCCTTGGAATACCTTAATGAACATAATAAATTGAGTCGCGAAATCCAATCGAGCCAAATAAGCGAAATGACTTTAGAGTTAAGCAGTAAGAATTCTATTGGATATAATAAAGGTTTTGAAGACGGAAAAGCTTACGCTATGATCGCAACGATACATAATGAAAATTTACATGATTATGCCGAAGGCTACCATGCGGCTATTAATCAATTATCTGAAGAATTATCTTCGGAAGAGATTAAAGGTCAAGTATCTTCTTACATTAATGATTTAATGAAAGACATCTCAAAAAATAACGCTAATAATACAAATGGAAATTAAATCAAATCAAATAGTTTACTCAGAGCATGGGTATGATGAGTGCTTTGAATATATTGATGGCGCGGGTAGAGTTCCTGATGGGCTTGCTATTGGTTACGAGATAGATCATCCTAATGGATATGATGATCAGCCATGTACAAAGATAATCCTTTTTAATGACATTAAATATAGTGACTCTAATCATGAATACTGGGATAATCTTGAACTTGAAAACGATGTTGATCGTACTGTACTAGGATGATTAATTTTGCAAATAATAACGAACCAAATAATGATGAAAACAATCAAAACAAACAATTATTTAACATCGCAAAAGTTAAAGATTTATTAAAAGCGGTTTTTAATAAATCAGGTTACTACGCAGGTTCTTTTCATGAAAGCGTTACCTTAGTAGATTTGATTGATATAACTGATACAGTTCTTTTTCAAGAAGATAAAGATTCGATCCACCTTATTATTGATAAAAACACAAATAATAGTTTAGACATAACGATAGATAAAGTAGAATAAATGAGAGCAAAAAAAGACGAAAATGGTTTTATGAGTATAGAGCAAACAAATATAAGGTTCATCAATGTTCTTCAGTTAGCGTATATGACATCTTCCTTAAATAAAAACGGAGAATATATTATCCCCCATTCTACCATGAAAATGATAGAAACAGAGCTTGATTTCAATAGTTCAGAAACTGTAGAAAAGAAAATTATTGATGCACAAATAAAGAGATACAGAAAGAGAAAGAGTTATTTATTTTGGTCTGAAATTTTAAACTCTGGTCATTATGATTCCTACGAAGAAGCAAAAGAAATACTAATTATGATTGATCAAAAATCATCAGGAATGCATCAATCAATGACGCAAAAAAGATATTCCACAGAAAGTATGTTTCTTGCTCTTGATGATTATTTTGGCACAAATAAATTAATAGTTACCCCAAATAGATTTTTAACTCGCAATGTTAAAAAGAAACATTCAAATAAGAAGGGTAAAAAATGCACACTAAAGAAGAAATCAACAAAGAAGTCTGTTACAACACAAAAATCAACAAATTACGCCCAACCCTTTTAAAATTTTGCAATTCTAGGATTTATTCTTCTGTTGACGCTGAAGATGTTACGCAAAACACTGTATTAATTCTTGTTCAAAAGCAAAAAGAATACGATTCAAATAAAAGTTTTTTCTCTTGGGCTATGAACATCTGTAGGTTTCAGATCATGGCTTACCTAACGAAGACAAGAAGAAATAAAGAGCATACAGAACATGAAGAAGGTTCTTGTTCTCCTGATTCTTTAGGTTATTTTTTTGAAAAAATGCCTTTTCAAGATTTAATTCAAAGTGAAAAACAAAAAGTTTTTGACCAAATAAAATACTTTCTTAATAATAGGGAAAAATCTATATTTAAATTGTCCTTGAAAGGATGGAGTTCAAAAGATATAATGTATTCGTTAAAGATTTCCCGAAATTCTTATAGCGCAAGCAAAAGCCGCGCTCTTAAAAAAGCAAAAGATTTTTTTCAAAATAAAAACATTCAAGATTATAAAGTATGATCACAATTGAAGACGCAAATAGCGAAGTTTTTCACATTAATCCTTCTCATGTTATATATGTCAAGGAAAGAATTGCTCATAGCCTTGATAATGGAGGCTCTCTAAAAGAAAAAATGTGGAAAATCCTTTTGTCGAATAGTGAGGTTATTATGACAAAGAACGAACTTGGCGCAAATGAAATTATCAAAGCAATCAAGAAGAGTTGAATGAAAAATCAATATGTCTTAGAGAGACATATATTTAAAGATTGCGAATCTTATTTTTCTAAAAAACTAGATGCTTTTCATCAGATTTATGTAGATGCTTTTTTGATGATTGGCGTGGATAAACCTAATAAAAAACTTCAAGATATTGAGGCTACTCGAAACCCACAATATTCTGAATTGCATTATAAAAGAATTATACAGGGTCTATTAGCTACTGACCCTCTTATTTCTTGTAAATTATTTGTTAAAAAAAAGCTTAATGTATCTTGCTCTCTATATTATTTAAACAATAATCAAGATATTGAAGACCTTTACATGGTTCAGCAATCAAATAGATGGAACGATAGCGACCTTTCTTGCTATCAAATATGGAAGCTATATAGATCAAATATATTTGATATAAATAATCATTGGCTTTAATCTTGGTTATTTATTATATTTCTCTATTTTTTTAAGAATTTTTTCTTTTTCTTCTTCCGACATTCTTTTGTATTGTTTTTTTGCTAAAATAAAAGCGGATTTTATCCTTTGATTTGGCTGAGACTGAAAATCTCTATCCAAAAGATTTTGGAGCGTAAGGTAGTCTATTATTTTTCCTATCATTTTTAGGGTATACACAAAAAAGTCTTGACTTTATTTAGCTCTCGTGCATTATATAAAGTTATATTATTAATCAAATACATACAAAAATGAAAACTGAATACATTAAGCTAACTGATCTATGGAATACAGGACAATACCTCCAAGTTGGAGACACAATAAGGCAAGAGGAGTGGTCTGCGAGTCGCGTAGCTGAGTTCTGCGCTTACTTTGTCAAATATGTAGGGGTGAGTGACCTAAACGCTCTTCATCGCTTTATTTAATGGAGTATATCTTTATAGCTTTAATAGGATATTATATAGGTATTAAACTTTACGATTTATTTAATGAATAATTTAGAATTAACTTGGCAAACATTTGAGTTTCATAGTGGAAACATCATGAAGTTAGAGGAGGAATACGAGCAAATGCTTAAAAAAGCAAATATTCTCTTAAATAAGCAAGTTCCCGCCACAAAATGGGAAAAGTTGGATATGAAAAATAAGACGATAGCTCTCTGTAATAAATTGATTAGTAGTTACTCAAAGCATATTGCTTGCATTAACGATTTAATAGCTCTCTATAAATACAATTTGCTTAATGGCATCGCCATTCCCGAAGAAAGAAATACCGATATTGAACTATTTAACGAGTTAAAGGATGTTAGCGCCACTTTAGCAGAAGAGATGAAAGTTTATAAAAGAAATCTTTCTGACCTTCTTTCTTGACAAACACTATACCTTCGCTTAATGTATCATTATGAATGAAGAAAAGCCTATTAACGAAGAACCTTACGCTAGCATCACTTATGAAGACTTAGGGTGTTATGTAGGAAGCAAAGCGGTGATTTCAGTCAATAAATCTTGGCTAGACTCAATCAAGTCAACTATTGAAGTTAAAAAACAATGCACTAAATGCAAAACTTATTTACCTCTTGACGAGTTTAACATCGACAAGAGGAGGCTTCTTGGCAAAAGATCACAATGCAGACCTTGCTACAAAAGTGGGTCAAAAAGCCAAAAAGAAAAAAACCTTGACGAAGAACCCAAGATAGAATACACTCTTACTCAATTATGAATAACTTTGAAAAATACTTCCCCAACCTCGTAGGTCAAAACGCAGTCAAGAAAAAACTTGGCTTTTATCTCAATGCGTTCCATAAAACTTCCCAAGCGCCATTCTTACTAATGGCAGGAGCAAAAGGTCTTGGAAAAACTGAGTTCTCTAAAGCCTTTGCTAAGAACTTGTGCAATCAAGATGGAGAAAAGCGAGCGTTTCTTGAAATTAATTGTTCGACAATCAAGAATAACGAACAATTTTTTGAGCAAATATTCTTGCCTGTGATTGCCGACAACGAAATCACTATCCTTTTTGATGAGTGTCATGCGTTGCCACAAGATTTAACTATGGCATTTCTTACTATTTTTAATACTGAAGCTAATTCCCGTAAGAATTTTGAGTGGAATGAAATGTCTTTTGAGTTTAACTTCAAGCAACAAACTTTCATTTTCGCAACTACTGAAACGGATAAAATTTTTCCTCCACTAAAGGACAGATTAACTGTTGTTGATTTCGAGCCATACTCTGAAGATGAGCTTTCAAAAATTATTGAGCTTGTAGTTCCCGAAATTAAATTTACTGAGAAGTGTCTAATTGAGGTAGCTTCCACCATTAGGGGTAACGCTCGTAGCGCAGTTAAAAGATCAAAGGAGATTCAACTATATTGTGGAGCAAAGGAGAGTAATTTCTTTTCTCTTGATGATTTTAAAGAGTTATCCGATATGGTCGGTATCTTGCCTCATGGGTTAACTAATACCGAGAAGCAAATCCTTGATGTTTTAAATAATTGTGGTTCTGCTACGCTCACGGGACTATCCGCAAAACTTGGTCTTAGTAAAACTGCAATTCAAAAAGATCACGAATTATATTTATTAAATAAAAATCTTATTGAGATTGATGGCAAACGAAAGATAACAGGAACAGGAATTAAACTTTGTAAAACATTATGAACCAATCAGAAAAAATAATACTTAAATGCGCAGAAGAACTACTTGAATTATCAACTGCTCTTTTGCAAGAGATTAACAAAAACAAAGATCATACTAAGCAAATAATCTCTGAAATTAAAGATGTTGAAAGATATCTTAAATTATTAAAGGAGGTTTATAATGTCGAATCATAATTGGGGGTTGACATTATTAGTGTTAGTCACTATCATAATAATACTATGGAAATAGATAATTCACCTATAAAAAAATATGTCTTAATGGATTGGACTCGTCCTCCTGCACACGAAAGGCTTAGTCCTAAACCTATTAAAATGCGAGAGAAAGAAGCTCACGCATTAAACCAAGCTATGGCTATTAATAGGCAAAATAAACGCTATGTAAGGTCTGATGTATGAACGAACAAATAACGGAAAGTGTTTATTACCAACGAGGCTACGACAAAGGATTTTCTGATGCGCAAGAAAAACTAGCATTAGAATTTAATCGGGTGCTAATAATAAAAGAAGATTTAGCTTATGAAAAAGGCTATAAAGCAGGAAAAAAGAAAGCAAGAGAGATTTATGACCCAAATAACAGAAAGTCAAAAACATAGTGTTAATTATACTAAAGACGATATAGTTGGTTGTTATGTTCGCCAATGGGTAATGGAATGGGTAAAGAAATATCACCCCGAAGCATTTGAAGAGGCTGAAAAATTTGTGAAGGAGTATTTAGAGGATGAGGGTTAATTTGTTGATATTTTTATTCGTTTTATCTGGGTGTTCTAATAAAAGAGGCAGGTTAGTCGAACTTGACATCCCTCCACCTCCACCTCCACCTTCTGTATTACCATCTTCTATGCCTCCTAATTTTATTCCTTCTGCGAGCGAGTTGGTTGACATTCAAGTTAACCCTATACCCGCTCCTTTTAATCTAAATGGTAGTATGCCCTATGCTATATGGGTGAATGGAAAACTCTTACCTATGTCTCCAAAACTTTCTACTGATGTTGCAAGAGCTTTAAATTTAAAGTTTACTCAACCAAAAGATACTGCCAAAATACATAGCGGGGAAGGTTGGTTGTACCCATTGAAAGTTGTAGAGTGATTGAGAGTGGTAAACATTTTTTATTTGCCCCTAATGAATGCACATGGGGTGATAAGTTTGTAGGAAAATTTAAACTTAATTATGATAATAGATGGGAAAAGGCTTGATTTATTTTTCTATTTTCTCAAATAGTTTAACCACATCTTGCCTTCTGTCTTCTAAGAGTCTTTGCGTCTGATCCCATCTCTCACAGTCTCTAGCGCCATTTTTAGCTAAGTTTATTTCTATTTCTCTTATTTTTGAGGATATTTTTTCTATTTTCATGCTCTCTTTTTTTAAATAAAAAGCTATGACTGAAACAAGCGTTCCAATCCCGATAATCATCATTTCTCCTATTTCCATATCGATATATACACAAAAGCCTTGACTTTCTTTTATTTCTTTAGTAGTGTACAATCATGCCTTATATAAAAACCATAAAAGGAAATTTATTAGATTTTCCACAACATGACCCAAGTGATCCCGATATTCATTTAGGGATTAATGTAATCGCACATTCTTGTAATTGTCGTATGATTATGGGGGGAGGGATAGCTAGACAAATAAAGAGTCGCTACCCTCAAGCCTACGAAGCTGATGTTAAGTACATTAGCAATGAGTATGATGATAATGGTCAATACATTCATCCTCTTGGAAACTTCTCAAAAGCCGAGGTCATCTCTAATGAGTCTAAGGTATATTTACCCGATGGAAAAGGTTTGATATATAATATGTATACGCAAGCAGGGGTAGGCACAGGAGAGCGACAAGTTAATTATGAAAAATTTTGGCAAGCATTAAATAATGTGGAGAAAGACCTTTATAGGATAAATGTAGAAAAGCATGAGTACGATGGGTCTTCTCCTCCTGTTCTTGGTTTGCCTCATGGAATTTCTTGTGGTCTTGCAGGGGGTAATTGGGAAATTATAAAAGCAATGATTAAAGATGTTTTTGTTGACTCTCCAATGCAATGTTATATAGTAAAGTTTGAAATATGAATAACAATAGTATAATGACGATACACCCTTATCTCCATAAAGGCACTTGGGTCTTTGATGACGAAGATAAAGGACTACAACGAGAACCCTTTGTTGCGGGTATAGACATTATGCTTTCCAATATCGTAGCAATGCAAGGCTTAGACAAGGATGGATTTTGCGTTCAATTCTCCTCCTCCTTTCTTCCGAATGCCCACATGACCCTTGATTGGTTAAGAGCGGATGAGGGAGGTAATTGGTATTCATGCCCCGAACTCGCAATGGATGGTTGGCTTTGCCCTGCTCTCTATAAATACTTTAAAGAAGCACCCAAAAAGATTTGGGCTATTTTTTCGAGCAAAATAGTTTGCGATTAATTCTTACTTATGCGGGTAGAGTATTATAACAATGGCAGAAACCATTGAAAAATATAAAAATATATCCCATAACTCTATTAAAAAATGCACTTGAATCATATATACACAATTTATATCTTGACATTTCTTCATATACCAACTAATCTAAAAACATGACTCAAACACTAGGATTAACTTGTATTAGCGAAGAACTTAAAGAAAAAGATAAGAAGAAATATTCTTTTCGCACTATGACTCGTAAAAGATTTAATGATCTTTGTGTAAAAGAAGGCAGATATGAAACTATTAAAGAGTTGTCGATTAGGATTTTGCACAATGTTCGCGCTACTCGTTATATTATTAACCATTGTATTAGTAATAACATCTTACATTATCGTCTTAGTTCTGCTCTTTTTCCTCTTATTACTGACGAAAATACAGATGTTAATTTCGATGATCTACCCGATAAACTTTCGATACAAGAAGAATTAAAATTTGCAGGTAAAATCGCAAAAGATTTTGGAATTTCTATTGGTTCTCATCCCGACCAATTTAATGTCCTCGCTTCAAATAATCAAGACGCAGTTAATCGCACAATAAATGAATTAAATTTTCAAGCAAGTATTCTCGATATACTAGGTCTACCCCAAGACCATACTGCTCCCATGAATATTCATATTAATTACTCTCCAAAAGATGACGAGAGATTAGAAGATGTGGCAGAAAGATTTTTAAACAATCTAATGGAATGCAATCCTAATGTTTATAATCGCTTGACTATCGAGAATGAAGACAAAGGTTTCTTTAATGTAGATAATTGCATTAAATTTAGCGATCATTTATTTGAAACATTTCAAGTAAACATTCCTGTTTGCTATGACAACTTACATGACTTTTGTAACCCATCAGAAGATCGCAATGTTGCATTTCAAGCAGAGCGTTGCGCTTATACATGGGTAAACCAAGGAGATGGTGATAATAATTTTATTGCGCCTGTCTTTCATTGGTCAGAAGGCAAGCCCGAAAAGCCTCGATCTCATGCAGATTATTTTGCGCTTGGCAATGTTCCACCTATTATCGCTATCGAGCCAAATAAGGAAGCCAAGTGGGAATGCGAGGTCAAAGGCAAAGATAAAGCAATTCGTTTATTGAGAAAAAACTTGACATCAAGCAAATAACAGGTTACCTTACTATTATTATGAAAAATAGATTTGACTTAGAAGATTCGATTGGAGACATGGCTAACACATCAAGCGATATAGAAACAGTCATATATGCCATTGGGGACTGTCCTAATACCCCTAGCGAAGATGAGTTGCTAAATATGCTTATTGGGATAAAACAACTACATGAAACTCGTTATCAAAAAATGTGGCAAACATTTGAGGAATTGATTAAAAACGGAACTATCTCAAATAAAGAGTTTGACAAAGTAAAAATGCCTCCTTATGATGATGGTTCAATGAAAATGGAAGAGACAGGAGATAAATAATATGTTATTAGAATTAAAAGACGAAGTAAAATTAAAAATTATTGACGAGGCTTTAACTCACATCAAAAAAGTTGAAGCTGATCCCGATATTAAATTTGAAGATGTAGACTCATACGATGCTTGGTTTGCGTTCAACGAACTCGTTGACTTTAATGTACATGAATCTAACTTTGGGGTGCAATACAATGACGAGCCTTTTGAATGGCATTGCACCGCTTATGGGGTTGAGCTAGACGAAGACGAAACTTTTAGAATAAATACTGATATTATGAATTTTTTATTTACATACAAAGAAGGAGGGGTAGAATTTCACAATGAATGATTTAACTAAGAAAAATACTTATGTATTTAGCGTCCCTGCGACTTACTTTTATGAAGTAGACGCAGATAACGAAGCAGACGCAAGAAAGTTGTTGGAGGAAGAGGGCGGTATGGACATTATGGGTACTCTTGGAGAAATTACTCATAAAGATTATATGAATGCTACTCTTGAAGAAACTTGGCAAAGCGATTAAATGAAATATTTTATTCTTTTATCTTTTATCGTAGTGGGATGCGGAACAACTGAGGTTGCCCAACCTCATTTGCATAATTATCCATATATGGATGACTGCCCATCTATGGAGGCGAGGTCTATTGATAATAAATCAAAATTAAAAGCGCAAGCGAAATCTTTAAATATGCGCTATGTAGACTATCTTCACTTTTTATCCAACGGCATGAAACCCGAATCAACCAATGTCACTTTAGGCGCTAAAGAATGAGGGATATTATTTGTATAATTGTTATCGCAACAAACATCATAATTATCTTTAGTTTAATTTTGTTTGCTTTACTTTAATAGTGTATTTATTTATGTGCAATTTATTATTGAAGTTCTTCTTGTTTTGTCGATTACCATACTCATGGTGTATGGTTTGTATAAATTTTAATTTTTCTGTTGACAGGGGCGATAAAGTCGTCTAATGTAAAGGTATTATGAGCGGAGAACAATTATCAGTAAGTTTTAGAAGAACCTCAATGACTTCAAAGTCAAACGATGAACTCCTTAGAGAGTTTCAAAAGATCGTTTATGCGAGTCGTGTGACTACCCATATGAAATGGTATGGGGAAGCCTATAGCGTTGACATGGTAGAGCATGGTGACGAAGAGTTGCAAAAGTGGCAACAAGAATCTGTCGCCATCAAGGATACCTTTCAATTCACTATTAGCGTTTATGACTCTTGGTATAAAGATTCAGACTTATACGAATCACATAAGAGAGACGATAGTTTTGTTACTCTTGCAAATGAATTTGCGAAGGATAATTGGTTAATGTATTTTTCAGAAGGCTTTCCTGCTGAATGGGTAGAGACAGAAACTATTGATGGAAAAGAATGTTGGAATCATTTTAATGTCAAACCCGATGATAAAAACATTGACAAGATATGCAAAATATACCATAATTATGGACAATTAATGGTTAGAGCGGAACACTTTGGTCAAACCGAGGGCATGAAGAGTTCTTATTGGGAACAAGCAAGAGAAAGTATCAAATCAATAATGGAGAAAAAAGAATATGCAAAATGATATAGTAGCAAGCGAAGATATGTCGATTCAACTCAAGGGAGATAGTGGGGAAGATTTCGTGCTTACAGGTAGAACCGCTTGGCTTGACATAGAAGGATACACCTTACATATAAACAATCACGATGATCGTCTTTCGGTTTATCTTTATAAGGTCAACCATGAAGCTGAAGATGAACTAGAAGGATTTAATTACAAGAAATGAACATAGATAATTCACCAATGCATAAATACATTTTAATTGACACAAATTTAAAACCATGTTATGCTAAGATGCATACGGCAGAATTAAGCGAAAAAGAAGCAAAGGTTAAAAATTATGCCTATACAATAAATAAAGCTAAAAAGAAATATGTACTTAATAAGGATTGGAAATGAGCGCAAAAGATAGTCACCTAACAATCAGAGAAGATTTATTTGAGGATAACCTCGCAGTTCCTGTTCACTTCCTTGATGTCAAAAAAGATGAGTGGATTGAAGACTCAGATACTTTAGATATAGAATGCGTATTCTCTACTAATGGAGAAGAGTTAAATAGCGATGGATATAATACTATTGTCGAGGTGACCGAGCCTAGACTTGGTTGGAAAAAAAGAGTAGGTTATGTTCACTCGATAGACTTTGATTGGAATTAAAAAATCTCACAATAAAAAATTATGAAATACTTAGAAAATTTAGTTGATAGATACGCCCACATGAAGCGCTTTGCATTTGACGATTTTGCCAAATTAACTTTGCGAGTATATTGTTTTATTGTCTTTTCTTGTTTGCTTTTTTATTTTGCTAGTTAGTGGCTTTTATATCTTATATTATAATTGATTGGAATAGACCTCCTCATTATCAAAATCTAAAAATTTTTAGATTAACTAAATGGGAGGCATTAAATTTTAATAAAAAACTATCTATGAACGGAGAGACAAAAAAATATGTAAGGTTAGAGCTTGGGTCAACCTTGAGAAATTTAAAAGAAAAAAATTAATTATGAAAAAAATATTTGGAGATTTTGATATTATGGTGAAACAATGTTTGATGTTTTTTGTTGTCGCTCTTTTAGCTTTATTGTTTTTTGGATGCAATAATAAAGTTGCTACATCTGAAATTATTTATTATCAAGCGTATGATGGGAAGTGGAATGACCCTACAATCAATCCTATTTTTCTCACGAAAGCGGAGGCACAAGAATATGCTGATCGTAATAATATTGGTAGCCAATTATCTAAAGATACTAGTCATCAATATATTGTACGAGAGATTAATTATCGTTATGAAATTCGCCAAGTAAATGATTGGATGGATGAAATTTTGCACACTACGAATTGCAAAGAAGATGGGGTCAAATATGTTGAACAATTTATGTCTGCGCATGAAGATTTATTTATGTATGATTTAAAGACAGGAGACTTAGTTATTAATAGTACCCCATGAGAATTCGTGCAATTTTTTGTTGCATTTATTTTAGCATAATGCCTTGGTGGATATACGAAAATAAGAAGCATTATAGAAGAACTTATTGGAAGCATATTAAATTAAACTTTATTCAAATAAAAGTTTGGCTATTAAAAAAAGAAACACAAGAAGATATAGATTTTGAAGAAGAAGTTAACCCGACTTGGAAAAAAGTTATATCAAATACAATACGATGAAAACATTAGCAAGTAGACTACTTTACTATATGGGACATTTAGTTAGTGTCTTTTTGTATTGCGATTACCTTGCGTTCCTTTATCCTGTTTATAAAAAGTTGATGATTTGGAGTTCTGATCTTGACAAAGATGGAAAAGTATGGGATACTATTAATAAATGAACGCTAAAGAAATACTTAGAAGATGCGGATACGAACATGGTAAAGACCAAGTCGTTATTGAGCGCTTGAACTCAAAAGCTAGAAACGAACGCAAGCCTAAATCATTTGGAATGTTTGTCATGCACAAGCAAGACACAGGCAACCCCATAGTCAAACGCAATTCACCTGACATAGATTTACTAGAATCACCCGACTATGTTCAATCTTCATTCATGGCAATCCACAAGGATTACCGAGGAATACCCTATGTATATCAACGAGATTGTGAACTTAATACTAATACTAGTTTACATGACACTAAATATTACTAAATAAAAAAACAATGATTAATTGGATTAAAGTCGCAGATGAAATCCCCGAAGAAGGCAGAAGGTTGCTTTACTTTTTTGAAGGTACAGGAGTGTGGACAGGTTTTTACTATGGTAGGGATGAAGATTACCCTTGCTCAAATGACCATGTATTCGGTAGCAACGCAGGGTTCTTGACAGGAGATGTCACTCATTATTGCTATATTGATTACCCCGAAGGTGAAGATTCAGAATGGAGAGTTGATGCAGATAGAGAATTTTTTGAAGAAACTAAAAAAGAAATCTTCAAACTTAAAGAACCTATTGGATAATGAAAACTTTACATAATACTAAAAATTGCAATTACAGAAAATTCTTGCACATTAAATTAAAGCACGGCAAAATAAGTGGTAAGTTTTATAAGTTTCTTTGCAGAAATTTTCCTTATCGAATTACCTCAAGAAAAGTAATGACTTGTGTTAATCAAATTCTTAATGGCACAATGACCGAAGATAAAGCTATTACTTCTTTGAAAAAAGAAGAAAACGAACTTAGGCGACAAAAAGAAATGATGCAATCAAATATAGAGTGCAGAAAGAAGATAGGTTGGAAGCAAATAAATTAAAATGAATAAATTTTTTAATTGGTTAGCCACAACTTTTATTTGTGTTTGTGTACTTTTTTATTGCATTGTGGGTGAATTTGTATTACTATTTAGTGATGACAACGACTAAGTTTTTATTTCTTATTTTTTTTATGATGGGTTGTAACTCATCTAATTTGAAATGCCATGTCCACAAATGCAATGGGGATGAAATTTGTAGAGGAGAATGTAAACAAAATTGCAAACCTTGTAAATGCGATGAATAATAAAGTATACGAAATGTTAAAAGCTTCCGCTCAAGCGGATATTACTAAAGCCAAGTTAAGTCTTGATTTATTGGGCAACAATGCCGTGGGTATTGGCGATCACTCAACTGAAGACTTTTACAAGAATGCAGAGGAAGCATTAGCTTTACTTGCTGACGCAAACGACAGGTTAGAAACTTTAGAAAAGTTTTTGCAAGAAAGTGTGGATGAAAAAAATCCTGTTTTTGTAACTCGTCCAAAATATGCTAAAGGCGTAAGTATATAAATAACAATGAAGGAAATAATACTTACCATTTTAAATGACATATCTAAAGAATGTGGTCGTTCTGAAGATTGCCAAATTAATTTTAGTGCAGAATCTGCGCGATTAATGATTGCAGAAAGACTAGAAGAGCATCTAAATAAACATTTTTCTAATACAGTAGAGGAGATGTTTTGCGCTCCTACCGAAGACCGCACCAATGAAAATGAATGTTGTGGTGGAGGTTGTCATGGAGAATAAAGATTTTTCTAGTGAAGATATAATTCAAGCTACTGAAGCTATTTCTATATTAATAAATGATTGCTTGGGCAACCTAAGCGAAGATCAATTACTAGAAATAAAAGAAAGCCATAGACTTTTACTAGAGCAACAAATTTTTTGGACTATTCAAGAGAATTACGATAGATTTCTTTATGAATTAAGAGCTTATGGTAATTGGTTGTGCGATTACATCGCTGATGCAGAAAGAAAACTTTGGGAATAAAATTTCTTGACATCTTTATCTAATTGCTCTATTGTTATTGGCATGAGTGAAAAAGATATTATAAAAGAATTGAGAGAAGACCGAAGAAAGCGACTTGAGGAATTAAAAGAAACTATTGCAGAACATAACCCCGAAGCATTATTTGCAGATGGTTTTGACAATGCAATGCTTGGTTATTCTACTGATTGTAGAGTAATTTATTCAGTTGATCAAATTGTGGCAACTCTTGTCGAAAGAGATGGCATGACTCCCGATGAAGCGATAGAGTTTTTCAATTTTAATATTGAGTGCGCTTATCTAGGAGAGTATACTCCAATCTATATGTACGAGGAATAAATTATGAATAATCCATTACTTGAAGAAATAGTTTGGTCTAAAGGTAGAACCAAAGCAGAATTAGCGAAGCAAACCACTTGGTCTAGCTCAAAAGATTGGAGTGGGCTTAGTGGATTAAAAATTTTGTGCTTTGGGCATAATACTAATGTTGGTATTACTGCAATTACTAGCCAAGGAGTGAGCCACAATAAATATTTGCAGATTCCTGTTGACAAGATCGAGGAGGTATGCAATAGTCTTATGCAAGCAAAGAAACTAATGGAGAGCAATAATGAAAACTAAAAAATACGAGGTAGAAATAGCAGGTACGACTTGTCGCACTTATTATATTACTGCTGAATCAGCAGAGAAAGCGGAAGAAATAGCTTGGGAAGAAATGGATACCGATTGGGAGATTCCTTCCGCATGGAAACAAAATTCTCAACTTAGTTATATAGAAGAGGTGGAGGAAGAAGACGAAGAAGACTCAATGGAGTTAAAAGCATGAAATATCAAGTAGGAGTTACAATTTATAATAGTTTTGAAGTCGAAGCTGATTCGGAAGAAGAGGCAGAGGAAAAAGTTAGAGAATTAAGTATCGAATCGACACTTAGAGATTCTGACTTTAATATTACTTATGTTGATGAAATAAAAGAATATAAAACATATATTGATTCAAATAACACAATTAGAGCAGATTGCGGTTGCACCGAAGCTAATGTTTTAGATGACAATCATAATGAATGTAATAAAAAAGCATTGGAGGGTCTTAAAAACGAGGAAGAAGAGATGAATGAACTTAAAGGTGCTATCCTCCAAATGAAAGACTTAGAAGCAGAGTTGGAGTCTATACGGCTAAGAGAACCCGATGAATACAAATATATTGCCGATTTAGAAAGTACAATAAATAAATTATATAAAAAAATAGATAAATTAAATGAGAACAACTAACAAACAATTAAGAGACGATGATGATCAACCCGATTTTGACACCATGCGTTACGACCTTGCGGAAAGAGAAGCAATGAATATAGGAGTTTCTCAAATAATTGAAATCCTTTTGAATGGGTTTGAAGGTCTTGATAATGTACCCGATATTGAAATCCGTGACGAATGGGAACAAATTTTCGGAAAAGATGTTGACAACTCCTAATAATTAATACATACTCATAAAATGAACTTAGAAAAAGCGTTTGAATTAGTCTTAAACGAAGCAGAAACTTCTGCTCTTGGAGAATGTTCCTCAGAAGGTAACGAAGTCCTAGAGGCAGTAGAATTGCTTCAAAATTTTTATGAACAATATGGTCATCAATTTCAAAACTTTGAGGTGGAAGCATGAAATTAACTAAATACCAAAAAGCTAGATTACTTGAGCATGAATGGGACATCATACAAACCGAAGATGATCAAAATTGCTCTTGGATTTCCATTGAACCCGAAGATGGAGAGGTATACCAAGTAGCGCTTGATGTTTTTCGCTTGACAGACACAGGAAAAGAAATTAAGCTACTCGTAGTTGGAACACAAAACGAAGAGGATTAAATAATGAATTTTTCAGACGCAATATATTTAGTAGTCAGAAAAGCAGAGAATTGCGCTTTAAGGTCTGATGATGCAAAAAGTCTTGAAGCTTGCGAAGTTGTCAAGCAATTTGTTAGGCACTTACCCAATTCATTTGAGAATGATGAGACTCCAAATATGCAAAAACTTGGAGAGTATACTGATTTTTGTGATGACAAAGAAAAGATGAAAGACTTCGACAAATTAAGTAAACAAGAATTTTTAGATAGTTATTCTTACATCGTTGAAGAGGAATACAACCTTACTAGAAATAAAGAAATATATAAAAGAGATTTTCCTCATGGATAATATAAATATATATCTTACTGAATTAGTGGCGCAAAAGAAACTTTCTCATAGGGAGGCAGAGTTTTTTCTTGACTATGCCTACGATTTAGTATTGAATAATTTCAACGATGAGGAAATTGAGCCTATCATCACTAAAGAAGTAACAAAACATATAGAAAGATAATAAAATGAGAAATTATTTTGAAACACAAAGAATTAATTGGGTAAAATACAACCCAACTAACATTATTTTTAAGAGTAATAATCTTGTAAAGAAATTACTTCCACAAGAAAATGCGTTAAGTTATAAGAGTAAGACTGATCGAGACAATCAAATGTGTAAAAATATGGGGGGTACGAAGTATTCTAATGGTAATAATACTTGGTATAGTCAAGACACTTATAAAAGTGTTCATGTACATCTTAAAAATTTAAAGTCTGAATTTCCAACTGCTGATCTTGAATTTATTGATCGTACTCCTCGTACCGATAGTGCAGGAGAGCATATTCCTAGCGTAAATGCTTTGGTTTACATCACTTCTTTTCATAGGGGATGGGATTGGGTAAAATGCCCAAATACAGGCGACTATTCAAAGGTTTCTAAGCAAAATGTTTGTGGTGTTGACGAGGGTTACTACATTGCTTATGGAGGTCAAGGAGAGGATAATGGCATGAAGTTCCATGAGTTCAGAGAATTGCTTGATATTTCCGAAGCAGTTAAAAACTTTCTTGTTGAACTTGTAGTTCCATTTAAAAATGGTACGCTTGTGCAAGACCATTTGTTAGTAGCATGAGGGAAGATATTTCACTAGAAGAAATAACCTTGCAAGGAATTATCAGTTCTTGTGAGAATTTGCTTGACGATCTTGAGCAAGGTGCTAGTATTGAAGATAAAAATATGCAAGATTTAATTTACGCAGATAATGTTATCATGGATATTCAACAAAGAGTCGCAAAAGAATTAAACCCATCTAATCAGTAATAAAAATATGAATAATAGTAATGAAGAATTAAACGCGATAAGTGGTGTTTTTGAAAAGCTTAACCAAGTAAAAGCTCAACTTGAACATGAATTAGGAAAACCTGTTTCTTATAGAGAAACTATGGAAGAGATGGGCTTGCCTCCAAAATTAATTGATGATTTAGAAAAAGCTATAGAGATGCATAATAGTAACCAATTAGGTGAATGAAAATTAAAAAAGTATGTCGCATGATGAATACAATAGCGGAATAAGAAGGGGTTACAATAGTGCCTTACGCATTCTCAGAGAATTTGACATGAAAGTATTTGACTTGAGAGAGAAGGATGATATATATAATGTAGGTAAATCAAATTTATATAATATCCAAAAAGATTTAATCCATGAAATATATGGAGCAATTAAAAAAGACAAAGAAGAATGTACCGATGACCAATTTAGTTAATTTCACAAAAAGATTGTTTCGTTTATTTCGAGTAAGATCAAGAGACGAGTTTAAGAAACTTGTCCGTAAAGAAGAGTCTAAATTATCTCAAACTCAAATAGACGAATTAATTGAATTAAATAAAGATATATTAGTTCGCATTGGAGACGATGTAGACTATGATGGCATGGGCAATTACGGAAGATTTCCACCTATTAAAAAAGATAAGAAAAACTCTTGACATAATTTAATTCTTAGTCTAGTGTTTTAACCATGAACACAAATGACGCAGAAGCACTCGCCCTACTTCACATGGATGAACATGGGCTTTTCGACAATCTTTGGCATTTTGATTTTGAGGCTTGCAAAAGAAGTCTAGGGAGATGCAATTACAATCTCAAAAAGATAACTCTATCAAAATGGTATGTAGAACTAAACGAAGAGGATGATGTTGAGGATACTATCTTACATGAGATTGCTCATGCCTTATCCTTTCTTCGTTACGGAACTAAGGGTAAAGGTCATGGTGGACTTTGGAAGAAGGTATGCAGGGAAATCGGAGCAAGACCCGAAAGACTTCATAAAGGCATCTTAGAGTACCCCGACAATCATTATAAGTATGTAGATACTTGCGGTTGTGACATTACCTATAAAAGACATCGTATAAGAAAAGGCGCAAAATATCGTTGCCCTAAATGTAAAGAACCTCTTTTTAATTCCACAAGAAAAAAAGAATGGTTATCTTCTATGAGAAGTGCTGATGCTCTTTTGAAAGATATTTTAGAATGCGCTTGACATTAACTAAAACTTAAACTAGGATTTAATCATTATGAAAAAAGGACACTATATATGGAATCGAGTAGAGAGAGTTGACAAAAAGAATCTTCCTCATGTGGTAGTAAATGCTTTCAATAAATGGCAATCTCAAGAATCTAGACATTTAGAATATTTATCAGAAGATAAAAAAAGAAGAGTTATATACAACATCAACAAGCAAAAAAAACAAATGAAAGAAAACCTTTATTTTTTAGGTTATCAAGTAAATTAATTAAGGAGAAAATATTATGGGATTAGATATGTACGCATACGCAGTTGTCCAAGGTGGAGGGCAAGATGGAGAAGAAGAATCACTTGCCGATTGGCGCAAGCATAATCGTTTGCATGGTTGGATGGAAGAACTTTGGGAAGAAAAAGGCAGACCATACCAAGGCAATCTTGATGATGTTGAAAATGGATTCGGTAGCAGTTTTAATTGTGTTCCTGTTGAGCTTACTTTGGAAGACTTAAATCAACTAGAAACAGACATCAATGAAAAGGTTTTACCCGAAACAGGTGGATTCTTTTTTGGGGGTGATTCCTTTGATTGGGAAGATGATGATGGGAATAAGCCCAAGGAGGGAGATTACTATTACAAGAAGACTGATTTGCAATTCATTGAAGATGCTCGCAAAGCAATTAGCGAAGGAAAAAAAGTTTATTATAATAGTTGGTGGTAAAAAAAGTGTTGACAAATACGGAAAAACAAATTAATGTCCCCTTTATGAATACAACAGAAGCATTCCTAGCAAGTATAAACGATTCAATCGCAAACGCAGAGAAGATAGCAAACTCGATCCCAAAGAAGGGTCTTAATGTCTATCTTGACAAGTCAACTATGGTTATGCAAACCTTTAGTGATCCTAGTGCATTTGAGTTTGCCAAGCAAGCAACTGCTCGCAAAGGTCAATCAAGCATTCTTAGAATGCAAATGGATGGAGCAGGTAGAAGACAAGCAAAAGCATTATGAAAAGACCTATATACGATGGCACAAACGAAGATGAGTGCGAATATTACGACAATGTAATCATGGAATTACCAACATACGAAGAATTTACCAAGAATATGTCCTTGACAGATCAAATAAAATTCCATTATGATGTTGACCTAGACAACTTCACAGGTGATCCTTGGGAAATTGTTGGAGAGATTGCAGATAATTGCCCAAATTGGTTAAACGAATTTCGTAAAGAATTTGAAGAAAATTTAAGAGAGAGAGAATACATACGATGAAAACAAATCAAGTAAATAAAGTTTGGACTAAAAGCCCACAAGAAATGCTTGACTATATTATAGCGGTAGATAAGGAAATGGAGGTAGAAAATAACCATTATTCTCCTGCGTTTTATATAGGCAAGGACATTTCTTATATTCGTGAGGTTTACGAAGAATATGTGGGGCTTGAATCATTGACTGAAAACGAGCAAATACAGAATGGATATTATAAATTGGAGATAGCATAATGGAAAACCAAATAGAAGCAATAGTTTACCACAAAGATCAAATGTCTCTCGATTTTAATTGGGAAGAAATTGATGATGAATTAATCCAAAGAGAGGCAACAATTTCCGTAGCAAATGGAGAGTATGAAGATTGGGATCATGCTTATGAATCTCATTGGGAAATGTGGGAAAGTGGAGATTTAGTGTTGACAGAATCATATTAATATACTAGAGTACGAACATGAATATAAATCACATATACGAAGACGATACTATCGAAGAAAAATTTTACTACGATAATTTTACAGGTACTTACTTTCTCCATGATGAGGAGTGGGAAGAACCTATGGAGTTTACCGAAGACGAATTAATTCAAGAAGGAATTTATATCAATGAGTTCAACCAAAGAGTATAATATTTCTTTAGGATTAACTGACGAAGAAATTTCTGATCTTAAAGAGGGTCAACCTGTTAGTTTTATTTTTACTGACGAAGATTTTCCTAAGATTAATGTCACAATAGAACACAAGGAAGATGATTTGCCTTTAGACGATTATATGAAATTAAGTGTTGACAATACTCAAGAACAAGTTTAGTCTTATTAAATCATGCAAAGAAAATACAAAACAACTGAACTTACTTTTGAAATCCCTCTTGAGGGGTCAGACAATTACAGAATGAACGAGTGCGTAGAGCAAATTGCTCAAATCATTGACCAATACTTTGGCACTACAATCGAAGATGTTACTAGAATCAACGACTTAGTTGACCAAGAAATTGTTGCGAGTTGGAGAGAAGAAAGAAGTTTTAACCAAGCAGAGGCTAATGGAGGAAGTAAATAATGGAATATACAGATGATAATGTAGAGTTAGTTGCACAAAAAATTGTTGACGATATGGATTTAGATGATCTTATGTCCTATGTCTATGATAACCTTTGTGCCATCATGAATAAAGATGAAGAACTATTTAATGTAAATGTAGAACATTTTGATTTAGATTAATTATGAATAAAAAGCAACAAGCAATGACTAATCAAGTAGCACTTAGAGTACATGAGTTGGAGAACGCAACAACTTTCAAAGAAATTTTTGATGTTTATATTGATGCGTTGTCTGCTCCCAAATATGATGACGAGGGTTATTTAAATCTTAGTTATGAGAAAAATTTAGCAAAAGATTCGCTTGACACTCTCGCAACTTTCCTAGATAATAGTCCCTTGAGCGTAGAAAAATGGGGAGAGATGGATAGAGCAAAACACGGAGTAGAAGATTAATCTTGACAGGATCATATTAATAGAATAGGATTTAATAATGAAAGAAATTATAGGAGATGACTATCCCACTTACGAGGATTCAGTAAATATGACGCTTGCAGAACAAGAACGAGAGGTTTCTAATAGCAATTTAGCAAGATTGTTGCAAGAAAACCATGATCTTCGTAAGGAGGCTGAGTCTAAGTCCATTCTTTTGAGCAAAGCGTTGCATCGACTCGCTTGTATCGAAACGGATATTGAAATTATTGCAAGGCATATCGAGAATAATTGTAACGCAATTTTCGATAAGCCAAGTCTCAATAAGGATGGAAGTGTTTTTGCTGACCAAGCATGGCACAATATTAGCAACATAGAAATTGCTTGCGATTTAACTGATGATGCGCCATTAGAATGGGGAAGTAAAAAAAAGGTTGACATATCTAAAAACATCCTTTAGTCTTAAAACATAATTTAAATCACACACATCTAACACACATAGAAAAATGATAATTACAGAAAACAAATCCAAGCAAGTTGTACGCTCACATGATTTTGAAGAGGTCAACTGCACTATTGACGCTGAAGATATGCGCTATGTTGCATCTCTTTTGCGCAACAACTACTCTAATACTCGTCTTGCAGTCGTAAGAGAGGTTAGCGCCAATGCGCTTGACGCAAACCTTGAAGCAGGTTCTGATCGTCCTATCGAGATTAAGTTACCTACTACCATGAATCCAACCTTTTCGGTTCGTGACTTTGGTGGAGGATTAAGTCAAGACGAAGTCTTTCATCTTTATTCAAAGTATGGTAAGTCAACCAAGAGAACAAGCAATAATTATATCGGTGCTTTTGGTATTGGTAAGTTTGCTCCACTTTCTTATGGTGAAAACTTTACTTGCGTTTCTTATAACGGAGGCAAGAAGACTTCTTACAATATTTTTGTTGATGAATCTGACGATACTAAGATCGTAAAGTTGCATGAAGAACCTTCTACCGAACCAAGTGGTTTGAGTATTGAAGTTGCAATCGCAGATGATGATAAGGATGAGTTTAGAGAAGTCGTTCAAAAATTCTTTCAATTCTTCTCTGATGACGAGATGCCAAAGTTTCTTGGAGTAGAAGACGATTTCATTACAAAACGAGAAAAAGTTCTTGAGAGTAATGATGACTCATGGTTTGTTCTTGAAGAGGGTGCTAGAAATTACTACTCACGAAATGAATCTCATGTTATTATGGGTAGAGTTGCTTACCCTCTTGATAGCAACGCAATTAAGGTAGAAAATTTTGTAGACAATTCTGATTCTTCTACTCAAAGCATTTTGAATCAACTTTTGGGTATGGAAGGTTTTTACCTTCGTGTTCCTCTTGGTTCTGTAAAATTGCATCACAGTCGTGAATCTTTAGAGTATAACAAATCTACTCAAAAGAAAATTGTTTCAAGTCTTTTAGTTGCAGTCAAGGGAATCCAAGAGATTGCAAAAGAAAAACTTGCCGATTCTTCCGATCTTTGGGAAGCAAAGCGTAATTATGCAAAAATCGTCAATGCTATGCCTTATGGTATTCGTAACATTTTTGAAAATGCATTTGAGTGGCAAGGCATTAAGATAACTTCACCACATTTTCAGCGTGATTATCAATTACAAGATGATTTGATTATCACTCATTCTTGGAAAGAAAAAGATACTGACTCTCGTAATGGATTCAAGATTCGTTCGCAAAAAGCAAATCGAGCAATGTGTCAAGATAATTATTTATTCTTACTCCAAGACTTGGAATCTTCACATGGAAACAATCTTAGGGTTCGCACTCTTATGAATGAAGATGATGACCTCAATGGAGTTTACATTATTCACGCAAAGAATAACTCTGCGCAATCTGAGCTTGACAACGAATGGGAATTAGGCAAGGTCGATAAGAAGCATATTAGATATACTTCTAATGTCGATAAGGAAAAGCCTAACAGATCGGGTGTTCGCAAAGCTAACGGAAGCAGGGCAAACATCCCTCTTTTTATGTTGAAGCAAGACAAAGGTCACTCTTACCGCAATGCAGATTATTGGGAAGATGTCAAGGAAAACCTTGATGATATTGATGTAGATGAATCCGACAAGGCTATTGATGGAAAATTTGTTTACATTCCAATTAAGTCTTATAAGCCTAGTGGATTAAAGGGATGGGATTTAGATAATGTCTACAATAAGACTTTACAAATCAATCGATTCTTAGAAGACAAGAAATTGAATCTATTTGGGGTTCGTGCAGGAGATGTAAAAAAGCTTGACAAAGAAAATTGGGTAAGCTTTGAGCAATTTTATATTGACTTTGGTAAGAAATTACTCAAGAAAAATAAGGATAAGGCTAATAATGTTCATGTTTACCAAAAAATTAAAGACATGATTTACTCAAGTTCTGAGATGAATAATTTGAGCAGAAATTTAGGTACTCTTCTTCAAAATAATAAATTTAAGGTTGACTCTGACCACAAAATAGGTCAAGCAAAGAAGTTATGGACGCTTGCAATGGGTGATGTAGATAATCAAATCCTTTGCCTTTACCATGAAATCAGCAAAGATGATCCAAAATGGTTGGAAGAAAATCTTAATGAAGTTATATCTGAAGATGACTTCAAGGATTTGATTTTTGGAGTTGAAGTAAAATACCCTTTACTTAAAAACATTGGAGAGCAAATCGGTACATGGACTGATTTGAGCGAAGATAACTTCAATGAAAATATTAACCAATACATTTCTATGTGTGATAGGGTTGGGGATGAATAATCCCCTTCCCTTGATTTTCAAAAAAACAGTTGACAATATCAATTCTAACCTCTATACTTATCTTATATTAATCATTAAGAAAGAAACTTAAACAAACAGAAAAAGACATATTATGAAAAAAGTACCTTATACATTCAGCGAAAATTCGCTCACTATCTTTTGGGAAGGCAAGCCTTATACTCTTCGCAAGGATCATGTTAATTTTGAACTTGCCAAGCAAGCCATTTTCGAGGCTCGATACGAAGACCTTGGAGATTTGCTTGACATTGCGAAAGCAGTTGAAGATTTCGTAGAAGGAGAAATCGAAGTCAAAGACGAAGTTGTTTATTACAAGAATCATCGTTTGCATGGAGTTGTAGTAGATAAGTTGCTTGAAATGCTTCGTGCAGGAATGACTGATTCTGCTCCTCTTACCAACTTTATTACTCGTTTGCAATCGAATCCTTCTGCAAACTCAGTAAATGAACTTTATTCTTTCTTGAGTTATAAGTCATTACCAACAACTCCCGAAGGCAAAGTTTTGGGTTACAAAGGAGTTAAGGACGATTTTTATTCAAGTACAGGTAATGCTGATACGATTGTTGTTCAAGGTAAGACAAACGAATCTCATCAAATTTTGAATGAAGTTGGCGCAACCATTGAAGTTTCTCGCAGATGTGTAGACGATAACAAGGACAATCATTGTTCTTTTGGTCTTCATGTCGGTTCGTATGATTATGCGAATGGTTGGGCAGGAGAAACAGGACGCTTGCTTGTAGTTGAATTTGATCCCGAAGATGCGGTATCAGTTCCTACTGATTGCGATTTTCAAAAATTAAGGGTTTCTAAGTATAGAGTGGTAGAAGACATTACCGATACTCGAAAAGAGTACGACAAGCCTGTCTACGAGGCTAATAAGCCTATCTATGACTCCGATGATGACTCTGATTGGGGAGATGATGGCTATTACGATATGGATCAAACTGATTCAGATGATTTATCAGATGGTAATTGGGAAAAAGTTGATGAGCAAGGCTTAGAAGAAGTAACTGATGAAGAAAAAGAAGAGTTTAATAATTTGCCCGAAAATCAAATGCTCAATTTAACTATCAGAAATTATGTTGAGAATAAACTTGAGAAAGGTGAAAGGGTAACGATTAATCATGTAAATTCTCTTAAAGCTTGCAGGGATTATGGCTTGCGTTGTTCTCATGTTCTTCTTCGACTTAAAAGGATGAACTTTCTAATAGAGGATGACTCCGACAAGACCATGAGTTCTCTTGAGATTGTGGGGCAAGAACCTCCTTTCTGATTGATTATGTCTGACGAAATAATTGAAGAAAAATATGTTTACATTAAGATAGGAGACGAACCTATCGAAGAAAACAACCTCATTGCTTCTCCTGTTCTTATGTCAACAGGGGAGGCAAATTTCGTTAATGAATTCTTAAAGAAGACTGATTCAGAATTTATATACAAGATAATAGAGCAATAAGCACTTGACAATATCTAATAAATCTCATACAATAATAAAATAATTGGGGTAAATAATGTTAGATTGTCAAACAGAAAAAGGTAAAGTATATATTTCTCACGAAAATTGGACTGCTGATTGGATCGAAGATCGAGCCAAAGGAAAGACCAAGCTTCACGAATTTAATGAATTAACTTCAAGAGGAGATCGATTAGCGTGTTCTATTTCGGGGGTCAAACAAGCTTTACTTGAAATAAAATCACGAAATATGACATTGAACCAACTTAATAATTGGGGTAATGAATATCTAATAAGTGAAGGCAAAATTAATGCTTGTCAAAGACTTTCAGTAAAATATAAAATTCCTTTCTTTGTTTTTGTTAATCTAATTGATGATAAATATATCCTCAGATTAAAAGTTTTAAACAACAAGGGAGAGTTCGTTATTCCATATCGAATCGAGTACGATAAGGAAACGCAATCCACTTGTAATGGAGGCACTAAGTTCGATAATGTTTATATGTTGAAAGTATCCCCCGAAAGTATAATTACCAAATAATTCATAAACAAATTTACAATAGACATTATATACATAAATACATTAGGATATATAAGAGTATACATAAAGAATAATATAACTGTAAATAATAAAGATTTAAGGGGCAAAGCATGATAAACATACATAAATACTATAATAGATATACTAAAAATATAAATAATGTATTTGGTTTAAATGGGTGTTATGTATCCACCGCTTTTTAATTATATAAAATATATATACTAATTAAAATATTGGCACAAATAGATAGACAAGGAAAAAAGGGGAATAAAAATGAAATCAATAATCAAAATAATAATAAGAATAATATTGTCGCCCCGATTAATTAAACATAAATTTTTTAATAATAAAAATAAGATAAATACAAATAATATATTATCAAATAAAAAATCAGAAAAAGCGGAAAGAAACAAATACGGATTTCCATGCTATAGCAAAGTAAAGAAGATGCTTAAATAATATAATTAATTCAAATAAATAAATACATAAATAATTTTAGGTTTCTTTCTTGACCTATATAAGAATGTTTTTACTAGGGTTCATTACTTAAAAGAAAGGAGTTTCAAAACCCTAGCTTTTCATTACTTAAAAGAAAGTTAGGACAAAAAAACATTTGGTACTTCACGCCAAATAAAACAAGATAGTTTTAGGTGTTTCTATCCTTAAAAGTGAAGTGATGCCAAAAACGCCCATTTTTTTAACCTCGCCCAAATAATAAGTATATATTTTTTATACAATAATTTTTCGGGGGCTTTGAGCTTTTTACTTGACTTTCCACGCTTTTTCAAGTATTCTCAAATAATGACAAACAAAGACGAGAGCGTTGAGTTCATGGAATTTCACCTAGAAGATAGCTTTCATCACATCATGGACGACCTAATAATTCAACAAATGTATTGGCTCGATTATTCTGACCATGCAAGGGCGGTAGCAATCATGTATGATCCACTCTTACCCGAAGACCAAGATAATAATTTAATATGTTTATTTCCCCCATTTCAACCATCTGCTTCTTGATGGACACAAGATAGTTTTTTTGTTTTCTATACTTTAAAGAAGCTCTCTACAAAAAACAAATCATTTAAATTCAAATAATTAATTATGTAAATAAACTAAATATATTAACACAAGGTTTCTTAATAGCCTACAAAGATAGTTTTTATATTTTCTATACTTAAAGTATTAAGTCTTTACAAAAAATATATTATATTTCCTTCTTAATTGGGTAACATAAAATAGTTTAAGGTTTCTATATTTTAAATTAAGTCGCTACAAAAACCTACCCACTCATTTGGGTTATAGATAGTTTTGGGTTTCTATCCTTTAAATGTGAAGAAACAAAAGCCCACTTTTTTAAGGCTTGACAAATAACAACATATATACTAAATTATAAACATGACATTAGCAAAAGAACTAAACGAAAAGTTAGATGAGATAATTGATATGCGCAAAGAGCTTGCTCGCATGAGTGCCGAGCTAGATGATGATGCTACCCTAACAAATATACAAACAGGAGAGCCACAAACAAAAGCAGACGCTATTGAATTAATAGAAGACTTAATAAAAGATATATATAAGCAAATAAACCAAATAAGTAATAATGGAAATAATGTAACTGATATATTTACAAATAAGTTTTATGTAAATGACTTTATGCAAGATAGGGAGATAGTAAATGCAAATAAAGAAAAAGCAAATAAAGAAGCCCCAAATAACTCAATTAAAAATAGAGATGAATATACTTTAAAGGAATTACATGATAAACTATATCCTAATGATCCTTTATATTAATTCTTTAATATTTTTTTATAAATAATTTCGCGCTCTTTATCTGTCATAGTATCATACTTTTGATTCATTAAGCCCTTTAACTTTAGTATTCTTTTATAAGTAGTACCATGAACATTATATCCAATAAGGGATTGCGAAACACAATCAACCAAATAATTAACAACAATTTCTTTAAGCATTAATTCCCTATCTCTTTGGGTCATGCAGTCATATTGCTCTTGACCTTTATGCTTTGCTTTTATGGAATTAATAATTACAAATAAACCATCTTTATAATTAATATGAGCCAAATAATTAAGTACGATTTTCCTTTCAGTATAATTCATGAGATTTAATTACACTAAATAATTTATATATTTATTAGGGGGCATAGAGTTTAGAGATGATCTAGAACATGAGGTTTTCTTTCTGTTGTCCTCATCATTGAACACCCCTAATTATTTTTACTTGCTTGAAATAAAAGATAGTTTTAATAAGTTTTCTATTCTTAAAGCAAGTTTAGTCAAAAAACTTAAATTCTTTATTGACATAACTTAGATAATCCCTTAATGTATAAGCATAATCATTATTAACCACATATAGAAAAACATTATGAGCATAGCAAGTAACGCAAGAGCAAGCCAAGTAGCACGAAACATTAACAAAGGAGCATACATTGGTATGGCAAGGTTCGCAGGATACAACGAAGCGACCGAAGGAATTATGGCTCAACAAAGAGAAGCCGACCGCAGGTTAAAACAAATTCAAGCTGAAAGAGCAATTAGAACTGCAAAAGGGGTGGCATGATGAATAGAATAGACATGGGCTATAAACGATATAGAGAATTCGCAGAGAATTTATTGCAAGTTAATATGTATGACCTCTCAGGTAATCACGATGACCTTAGCATCAAGCGCTCAAACGAGTGGGCTAAAGAAGAGATCGACAGAAGAATGCAAACAATTTTTGATAAAATGTATTACTATGGATTCAAACCAACTTGCGATCTAGTTCAAGAAGAACAAAATAAAGCTTGACAAATAACACATTATATAGTATTATATATACTTAAACATTGAGAAAGCTAAACTCAATTCAATCAAATAAAGCTAATTGATCTTTTACATTTTAAATAGAGTTTAAAGGCATAGAGTCTGTCGAAGGGGCAGAACGGGTGAGGTTTTGTTTATTGTTCCTCGGTTTCCTTAAATGAACACTTTAAACTTTATGACTTTGGAGAGGGAGATATCCCCCTCCTGTGGGTGACTGAATAAGCCTGTCGTTAGCGGGCTAAAGTACGCAGACTTCCTGTGGTGGGAGCGCAGAGTCCAATCGGATGAGCGAAAGACAAATACCTAGTCTTGTTTGTGGTTCGAAGTAGGTAACATTGAACTGATGTTAACGCCGAAAAGTCGAGGGTATACAGTAACCCCTTCCCACACCTATTTCTTCCGAGCCTCCCATCTGTTGTCAACTAGCAGGTGGGGGGTTTTTTATTGACTTTGCCGGGCTCATCCCTTATAGTATTATTATTATTAACTCTAAACCATACAATCAAACATATATGACATTCTATGAAACCTTATTGTCTTCAAGCTTAGCTGCTTTTTTACTCATCCCCTCAGCAATTGCGATCACCTTGCCATTTCTTATGCTCTCAGTAGTGATATCCACAGTAGACTCCTTTAAAAATTCAGAGTAATCATATACTATATATACATAAGAGATCATATAAAAAACATATACATAAAAAAAGAAATATAAATCATGTAAATAATATGTATAATTAAAAAATTTGTTTTGGGTTAAGTTATGCCCCCGCCTCTTTCCTTTCGGAGGTGGGGGTTTTTTGTGCCCCGAATTGTATCGCAAGTCTTTGACTATCAACGACTTATGGCACAGGCGCCCGGGAGTTTGTGGCGTAACCTATTGACTATCAAAGGCTTACGACAAAATGAAATTTAATTCAACTTTTTTCTTGCGTATTCCGTAAAGGTGGTCTATTGTATATATATGATCAAGAGAAACCAACACGACCCACGATACATCATTAAGAAAGATAGTCCCGTTTATGTTTACAAGAACCTTCACAAGGATTGCTGGAGCGTAAAGCAACACGGATTAGTTAAAGCTCATATTCATGCCAATGAACCTGTCGCAATGTGGGACTGCTATTTTCATGTCGATGTTAAGGGTAGAGAAAAGGTCATCAAGGAACAACGCAAGAATGTCCACGCTTTTGTCAAAGGATACCTTCAACACATTTGCCACCTAGACACGAACGGCAAAGAGGTCGAGGTTACCTACAACCCTTATAAGTACGAAACTTTTGTTGACAAGAGTGACGAAAGTTTTGTATACTACGCAGATGAAGTTAAACTCACCCATAACAAAGTAACCGCATACATACGATGAAACTATTAAAAACAATCATTGATCAACTTGGATTCGTAGATTCCAAACAACTTATAACCTTAGCCGAGACATTCCCAAAGATGGAACTAATCATTAGGTGGGGAGGTTTGCCACGAGAAAAAACTCTCGCTTGTAATGTAGCCGAGCGAATCAAGGAAGTAGAAGATAGTGGCATTGATTATGTCAGGGATGTCTTCGTTCAATCCGAACATATGCAACAAATCAGAACAGTAATGGGCGAAAAAAGCCCCTACTAAAATGGACACTCCCGTATCTCAACACATCCTCGAAGTGCAAAACTATATTGTTTACAGCGAAATGGGTGGCTTCATTGACGAGACAGATCCTTGGCACTCAACCCTAATGCTCTTGGAGGAGCTTAAAGAAAAAGTTTTAGATGAAGAAGAAATCCTTGACAACAACAACAAAAACTGAGAGAATACAATCATGAACAATTACATAGAAGCAGTTTGCATAGGAAAACCAATGGGTTTGCCCGAATACGACATGGATGCCGAACAATGGTCGGTTTACTTTGAGGAGTCTCCAACTCCTTGGCATCCCGACACTAATCGAGATATAGTTGCCGTTCAATGCGTTAACGCTGAAGAAGCGACGGATATTTACAATCACTACAATATCAACCCCGTAATGGAGGAAAAAGAAGATGAAGAAGCTACTAGCTAAAATCGCAAGACTATTCAACCCCGTATATCAAATGGTATACAAAACCAAGGAGGGCTGTACTGCAATGTATACGATAGACAAACCTCGCCACTCTAATGAGTTTGGCAATGTATCAGAAGCTTTACGCACTGCTGGGTTTCGTTCTTACTGTTATAATAGAAAGGGCGTACGCTCTTTTCGTTATGATAGAATTATAAGCCTTAACAAAATATAATCATGAACAGTCAAACACTTAAGGAAAGAGTTAGGGACCTCGGCTATCAATTAGCTTGTCGCGAGCTCTACGGTGAAAACTCTAAAGAGTACTACAGCAAAAAGCGAGAGCATGACAATTTGCTTTATAAGCTCTATCAAAAAGAAAAGCGAACGTAATAAATAAGGCCCCTGCCGGATTTGGCGGGGGCTTTTTTGTGCCTAAAATTTTACGTAACTATTTGAGCATCAACGACTTACAACACGGGCGCCCCGGCGCTCGTGACACAAGTAACTGGATATCAAGTACTTACGACAATCTTTCATTTAATTGAAGTTTTTTCTTGCGTTTCTTAGGTATCGGGGTTATTGTATTTATATAGTTCTTTAGATAGTTTAAGTATTTTCCTAGGTCAGAAGTCGGAGCGGTAATTGTTGATTCGTTCGCAATGTAAATCACTTGCCGACCTGACCTAGGGATTTCGCCTTTTGAGAGGCAGTACTACGCCTAGTGGGTCAACCCCTGTAAGCTTTACCAAGTGTGGCGACTTGGCTCTCATCTTTTTCCTTGACAATTAACCACAATTCCACTAAATTTATATTATGATGAAAACGATAGACATGACACCAACTTGGGAATCAGCAGTAAAGATTTATATTGCAGTTCTCGAAAACGAAAACGCCTCTGCCGAGGGCAAACAAGTCGCAAGAGAAGAGCTTGTATTTCTTGCAAAGACTGTTGATCAACTCAACAAAGTCCATAAAGAGGAGGCAAAGCAAAATGGATAATTGCCCTTATAACTGGCAAAATGACTGGCTTCACCCTTGGTCAATTGGCTGTGGTGGGAACGAAGTTCCTTCTAGTGTTTCAGGTAAATGGTATCTGTATGTTTGGAATACAGAAGAAAAAAAGAATTATTACTATTGCTTTAATGATGATCTCTTTATAACTGAAGAAGAATTTGAGGCTATTTTAAATGTTCGCAACCTAAAACTAATCAATGGATAATTTAACTGAACAAGAATTAAAAGCAGTCTTCGATGTGGTTAATGTTTATGAACCCGAAGATATAAGCCATGTATACCCAGAAATGGCAACCGATGAATTCATGGAGGATATTAAATCTGCATGGAAAAAGATTTTAAAAAACCTTGACAATACCAACCAAAACTGAGAGAATATACTTATGATTAAAACAGAACTAGTAGAAACAAAATGCATTTCACGCCCCAAGGGGACTTACACCGAGTTCGACGAACTCCAATGGGTAGCAAACAAACCTTTGCCTCCTGTTGATTCTGAGGTCACAGTCAAGATCAATGGCATTGGCACTTCAAAGGTACTCAAGTACTTTGTCGAGCATGGGTTTATCGGGTTGGTCGTTCAACCTCTTAATCCACCAACTTGGTATCGTGACCAAAATGCGTCCACCACCGACTCCGCTCTTTATGATTGGGATGCTTGTCATGTATTCCCTGCCGAGTGCCTTGAGTTTGAAGTGCGTAAGGATGACGGCAAGGTTGACGAAGTGTTTTACAAGGAAGCTTTGCGACCTTGTTAATGTCATAAGTAACTGATAATCAGGCGCTTACATCACGGGCGCCCGAGCCGGCGTCCCCTAAGTCCTTGATACTCAACGACTTACAACAAAATTCATTTTTATTGAAGTTTTTTCTTGCGTTAATGGCAAAAGTGGGTTATTGTCTTTATATGAAAACGAGAGAAATTAAGATAAGAAAAACAATGATCTTCACGAAGTCTCGCCCTCATAAAGATTATACCAAGTACAACAGAAAACCTAAGCACAAAAAAAATTATGAACATTAATCCCGAATTTGAATCCGACAATAACCTTGACGCAGAGACTGCAATGGAGACCTGCATAGATGGGATCGCTAATATCCTTATTGAACCTGCTATGAATAAAGGAGAGCTTACTGAAGAAGATCAAACTTTACTTGGTATTATTGGAACGACTCTAAAGATAATTGCCGAAAAAGCAAAAGCTTACGAAGAGCTTGAAAACTTATCAGATAAAAACAATCACTTTCGCAACTAATTTATTTGACAAACCTAAACAACTGAACTATATTATACTTATGAATAATCAAGAAAACAACTCACAAAAAGTTAATCTCCACATTTGCGGAGGCAATCGTACTCTCGTAGATTTCGATGCAGTCAAGGCAGTTCATACGCCCGATGTATCTTATCGCAGTAAGCCCAACAAAAAGACGGGTGAGCTTGCGGTATCCCATCGCCCCATCGCTCACGACTATCTTGTTAGCCAAACCAAGGATAGGCTCTCAGCTAATGGCTTCACCATTCAAGACGAGGTTCATTCTCTCGCTAGAGATAACAATCATTACTTTGGATTGTTCGCAGTCGATCACCCCAACCGTGAAGCTTCGGATCGTGGTTGCGTTGTCGGTCTTCGCAACTCTCACGACAAGACCTTTCCTGCAGGACTCTGTGCAGGTGATGCTCCTTTCGTTTGCGACAATTTGATCTTTACCAATACGATCAAGCTTGCTCGTAGACACACTCGAAACATCTTGAAGGACTTGGACTTCACCATCAATCGCACTTTAGGCAAGTTGTTTGGTTTTTGGCATGGTCAAGACAATCGTATCGATGCTTACAAGAATCGCACGATTGGCAATGGCATTGCTCATGATCTCATCATCAAAGCTTGCAAGGCAGGTGCAATCCCTAAAAGCAAGGTTATGGATGTTGTCAATCAATGGGAATCAAGCGACCATCTTGAATTCCGTGATCGCAATCTTAATTCCCTTTACAACGGATTTACCGAGATTTACAAGGGCAACCTTACTGCCTTGCCAAATCGTTCTGACGCTTTGCACTCCGTGCTTGATAATTTCGTTGACTTCGACATCACAAGTTATGTCGATTCAACCGAAGAACTTAAACCTGTTGAGTTGGCAGAAGTCGCCACCGAGCAAGAAGTAGTCGGTGCAAATGTTCAAGGCGAAGTTCCTGCTTACTATTACGAGTAAATAGGAGCGAAATAGTCGCCCCCCAAATAAGCCCCCGCCCTTCGGAAAGGCGGGGGTTTTTTGCGTCTGATGTTTAAATGTTACATAAGTTGTTGGCCATCAACGACTTAGGACACGGCGCCCCGGCCAGCTGTGCCGTAACTCTTTGGCGGTCAAGCACTTATGACAAACTGCAATTTAGTTGAACTTTTTTCTTGCGTTTACTAGCAAACCGGCTTACTATATAGGTATGAAAGAAACAGTAAAAGTCCTAATGTCCCGCGATGGTTTAACGCAAGCCGAGGCGGTCAAACAAGTAATCGCTTTTTTCCATTCAATGGAAGCCGATATCAAAAGCGGTGGAGATCCTTTTTCTTGGGAAAATGAATTTGTGCAAGAATTTGGTCTTGAGCCCGATTACTTCGAGGATTTTCTCTTTAGACTTTGTTAAGAAAAAATTTGACTTTTAACATTAATTCCATTAAATTTATATTATGATTAAGCAAACTCTACTCACGGCAGGAAATGCCAAAATTATTAAAGGCGAAAAACTTGGCTACATTACCAAAGGGATTCATTTTGCGCCCGCAAACTTGTCGGGCTATGAGGTTTGTGGCTCAAGGTCTAAGGGTTGCACGATGGCTTGCTTGAATACGGCAGGGAGAGGTCAAATGGACTCAATCCAAGATTCACGCATTGCCAAAACAATTCTTTTCTTTAAGAACAAATTACCTTTCATGGAAAAGCTTGCAAAAGAAATTACTTCGGGCATTAAGTCGGCAATCAAGAAAGAGATGACGGCAGTCTTTCGCCCTAACCTTACAAGTGATCTAGCTTGGGAGAATATCAAAGATACAAATGGGCAAACTCTTATGCAAAAGTTTTCCCAAACTCAATTCTATGATTACACTAAGCATTACAAGCGCATGGAAAAATTCATTAATGGAGAAATGCCAAAAAATTATCATTTAACTTTTTCTCTTTCCGAGGAAAATGAAGAGGATGCACTAAAGGTTTTGGATATTGGTGGAAATGTCGCAGTTGTTTTCCGTGATCAAATTCCTGCAACATGGAGAGGTCGAGAGGTTATCAATGGCGATGAAAATGATTTGCGCTTCCTTGATAGGCAAGGCGGTTATGTTGTCGGGCTTATCGAGAAGGGTCTTGCCAAAAAAGATGAAACGGGTTTTGTTCAAGAGGGGGTCAACTCATAATGGACTATTACGAAAGTGCCGAGGATTTGACCATAACTCAAGATCGAGCCTTGCAAGAGCTTAGGGATCACAACTGCGAAGACTATGACGAGTTTTTTCAAGACATGGGTGATCGAGAAGAGTATAATGCACAAGATGTGCTTAATTGGTTAGGATATTAAAATGATTGAATTAGTATTTATATTAGGTTTAGGGATCTTGTTTCCTTGCATAGTAGTTTGGTTCTTACCAATCTAAGTCGCTGACTATCAACGACTTGCGCCACGGGCGCCCGGGTCGCCGTGCCCTAAGTAGCTGATACTCAACTAGTTAGAGCAAAAATGAATTTAGTTGAACTTTTTTCTTGTGTTTTTTGGGTTGGTGGCTTATTGTATAGGTATGAGTAAACACAGCAATAGTTCAATCACCAAAGTTTTAAAACAGTTAAAGAAATGCGCTCAGATTACAGGCATCGACAAAACGGCAAAAGGATATATGATTTACGCAGAGAATGGAGAAAAGAATCTCATTCATAATGCATCCAATTGCTACCACCCACTACGCAGGTGGCTAAAGCAAAACACATCTTTAAAAGCCTTAAAATTCTAAAGTTTTTTCTTGCAATTAAAACAAAACTAGATTACATTATACTTATGATAAACAAAGCATCACTAACAGAAAAAGAAAAAGTTGCTCTCGAAGCATTTCAAGAAGGTATGGACGAACCCAACGCAGGTTGGCTTCATGAGATTGCCCCCTTCGATGGCAAGGAACTTAGCGGAGTCGTTAGTTCTCTCGTTAAAAAGGGAGTAATTACTAGCGATTCAGAACTTATCAACCAAGACCCTTCCAATGTTTGCTATTGGATACAGGTCTGTAACGCATGGAGAATATAAAAATGAGCAATAAACAAAAACTCAACAAAACAGTAATTCATTGGTGGACGAATCCTAGTGCCAACAAGTCCGAGAAAAATCCATATGGCTGGGAAATTCCCACAGAAGAGATCGAAGGAGACATTGCCAAAGGGTATCAATTAGGTTTCGGTCACCAAGGCAAAAGGTATATCTACCACAACAAAGGAAAACTATAATGTCAGACAACAACCAAGAACTCACGGGCAATGCCCTACTCATGTACCTCATGAGTCGATTCAACATGACCAAGCAAGAAGCCTTGCACTCAATGAGGAGAGCAGGACACAACACGGAGAACCTATAATTATGAGTTATAACGGATGGAAAAATCACGCCACTTGGAATGTGGCATTGTGGATCGGTAACGATCAAGGTATGTATGAATTCGCCAAAGAGTGCGGAACTTACGCAAACTTTGTCGAGCAAATGAGAGAGGTCGGATATACCGAGACTCCCGATAAGGTAGCTTACAACGATAGCGGGCTTGATGTCGAGCGACTCGATGAAATGATTAGAGACTTGTAAGTCTCTAATTATCAACGACTTGCGGCACGAGCCGCCGGGCCGGCGTCCCATAAACCCCTGATAATCAACAACTTACGACAAAATGAAAAAAAGTGAAAGTTTTTCTTGCAATTACTAGGTAACTGCCGTATTGTATTTATATGATTAAGAACGATACTAAACTAAAAGGCTTCGATGATTTGGTTTTCGACCAACATGGAGGATTCGCACAAGGCAAGGCTATTCAAGCAAGATTAACCTTTGGTCATCGAGACAAGGATAATCAAGATCAATTCACGATCTCGGTTGTTCAAAACCAAGGAGACGGCACGGGCTTGTATGGTCATGCAGATGACAACACTTACGAAGTTGCAATGTGGTTTCAAGATCGAGACACCATGCTTCCTTTGTCAAAGTATGACGATGTTCTTGCTCATCAAACTCCCGACCAAGTCACCAAGCTTATGCATCAAGCACATCTCAATGACTTCGCTTGGGTCACTTTGCTTCACTCATTAAGAGATGATCACAGAAAAGAATTAGACCTTGACTAATCAACCAAACTAACCTAGATTTATATTATGGAAAAAACACTAACACCAGAAGAACGCATTGCAATCATTAGTTATGCCCACAAGAACTCTCAATCTTTTGCTCCTAAGCAATCAGTCAAGGACTTTGTCGCAGATGTTAAATCTGAAGAAGTCTTCTCTGAGCATGGGTTGCTTGATAACCAAAAAGCAGACTTAGAGGATGAATCTCAATTTCTTAATTCCGACTCAGCGGAAGAGATCGAAGAAGAAGACGAGAGTCTTGGTCTAAGTGACGAGATGCGTGAGAGCATGGGCGTCTCAATCAAAAGAGATGATCAACTAGAATTTGATAAAAACGCTATGTTTTGGATGGGCAATCCTAACGATAGACCTAAAAGCGATAAAGAATGGAGACAATTTAAAAACAAAGGAACTGCATTATGATATTTGAAGCTTACTTAATAATTTCTTGGATAGCTGTATTTTATGTTATGCACAAAAGTATTATGAATTAAAATTTTAGGTTATCGGTATTGAGCGGTCTCTCGAAAGAGAGGCCGTTTTTTTTGTAAATAGCTAAATAGCCAAGGACCAAATACGAAATAGCCAAATATAATAGTAATCCTCGATTTTCGGCGGGCACATAATTAAACGCTCTTTTTTCCATAACTTCTTGACATTCAACGACTTATGGCACAGCCGCCGGGGCCGCCGGCCTCTAAGTCCTTGATAGTCAACGACTTATGGCATAATGCATACAGGTTCTGTGCCAATCTGACTTTTATACATAGTGAACACTCAACTTATATATAAAAAACCCACTCCCGATTATGGAAGTGGGTAGATTTTAAAGTATAAGATTTCTATTCCCCAAGTTGATCGTGAAAGCCAAAATCAAAATCTCTTCCGTCGTTGGGAAAACTTTTGAGAGCTTGGCGGTCTGCTTCTTCTTCCTCTTGCCATCTGCGTAGGACTTGCTGAGAGGCAATCTCGGACTCGATTTGAGAGCGTTCCTCAAATTCAAGATCGGTCATGCCGAAGGCGTGGGCGGTTTGGTCGAGTGAATCATTTATATTTTCCATAATTATAAGAGTAAGGATTTAAGATTGAGAGTCAACCCCTTAATTGAAAAGGGGGTGCAGTTTGACATCCTCGAAACGGATGCCCACTTTGCGGTTGGTTCGGTATGGGCGAACCATTGCGATTGTGCCAAGCGTATCGTGCTCGGTGGCTTGAATGAATTGAAAGACTTTATTGTCTCGTGAGATTAGGACATCGCCCTTTTTGAATTTAGTTTTGTTATTCATATGTATATAAGGTAAGCTAGTTAAGGGTTAATCGCAAACTTTTTCTTTTAGTTTATTTCCGTGGGCTTCGGCTTCCTTGTAAGTGTAAAAGCTCCCTGCGTAGTTGCCATTCATGTATAAGACAAAATGCTCATTGCACCAAGTCGAGAAGGTTTTGATTTCGATTTCCATACTAACACTATAACATATGAGAAGGACATATGATGTCCATGCCAAAGAAAGTTAAAAACCGTCATTTGTACTTACTACTATATATAAAAGTGATTCACTACTATATATAAAAGTTTATGATTACTATATATAAAACTCCGGCGTTTACTATATATATAAGTTATCTTGTAAGTTGTTGCTAGTCAACGACTTACGCGCCGGCGGCCCCGGCCGCTGTGCCGTAACCCATTGATAGTCAATGACTTAGGAGATCATTGACTCATTTCCCGCGCCAACTTAGGCAGGAAACAAGCCGTACCTGCGACTGCCGTCATTTTGTGCTTGACGGCGTTTTAGAATACGCTTGGCGTCACGCTCACGCATGGCGATGGATTCGACTTGCCAAACAGCACCTGCTTGGGCGATTATTGATTTAAGGATAAACATAATTTTTTTTGTTGTAGATTAAACTTGCTCGGACTTTAAGCTCTTGAGGTTGGCGATACGCTCACGGGCTAAGTCGATTTGCATATCGCAGACCCCGACCATTCCCCCTTCATCGTTGCGTGAAGCGATATCATTCTTATGTTCAGTCCACCAAGCCAGATCGGCTTCTTTGCGTTTTAATTCTTGTTCGATTTGTTCTTTATTCATAAGTATAATGTAAGCGATAAAAGGGTAAAAGTCAAGGATTAGTTTAAAGTATTTTTGCATCGATTATCTTCGTGCATTGCCATACCCAATTATCACGCCTCTTGCTTGGGTAGTTAGTAAAACCTTTGTAATAGCGAAGACCCGCCTGAAAAACATTCTTTCCGTATTGGTGAACAGTAAAGGTGTGATCCATTGACTTGTTCTGTATAGTCAAAGCATAAAGGTTGCCCGTGCAATGAGCCTTCCACCTGCGTTGATTACCATGCCATTTTGGGTCAAATGGAACATTTTTTCTGCCACTCCAATTATAAGTATCTGCCATAATATAAACTTAAGCGATAAAGTTACCAAAGTCAAACTTTTTATTGATTATTTTTGCGTTGTGTCGTAAGTACCTGATATTCAACGACTTATGGCACATCGGCTGGGCCGGCTGTGCCGCAACCCCTTGATAGTCAAGGACTTAGGGGATAATCGACTCATTTAGCGTGCCAATTCATGACCTTTATTTTATTGCACAATGCAGGCATGAGATAAGAAGATTAGACACAAAAAAGCGTCGCCCTTTCCGAAGGGGCAACGCTAGAATAAAAAGATTAAACAATTAAAAAAGCCAAGGCAACTAAAAGAAAGATTGTTGATGCTTCCATATTATGCCAACGCTACGGCTAAAAATTTCGAGCGGTTAAACCTAGGATTTGCAAGCTCGAACTCATAAGCAAGATTGGAGGCTAGGGTTGAAAGGATGATTTCGGCTTGCTCATTTGGAGCATTACGAAAAGAGAGATTGATTGATTGGGCGACTGCCTCGAAGTGTTTTCTTGTCATATTATTTTTTTTGATTGTTAAAGGTCAAGAAACTTTAATCATTTCTTGCCTGTGATTTTGAAAATGTGTTTGATTGTTTTCTTTAGCGATTTTCATTGCGAGAGCGTTCGCCTTGATTCGCCCTTGTACCTGCTCGATAAGTTTGCCGAAGGCAAAGACATTGAAGAAACCGCTAAAGTTTTGGTTTTTTTCTGTTTTAATCATAAGTATAAGGTAAAGGAGTTTTGGGTTAATTGCAAACTTTTTATTCGCTTATCTTGGCAAGCTCTACCTTCATTGCGTTGATCTGAAGAGCAAGGTTTTCGGTCTCGAAAAAGTCGTTTGACTTTCTCATCCGTAAGCGTAGTTGTGCAATGGTGGCTTCGATATCTGATTTATTCATAAGTATAAGGTAAAGGAGTTGTGTGATTAAGTCAAGGGTTTTATGCAACCCATTTAACAAACTCAAACTTGCGTGGCAAGCCGAACTTGGCAAGGTCACGATTCAAAGCATCAATCGAATCGTGATGCTCACATTTCAGAATTTGATTCCGTGCGATGATGTCGCCCGACTTGCGGTCAACGATATTAACTTTGGCGATGAAGCCGTTTACTTTGTCATTCTTAATCATATATACAACTTAAACCATAAGCCCCGGAAACGCAAGAAAAACCTTCACCTATTTTATTGCCCGATTCTCTTGCTATTTAAGCGGGAAGTTGGCATAGAACCTGTATGGGTTATGCTGTAAGCCCTTGATAGTCAACGACTTAGGGGCCGGCGGCCCCGCCGGCTGTGCCGTAAGCCCTTGACAGCCAAAGACTTAGGGGATAATTGACTCATGTAGCATACCAATTTAACTTTTATACATAGTGAACGCGCTAATTCTATACATAAAAAAACCCTCTACTATGTATAGAAGAGGGCGATTTTTAAAGTATAACTTTTAGGCGGGTATCTGAATGCCCGACTCGTCAAGAAAATCTTTAAAGGCTA